>Ga0209577_10000295_pt1 | contig 50571 bp, 63 predicted proteins | sample GraSoiAngelo_109_FD_185874 | JGI IMG/M metagenome (GOLD analysis project Ga0209577, IMG submission 185874) | Grasslands soil microbial communities from the Angelo Coastal Reserve, California, USA - 14_0903_12_20cm (SPAdes) (version 2) | ecosystem: Environmental > Terrestrial > Soil > Grasslands... | reverse complement strand
TGATTTTCTACAAAGCGGGCGACGTATCCGGGTGCGCGATCTTGCGACGTACTTGGCAACCGACCCGGAGATACGGTGGTAACGAAGCCTGTGCTGACTATTCCGGTTCGAGAACAGCAAAAGAACGCGTACCACGAGCCTGCCAAAACGATTTCTCAGTTCTCGTGGCGTGCCCGCACCCAGCAACTGGCGCAGGATCAGGCTCAGGTTGAACGCGCCCACATGAACCAACTGCCGCTTCAGAATGTTTTCGCGTCCGCGCAGATGGCAACGTCGCATCCCACCCGTCTCGTAGCAGTGCGCGAAGCTGCGCTCGACCAGCTCGCTGCGCCGCCTGAGTAAACTCTTGCCGTACTCGCCCCGCACCCGCCGCCGGTTCGCGTACACCGCTTGCTGCTCGGCCGGTTTGCCCGCCCAGTTCCGCCGCCCCTTCACTTTCTTCTCCGGCATGTAACTGCGCACGCCGTACGCCTTCATCCGCTTCACCACCACGCCGCTGTGATAGCCCTTGTCGGTTACGGTCTCCTCGATCCCGGCCACGTTCACTTTCGGTTGGTCGTTGGGTCGCAACTCCGCTTCGCGTCCGACCTGCTCCGCCACTGCCATTCCGGCTTCGCACAGCGTTTCATCCAGCGTGGTCGTGTCGCCCTGATCGGCGCTTTGCAGCGTGACCGCCACCACCGCGCCCGTGTCCAGATCCACCGCGTGCTCGGCCTTGTGCGCCAGATGCGTGCGCCCGTCCTTCATCTTCGCGATCCGCGCATCCTCGTCCGCCGGACTCTTCCACTCCTTATTCGACGTCCGCTTCTTGCGCTTGCGATCCAACCGCGCCAAGTCTTCGCGCGTCGGGGTTGCGATCCCTGAGGCCTTCGCCAGCCCGCGCAGAAACTCCTCGTAACTCGCACCCGTGTCCCGCCGCACAATCGAGCGCATCGCTGCGTTCGCCTCCAGCGTCGTCGCATCAATCGCGATCCGCTGCCCTTGCAGTAGCCCGCGATCCGCCAGCACGCCCAACACCCAGACGAATACTTCCCGATGCGTGTCCACATCGATCAGCCGCCGCGTACGTGAGATGGTCGAATGATCCGGCGTGTACTCGTCCAGTCCGATGCCCACAAAGCGCCGCAGCGCCAGCGAGTCCGCCAGCCGCCAGGCAATCCCGCGCTCCGCCCCGATGCCCTCGAAATACCCGATCAGCAGCGACCGAAAGTAAATCCCCGGCGTCAGCGACGGACGCCCGTACTTGGCCGCATAGAACTTCGCGCACCGCTTCTCAACAAACTCGTCGAAGCGCTCGGCCTCCAGCAACTCATTCAAACGCTGATAAAACGGATGCCCTGGAGCCGACGCCAACTCGGCGTGCGGGATCCAGATGTCCTCTTGCTTCTCCCGCTGCTTACGCGTCCCCATCGCCATGCGCCGATTCTACGAACAAAGTCTGTGGATACCACGAAAGCTTTTGTTTTACGAACCTGAACTTGCACCACGGGCTGTTAGTGAAACCAGCTTGGGAATTCTCGCGGTCTTGGGCATTGTCCGAGACTCACGCACGTACTTTTTGCGGTTTCTTTTTCACAACGGTCAGCGCCTTGCGTCCTGGCTTCTTGGAGGGATTTGCATCAGGTTTCTTCGATTCAATCTGAGCCAAGCTCAAGCGAATCTGCTCCATCAGGTCTGGAGCACCACTCGTCGGGATTGCGTGCGCTGGATCCATCTCGATACGATTGTCCACTTGCGCCTCGATAATTTTGCTTATGCGTTCTTGGTATAGGTCTTTGAACTGCTTGGGGTCGAAATCTCCCTCATAACCCTTGATTAGCGCCGTCGCCATAGACAATTCTTTATTGCTGAATTCGGCTGTTAACTCCAGTTGTGGTGCGGGGCGTACTTCGTTCGCGTAGAACATCGTATATGCGACGAGGTAACCTTCCGAAGGCCGGAGAATCAACATGTGCTCCCGACGGTGCATACCGATTCGGGCAATCCCAAGACACTCCTCTCTCCTCATTGTTTCGAGTAGCAGTGCGTAACCTTTTTCCGCGCCTGAGTCGGGAGCGACGTAGTATGACCGCTCGAAGTAAATCGGATCAATTTGTTCCACATATTTTGAAACTGAGTCATGACGACCGTTCCAGCCAAACCGCTGATCGCTCCGACGATCAACGATGTAAACGGATGCCGCTCCCGGTATCCACTTCGCATATGTCCTCCCGCACGACTTTGATGCGCGCTTCGGCCTTTCCAGATGTTAGGAAAAGCCTTCCGGGTTGGATGGCAGAATTCCTCATGATGATTGCAAATCGCGCGACACATCCATCTGGGGAGTGATCGATTGGCGGCTGGGCACAATGGTTTCGGAAGTCGGAACTGCTTTTCTCTGCCAGAACTTCAGGCAGCTTTCTTAATATCTGTAGCTCCGGTAAGAATCTTCAGCGCTTCGCGTGAACCAGCATGCCCCAGAATTCTGACCTCAATGCCACAAACTTTTTGGTAGTTGACGAAGAATTCCTCGACTTGTTGCAGTATTTTCGGATTCAAGTCTTTCAGCGTCTTTGTGCCGGAATAAAGGAGTGATTGATTCGCGACAGCAATTAGTCGGTCATTTCGATTTGTGTGCCTTTCTTCTTTTTGTTCGGCTTTCGGAACTCCGATTAGTGAGCACTCGACCAGACAGCCTGGAAAAAGCGGTTCATCGGTGAGAACCAGCACGTCCAATGGATCACCGTCGTCAGCCTTGGTGAGGGGCACAAAACCAAAATCGTAAGGAAACATCATGCCCTCGGGCATCACTTTAGACAGCTTAAATTGCCGGCGCGAGGGGTCGTATTTGATTCTGTTTCTGCTACCTTTAGGCGTTTCGATGGTGACGGAGCAACGTCTGCATTGAGAGCATTTTGCCTTGTGGAATTTAGCGAGCAGGGCGAGCGGTCACAACAAGTTCATTGCGAGTGTTAGTTTTGATTCGAATTGCTTTGGACCCGATGAAGTTCGTGGTTCCTACGCAGACTTCTGGGCCAACACCTTCGTGAATACGATCAGTTTCCCGCGCTCGTCCATCGGAACCCATCGCTGTTTAGATTTGTAGTTCTGTGGTACGTAAAACTCAATTACTCTCGCCATAATTCACCTCGTAGCGCCAGACTCTTAGAACTGATTGTCGCTTGTCTCGCTACGTGAGACTGCGATTCCAGCAAAACGTGACAAACACTATTCGCGCATTCAGTTCGTAACTTTCCGCAGTTTTCCGAATCAGACAGCCCGCAACACAAAAACTTTCCAAGGAGAATCAGAAATGAAATTTCTATCTAGCTCACGGGTCCTGGCGCTGGTCGTATTCGGATGTTTGTTGACGGGCGTCGGCTTCGCTCAAGACGCGCACACGACAAACGAATTCCGCGGCGTAAAGGTGAACGGCGGAACTGTGACGCACTCGAAGCAAGGCGATCGCAATATCCTCACGCTTTCCGATGATTTTAAGGTTCCCGAAACGCCCGATCCACACTGGCAGGTAGTCGACTCAAAGGGCAACGTCTACACGCTTGAACGGCTGCAGGCGAAGAACGGCAAATTCAACAAGTCGATCACGCTACCCCCGTACATTCCAAACGTCACGCGAGTGCAGATCTGGTGCGCTTTTGCAGAGACGCTACTTGGGGAAGCATCGTTCACCTCGCCGGTCATGTAACCACTGACAAAAAAGCCGGCTGATCGTGCGCGGAATCTGTACTGAAGATTGGCCGGAAAGGAGAAAAGATGAGAAAAAAAGGCGCAATTCCTCTCAGTTTCTTGCTTGCAGTAATGACTGCTATTACTGCATCCGCTCAGATCGCCGACAAGAAAGCCTTAACTCTCGATGGCGCAAAGCGAGTCATTGCGGCGGCGGAAGCTCAAGCAAAACAGCTCAATGCTCCCGGCGCGGTGATCGCAGTCGTTGATGATGGCGGCAACCTAATGGCGCTTGAACGGCTCGATAATACATTCTCCGCCGGCGCCAACGTTTCAATCGGCAAAGCGAAAACCGCCGTGATGTTCAAGAAGCCCACCCGGTTCTTTGAAGAACTGATCAACTCCAATGGCAAAGGCCGGACGGTGATGACGGCGCTGGAGAACTTCACCCCGCTCATCGGCGGCATCCCGATCTTGGTTGACGGTCAGATCGTGGGCGGCGTGGGCGTTAGCGGGGCCGCGACCGCAGATCAGGACGAGCAGTTGGCGATCGCAGGCTCGAAGGCATTCGACACCAGCGCGACGAGCACGAATGGCGACTCGTCGCCGGCCGTGTCTTATTGGGACAAGAGCCAAGTCGAAGAAGCCTTAGCCAAAGGGTCAGTGCTTTTTGACGGAAGCGATGGCCGCAACTACATGGTTCACGCCAGTCGCCGGGAAAAGCCCGGGCAGGTAGAGATCCACACGAAAGACGCCGACGTGATCTATGTACTAGATGGGACGGCCACCTTCATCACGGGTGGCGAAGCCGTCGACGCGAAAACCACCGCGCCTGACGAACTCCGTGGAAGCAGCATCCGCAACGGACAGACCCGGCAGATCGCCAAGGGCGACGTCGTCATCGTGCCGCACGGTGTTCCCCATCAGTTCCTAGAAGTGACCAATCCGTTTCTCTATTACGTGGTGAAGGTTCGTTAAGAGAGCGTGACATGAACAACCGACAGCGAACTTTGTGTTTCTCAATACTCCTGACATTGATCTTGTCACTCGCATTTCTGAATGCTGAGGGACAGTCAATCCAGGACCCTCCTTTCGGCCGCCCCGACGCAGTCGTTGATTTGGCTTCACGCGAAGGCGTGCAAGTGGTGAACGGCCAATGGCGGTATCACGACGTGAGGATCGTTGATGCCGACTCCCGCACGGTAGGACCTGACCTGAAGCCGAGCGGGGCACCGAGCAAGACCTATGATTACGCTCCTCACGCGGGCGCAGCGGACTTCGACGATTCGCAATGGGAAGCTATCGATGCCACCACCCTTGACCAACGGAGATCCACGGCCAAGGTGTGTTTCAACTGGTATCGCATCAACATCACCATCCCTGAGAGGATTGCCAACCTTGAAACCGCGGGTTCTACAGTCGCCTTGGAAATTGTGATCGACGATTACGCTGAAGTCTGGGTAGACGGGAAGATGCCGCGTGTACTCGGCCAACCTGGCGGCCCTGTCATCAAGGGATTCAACGCTCCCAACCGTCTGATTATCGCGAGGCATGTTAAGCCCGGCGAGCGGATTCAGCTCGCTGTCTTCGGCATCAACGGGCCGATCTCCTATAGCCCACAGAATTTCATCTGGATCAAATCGGCCACCCTCGACTTCTATAAATCACCCAAGGTTGCCATCGACGACACGCCGGCTCAAGTGATACGCAAAGACCCAGCGCTGGACGAGATTGTTCCTAGGGACGCGAAGATCGAGAAACTGGCAGGAGGGTTCCTTTTTACCGAAGGTCCCATTTGGGTTCCGCGGACTGAAGACACAGACGGCTACCTCCTATTCAGCGATCCCAACAACAACCTTATCTACCGCTGGACACAAGATGGTCAGCTTTCGATCTTCATGACGAAGTCCGGCTACCGCGGCGTGGACATTGGCGAGTATGGCCAGCCTGGCTCCAACGGGCTCACGCTTGATAAGCAAGGCCGGCTCACCATCAACCAGCATGGCAATCGGCGTGTGGTTCGCATGGAGAAGAATGGTCAGCTTACCGTGCTGGCTGATCGCTATGAAGGCAAGCGGCTCAACAGCCCTAACGATCTGGTTTACAAATCGGATGGAGCGCTGTATTTCACCGATCCGCCATTCGGACTCCCAAAGTTCTTCGACGATCCACGCAAGGAGTTGCCGTACAGCGGCGTGTTCCGCGTGTCTCCAGACAGCAAGATCGTCCAACTTCTGACGAACGAACTGAGCGGCCCCAATGGCCTCGCCTTCTCACCCGATGAAAAGTATTTCTATGTGGACAACTGGGACGAGAAGAAGAAGATCATCATGCGGTACGAAGTGAATCCTGATGGAACATTGTCGAACGGGAAAGTTTTCTTCGACATGACATCGGCCGAAGGCAAAGATGCGCTCGATGGGATGAAAATCGATCAGAAGGGGAATCTTTACGTGTCGGGTCCCAGCGGATTGTGGATTATCTCGCCGGAGGGTAAACACCTTGGCACGATCGTTGGCCCCGAGCACCCCCACAACTTTGCTTGGGGCGACGATGACGGGAAGACACTTTATCTCTGCGCGAAGACAGGACTGTACCGAATCCGGCTGAACATTCCCGGGATCCGTCCCTGAACGGGAGACTTGGTCGTCAAGCGCGAGAGGTAGCGGGCGCTTCTTGCGTCGTCTGAGCCGCTCCCTCACCCTGGCCGAGGGCGGCATTAATCTTCGCGTTGTGGAAGTCCGGGACGGTTCCCAGTCCAAATGCGACGGTGTTGGCAAACTGGGAAAAGCCGACGATCACAATTGCTTCCATTATTTGCTGCTCGGTGAAGCCATAGGTACGCAAGGTCTCGATATCGTTGGAGGCAATTTTGGAAGGTTGTTTGTTGAACTTGGCGCAGAAGTTCAGCAGTGCCTTGTCGGCGATCGGAATCTTGGCGTGAACGTGATCGATGGCGATTTGCTCGGGCTCAGGTCCTTCCAGCTTGAGCATGCGAACGATTTCGCAGTGCGCTGTTACACAATAGGTGCTCAGGTTGGCCGCTGACGTAACCAGGAAGACGTATTCCTTTTGCTTTCTTGAGAGGGCTCCATCTTTCAACAAGATGGCGCCCATGAGCGCAACCTCGGCCTCAATCAAGTCGGGCCGCGTGGTTTGGGCCACGTAAAAATTCGGCAAGAATCCGAGCTGCTCCCGCATCGTGGCGAATGCGGGAAAATCCTTTTCGTCAAACGGAGGGTTCCGCAGGTAGCTCATATGTTTCTCCCCAAGCGAACCACAGAGTGGCGAAATTATAGAGCAAAACGCGCAAACCGTGTGTCACCAGGCGGATGCTGAGGTCCAGCCGATTCCGCAGCACGCGACTGCAAGTTTGTCTTTGGGATACCCTAGATTGCGCCTGCTATGAGCACCTTGCCCATAACGCCGAATGAGATCGAAGCTGTCCTGGTTGCGGCCTACGGTTTCGTTCCAAATCTGTTTCGCGCTCTGAGCACCGTGCCCGGTGCAATCCATGCAGAGGCACAATTGCTGGGAGCAATCCAAGGTAGCCGAGGCAAGCTAACCTCGAACCAGAAGCAGACGCTCCTCAAGGCCCTGGCCAGGACTTCGCACAACGAGTACTGTCAGGCTCTCTACGCGCAAACCTTCCCGACGCCTGATCGCCAAGACGATGCTCTTCTCGCATTTTCCTTGAAACTGGCCCACAAAGGACCGTGCTTTTCGGGGAAAGATGTCGAAGGCCTGGCGAAATTTGGGTTCGACGATGCAGCAATTCTGGAGACCATCGCCACAACGGCGCTCAGCCAAATGCTTTGTACCCTTGCAGAAGGCCTACAGCCAAAACTCGATTCTGAAGTGGTTCAGCCCCGCATCAACGAAATCTACGCGCTTCCGGAACTTCCAGAAGACTGGGTTCAGACGCCGGGACCCTATCTCCGTACCCCTCCGCAAGACGCTGTTGATTGCCAGCCTTTCATCTGCCTTCGAGAGCAGATCGGCTTTATTCCGAATCTCTTTCGCGCCCAGTCAGTCAGACCAGATCTGGTCGAGGCCGAGGTTCTGGCTCTCGAGCGCATCTTGTTCGCGGAAGACCTACTCAGTCGTATCCAGAAGGAAAACATCCTGCTGGTGATCTCGGCGGCGAACCTTAATACCTACCTTATCGCGGTGCACACCCAGATACTGAACGCGCTTGGTGTGCCGCTCGAAGAATGCGACCAGATCGTAGAAGACCATCGGGTTGCTCCCATCTCAACGGAAGATAAAGCCCTGCTCGACGAGGTGCGCAAGCTGAGCCAGTCATCCTGCCATCCTCAGGCTCAACTCGATAGAGGCACACTTCGACAGCACGGCTTCACCGAGCCTCAGATCATAGAAGCCATCGTCATGGCCGGATTGACTAATTTTCTCAACACCTTGCAGTTCGGGCTGGGGGCGGTTCCTGATTTTCCGCCGCGCCGGGTGTTCACGCCAAAAGATTTGTATCCGGCGTCCCGCGAAGCCCGTCCTACAGTTGATGCGGTCCCTGTGGTCGACCCAGACGCGCCGCTAGTGGTACGAGTCCAGGGGGGCGACGTTGATGGATTCGAAGAACTGGTGCGCCGTCATTCGCGCCGGGTTTTCAGCACGCTGGCAGGAATGGTAGGGAACGAGGATGACGCCCATGACGCGACGCAGGATGTGTTCCTGAAGGCCTACGAGAAGATAGGCCAGTTCAAGGGAAGATCAAAGTTCTCGACTTGGCTTCTCAGCATCGCCATTAACACCGGAACGGAGATCATCCGGCGACGCAAACCATTGGAGACTCTGGAGAGTACGGACGATGAAGATGATTTTCGTCCGCGGCAAGTGCAAAGCTGGGCAGACGATCCGGAGCAACTGCTTTCCGCAGCCCAGCGAAGCGAGCTAGTCCGGGAGGGGATCCTTCGATTGCCTGAAAAGTATCGGATTGCTCTTATTTTGCGAGACATCAACCAACTTTCGAGTGAAGAAGCAGCCGCTGCTCTGGAACTCGGTGTTCCGGCGCTGAAAGCGCGCGTGTTGCGGGGACGACTAATGTTGCGGGAGAGCCTTGCTCCCCACTTCATGCGCATCGAGAAGGACCCAGCAGATGCTTAGTTGCGCTGAATTCCTGACCGAATTCGGGGAGTATCTGGAGGATGCTGCCGATCCGCAAGCGAGGGCGCGCCTGGAGGAGCACTTACACGAATGCAAGACCTGCCAGGTGATCATGGACACTACCCGCAAGACGATTCGGTTTGTTACAGACAGCGAATCGTTTACGCTCTCGGGCTGTGACATGGAACCTCTCGTGAGCCAGGTCATGGCTCGCATTCGAACCAAACAGCAAGAGAAAACCGCAGAGGCCGCTACTCAGATCAGCCAGGAAATCATCAGGGACGCAGCCGAAGGGGTCATCTTCTACGACCGCGAACTACGCTACCAACTCTTCAATCCATTCATGGAGCGGCTGACCGGCAAGAATGCCGAAGAAGTCTTGGACAGAGTGGCGGCTGAGGTGTTCCCCCGTTTGCGTACCAGCGGGCTGGAAGAAATGCTGAAACGGGCGCTCTGTGGAGAGACAGTTCATGTCCGGGATATTCTGGTGCCCAAACATTCGGCCGACGGGAGGGATGTTTGGGAATCTTGCAGCTTCGCTCCTCATCACGACGCCGACGGCACGATCACCGGAGTCATTGGATTGGTGCGCGACGTTACCGAGCGGCACCTCGAAGAGGAGAGATTCAAGTCGATTGTGGTCGGCACCGCATCGGCTACTGGGAAGGAGTTCTTCCCGACGCTGGTACGCCACATGGCGACAGCACTTCGGTCTCGCTACGCATTTATCAGCGACTGCGACAATCAGAAGCGCGCCAAGGTTTTGGCGGTCTGGACTGGTGACGGATTTGGAGAGATCTTCGAGTTCGATATCGCAGATACGCCCTGCATGAAGGTGCTGAAAGGCGAGGTGTGCCACTACGAAGAAGGGCTCCAGGCGCTGTTTCCTCTCGACACAGGCCTCGTGGACTGGCAGGCGGAGAGCTACCTCGGTGTTCCGATGCTTGACAGCGGTGGGCGGGTGATCGGGCACATCGCGATCCTCGATGACAAGCCGATGGAGCGGGATCCTCACGCCATCGACCTGGTCACGATTTTTGCAGCCCGAGCTGCAGCGGAATTGAAGCGACAGCGGGCCGAGGCAGATTTGCAGGCCGCGCTTCAACAAGTGCAAGTGCTGCAGAAGAAGCTCGAAGCTGAAAACATCTATCTCCAGGAAGAAATCCGCAAAGAGCACAATTTCGAGGAGATCGTCGGAAACAGCAAGGGTCTGCTAGATGTCCTGCGAAGAGTGGAGACGGTTGCCCCAACTGATTCCACCGTGTTGATCCTTGGCGAAACCGGGTGCGGAAAGGAATTAATTGCCCGTGCGATTCATAATCACAGCAGACGCAAACATCGACCCCTAGTGAAAGTGAATTGCGGAGCGATCCCAACCGGACTGGTCGAAAGCGAGCTTTTTGGGCATATGAAGGGTGCATTCACCGGTGCGCTCGAACGTCGGACCGGTCGCTTTGAATTGGCAGATGGGGGCAGCCTTTTTCTTGATGAGGTTAGCGAGCTCCCCCTCGACACACAGGTCAAATTGCTGCGTGTTCTGCAGGAGCATGAATTCGAGCCGTTAGGAAGCAGCCGCACGATCCAGGTCAACGTGCGCATCATCGCTGCGAGTAACCGTGATCTGGAGAAAGCTGTGCAGGAAGGCCGTTTCCGCGCGGACTTGTTTTACCGCTTGAACGTACTACCGATTACCTTACCGCCCCTGCGGGAGCGCCGCGCCGATATTCCGCTGCTGGGCTCATTCTTCGTGGAGAGATTCAGTCGCCAGTTCGGCAAACAGATCACAGGCATGTCTCAGGAGACCGTGGATCTGCTGTCGCGGTATTCCTGGCCGGGTAATATTCGCGAGCTACAGAATGTGATCGAACGTGCGGTGGTGTTATGCCCCGGTACTGTGCTGCGACTAGGAAAAGACCTTCTGCCAGCCACTAGCGAACAGCGCGAAGACGAGATCGTAAGCACTAGTGCCTCCGTTACTCAGATCGATTCCCCCCACTCGCTGGAGAACGTCGAGCGAGCTCACATCGTCCAGGTACTGCTTGAAACGCGCGGTGTTATTGAAGGGCCTCGCGGCGCCGCGAAGATTCTCAACCTCCACCCCAACACACTCCGCAGCAGAATGAAGAAGCTGGGCATCGAACGCCCGGTTTCTGAACCGAGTTCGTCTGCAGCTGCGCCAGTGTGAGCCGCCGATCGGAATCCTGCATACTCAAAGCAATGACTGTCTCCGAAAAAGATAAAGATGCTCGCGGGCGAACTCTATCTTTCAACTGATCCGCAACTCCAGTCCGCTTTGGCAGAAGCGCAAACATACTTGCGCCGGTTGAATACAATCCCGAATGAAGACACCCAGCTTCGGAGAGCGCTGCTGGAAGTCTTGTTGGGTAGCATCGGTGGCGGCACTCAACTCAAGTCGCCCTTCAGCTGCGACTACGGCCGGCACATCCGCTTCGGCAGCAACGGGTTGGTTAATTACGGGTGCGTGTTCTTGGACTGCAATTTCATCGAAATTGGGGATGATGCTCAGATCGGGCCAGGAGTCCATATCTACACGGCATTTCATCAGCTTGATTCCAGTACACGGCGCAGCGGGCTGGAAGGGGCTAAACCAGTCACCATCGGGAACAGCGTCTGGCTCGGAGGATGTTGCGTCGTCGGCCCAGGCGTGAGCATTGGGGATAACACAGTGATTGGGGCCGGGAATGTGGTAGTACGAGATATTCCGGCGAACAAGCTAGCCGTAGGCAATCCGTGTCGAGTTGTCCGCCCAATAACTTAGACGCTTCCTCCTTCGCTACTCAGCAGATCGGCTCCACGGTGACTGCGATTCCCACGAAATCTCGTGGCCACGAACCCATGGTCTAACCTCCCCACGAGATTTCGTGGGAAGACCCCGTAGTTCTTTTTCTGCCCTTCGCGGAATCCCCATCTTTCCAACAACATAGTTCATTCGCTGTCTCCCTCAGACTTGGCACGTCGTTTGCCTTTACTCATCTCGTTCAGAGGAACACAAACAGTGCTGAGAATTTCGATCATTGACGAGTCAGAAGGAAGCGTTCGGCTGAGCTTGGAAGGTTGGCTGGTCGGTCCGTGGGTTAACGAGTTGCGCAAGCAAAGCGAGCAGACGTTGTCGGAGAGAAAGACGCTCACGCTCGATCTCGCAAAAGTCTGGTTTGTTGATCCGAGAGGAACCACACTGCTGAGAGAACTCGCGACCCGCCAGGTCGAACACGTGAATTGCTCCGCCTTCCTTACTCAGCAGTTGAAGGAGACAACCATATGACGAGCCCCAGCCCCATCGTTGTTCTCACCGGCACAACTACTGTTGCACCGGCGCCCGGGCAGTCAGTCGATGCTAAAACAGCACGCGAGTGCGAATTGATGCAGCGCGTCATTGCCGGAGAGACGGAGCTTTTCTATGAATTGATCCGGCCTTACGAACGCGGGGTGTTCCTCGCGGCCGCATCAATCCTCGGCAACGATGCCGACGCCGAAGACGCAGCGCAAGAGGCCATACTGAAGGCATACAAGCATCTCGCACGCTTCAGGCAGGAATCTAAATTCAGTACCTGGTTAATCCAGATCGCGATTAATGAGGCCAAGATGAAGCTGCGCAAAGCTCGCCGGCATCTGTACGAGTTGCTCGATAGCGGCCAGCAAACGGACGATGGTGATTACATTCCCACCGACTTTGCAGATTGGCGCGAGATTCCATCCGACGCGCTGGAGCAGCGCGAGTTGCGAGAAGCGTTGAATAAGGCGCTCAAATCATTGCCCGAGAAATACCGCACCGTCCTTGTGCTTCGAGATGTGCAGCAGATGAACATTGCGGAAACTGCGAAGATGCTGGGGATTTCAGAAGAGAACGTTAAGACGCGCACTTCGCGTGCACGTTTGCAGATGCGCGATCTGATGGCGCCAGGCTGGGGAGGCTCATGGGCGGGACAATCTCAGGGCCAAGGGGCGTGAGGGAATCAGCTCTGTGCAACTCAGGATGATTGGGTTAGCTTTACTCGCAACCGTTGACTGAATCCCACTGGTAATTCAAAAGTCCTGTCATCTGCGACCAGGGTGATCGTGTTTCGCAGCCCGTCATAAATTGCCGTGCAGTGTGCGCAAGTCGGCAAGTGTGTCGCGATTTGCGCCCGCAAATTAGGCCTCACATCTTTATCAACGTAGTTTGAAAGCTCCCGGATCACCTCTAGGCAACTAATCTCCACAAACTCCCCCAGTCCGGGACACTTCTAAGCTCCCTTATCAAGTGGTTCCTCAACACCATCAGATTCGGGTTCCCGGAAAAGGTGACACGGGCTTTTCTAGCTCTCTGCGTTCATAAATTCCCCGCTCATTTGTCACCAAAGCTGTAGCGGTGAATCCGATGTGCGAATGCAAACGGAAGCTACAGGCGGAATTAACCAGCAACCGGCAACCGGGGCCGAGACGCACGGCGCAGACCGAACCTGGTTTGCGAGCGCGATCTCGGCCGCCAGCAGTCACTGGCCTGAATATCTGATCGAAGCTGCGTGTCTGGGCCTGTTCATGGTTTCGGCCTGCAGCTTCACCGTTCTGTTGCAGCATCCGGGTTCGATTCTCCGCCAGATGGTCCCCAGCGTTTTCCTTCGTCGGTTATTTACTGGCCTCGCCATGGGTCTGACTGCAATCGCGCTTATCTATTCGCCATGGGGCAAGCAATCGGGTGCGCACTTGAACCCCTCTGTGACGTTGACGTTCCTGCGTCTGGGAAAGGTTGAACCCTGGGACGCATGGTTCTACATCGTCGCTCAATTCCTGGGCGGAACTCTGGGCGTGCTTTTGAGTGCTGTTATATGGGGGAAAGCGGTTGCGGATGAAAACGTCCGTTATGCGGTCACCGTTCCTGGTGGTCGTGGGACGGCGGTCGCATTCGTGGCGGAATTAGCCATCTCGTTTCTGATGATGACTATGGTCCTGAATGTTTCCAACTCTGCGCGCATTGCACGATTCACGGGAGTTGTTGCCGGAGCACTGGTTGCAACTTACATCACCATCGAGTCACCGCTATCAGGTATGAGCATGAGCCCGGCGCGGTCCTTCGCGTCAGCCGCCCCGGGACAACTCTGGAACTCACTTTGGATTTATTTCACCGCACCTCCCCTCGGAATGATGCTAGCCGCACAGGTCTACCTGTGGTTGCGCGGTAAGCACGCGGTCTTTTGCGCGAAGCTGCACCATCACAACAACAAGCGATGCATCTTCCGCTGTAACTACCAAGCTCTGTTAACACCAATCACTCTCAAGGAGACTATCTAATGAAACGCAAGAATTTGATCTACGGCTTACTCCTCATCGCGGCAGTGGCGCTGTGGGCTGCATTCAGGCCCGAACGGCTGTTCGTCAATGCGAAGATCAACGAAGCAATGCCCACCTCCGCTAATACTACTGGTGCAGAAACAATTTTGGCGTCCGGGCCGTTCCATAGCGTCGCACACGACGGAAAAGGAACTGCGAGTATTTACAAGCTATCAGATGGGAAACGCATCCTCCGGCTCACCGACTTTGAAACCTCGAACGGTCCGGATGTGCACGTTTATCTGGTTGCGGCAAACGATGCGACCGATAGCGAGATGGTCAAGAAAGCAGGATTCCGTGAGATCGGATCGCTGAAGGGCAATATCGGCGATCAGAATTACGAACTTCCTGCTGATGTTGATCTCGCGAAATACCGTGCCGTCACGATCTGGTGTCAGCGATTTAGCGTGAACTTCGCCACTGCGCCTCTGAACTCAACCAGCGCTGCGGGGAGCATGGCGCAGGCCATCGCTTCCGGCAATTTTCACGGTGTTGCGCACAAAGGCGTTGGGCAGGCCACGATTTACCAACTGGGCGATGGAAAGCGCATTCTCCGATTCACGGACTTCGAAACTTCAAACGGGCCCGACGTCCACGTTTACTTGGTCGCGACCAAAGATGCCAGCGACAGCGAGACAGTGAAACAGGCTGGCTTTGTTGAAGTTGGGACTCTGAAGGGCAACCTTGGCGACCAGAACTACGAGCTCGCTTCAGATCTGGACCTCAACAGGTATCGTGCGGTAACCATCTGGTGCAAGCGCTTCGGCGTGAACTTCGCGACGGCTCCGTTGAGCACCCCAACAGCAATGAGCGCGATGAACCAGTGATGCCTGAACTTCGAAAGGAGACGGTCATGAGCCGAGAGAATCAGTTCGACGTAATCATCATCGGAACGGGAGCCGGCGGCGGAACGCTAGCTTACCACCTGGCTCCATCAGGCAAACGGATCCTCATCCTTGAGCGTGGAGACTATGTTCCTCGCGAAAAGGCGAATTGGGATCCGCAAGTTGTGAACGTGGATGCCCATTACAACGCCAAAGAATCCTGGCTCGACAAGGACGGCAAGGAACTGCATCCGCACACCAACTACTATGTGGGCGGCAACACAAAGTTTTATGGGGCTGCACTGTTCCGATTGCGCAAAGAAGATTTTGGTGAACTGCGTCACCACGGAGGAATTTCGCCGGCGTGGCCGATCAGCTATGACGATCTCGAGCCCTACTACACTCAAGCGGAGAATCTCTATCAAGTCCACGGCAACCGCGGAGAAGACCCGACTGAACCGCCGTCCAATTCGCAATACCCCTGGCCCGCCATTAGCCATGAGCCACGCATTCAGCAATTGTCCGACGATTTCGTCCGTTCGGGTCTGAAGCCGTTCCACGTCCCGGTGGGGGTTATGCTCGACGAAAAGAACCCCCACAAAAGCCGCTGCATACGCTGCAATACGTGCGATGGATTCGCCTGTCTGGTAGGCGCCAAATCCGATGCGCAAGTTGTATGTGTCGATGAGGCCGTGAAACATTCAAACGTAACGCTTCTGACCAATTCGCTTGTGAAGCGACTGGATACAGATACGACGGGCCGTGAGGTGCGGAGCGTAGTTGTAGAGCGCAACGGGAGCCTGGAAACTTACTCCGCGGATATCGTTGTCGTATCGTGTGGTGCCATCAACTCCGCCGCGCTGCTATTGCGCTCCGCGAATGACAAACATCCTCGCGGGCTGGCCAACAGCTCCGACATCGTAGGGCGCCATTACATGGGACATACGAATTCAGTGATGATGGCGATTTCAAAGTGCCCCAATCCAACGATTTTTCAGAAGACGCTTGGAGTCAATGATTTCTACTTTGGCTCGAAGGACTTCGAGTATCCGATGGGGCACATTTCGTTCGTCGGGAAGCTGGACGCAATCACACTCAAGGCTGGAGCTCCGGCTATTGCCCCGAATTTCACTCTGGAACTAATGGCAAAACACTCGCTGGACTTCTGGCTTACGTCCGAAGATCTGCCCGATCCCAATAATCGGGTCAGCATCGGCCGGGACGGCAAGATCGTTCTGACCTACACGCCAAACAACCTCGAAGCGCATGCGCGGCTGCAGGCGAAGCTGAAGGAAGCCATGAAGCAGACTAATTGCGCGATCCACGGCCACGACTGTCATCAGGGGCTTTTTGGCGAGGGGCTTTTTGGCAGAAACTTTTACGTGGGACAGCGAATTCCGCTCGCTGGTGTCGCCCACCAGAACGGCACGATTCGTTTCGGTGACGATCCCCAAACGTCTGCACTGGACAGCAACTGTAAGGCGCACGATCTCGACAACCTCTATGTGGTCGATGGGAGCTTTTTTCCATCGAGCGCAGCAGTAAATCCGGCGCTAACCATCATCGCGAATGCTTTGCGGGTAGGTGATCACCTGATGAAGCGTCTGGGAGTGTCTGAAACGGAATATGAACAGAACCGCGTGCAGGACCGGGAACTTGCGTTGGCTCGGTGACAGACGATGAATCGACTCGTCTCATTTCGTCGTCAATGCCAGACCCTGATGGTTCTCTGGACGCTGTTGTTGGTTATCACGGTGCCCAAGGGGTTGGCCCAACAGCGCCCCGCACTGGTTGATGGCGTCGATGCAATCGGAATCACCGTTTCCGACATGGACCGCGCCGTGGACTTCTATTCCAAGGTGCTCACGTTCGAGAAAGTTTCGGACACCGAAGTCGCCGGCGAGAACTATGAACATCTCGAAGGCGTGTTCGGGTTGCGAATCCGCGTAGTACGAATGAGGCTCGGTGACGAGTTCATAGAGCTCACCGAGTATCTCGCACCGAAAAGTCGACCGATCCCCATTGATTCACGCAGCAACGATCGCTGGTTTCAACACATTGCGATCATCGTCAGCGATATGGACAAAGCCTACACCTGGTTGCGCCAGAATAAGGTGGAACATGCCTCGTCGGGACCGCAACGGCTTCCTGACTGGAACAAGAATGCGGCTGGGATCTCAGCTTTCTACTTCAAGGACCCAGATGAGCATCCGGTGGAGGTATTACAGTTTCCGCCGGACAAGGGCTTGCAGAAGTGGCGCCGACCGACGGAGAAGCTTTTTCTCGGCATCGACCATACTGCAATCGTGGTATGGGACACCGACAGCAGCGTCAAGTTCTATCGCGACCTCCTCGGAATGAACGTAGCTGGAGAAAGCGAAAACTACGGAACCGAGCAGGAGCACCTGAACAACGTGTTTGGAGCCCATTTGCGGATCACCGCGTTGCGCGGAACAAGCGGACCAGGAATTGAATTGCTGGAGTATTTGGCCCCACGCGATGGCCGTCCTTTCCCATCAGATGAACGTGCCAGCGACGTCGTGCATCGGCAGACAGTTCTGCTGACCCGCGCCGCCGAATCCGTAGCTCAACAATTGCGCGCCAACAGCGTGAACTTTGTCTCTTCTGGCGTGGTTGCGAATCAGACGGAACAGCTGGGATTCAGCAAAGCCTTTCTGGTGCGAGATCCCGACGGCCACGTCGTCGAAATCGAGGAGAAGTAGGAGGAGTTGTGAGCGGAACTGTTATCCAAGCCGAGTTAATCAGGACGGACTTGAACCTGGATAGCGACACGTCGCCGCGCACGGTACTGTGCAGTGATTCAGGCATCGACGATCCGGTAAACGACACCGGACTCGGTCCCCGTTGCGGGGATCTGCAGATGCCGGACGAGTTTGCCTGCCTGGTAAATCTGATTTGCATGGAACACGGAGATATCCGATGACGCACGAAGAGATTCGACTATCGGAATCTGGCACGCGCCGAAAGCATTGGAAACGTTGGGGGCCTTATCTCAGCGAACGCGCGTGGGGCACGGTGCGCGAAGACTATAGCGCCTACGGGAACGCCTGGGAGTACCTGTCCCATGACCACGCTCGCTCACGTGCTTATCGCTGGAACGAAGACGGACTGGCGGGAATCAGCGACAGGAAACAGAACATTTGCTTTGCTGTGGCTCTCTGGAACGAGCGCGATCCCATCCTGAAAGAACGGATTTTCGGTTTGACGGGGAATGAGGGCAACCATGGCGAGGACGTGAAGGAGTACTACTTCTACCTCGACTCGACTCCCACACACTCGTATATGAAGTACCTCTACAAGTACCCACAAGCGGAATTTCCTTACGGCCAACTTGTGGAAGAGAACCGGCGTCGCGGTAAGAATCAGTCGGAGTACGAACTGTTGGACACCGATGTGTTCAACGACAATCGCTATTTCGATGTGTTTGTGGAATATGCCAAGGCCGACACGGAAGACATACTCATCAAGATCACGGTCGCGAACCGCGGCCCGGAACCGGCCAAGCTTCGCCTGCTGCCGACAGTGTGGTTCCGGAATACATGGTCGTGGGGAGGACGTGAGCGACGGCCTGAGCTTCACGAATCAGGTTCGAGCACAAATCCCGTGATCGAGCTGAATCATGATCAGCCGGGTAATCGCTGGCTCCATTGTGAAGGCAGTCCAGAGTTGCTGTTCACAGAAAATGAGACCAACGCTAAGCGGCTGTTTGGAGTCGAGAACCGTACTCGCTACGTCAAGGACAGCATCAACGACTACGTCGTGCACGGCTCCAGGGAAGCGGTGAATCCCGAGCATAAGGGCACCAAAGCCGCGGCTCACTACAAGCTTACGGTGGGTGCCGGAGAAACCGTGGTGGTTCGCCTGCGCCTTGCCGACTCCGATTTCCAGGGCAAGAACGCTTTTGCCGGTTTCGATAAGACAGTCGCTCTGCGCCAGCGCGAAGCGGACGAGTTCTATGCGACGGTAATTCCCACGGACCTTTCTGCCGACGCAAAGAACGTCATGCGCCAGGGCTTTTCCGGCATGCTCTGGTCCAAACAGTTCTACTACTACGTAATCAAAGACTGGCTGCAGGGCGACCCGGGCAATCCTCCGCCGCCCGAGGAACGCAAGCAGGGCCGCAACCACGAATGGACCCATCTTTATAACGCAGACGTGATCTCGATGCCTGATAAGTGGGAATACCCTTGGTATGCCGCGTGGGACCTTGCATTTCACTGCATCCCGCTGGCGCTTGTCGACCCGGACTTCGCGAAGGAACAACTGACGCTCATGTTGCGGGAGTGGTACATGCATCCCAACGGGCAGATTCCTGCGTACGAGTGGGCGTTCGGTGACGTGAATCCTCCAGTGCATGCCTGGGCTGCGTGGCGTGTCTACAAGATTGACAAGAAGCGCAAGGGAAAAGGCGATCGGGCATTTCTGCAGCGCGTATTCCACAAGCTGATGTTGAACTTCACCTGGTGGGTGAACCGCAAGGACGCCGAAGGGATGAACATTTTCCAGGGCGGCTTTCTCGGACTCGACAATATCGGAGTATTCGACCGCAGCGCACCGCTACCAACCGGCGGTTACCTCGAACAGTCGGACGGGACCAGTTGGATGGCGATGTATACCCTGAACCTGCTCGCGATCGCGCTGGAATTAGCGAAGGAAGAACCCTGCTACGAGGACGTGGCCAGCAAGTTCTGGGAGCACTTCATCTACATTGCCAACGCGATGAGCCACCGGGGCCACGACGGCATGGGCTTGTGGAATGAGGAAGACGGGTTTTTCTATGACGTTCTGAAACTTCCCGACGGCAATCATTTTCCAATGAAGATCCGGTCCATGGTGGGATTGATTCCGTTGTTCGCTGTCGAAACACTCGAACCGGAAGTCCTCGACAAGTTGCCCGATTTCAAGCGTCGTTTGGAATGGTTCATCGATAACCGTCCCGATCTCACCAAGAATCTTGCATGCATGCGGACCGAGGGGATGGGTGAGCGCCGACTACTTTCAATCGCAGGGCGGGACCAACTGCGCAGCATTTTGAAATACATGTTGGACGAACGTGAGTTTCTGTCGCCTTACGGCGTCCGGGCGCTGTCACAGTTCCATCGTGACAACCCGTACAAACTCCACGTGAATGGGATGGAGCATCGTGTGGACTATGAACCCGGCGAGTCTTCGACTGGGTTGTTCGGGGGCAACTCCAATTGGCGCGGCCCGATTTGGTTCCCGGTGAACTACTTGCTGGTTGAGTCGCTTCAGAAGTTTCACCACTACCTTGGCGACGACTTCAAGGTTGAGTTCCCAACCGGATCAGGAAAGATGATGACCCTGTGGGAGGTGGCGGGAGAATTGTCGCGGCGCATGACGAATATATTCCTTCAGGATGAAAGCGGACGCCGGCCAGTGTTCGGGAATGTGGAAAAGTTCCAGACCGACCCACACTGGCGGGACCTCGTTCTCTTTCATGAGTACTTCCACGGTGATTCGGGAGCGGGTGTAGGGGCGAGTCATCAGACCGGATGGACTGGGGTGGTCACCAAGTTAATGCAGCAGAGCGGAGAATCCCGTGAACGCCTTCGTGAAAAAGAGAACACGGAACTGGAGCCCGCTGAAGTAGCCGCAGATTAATTAATGAGGAGAGATCAAGATGAAAGCCATTAGTGTATTCCCGGGAAAACCCAACAGCGTCCATGTGGCGGACTTGCCGAAACCCTCTCTCGACCAAGTCTCGGACGGACGCGGCGTCCTAGTGAAAGTCCTCCGGGTCGGTGTGGATGGCACCGACAAGGAAATTAACGCCGCCGAATACGGCGCAGCACCTCCGGGATACGACTTTCTCGTTATCGGCCATGAAGGCTTCGGCCAGGTGGAAGCTGTGGGCCCGAATGTCACCGAGGTTAAGCCCGGGGACTACGTCGTAGCTACTGTCCGCCGGCCCGGCAACAGTATCTACGACCTGATCGGCACGAACGACATGACCACAGATGACACGTATTTCGAGCGCGGCATTAACCTGCGCCACGGCTATCTGACGGAATACTACGTCGATGATGTCCAATTCATCGTGAAGGTACCGCAAGGACTGAAACACGTTGGAGTGCTGCTCGAACCATTCACGGTAGTTGAAAAAGGTATTCACCAGGCTTACGAAATTCAGCGCAGGCTGAAGGTTTGGCATCCACGCCGGGCGGCCGTAATGGGAGCTGGCACCATCGGACTGCTCGCCACCCTTGCGCTCCGTCTGCGGGGAATTGAAGTCACTACGTTCGCGCGCAACTCCAAGCCGAATCTCAACGCCGAACTCATCGAAGCGATCGGCGCCCGCTATGTGATCACGCAGGAACTACCGATTATTGAGGGTGGGAAGAAATTCGGGCCGTTCGATGTGATCTTCGAAGCCACTGGCAACTCCGGCGTCGTTTTCGACAGCATGCAGGCGCTTGGGAAGAATGGTGTTCTTGTTTTGTCCAGCGTAACTGGTGGAGATCGCATGGTTCAGGTTCCAGCCGATCGCATCAACCTGGAATTTGTGCTTGGAAACAAAGTCATGGTCGGCACAGTGAACGCCAATCGTGAATATTTCGAGATGGGCGTGCGTGATATGTCCCAGGCGGAAGCCGAATATCCGGGTTGGCTGAGCCGGCTCCTTACCGATCCAGTTCGCGGACTAGAGAACTACACCGAGCTATTCAACAAGCTCACCAATCCGAACGGATCGATCAAGGTTTTCTGCGAAGTGGCTGCCCTTTAGGTCACAAGTGCCGATGGAGGAGATGGAGGAGTTCTGTGACTGAGCAAAAGAAAACTCGGATAATCATTCTCGGCGGCGGCTTTGCCGGGCTGCATGCGGCCATTCACCTGGATGGCACATTGGCACGCGATCCCGATATCGAGATCACGCTAGTCAACAGGGACAATTTCTTTCTGTTCACTCCCATGTTGCATGAGGTTGCTGCCAGTGATCTCGATCTCACGAACATCGTGAACCCCGTGCGGAAGCTCCTGAAGCGGATCAGTTTTTTTGCAGGAGAGGTTGAATCCATCGATCTGGAATGCAAGCTCGTGACCGTATCTCACGGCTTCGACCATCACCATCACGAGCTTCCCTATGATCACCTGGTCATCGGCCTGGGGTCGATTACCAATTTCTTCAATCTCCCAGGGCTTGAACAGAGAGCGCTGACGATGAAGTCGCTGGGGGATGCAATCCACCTCCGAAACCGGCTGATCGCGCATCTCGAAGAAGCCGACACGGAATGCTCCGCGGCTGTGCGACGGCCTTTGCTTACATTCGTGGTCGCTGGCGGGGGCTTTGCAGGTGTTGAGACCATAGCCGGGATAAATGATTTCATCCGCGAAGCGGTGCACTTTTACACAAATCTGCGTGAAGACATGCTGCGCGTTGTGCTCGTACATCCAGGGAAGGTAATCTTGCCCGAGCTCGGGGAGAAGCTAGGCCGGTATACCGAGAAGAAGCTTTCCGAACGAGGAGTTGAGATTCGTGTAAACATGCGCGTCACTGGCGTGACAGACAGCAGTGTGGAACTCAGCAGTGGCGAGAAAATTGAGAGTAAAGCTCTAATCTGGACCGCCGGCACGTCGCCGAACCCTGCACTTGATTGCCTCCCCTGCATGAAAGAACGCGGACGTCTGAAAGTGGACGAAATGTTGCGCGTTCCGGATTGGCCCGGGGTTTGGGCGCTCGGCGATTGTGCTCTCGTGCCTGACATCAAGACCGGCCAATTTCATCCGCCGACTGCTCAGCATGCCTTGCGCGAAGGAAAAACGCTGGCCAAGAACTTAATAGCCAGCGTGCAAGGTGGAACGCTTAAACCATTCTCGTTTTCCACCATCGGACAACTGGCCGCAATCGGACGGCGCACTGGAGTGGCCAACATTTTCGGAATCAACTTTTCAGGATTCATAGCGTGGTGGATGTGGCGGACGATTTATCTGAGCAAACTTCCGCGGTTCGAGAAAAAACTCCGGGTTGCGCTGGACTGGACTCTTGATCTCCTGTTCACAAAAGATCTAGTGCAGTTTCAGACTTTCCGCGCTCCGACTATCTCGCACGCAGATGAAAGTGAAAGCAACTCGTCTTTGTCAACATCTCGGGTTACAGCAACTCGTGCAGTGGAGAGCGTGTCATGATCCGATTTGGAGCTGTGGTACGCAGAAATATCGTCAGCCGCCCAACGCGGTTCAGAAGACACGGTTCCTTCCTCGCGAGTTGCTCTTCCTGGCCGCGACTCTATTTCTGATTCCCATTCCCTGACCCATTCGGTAGAATCCCGTCGCCATGCCGTGTCTGAAATCCATCGTTGCGGTCGCACTCGCAGTCACTTCCGACCTCGGCAACTTCCTGAAAGCGATGATTCGGTCTCGCACCTCGTTGGTAGCCGAGAACTTGTTTCTGCGAAAGCAGTTGGCTTTTTATAAGGAACACAAAATGCAGCCGCAACGGCTGACGGACGCGGCTCGCTACACTCTCGTCGTCTGGTCTCGGATGTTCGACTGGAAAAATGCTCTGGTGGTCGTCAAGCCGGACACTCTGATCGGCTGGCATCGCAAGGGCTTCAGGCTCTTCTGGCGATGGAAGTCCCGGCCGGGTCGACCGACGCTTCATCCTGAGATTCGCGCATTGATCCTGCGCATGGCAGGAGAGAATCCGACCTGGGGACAGATGCGAGTGGCAGCGGAACTATATCTGAAACTCGGCATCTGGTGTCCCCCAGAACCGTGCGTAAGTACTGGCCATGGGAACCCAGGGACCGAAGAGATTTTGTGACTTGGTACACGAGCGGGTATGTAATGACCCGACGTAGGAACCTGTGGTCCTCCAACCTCTTCAGCCGTTCGAGTACACGCGTCGGCGAGTTAGCGAGATCGAGCCTTCGCGCCTGATCGGCCGTGCAATATCCGCCCAGGCATCCCAGAGTTCTCAGGAACTCGCCCGTTTTTGCGTCCAGAGACGCCAGGCGATCGGAAAACCGAATACTCATCCGCATCCACACTCCAATAGTGAATTCGCCGTCGATTGTGACGAGGGTGATATTTTGTGAGCGGTCAGACATGTGATGTGAACCTTCATCGCGATCAAATTTTGTTAGGCGACTTCGTGGATTCCTCCCGGCTAGAACTGCGTTGGTGAGTGGACAACTAGGTTGCGAACACTGAAAACTGCCAACGTGGACACAAACAAAATCAGGATGATTACCGGCACCATGAGGGGCACAGTTGCCCACAGTAAAATCACCGCAGGACACAAGCCCACCCCGGTCAAGGCAAAGGCTGAACCGCATCGGTGAGTGAATCTTCACTAAGCTCTGCTGATTCGATCGTGCCCAAGAGCCTTCCAGAAAACCAATCCCAGAAGCGATAATGAATGTCGGCGCAAGATACAAAGCCAGTAGCAGCCGCAGCGTTATGAGTTCGACGGCAGTCCACGTCTTGGCGGCAACCTTCTCACGAAGCGTCGGCGGGAACAGTTCGAAAACGCGCGCTCTGCATGCTGGAATCACCACTGCCAATTCGTTGATCTCCCGTTCGGGCAACACATCCGCGGCACGCCGCCAAGTGTGATGGAGAAGCACTGTGGCTTGTCCGCCAGAGAAGAGCGAAGCGGCACATGCCACAAACAGAACAAATGCGCCAATCGAAAGCAGTTTCATGACTTCTCCAAGGGAAAGCGGTGCTTCGGGTCGGGCAGTAGCGGAAAACGTGTTTTATACGTGTAGCCGCTCGCGTACAGGAAAGCCTGCCCACGCGGAAGTTTCATGAGCCAGTCTTCGCGAACGAGGTTGTCGATCTTCTCTGTGGACTGCTGGGAAAAGGTGGCATCGAACGCCAGACCACGTGGTGCGTGTTTACCGTCCAAGACAGGGCGATAGCTCGCGGACTCGCGCTTCGTGAGAACAGGACCCTGGCCGGCGACATCAGCAAAAGCCTTGGCCGTCGCGTAGTCCGTGGCTCTGAACCACAGTTTTGTGTTCGTGTTATCAAGAATTTGCTGTGCCCCTGCTGGCCCTAGGACGCTCAACAAATCTGCAACGCTCTGGAATGCCAGCACAGCCATGACGCCCTGCGCCCCGGCCTGCGCCAACAAATCGACAAAGCCGGGGAAGACCAGCCTGCCAACCTCATCTACCACGAGCCTCACAGGAGTTTTCGCTTGTTCATAGGCATATGCTCGCCCGATAAAGTTCAGCAGGTCTTGCAAGGCCAACATTCCAATTGCGTACGCTGTTTCTTTGACGATCATCGAACCCATGAACATGTACACAATGCGCTTGTTTCGGATGGCGCAATCCCAGTCCAGTTCAGGGTTCGGGACCGACATCAGGCTGCGAAAGTCCGGCGTGTCGAGCTTCGAAAGCAGCGGCTTCAACGAGGAAACCATCTTGTCGTAGTGGTCGGGTGGATGCTTGATGAGTCCCCGCAAATACTCATATTCGGGAGTCTGCTCGGGAATCTCGGGCAACAGTTCTTCCAGCGTGCCGTTGACCTTCGCGTAACGCGCGATCTTTGAGAGCAGTGGGCGCTCTCCGGCCAGCAGCATCGCCTGCGCGATCACGTTGATTACTTCCCACGCGAAGGCCTTGAAGGGTTCTGATTGGCCGCCACCAGGAAGTAAGCCAGCGAGCCGGTCAGGAATTTCCATACCGAGCACAAAATTGTGGAGCGGATTGTACGTGCAGGAAATATGAGGAAATGCGAGCGAGAAGAATAAAAAGTCTTTCTCACGACCGGTCCCCACAGCTGCGTCATAGGCGCGATGCAGAACTTTCAAATCGCCCTTCGGGTCAATGAAGATGACGGCTTCATCGCCTCGTTCAATGGCTTGCAGAACGTCGAGTTGGAGATAGTGCGTCTTGCCAGTTCGAGTCGCTCCGGCCACGAGCATGTGCCCTTCCAGATCACTGAGGGGGAGAAAAGTCGGCTGTTCTCGCTTTCGACCGACCGCGTGAAGCACAGTCACACCGCCGAGATCCCCCGGGCCACGTGTACGCGAGATGGTTTCGCTCGCCCGTTCAACTGCAAGCACTTGATTGGCGCGTTCGGAATTCCATAGGAAGCCGTGTCCCACGTATTGCATTTGGTCTTTGCGGGGCAATTGCGAGAGAGTGAGCAAATCAAGTTCGACTGGCAGACCCTGACTAACTTGTCGTGATCCACGCAGGAGCGCGACCCCCATTAAGGCGATTTCGAACCAACGGCCCTGGGCTCTGCTCAAGAACATTCGGTCAGGCATCAAGAAAGACAGGACGGCTATCAACGCCCACCCTAATATCAGGTACGAAAATCGTCGAATTTGCGCGACAGCGAAGGACAAATCTGGCTCCTTGCGATTCATTGTGGGTGGGTGATGCGGCGCGATTGTGGATGGTCGTGTTGAACTAAGCGCACGCGCGTTGAAGAAGCAACGCAACATTTCCCGCGGCCCGGTCGATGTCCTCCCGTGTTTTCAGTAGCACGGGGAGAGTGGCAGAAACCACGTCAGCAGTGAGTTCGGTTGCTCCCAACAGAGTCAGCGCGTCAATCCAATCAAAAGATTCCCGGATCTCGGGCGGCTTCGCCATTCCCAAGTGACGAACGGCGGCGGTGAACCGTGCTGCCTGCGTTGCAAGCTGAGATTTAAACGCGGGCGAATGCGTCGTGATGATTTCAGCCTCCTGATCTGGTGCGGGATAATTCATCCACAACAGGAAGCAACGTCCGCGCAGAGCATCCGTCAATTTCCTCTGGGCATTCGACGTCAGCACCACAATTGGCCGACGCTTCGCGACAACGGTGCCGAGTTGAGGAATCGAAACTTGGAAATCCGAAAGAATCTCCAAGAGAAATGCCTCGAACGAGGGGCCAGTCTTATCGACTTCATCGATCAACAACACTGACTTGCTATCAGACTGCAAAGCTCGCAGAATCGGGCCCGGAATCAGAAAATCTGAGCTATAGAGTTGTCGCTTCAGTTCGGTCCACGTGGTTTGCGATCCATCATCACACTGACGCATGAATTCCAGAGCAATGCGCTGCAGAGACTCGTTCCACTGGTAAAGCACCTTCGCCTTATCGATTCCTTCGTAGCATTGCAACCGGATCAAAGGCATTTCGAATGCCTCTGACAAAACTTTCGCCACCTGAGTTTTCCCGGCACCTGGCGGTCCCTCCAACAACAACGGCTTTTGTAATCGGAGCGCGAGATACATCACGTTCGTGATCTCCGGCTTCGCAATATACCCGTGCTTCGCCAAGATCAGTCCCAGATCGCCAGCCGCCGAAGTCAAAGCGTGGGAGTCCCTAACGCTGTCCATTGGTCTGCTTTCCATTCAGAGCAGCGCGCATGTCTGCCAATTGTGCTTCTAGTGCCTGGATGTAGGCTGTCTGCGCCGTAACCAACGATTGTTCTGACGGTGTGCTCTGATCTGGCATCGTGGTGGCAAAGGTGGAGGATGCCCCTGATTGCGAACCTTGATTGCGTCCGCTACCAATATCCAGCGCGTTTAACAAAAATATCCGCAATGGTTGGTTGGTGCTCACGTTCACAATCGGGATGTTCATCGGCTGCTGAAGACGATTCGACAAGCGATTCCCCTGCACTGCAACTTCCGCAGCCATCTGGTTTCTAAGATAATCGGTTTGGGAAAAAGGCTGATTGAGAGATCCCTGGCCGACAAACTCAGTCGCGACAACAGTCGCACCAGTTCCGATGCGAGCAGCACCGGAGAGGATCGGATGGCCGCCGCCCTGAACCTTGCCAACCAGACCGGCACTTCCGTCTTTCATGAGCGCCAGACCCGAGATCGCCATCTCGCGGTTATTGGGCAACAGTACGGAGGTAAAACGCACATTGATCCGGTCCTTGACCGCTCCGGATGTGTAACCGATCACCTGCGCACCTTGGGGATAACAACGGAATCGTTCAGTTCGACATTTCTGTCAACGACAGCGATCACCGGCGACTCCCATCCGCTACTGATGGCATTGGTGGTATGCGCTACGATCTCTGTGCCCGCTGGAAGCTGTGACTGACGCCCCGGTTCTGGAGATGGGTTGGGTGAGGTTGCAGCGAGTGCAGAGGGAATTCCTGCGACGAACACTGTGGCGGGACTCTGTAATTCATTCGTCATCGTTTGCGGTGGAACGGTATTCTGAGTGCCCGCATTCGCTTGAACGCCAGCAATGCTAAGGCGCCGCATCGCAGCCATGTCTCGACTCCCATTCACGTTCTGCAAATCTGCTTTCTTCTCCGAACTCGCGGACGTATCGCTGGAGGTAAGTTGGTTTTCGGTTACGGGAGCCCGTGCATCGCTTGCGCCAGCAGCAGGTTTTTGTCTGTCTGCACCACTGAGCCTCGTGGGCTGACGGAAATGGCTTGGGATGGTGCTCTCGGGTTTCGAGAAGAGAAACAGCAAGCCCGTTGCAATAAGCAGCAGCACTCCGGCGGACATCATGATCGGGGCTACACGTAAGTGACCAGTCGAGTGTGACGCTTGTGCTTGGGAGGCTTGGAAGATACTCTGCATCTTTGTCGCGAAGCGTCCAAAGCCGCTGAGCCTTTCCGCTCCGCGAATCTCATCGAGAGCTTGCGTAGCAAGTTCTTGGTCGCGTTCATTCTCCGAAGCTAACGTGACCTCATCTCGCTCGATAACTGCTGCCTTCGAGTGCTTGTCCATATCAGTTGCTCCGAGCTATTCAATATGAAACGTGACCGGGTGATCTGCCATTGCACGATTCGACACCGAGCGTTGATAGGTCGAGAGGTTAGCGCCCCGAGAATGGCGGAGGAGAGTGGGATTCGAATCCACAGAGAAACGTACTTTCAACAACATCGAAGGCGACGGACGGCGATTTAGGCGATGTTAGTACACACAAGGACATGCCAACGGCAGGTGAACGGCAGGTAGTTGCTCGATGACGGCATCGACTAAGCGCCGAGATCGGGGGCCGATGACGAAGAAGCTGGGCTCATGTACAACCTCGCATTCGAAGTCAACGGAGCAGTGATGACGGCGGCTCAGGGATGGCGAGTGCTCATGAGCTGGGCCAGCCTGCTTGGGATCTCCATGCTCGCCGCATCACACCAGTTGACGCGTTTCGAGGTGGATACGGCAGGAGATTTCCTGGAACTCTGGCGGAAGAAACTTTGCATGATCCTCGCCGACGTAGTTGCTCTAGAGCGGGCGGTGGACTTGATTTCCGAGGGGTTCTTTGATGGACACGACGTCCTCTTCGCAGATTCCCAGAAAAAGCTTACCTCTTCTCACGAAACCTCACGGTTATTGGTCGTCGGCTACAACTGTTTCGCTAAGGAAAACGGAAAAGAATCCATAGACATGGAGGCTATCGAGCGTAGTCCAGGGCGCAAGGTGGATCACTTCCTCAACGAGTGGATCATGTTGTCTCGGAGTAAAGTTCTGGTTGCGCGCGGAGAGATCTTTGCGACGCGTGACGAGGTATTGGCCTTGCTAAAAACGGATGATCCCGGCACCAACCCTTGACTATTGAATGTCGTTCGATGTCGTTCGTGCCTGGAAGTGGCGTGTTCAACCCTGCGCCTTTCACCGTTCGCACCGTTTAAACGACAGGGGAGAGGATTAGTGGCGCGTCTCAAGAACGAACACGATGCATTCTTTCGCTGTGGCAGCCTCTTCTTCGCGGCGGGTGCTTTCGTTTCTGGCTGTTCGCCATCCTTCAAGAGCTTGCGAATGGATGCGTTGAGCTTTTTCCGGAGTTCTTCCTCGTCGATGGTGTCTGTGTGCCCGATCGTGAGGACCTGTTCGTCTCTGATCCCGTCTTTGTCGTGAACGCGACGGACGACAAGGTGCAACGGCTCGTTTGCCCGGTCTCCCCTCTCAATGCCTTCGTTCCTGGCTTTGACGATTTCTGTGATCAGGCCGACAACTTCCTTTGCGAGGCTCAGACCTGCAGTGGCCAAGAGGATATACGCGAGAACCTCCGGACCCGTTTCGTGCTCTTGGAGTGTGAGTTCCGTGTCGGTCTTGGCGAGCTTGCGGAGTTTCTGGTCGATCATTTCGTACGCGTGCGGGGAGTGCTCGCGATGGAAGCATCCTGAGTTGACGCGGAGCTTGATCGATACTGCGGCCTCTCCGGGGTGCGGCTTCCTTCTCCCTTCGAAGGTCCGCATCCGTTCGCGAAATTCATTTGGCCAGAGAGTGTCCATGCGATCCGCCACCGCTAAGCCGAGTTCATGCCCACCCAAACTTTTCAGAATAACTGCTGGTAGCCGCGGCGGGCAAAGCCTTCCAGCGGCGAACGCCGCTTCATTTTTGGGGTGTAAGAGTCCCCACTGCGCAGCGAGCATTCCTTGCGGCATAGGTAAGAGCATTGTCGGTTGATCCGGTGACAAGGCGTCCGGCAACATCTACTACTCCCGATCCGACCAGCGTTCCGTTCGCTTGCAAATCGAGCGCTATCGGCGTCGCGCCATTCTCGATCTTCAGCAAGACTTGGCCGTTGTTGTCTTGCATGGAATAAGTCTGAGCAACATGCGTTTCCCCGCATTCCACGGTCGCGGAATCTTCGCGGAATTCAATGCGAAGGCCGCTCTGTCCTGCGTACACGCCTGCCAATCGCAAACCAGGAGGTACGGGCGGTTTCTGCTTAGCGGACGGAGCCACAACTTGCGTCAATGATTCCATAACGCTTCCGGAACTGCTGCTGCCCTGCATAATTCCTGCGGTGCACTGCTCGGTTTTGGGAGCCATCGGTGGCAGCTGGTAATTAGCAACTGGCGCTGGTTCGTACGAGGTGCTTGTGACCTGCTCGGTCACGGAATATTCCATTCCGTTTTGATGTACAGCGTCGGTGCCAGCGTAGTTCTGGGCCTCGGCGGCGTCGATCTGCCGCTCCCGAGTTGTGGTTTGGGTTTGCGTTTGATAGGCGGGTGCAGATGATCCTCCTCCGCCATGGCCAATCGGCACGAGTCCATGCACGGCCACATCTGCCGGGCCCGCCAAGCGGTTATCTGGCCTGAACGCCACAACGAGCGGCTTGGGAGAGATGGATATCTTCACGGATATCTGATTTGCCGCCCTTTCCACCTCATATGGATAGCTCGCGGCGATAAGCGGACCACAGGTAACCACGACTTTGTCCTGATTAAATGCAAGGTGAATCTTGTTTCCGGTGGAACCGGAATATGAGCCGGTCAAACGCAGCCCTTGAGGAGCAGTCTCCCCGGTAATGGCAGCGACCATGTCCGCTCCCGCCAGATCTTTGAGGCCAACCTTTAGACCTTCACTGAGGCACTCCATTTCGCTTCGTCCCGACTCGACGCAGCGACGCAAGGCAACTCTGCCGGGGTCATTTTTCATCCCCTGTTGGACCCTGGGTACGGTTGCTTGCGGATCCGCGCTTACTCCCTGAGCCGCGACGCGCTTCTGTTCAGCGCGCAGAGCAGCATAACGAGCATTATCTTTCGCGACGATCTGCGTGAATTGCGATTGCAGGTTGTCGGAAAAAAATTGCCAGATATTGATGCCCTTAAATCCGAACTTCGGGTCCCAGCGGCTGAAGTGGTAGGTAAGATCCTCGCTGGGCTTGTTGGTTGGAAAAGCCTTGTCCGTCTCCTGGCTCACCTTGTATTGAGCAGCTAGGTAATCTCTAAGGATCTTTTCCTCGTCGGGCAGCATGCCCGTACGGGAGCTTTCGCGGTCGCCCATCAATGTCCTGATAATTTCGGTCAGTTCATAAAATGCCCATATTTGGCGCACTGCAGTCTCGCGCGGATCGTTGGTTTTCATGGCGGCCAAGACTCGATCCGGGGAAGGCATTTCGCTGAGATAAGGAGGATTGAGTCCTCTTCCGCCCGCGGCCGGTCCGGCCACGGACTGCGATGTTGGACCACCCTGTGTCGTACAGATGGCTCCCAGAGCGGCGGCCTGTGCCTTCGGCATAGAAATTTCATTACCGAGTGGCCCATTCGGCGCACCCTTTACCAGGGAACAAACCTCAGCACCGCCTCTCATTTCGCAGTGCTTTACGACGACGATCATGTTGCCGGGACAGGTGTAAGGCACGTTCACTCGCAGAGGTGGCGGTTGTTGGGCCTTAGCGGCGGAAGCGGTAACGATCACTCCAAACAGCAAAGCGGTTACTTTGTGATTCTTCATTGCGACCCCCAAGAAAAACTCTTGACGGCAAAGTCCGCCAAGGATTTGCGAAGTTCGCAAAGACAGACTCTTTCTTGGCGGCCTTTGCGCGCACCGTGCGGTTAAAAGCTCTAAGCTGCAGTTCGCAAATGTGGCAGTCAGTTGCCGAAGTTCGCTTACTTCTTCTTTTTTGTTAATCGCGTCAGAAATCCACCCGGCGGGCCATTCAGAGCCCCATCGTCATCGACTGTGAATACGGTCTTGTCGCCTTCACATACCAAGGTGACGTTCTTGCCGCTTTCTTCGTAGCTGCATGTATTGGTAACCGGTCCGGTTGAAACATAGGCCTTGCCACCGGACTTGAACTCGACCTTGACCACGCCACCGTTGTCCTCATATGTATTGCCTTCGACTTTGCGGCCGCAGCCAATGGTTATGCTCAGCACCCCGAGCAGCGCCAGCGCAAGTGCATTCGATAGAGTGAACTTCTTTTGCATCGATTCCTCGCTTGGTTGAAAGACTTATGTTCACCGTCAAAACAGTTGAGTGAAAGTTGCCCCTACTGCCTTGCTGCGACCATCCCACTGCTCCCGCCGAGCATTGTCTCCAGGCTCGTCTCCGGCAAAAACTTAATCGTGATGCGTTTCAGCGAATTGTCATCCTGCGCCAGAAGCGACAGCGTGCCGTCCGGCCCCAAAGTCCCACCGGTGCGGAATTAGCCGAGAATGTTGCTGGGTGAACAAAAATCCATCAGCGGCTTGCCATCGATGAACACACGATAGGGCTGATCGCCGTACGCCCGGATCCAGAACAGATGCACCGCCAAGACAAAGACGCACGGCAGCACTCTGCTTGTGCAGAAGTGATGCATATTAGCCCCCAACTCAGGACGACTTTTGCGCGCCGTCGCCGAACGCGAAAAATTGTCAGCCATTTTACACCCCACCGCAATAGAACTCACGCTGCAACTCTCTTCGATTCGGCCCAGTATGCAGGCCGTCGAAAGATCGTGGACAAGATCAAGATTCAAGGACAGGCTTAGGACCACGAGTTGGTCAAACGTATGTTGTAAACCCTACGCGTTAGGACCAAAATGGTACGCATGTTGCATCCAGGTCAACAGGTGCGGGTGAATCTCGCCGGCATGCAGGTTGGCTCGGTCACTTTCCATGCCGCGGTCACTGACCTGACAGGGGTCCGCTGCAGGCTTAGCGTGGTGATGCCTCACTAGCCACGGCCAAAACTCCGTCGCACTTCACTTTGCACAGCGGCCCAGCAGCGACCCTGACCCGCGAGAAAATTCGGCCACTTGAACTTCACCGCATTTTGTAGCCGTCTCCGATGACGGTTGGCCCGAATGCATGGTGGTCAAGCAGCTGGTCACAAGACCGACTCCACCCAAGTGATATCTTTTGGGTGAATCCGTCATCCTCACGCGGCTTTTGAAACCAAATTTGGTACAGCCACTCACCCGGCCACGGCAACAAACCCGAACGTTTGGGGTTTGTCACCGAAATCGGCTCTTGGAAATTCAGCCAATCATCGAACGATCCGGGAACTCTCCGAGAAAGTGAAAGTCACAGAAGGGCCTGAACTCGAATCTCTGCTTTGCGAACCTACGAGCGGCTCTTCAGGAACATGCTCAATTCGTCGGATACATGTTCTTGAGAGCAAACCGGTCGTCCTCCTCTGCCGAGACGGCTGACTGAAGGGAGGACATCTTCGCTACTGTAAACCTGAATGGAATGCGGAAAAGTTGATCGCATGGCTGAAGCGCGAGAACTGTCTCGTTGTGACTCTGGTGTTTGCTCTGCCACTACTCGGCGGATAGGCGGTCGGCGTTTCCTAAACTACAAAAGGCGGTGTGTTGCATTCACAGTTATTCTTCACTACTTTCAATGGGCTGTGAAGACACACTCTATAGAAGAGCGAGTCAAGGAACTTTGCGAGAAGGCAACGACCGTCGATGATGCCGAAGTGCCCGTACTTTTTGCCGAACTGCACGGACTGCTTAAAGGAGCATTCTGCAGCCGTCAGGTTTCTCGCAGCCAAGCGATTGGAATTGACTCGACAAAGAACCTCCCCATCTAAAACTGCCGCCTGAACTTAAATCTGCTAATTTATCTAATCAGGTTTCTTTGAGGTAGCATCCGTGTCTGCTTCAATGACGATATCGACATCAGCTCCGGGTTTGAGACGGGTCTTTTCGCCGTTCTCATCAGTCAAGACATTTTCAACACGGATTTCTCGATACAAGTCGTCGGCATCCTCAACGCTGATTTCGGCTTTTTCGGGTTCATGCGGAAGGATCGGCTTTAGCACTTTATTGATCCTGCCCCTCAATTCCTTGCGTTTCTTTTTGATCATGGTGGGACACTCTTCGCCTCCAAGATTTATCGACGTAGGCATTATCGGAATCGCGGGTAGGTTGTGAAGCTCTCTAGAGGTTCAAGCGCTAGTCGCAGGGGGCCAGATCATCGGCTCGGAGCTGCTTTAAGCGGAAATTGCGTTATTTTGTTGGAAACTTTCGGCACGTCCTCCGCCTTCAGCTTTCGGTGTTCCCCTACATTCAGAGCTTCGGAGAGTTCCTTTAGCAGTTCTTCGAATCGTTCGTGATTCCGTTCCTTTGAAACCTCTGCGGCGATCACCTGCCACTTGCGGACAGTATGTCTCGTGTGCATACAGCAACTCCTGTATTTCAGTGTAGCGAACACCTTAAAAAATCTGTGCCAATAGGATCCACAGGCAAATTCCAGCTCGTACCAAGGCTTTGTAGCTTTCCCTACATTGGTTTCCGTATTGTGATTCTGCCACACTGTCCGTATCTTTCAATCCGAAGTGGGCTGTTCATGGAAATTCCATCTGAAGAGCGAATGAGAAATCTCTTCGAAGAGAGAATCAAGAATCTCTTCGAAGACCGAATCAGGAATCTCTGCACGAAGGCGGTCGCGGCGAAGGGGCCAGAATTGCAATCCGTGCTATCGGACTTACGTACCGCTCTGCATGAGCATGCCGAATTCCTCCAATATGTGACCGTAGGAGTAACGAGAGACGTTGCTGAAAAGACATCATCCTCAAACGCCGCTGACTGAACGTCTACCCCGCACTGGAATCTGGCTTCTCGGCTTCGTGCCTGAACCCTGACCGAGATCAGTGCGGGGTTTTTATTTCTTGCGCGCTAACTTTGTGTGTCGATGAGAATTTCCAGAATCCAAATTTTCTGGCCCGATTCGTAGGCCAGTGCGAATGTTTCTAGTGTCACATTACCCAGCGCGACGACCGACCACCTGTTGGCGGAGAGAGTCGCAACTCGATAAGGCACAAAAGTGTTCCCACGCTCCCGCCGGTCTGCAACAACTGAATCATCTGTTCGACACTGAATCCCGCCTGCTCTCCAGCGAGAACCAGCTTTCCGATTGCCGTCATAATGGGCTTTTCCACGGCTGATCTCTCGTGACGCGAAGCCTAAAGAAAATAGACCTTGCGGTGTGTGATCTGCGTCACCAGAACAAACGAGCCGTCATCTCTGGTAATGACGGCTCATGAGAACCGGGCCGGTCAACATAGTTCTGGAACGGAAACGGTTCGGGATTAATCAAGGGGGTGCGGAAGACTGATGCGCGTAGGAGTCCGCAATTTATCCTGTTCGTGCCAACCGGGAACGTACCCGGGCATTTTCGAACACTGCGCTCAATGATTCAAGGTTCCTCGTATTCGCGATAGTCTTGAGCGCGGCAACCAGTCTTCCTTCACATATTCCGTCCAATGTGTCACCTAGAGAGACGGCAAAATGCAGCATTACACTCGAATCCCTGTAGCAATCAGCGATGCAGGCAGTGCAGCCGTCGCGCACAAACGGGGTCTTATCGAAGTCCCATACGGAGCACATCCGTTCTCGCCAAGCATCGCAGCGCCACACGTCGAAATTCCAGTCCATGTAAAAACTCTTGTATCCCCCATAGCAGACGAAATGCTCCGACTCGCCCCGAAGGTGACGTTTCATGTCGGCAATTGAGGCGTGAGGATTGTTGACCGGAAAAGCGGTTCGCAGTTCGTCCACTGCTTCAAAAGCCTCAATTAGTTCCCGGTCTGTAAAGTCCACCAGCTTGGAGGTATCTGACCAAGCAAGCGATGACGATCCCAATCGTGTGCGCTGTGGATACGAGAATGCAACTGCCTCAAAGCCGAGGTCACGAAGAAAAGGCGCGAGAAGGTGATAGTTCTTGATGAGCTTGCTCATGGTCACTTGGGCGATTGGTGTAATCCCAAGCCGGGGCATTCTTGCCGTTGCTGCGCGAATCCGTTCGCCCAATCGCTTCAATCCCCGGTTGGCTTCGTGAGCATCGATGGATGCCGCATCGATGGAGATGTAAATCGTCTTGAGTCCGGAACCCACCAGTTCATCGAGCTTCGCCGGTAGCAACCAGCCATTCGTAATCAAGGCCGTTCCCATGCCCTTTTCAATCGAGAGAGCAACAATTTCGGCGATATATGGATGAAGAAGAGGCTCGCCGCCAAAGAAGCTGACGTAACGGATGCCGCGACCATGCAGAATCTGGAGCGCAGCGTCAAGACGGGTAGCGTCTATCCAACGCAAGTCTTTATGAGGGATTTTGCCATTCGCAAAATTGCAGAAGTCGCAAGTTGCATTGCAGGAATTGGTAACGGCGACATTGCACAAGGCGGGGCCACCGTGCCGAAGGAGCCGCAACATATCCCAAATTTTGGCCCGGGTCGTGGGCATACTTAACGGTAGGATGCCTTTTTGATGAGCGCTGAAATGCTTTTTTAGTTTTGCAAACGATTTCGGCGATCGGCGCCGAGAGCGATTCAGGATCAGGAGTTGGTGCTTGAGGAGAAGCGACTCCGCAACGATGGAGCGGGCGCCGCCAGGTCCGAGCAAGCGGGCCAAGGTCGCGATGAAGTGGATGAAAAGAACGACCAGATCGCGCATCAGCAGAATCGTAACAGGACGGGAAATCCCAAGAAATCATGGGCGAAACAACAATTCGCCAGCCACAAGTTAAACTCTGTACTCGGTGTCACGGGATTCTTCAATTCCGATGGCAGTTTGAAATCAGTGGGAATTCAGTGTGCACTTTGCCACTCCACCGTTGAGAACTCCTTAACTCAAGGTATTGGGCATCGGCTAGATGGGTGGGCAAATCGCGATTTGAACGTCGGCGATATCGTGTCGCTTGCACCAAACCTTCAGCCGTTCGCCGATTTGCTAGGTGTTGATCAGGCCACGGTGCGCAAGGTGCTTCAAAGCTGGTCGTTGCATTTCAGCCCTGGCATCAGGGTGGAACGGAGAATGGTCACGTCGCTGACCAGGAATTGCGTATCGGCGTGTGCGCGGCACCGCTTCATTCTGGCAGATTACGTATGTGAATATTCAGTATTTGCTGTATTTCGGCCGGAATGCGCTCATGCTACGTTGAAGGGGAGCCTCGGGCGACGCATAGTTTCGATGACATGGTGAAGTTAGGACAATTCTGGTTTCGCGTGCTGGCGATCCTGTTGGCCTGCGTGTTCGAGACAATCCCGCTGACTGGTGATCAGGTCCACGTGCGCCACATGGAAGGCCTGATGCACGGCTTTCTTGCACTTCGCACCCTTGATGGCAAGCGCCTTGCAGACGGTGAAATGACCCAAGTCCCAGAGGGTGACCGGGTGACGAGCCGTCTGATCTTTCGCTTTAAGGATGGTTCGGTCTATGACGACACAACCATATTCTCTCAACGGGGTGCCTTTCGGGTTTTGAGCGATCATCTGGTGCAGCGTGGCCCATCCTTCAAGCAACCCATGGAAACCTCGATCGACGCATCTTCAGGACAGATCACGGTGCGATACAAGGATCCGGCCGGCAAAGACAAGATTCTGAACGAGCGGCGTGATCTGCCTCCCGACGTCGCGAATGGATTGCTATTCACCCTGGTGAAGCACATTCAGCCAAATGTGCCACAAACCACGGTTTCCATGCTGGCGACCACTCCAAAGCCGAGGTTGGTAAAGCTTGAGATTCTTCCGGAAGGCGAGAAAGCCATCGCCAGCGGCAACACCAAACACGAAACGGTGCGCTACGTCGTCAAGGTAAAGATCGGAGGCGTGGCCGGCCTGGTGGCGCCGCTCTTGGGGAAGCAGCCTCCCGACACCCATGTGTGGGTTCTCACGGGCAATGCTCCGGCCTTTGTCAAATTCGAGGGTCCAATCTATGATGGCGGCCCGATTTGGCGGATTGAATTGGCAACTCCGGCCGGATTCTAATCATTCTCAGATGGTACTGCGGACGATTCTCCAGAATACCTCCTGCCCGGCGGATCCACTTGCCGGCTCCGCTCTTGAGAATATGAATCGTTCTCCTGGCTGGGCCATCGAATGATTATCAGCTTAGTTTGATTCACCCGCAGTTGAAGGTCGGTTCCGCCAACCAGCGTCACCCCTAATCATCCGCAGCGATTCTTCTCAGCAGAAATTCAAAAACAAAAGAAACAGGTAACACCAATGGAACAAGGAACAGTGAAGTGGTTTAACGACGCAAAAGGCTTCGGTTTTATCAGCCGCCAGTCCGGCGACGATGTTTTCGTGCATTTTTCGGCCATCCAGGCAGGCGGCTTTCGCAGCCTGCAAGAAGGCCAGACAGTCCAATTCGACGTCACCAAGGGGCCGAAAGGCTTCCAGGCGGAAAACGTCCGACCTGTCTAATCTCCGAACCCGTCGAATCAAGGATGCACAAAACGGGGATACAAACGAACTGCCCGGCGCGAGCTCTCGCAACCGGGCAGTTTTACTTGAGCTATGCCGCCCTCGTTGACCGCCGAAGATGTCGTAAGCCTCTCTCGGGAATTCCCGGTGCACCTGGAACTCGTGCCGGTTCAGGTCAGCGAGTAGCGAGAAAGTCCCGCTCGAATCGGTGCGCTTGACGATTGCACAATCTTCCCGCCCCCTTGCGCGATTACTTAAGTATTACAGAGACCCCGCGTCACACCGAGAGCCTCGTCATCCAATCAAGTAGTGAAAGACATCATGAATATCGAGACGATCGCCAAGCAGCCGTCAAACCACAACCAAGTCAACTGGATCACAGCCTTCTTTATGGCTGCCTTCCACATCGGGGCCATCGCCGCGTTGTTCTTCTTTACCTGGAAGGCGCTGTTCGTTGCTGCTTTTTTGTGGTGGGTGTCGGGAAGCCTGGGCATTGGCATGGGTTATCACCGCCTGCTCACGCACCGGGGGCACAAGACTCCGAAATGGGTGGAATACTTTCTGACGGTATGCGCAACTTTGGCGCTTGAGGGCGGGCCGATTTTTTGGGTGGCGACGCACCGCATTCATCACCAATATGCTGACAAGCACGGTGATCCGCATTCGCCGATCGATGGTACCTGGTGGGCGCATATGGGCTGGATCTTGACCGGAAAGCCCATGCATCACGACACCACCACGCTCGCTCACTATGTGCCCGATCTCGCGAAAGACAAGTTCCACGTGTGGATAACGAAGTACCACTACGTCCCACTTCTCGTGCTGGGACTCGCGCTGCTCGCAGTGGGTGGGCTGCCATTCCTGATGTGGGGCATTTTCATTCGCACCGTGCTCGGCTTGCATGCCACCTGGCTGGTGAATTCGGCCACGCACATGTGGGGTTCACGACGTTTCTCAACTCGCGATATGTCGACGAACAACTGGTTCGTGGCGCTGCTGACCTTCGGGGAAGGCTGGCACAATAATCACCATGCCCATCCCACGTCGTCCCGTCACGGACTGAGGTGGTACGAAGTAGACATGAACTGGTACGGGATCTGGGCGCTCAACATGCTCGGTCTTGCCAAGCAGATCAAGGCTGTGGAGTTGTCAAAGCTAGGGCGCGAAGGGATTGCGGCGGCTTAGGATGGTTCCTTTTGTCCACCGCTCTGTGTTCGCACACGGTGCGAGGTTAGGGAATTCATTCGGCCCCGGCTGCTGCACTCTCAAGAGCTGCAACGATCTCCTGCAGCGTTTTGAGATTGTCCACGCGGTCAAGGGATTGCACTCTCAGAGATCCGAGGACTCTCGCGAAAGCGCCTAACCCGGCCGGCGAAATCCCCGCTCAGCCGCTTGCATATGGGCCAGCACCTTTTCTTGGATCGCTTGGTCAAGTATATCTTTCGGGTTCCATACTCCCGCCACTGACTTCAATAACCCGCGATACATGCGGTTCCCGATCGAGAATTCCATGTCCTCGATCTCGCGGACAACGCTGCGGCCATTGGCCCCCGCCCTATTGCCGCTATGCTGGGGCTGCTCCTTACTCGCGCAAGTGGGCCGAAGACCCTCCAGCCAACCTGCGCGTGTCGCCCATCCCGCCAGTTGAGGAACTGACTTGGGCCGCTTTCTTTCATCCAGGTCCACCCAGGTTCCGGTGAAGTAATACAAATATCTACCAAGCCCAAAACAGGCGCAGGCCCGCTTAAAAGCCTGAGCTTCCGCGGCGGTTCCGGCATTGTCGTTATCGGCCCATTCTTCTCCTGTGGCGGAATGCGAGCCCAGGCCGAAGATCGTCAGCTCACAAGTGACCAGCACCTTCGCGGCAATCTTCTGGTCTTTGCTTCGTTCGAAATTCGTGCTGGTATGGATCGCGTATTTGCGCGTCCAGCCAGCTGGAGTAAACAGCGCGTTCAATCGATCCGTGTAGGCCCGCTGGTCGGCGTACGGAACTACCTGACCCCGTACCGGCTGCTGGTTCTTTGTGGTGTTCGTAACCCTCCATTCGATCTGCGTCGGATCAAACGGCACTTCCAAGGCTGCCACCAGTTCCTTAATCCGTTCCGCCGGAAAATGAAGGACTGTCGCTGCTGGCATCGGTGCCGGCGAGCCGGATGCGGGGGCGCTCTTTCTGTGCATGACCGTTTGCAGGGATCATAGCGGCTCCTCCTTAGTCGCTTGCGTTCGTTCTTCTAATTGCTGCCCGTACATCCAACGTTGGGGCCTTACCTCCGAGAGCCAATCTTGAGCCGTGGGAATTCGTCCCAGATCCTCGCGAACATGCTGCTCTCCCACGTAGCGGACGGGAACATGGATTCCGACACTATTGACGATGGTGAACCCAAACAGTTTCTCGGCCAGGAAAATGCCCTCGCTGTGGTGGCGTAAGGCGCGGTGGCGGAAATCTGCGAACTGAGCTTTCGATTCATCAAACCAGTTGTGAATCGGTAGATAGTCTTCCGCCTTTCCACCGAACTTCCGTGCGCTGCTCTGGGCGTGTTTGAGTGGGTGAGCCATGGTTACACCTCATACGTTGTGGTCGTGTAGTCTTCAAACCGGTCATTCCGCTCGACGGTGATTTTGCGGGCGGCCACATCGAGAACTACATTTCCGAACCCGCCACAATCGTTCTCGTAACCAAAGGGGACCAGGGATTCAAACTGTTCCTGCAAATGCGAGGCGTCATACTCGACAGGCTCGTGCTCGGCGTACGCATATCAGTCGGATATCGAAGCATTTCACCTCTTCGGTCGCGAGAAAACGAACGGAGGCCTTATCCAGTCCGGCTCGAAGCTGTGTGGTGAGTTGTGAGGCTCTGCCCTAGACGTCCTGCGGAAACCTGTGCCGCGGAGACTGAAAGCGGATTTGAAGCTTGCCCCTTTCCACTTGCTCGCTACGGAAGGTGCAGTTCACAGCGACAAGGATCACGAATGGCACATGAGAACGTTGGCTCGATTGTGCGCTGCTGATCCTGAACTACTTCTGGCAACGCCATACAAAATCGTCGATGTGGGCGATGACGGAAGCCAGCAAGAAGGGATTGCATGGTGGGACGAGTTGACTGGCGCTGGGGGCGAAGGCATGGTTGTGAAGCCTCTTGCGTTCGTCGCTAAGAACAGGCGCGGTTTGGTACAACCTGCCGTAAAGTGCCGGGGGCGAGAGTATCTGCGCATCATTTATGGACCGGAATACACAGCTCCAGAGCATCTTGAACGGCTCCGAGCAAGAGGGCTCGGTACGAAGCGGTCGTTGGCGTTGCGCGAGTTCGCCCTTGGGATCGAAGCTCTTCAACGATTCGTTGACCGCGATCCACTGAGGCGTGTGCACGAATGCGTATTTGGCGTGCTCGCGCTCGAAAGTGAGCCAGTCGATCCAAGGCTCTGAGGAGGAGCAGGCTGGCAACTCCAACACTCTGCGGAACGAGTCAAGTCTCTGCTGGCAGCCTCGCGGTGTGGCACTATACGCCGGAGGCAGCCGTAGAATCTGCCCGTCCCTTCTGCTCCTCCGCGTAGAATTGGGCTAGTTGGTCTTTTGCGCGAACCCACTCGTCCCGCGCCTCTTCTTCCTTGGTGCCGCCCTGAATTTTCGAGAGCGTGTACGCGGTTTCAGTTTGGTCTACCCTGACCTCCACGAAAAGGCAGTCGGCAGGAGACAGTTGAGGCATGAGAGACAATCTAGACTCGGTTGTTGCCAGTCTAGCAATGACCATCAATACAATGCTGCGCAGATTGCTGTCCACCGTCTCTGACCTATTCCGCAGACCATCTCGCCAACCCGAGAGCGACTCTCTGGCCGAGGTTCAAACAGCGTTAATAGCACTTTCTAATCCTAAGAACGAGCCAGTCAATTGGCTGTTGGGTGCAGTTCTGCGCGGCGGGGCGAAACGGGGGGACACCTGTTTTCTGCTAAACGCCTTATCTGGAAAGAACCCTCATGCCGTGGAAGCGTGGAACGCATGGATCGTGGAGTTCCGAAGCGTGCTGAAAGACCCCGAACTCGCGGTACGGAAGGTTATCTCTGAACTGTCCAACAGACCCTTGTCGGGGGTAGCGGATTTCATGACTGAAGTGTTGGCGGTGTTGCACCTCAGCAGAAAGGGATACACAGAATTCGAGCCTGTTCTAGCGTCGGATGGCAAACCAGCCGTGGATTTCCGGGCACGGAGAGATGTAAAACTGGTTCGCATCGAAGTCAAGAATCTACATGAGCCGCAGGACATCATCAGGACGGTCGCGCAGACCCGCTGGAAGAAACGCCGAGCCGAAAACCCGCAGAAATTCAGCATGCCAGTCATGCTTACCCACTCGCATCACGGGCCACTCAGTGACAAAGCCATTAGCCGATTGAACAACGCAATAGACGAGATTCCAACCGTCAGTAGAGATGAACGCAAGATCGTCTTGGACGGAGGCATTCCGATCACAATCACGCGGCTCACAGAAGAGCGCATTAAGGCATCCGGCTCAGAAGCATTTCTGTTATCCCGCATGATGACAGCAGGGCGAAGCCCCGGAATCGTAGTGCAAAGCCCAATCCGCGTGGATGACTTGGAATTCGATCTCTCGGAGTTGCAACTTTTATTTGTGAAGGCTTTCAGAGTTGTTGCCGACGCAGCGGACAAGTTCTTCGGCAGACAATCTGATCCTGACGCGGAAGATGTGATTATCATGCGTTGGGAGGCTCCAAAAATGTTTTATGACGAGGGCACTCCACAAATCGTCCAGAACGCAATAGAGTCGGCATTCGCAGCAGTAGAACTGCAATTGAAGGTTGTAATTTTGGGCAGCGATCCCGAGCCAAACTTCAAATTCACTCGTGGCAGAGATAAATCGACATAAGCCGCCACCATTCGTCGAAGCGAAATCATTCCGGCGAGGATGCGCGTTGGAAGACTGAGCCTGAGACTCACCCACCAAATGGCAGCCCGGCTCAGAGCCCCTCAATGATGCCAGCCGATTCCATCAATGTAAGGCACTCGCTCGTTGTCATCCGTTTCCAGCCTTTGTTGGGCAGGAATCGCCGCTCAATCGGTGGAATCTTCACGTCCCGCAGTTCCAACACGAATTGAGTGAGCGCGGGATCAGCGAGTCCGTCGTTGACCTCAATCGCTAACTCGCCGAGCGTCTTGTGGCAGGCGACAAGTTCCCACTTGTCTGTGGCCCCAGCGATCACGACCGGGCGCACCTTTAAGTCCGTGATGATGATGCCGTTCAGCCTGAATTGGTAGCGGGTGTTCATCGGCTTCTCCTCTCGGTGCTGCTCAGCAGTGAGGTTCAATTCGCAGGCGGGTAGCAAATCGTTTTGGAGTGTTCAAACGACCCTTGCCGGGTAAACAGTTGATCGCAGATGAGGCATCTCCGGGTGTCAGCGTTGACGACGATGAAGACCTTTGCGATCTTCTCGTCATTGAAGGCCGCTGGGAACAGCGCACTCTTGTCGGATGGAATCATTGTCCGGCTCCGGCCTGTTGCGTGAGTTCAACAGTCGCATTGACCACTCCGGGAATAGGATTCCCGTTGGATTCCTTCATCAAGCGGCAGACGCTCGCACGACTTATCGAGTGCTTCCGTGCCACCTGTGTCAAGCTCATTCCAGAACGGCGATCAGTAATCACTTGTTCCCGGTCGATGTCGAGCCGCGCCCGCCCGATTTGACGACCTTCCAGTTTTGCCCGTCGCATTCCACTTTTGACCCGCTCCACGACCAGTGACCTTTCCAATTCAGCAATGGCAGAGATAATCGTGACGAATAGTCTTCCCATCGCATCCCCCGTCGCCACACCCTCTCTGCGGCTGATGAACTCGATTCCCATGTTGTCCAGTTCGTCCACTATTTGCAGAAAGTTCCTAGTGCTCCTCGCAATTCGGTCGAAAGCCGCGACTAGCACGACAGAAAACTTCTTCCGCCGCGCATCCGCCATGAGGAGATCAAGACCCGGACGGCGTGCCTTCTTTCCGCAAACACCCCGATCTTCGTATTCGTGGACGACCTCGAATCCTCGCTGTGCCGCCAACTCTCGGAGATCGTACAACTGGGATTCGACGTGCTGGTCGGGCGTTGAGACTCGAACATAGATCGCGGCTTTCTTCATCGGGCTCGAAGGCGGTCACAGTTGAGCACATAGAGGAAGTGAAGGATTGAGCATGGGTTGATCTCTATGGATGCGGGGCAGTGTGCGCAGGCGGTGTGGAGGGCAATGACCTCGGTGGTATTGTGGGGCATGGCCGTGCCTTCGACCCCCTTCCCTAACCCTGCTCCCCTGACCGACGCGGAACTCGACCGCCTCGGCGATTTCCTCAAGGGTCGCAAGGGCGGCAAGGTGATGAACCTTGAGGAATTGGATGGATTCTTCGCTGCGCTCATAGCTGGGCCTGAGCCCGTGATGCCGAGCGAATACCACCACGAAGTGTTCGGTGCCGACATGTCGGAAGCCGTGGAGTTCGCCAGCCTCGAAGAAGCGAACGAGATTCTTGCGCTCCTGACGAGGTACTGGAACAAGATCGCCTCGACCCTCTACAAAGGCGAAATCCATGTTCCCATGATCCTTGAGGACGAGAAGGGAGAGATTCACGGCAATGATTGGGCTCGCGGATTCATGCGTGGCATGCACATGCGGCACGAGGGCTGGGCTGAACTGGTCAACGATGAGAAATATGGTGGGTCTCTGGTTCCGATGATGGCACTCTACCACGAGCATGACGAAGACCCGGAGATGCGATCTGATCCCATCACGCCGGACAAGCGCGAGCAGGTCATCGCTTTTATGGCAGCGGGGTTGATGAACGCTTACGAGTATTTTAGGAAAGAGCGGGAAGGCGACCTTGGCGTCCATGCAACTGAACCCCGGCGAAGCACTCCGAAGATCGGGCGCAACGATCCATGCCCGTGCGGTTCGGGCAAGAAATACAAGAAGTGCTGCGGAAGTGCGACGGTGAACTGATCTGCAACTGCTCGTGATCCACTCGACTACCAAGACGGAGTATTCTGCTCGAAGAAACCTCGACGGAGTTGCAGGCCGAAATGAAGCACGATCACCAGAATCAGGCGGCATCCTCGTTTCCGTATGAAGTGCTAACAACAGCAGAGCTTGCCCAGCGGCTGAAGGTGAAGGAAAGCTGGGTCGTTGACCAGAGCAAGCGTTCGAGCACCGCAGACCCTATCCCGATCTTCAGGTTGGGCCAGCATCGGCGCTACCTCTGGGGCTCGCCCGCGCTTAATGCGTGGCTCGCCCGTCGCGGCGGTTCTGCAACCGAGACAACCCGCAGGACTAAGGCGAGTTAGGGCGGGGTAGGGGCTGCTCGCAAAATCTCGGAGAGCACTCATCCGAAAGCGGATTCGGAGTTCTTTTGCTCTTCGGACGTACTCATTTTCCCGTTTTCTTGCGGTTTTTTCGTATGTCCTTTTTTGCCCCGCTTCTTGCCCCCGCTATCACGCCACCGAAATCTCCATTGATTCGCCATCGCATTCTGCTGGAGCATCGGCGACGACTGGGACAGGCTCAGCAGGAGATTGGACAGCCTTGTCCTGAGCTTCCTGCATAGTTTCGACCACTTCCGTTTTCTGAGAAGGCTTCACCATTGTCAACCCTTCCTCCGACACGCGACACTCCAGTGCGAGCGAGGACACCAGCAACTCAACAAAACGATAGGCGCTCGCTGGCGTCGGCAACACCCGGCGTAGCTTGGGAGCGATCTTGTCGAACAGGTTCTGGATTTCCGATTCTGTCGGCTCGGTAATTGACTCAGTGAGGCGATTTCCGTTCGGGTTGAGTGAGCGTTCGTGCTTGGTGACGAGGCGATCAGCCGTTGCGCGGGGAATCCGATGTTCCCTCAAGTATCCGCTCCATCCTCCGGCGCAGCCCGGTCGTGCGAGAAGCTGTTTCATCTCTGAAAGCTTCTTTCCGAGTTCGCTGCGTAGCGAACGAAGATTTTCTGTTTGGTTTTTGATCGAGCCCTTGTAATCGGCGTGAAGCCGCCAAAGCTGGGCGATCTGCTCAGTCAGCGCGGTTTCATCCTGCGCTGGAGGCTCCGGTTCCGGAGTCTGGGATTCTGGGGTCTCTGTCGCTGCCTCCGGTGGAATCTCTGCCGCAGGAATCTCTATTGGTGGAAATTTCGATACTGCTGGAGTTTGGGATTGGTCTGTTGCTTCGGTCATGGTTGCCTCACAAGTTTCGAATTGATCTCTTGAGCAACTTGCACGCTAGTGGGCCATAGTTGCTCCTGTAAGAGCGGTTTGATATTCGGAAAACGTGAGGACTGGCGATGTGAATTGTTGGCAGGTCGTGCGGCGAAAGCTCGTTTGGCAAGGTTGCTTCTCTAGTCGAACAATACACACCTCTGGAGCGGGCTGTCCCGGTCCGCTGCTTCCCGCAGCAGCGCCTTCCAAACCTTGGACTCCTCGCGGGACTCCCGGTTAGCTGGGGTCATACCGATTGCCCGACTGCATCGCTTTGATCGCCTCGTCCTCTTCCACCGCTTCGTACAGCCGTTTGGTCGTCCACGTGCCGAACCCCGGCACCGATACGGACAGTTTGTCGGCAGTGATGCGAACATCAACCTCGACTTCGTACTCCAGATTGCCCATTACAGCTACGTAACGCTCCATGTTGCCTCCTAAAGTTCAGGGCGGCGGCTTTTCACCGCCTGCCCCTGTTTATCCCCGGCTACTGAGCTAGGTCCCCACACGCGCTTCGCCGAGAATCCGAATTGGGGATCGCCTTGAATCTATCCGCTAACCCGGCTGACTGACGTGCCGCTGCGGAAATCACCGTTCGCATCGGTGCGGTTCACAGTCAGGCTGACATCCCCAAACTTTTACAAACTTTCCTGATCCCCCAGACGATCCATCAACTGCTGAACCACCGTGGGCTCTTTGCTGGAGACCGGGGTGTTACTCTTCACGATCCATTGGCGTCCGGAAAAGACAACCTGCTTCCATTTGGCGAATGCCTTCTTGTCATCCTCAGCCTCGATGATGAACACCACCGTGCCGAATGCGATATGCTGTGCCTCAATCTGAAACTTTTTCACTGTCATCCTCTTCTTCCTCGACGGCGCTGCCGTCGCTCACGCCGCCTTTGGTATAGTCCACGTAACCCTGCGCCGTAATCTTGGCGTCGTCCATGTGAGCCTGAATTTGAGCGTGCAGGTCAGCGAAAGCTTGATCCGCCTCTTCGTGGGACTCCACATCAGGGGGCTTAAGGGACTCCAGCTTTCGCTTGTTGAACGACTCCATCATCTTGGTCATGCCATCCTCTTTGCCAACCTTGGCAAGAATGGTGTGCGCAGCTTTGACGGGATTGCGGGAGTTATTCAGGGCCTTGGCGTTGTAGGAGAGCCAACCTAAAAACTGGACTTGCAGAGGGGAGAAACCACCAAGTAGCAGAGCAGCTACTATCTCTTCTTTCAGGAGTTGCTTCGGAGACCACATATCAAAACCTTCCTCAAAATTCCAAGATCACGTTCGGACAGCCTGACCGCGCCGTAGCGCGGATACTGTCTAATACCGCCTCACAGGGAAAACTGAGCAGCTAAATTTTCAGGTCGAGGAAATGAGTGGGGTTGCCTTTCGGTTTTCGGTTTCAAGTTCCTGTTTTCAGGAAGCGAAGCGACCCGAACCAAAGCTTTGACACTTTGGAGCTTCTGGACTTCGTCCCTTTGACCCCTTAACACCTTGACCCCTCAAACCACAAACACATCGGAACTTCAAAACCTCAACACCTCAACACCTCAACCCTTTGCCTATCGCAGTGCTGTGGCACTTGCTGGGAAACTATTTCTGGTTGTTCGTAAAGCTGCAACGAACGCCAAGTCGGAAGTGAGCCAGTGGGCCAACACTCTCCTCGACAATGACATGACCCACATTCAGGACTCAGCAGAGAAAGCCGCTGCCGCAGTAGTTGAATTGGCTGAGTTCCACAAAGGAACTATCAGTGCTCAGGAACGAATGGTGGATGAGATGCAAGGCGTTCGGTCCGATCTGGCAGCGAACAATGCCCAGTTGCTGAATGTCCAACACCAGATTCTGACTGGCATTGAAGTCATAAAAGCTAAGGTGGACTAATGAAGCTAACTCTCCTCGACCTAACCGAAGCCAAGTCGGCAATCAAGAATGATTGCACCCTGGCGAATCCCTCTGCGGACTTCGTCCAGTCTTTAATCGGCTTCCCTACCGCCGCTGGCAAGCCTGTAACGAAGGATACCGCTGTCCCAGCGCCCTCCAGAGATACGTACAGTTTGTCTTTGATTGTTGTTATCAGTCCCAGGGGCTTGGCTCCGTCGAGGATCATGTTGAAGACTGCTTCAGCCCGCTGTTCTGGAACTCCCATATCACCACTGAGGACGTTCTCAGCAATGTCTGCCTTCGGAACTGCACCACCGTCATATTGACGAAGAAACTGCCCAATGACACGTGGCTTCAGGAACGCCTCCCGCTTAGCAATCAGATCGTCTCCTTCGACCTTCGGCTTGAAGATTCGAAGGCAGAGAGGGGTGAGCGTAATAAGGTCTGATTGAGCACCACCCTCAGTCAAGCCATAGGCGATAGCCGCTCCAGTAAGCATTTTGAACTGACTAGCGTTAGGTCCGATTTTCATCGCTGCCGCCACTTTCAATGGCGTTGTTGGCTTGGAGTTGTAGTTATCGACGATGGCTTTGGGAACGCGCATTGCTTCGTCTAGCGAGTATGCGGGGATGTCAGCCTGACTGACTCTTACTCGCTTCTGCGATTCTTCGATCTCTGCGGGGACGTTGGATCCGTTGGTCGGACTTGTAGCGGCGACCGTCTTCTTGGGCAATCAGACCTCCGTGGCGCATAAAAAAAGTACGAGGGTTGCCCTAATGGTAATCCTTTCAAGCACAAGAATGCCAGCGATGAGAAAGCGATTCACCGCTGGCTTGTTTTAGCGACTAAGCAAACTGACCCGTTGATGAGCTTCAGATAAATCTTGAGTGTTCAGATTCACATATCTTTTTGTCATGTCGAGTGTGGTATGCCCCAGCGCCCGCTGAAGCAGGAAGGGCGACCCAGACTTACGAATGTAATGCAGCGCGAATGAATGTCTGAATGCGTGCAGAGACCGTTCAGGCACCTTGACCTTCAGCTTGCCGCAGAGGGCCTTCACATCTCTCAGCACGTTTCTGCGTCCTAACGCCTGACCGTCGCGGGCTGAAAACACCAGATCGAACTTGGACTCCTGCTGAAGTTTGAACAAGTGCTTGCGGAGTTCCAGACTGAACGGGATCGTCCTCTGCTTGTTCCCCTTCCCCCTCACCGTGACGAGCAGATCGTCCAAGTTGACATCACCCCACCGCAATCCCAACAGTTCGGAAATACGGCATCCCGTATCAGCGAGAGCCAGCACGATGACTTGGAGCCGTCGCTGACAACGGGTCTTTGGCTTCCAACGGATGAACACCTGAATATCCTCGTGAGCATACGTAGAAAGCACCTTCTGCTCACATTTCATTTTCTTCATATTCAGGGAAGATCCCGACCACTTCAGGTAGGCATTGACGGCTGTAATGAAGCCGTTGACAGATCGAGGACTGAGACCTGCCTCACGCATTCTCAGAATGCAGTCTTTAAGGGCGGCGTCATCAGGTGATTCGTTCACCAGCCATTTGAAGGCCCAGTTGTACCACTCAACGCTTCGTTCTGAGATGTTGCCGAGGTACTTTCTTTCGCGGATGAACTGCTGAAAACGGGTCATTTTCCCTCCAACGAGCCAGGGGCTCAAGATTTGAAGGAAATACCCGTAACTT
>Ga0209577_10000293_pt1 | contig 50768 bp, 42 predicted proteins | sample GraSoiAngelo_109_FD_185874 | JGI IMG/M metagenome (GOLD analysis project Ga0209577, IMG submission 185874) | Grasslands soil microbial communities from the Angelo Coastal Reserve, California, USA - 14_0903_12_20cm (SPAdes) (version 2) | ecosystem: Environmental > Terrestrial > Soil > Grasslands... | reverse complement strand
GTGATCCGTTGGTTTTTGGTGCAGTGATAGCAACAATGGCCATATTAGGATTGCTTGCGACCTGGATTCCCGCACATCGAGTCTTGCGCACTCAGCCAGCAGGTTTGCTCAGAGAAGAGTGACGAACCTATCGCTCAGCAACTTGTCGCCAAGCGGCGAGTGATCCTGGGTTGCGTCCGATTCCGGCTGTCGAGCGTGCGGTTGCTCTTCCCAACGGCGTTACTCGCGGGCAAGGTGGCCTGAACTGGCCTGCTGGCCTGCGCCACGTCGGACATGGGATAACTTTCGGATAGCCGTCATCCGCCGCAATCTTGAGCGGCGTCGCGCAGCGGCTACGGAGGTCACTTCAACGAATAGCTGACGATTCAGTCGAATGGTAGCGAAGGATGGCTTCTGAGTAGCCGACCATCCGCTCAGAGCCTCGGTTTTCCTGCTTCCTTAGCCGCTTCCACACGAATTCAAGAGTTTGTAGCACTCCACCCCTCAAGATCGGCGGCGTTCGCGGCGTGAGACGGCCGTTCTGGAGCTTCACAGAGCCGGGTGACGGCCTCGGTGAGCGCCAGCGCCGCGCGTTCGGCATCGGTGAAGTAGAGTACCTCGCCAGGCCGACACTGCGAAGATACGCTCATCGTTTCGCGGAGGCCCCCTCCTGGGGTTTTCTGCGTCCATGCAAATGCTGTGTGTTTGGTCTTACGAGCTGGGGGCAAGGGACGGGAAACTGATAGGAACACCGCTGGGAATGAGAAAGCGCGGCCAGCCCAGTAAGTGCATGCGCAACTCCCCGAACAGGAAGCGATGCGCTGCCATCCAACCCATCGCTTCGAGCATCTGCAAGGCACGGGTAACGAAGTCCGGCGCGGTCACCACTGCCGTCAAGCTGGCGCCAAGGCGGCGCATAAACCTGCCGCTTGTTGACGAAAGCGCCGTACCCAGAACTGCCCGCGCTGATAGGGCATGCTGGGCTGAAAAGCTGCCTGCGCTGATTCTCGTAAGCTGCGTCCGACGAGCAGACGAGAGACCAAAAACAAGCCGATGATGATGATGCTGTGACGCAGATAAGGCAAGACGAAGTCGGGCAAGAGAGAAACCGTACGCCGGCAGAGGCGGCATAAGTAGCGACGGACCGGGATCGAATCATCGAATTCCACGTGCACAATCGTGCGGTAGTAAAAGCCGTGCGCCAGCAAGCAGCACCGGGCTTGGCACATAGGGCACCGATCCGGACGATAACGATCGGCCGCCGAACTTTCCTTGATGTCGCACAAATACTGCTGGATGGAGCCGACAGTGCGGTGTAGGATTTGCATTGAGGGACCTCCCTCCGGGAGTTCGTCGCTCCCGTGATTTGGTTTTCGCCGGAGGGCTCAACACCCTCCGGCGTGTCCTCGAAATCCTACAACGACCGTTCAAGCCTGGCACGCAAGTATCCCGCGCACTTTCTTGGGAGTCCTCACATTTGCTTTTACTTATCTCTCGCGGTAGTTGAATTCAGGCAGAAACTAATCAGGAGAAAATAGGGGGCTGGCGGAGTAGAAAAGCGCGAGGCGTTACAGAATATAGAAATGTCCCCTTGGACTGAGACCTCCAGCTATGAGGAGGACGGTTGAAGAGGACAGCCATGAGCAGTCGTGAGCCGGAGCGGGTGGAAGGCAGGAGTAGGAGCAGGAGGTGGGGAGTGGAAGCTGGCAATCCCCCCGTGATGCTCGAGCTGAGGTACTGTCAGGTGAAAAAGACCGTGGTAGCGGTGTGAGCAGAGGACAATGAAGGGTCAAAGCATGGGGGATGCCCGCCGGGCCTCGAATCCCAGCAAGCTGTTGAAATTTCGACCGCTTGTCTTAAGCTTCACTCAAAGGGGAACGCCTCTAAACCATCCTTGACAATCTAGACAGTATGCACAAACCTTTTAGATTGACAACCCGGCATAACAGGATCAGAGTATGGCCCGCCATTGTTTCGGCCTTTTGCAGTAAAACGTTTCAATTTCGATTTCGGGGGTGTCCACATGAAACGTTTACCACCTCGGCTTTCGCGACGGGCCCGAATTTGTGCTTACCTTATTTCTATTTCCGTGCCCTTGCTCCTCCTTGCCCAGGCTGAGGCACAGCTTTACACAGGATCAATAACCGGTTTGGTTCAGGACCCATCCGGCGCCGTCGTTCCGCGGGCTTCGGTAGTTCTAACCGACGTTGATAAGGCCGTCAAATATTCGACGACGACCGACTCATCGGGCCGGTATGTACTGCGTGCCCTGCCGCCCAGCACCTATAACATGCGAGTGGAGGCCCCTGGGTTTCGTACTGCGGTTCAAAGCGGCATCATCATTGTGGTTAATCAGAACCTGACTCTGAACGTGCCGCTGCAGGTAGGCAAAACCAGCGAGACGATCGAGGTTACCGGGCAAGCCCCTGTTCTAGCGACCGAGGACGCAGTCACTGGACAGAATCTCGATCGAAAGGTCATCAATGATCTTCCCTTGGTCGGGAGGTCGGTCTTCGATCTGGCGCTGTTGACGCCTGGAGTCACTCAACCCGCCGGGAACACGTTCGGCCCCAATACCATGGCCAATAACTTCATCTCCGACGGGGGCCGCAATGCCCAAGCCGACATCCTCATAGATGGGGTAAGCACGGTCGGGGTGGAGCAGAACACCGCTATCGTGAATCCTCTGTACACGCCCTCTGTAGATGCTGTCCAGGAATTCAAAGTGCAGCAGTCGAACTTCAGCGCCGAAGTCGGCTTCACTGCAGGCACAGTGGTTAATGTCGTCTCCCGGTCTGGAACCAACAATTTCCATGGAAGCCTCTATGAATTCCTGCGCAATGACAAGTTGAATGCCAATAACTACTTTAATGATCAGGCTCACATACCCATTGCACCCATCCGCTGGAACGAGTTCGGTGGCACGGTGGGTGGCCCGATCATAAGAAACCGTACCTTCTTCTTCTTTGACTACGAGGGAAGCCGCGAAAGCGCATCGGTGACGAAAGACGCCGGTGTGCCCAGCGTTGCGGAGCGCGCAGGAGACTTCGGCGAACTGTGCGGCTATGCGGGCGGCACTTTCGACTCCACCGGTATGTGTTCTGCGGCCGCTGGCCAGATATGGGATCCATACTCTGGGGTTTTCAAACCCGACAAGGGCGGCCCGGTGCGGTCGACCCCCATCCCGTATGACAACCTAGCGACCTATACAAGTCAGGGGAATACAAATATCGCCGCACTTCACCCGATACCTAATGGGCCCGGCAACATCATCGATCCCGTGGCTTTTAAGATGATCCAGTTGTATCCCCTGCCGAATTTGAACGTGGGCACGAGTTCCTATAACAACCTGCACAACTGGGTTGGGACCGGTGCAGACAAGAACCGGAACGATCAATTTGATATAAAAATTGACCACCAGTTCAGCGCGGCCAGCACGCTTAGCGCCAAATTCTCGTATCAGAGTGGCTACAACAAGCCGGCCAACCTGTTCGGGAATGTGGGCGATGCATACTCCTCTGGATTTTCCAACGGAAGCGCCAAGTTGCTGGCGCTCAATTTCACACACACATTTAGTCCGAAGACGCTACTAACGGTGTCGCTAGGCCTGACACGTCAGCATTCGTTTGACCACGGTGGCTCAGCGGCCGATTTCCCAAATTTTGATCCAGTCAAGGATCTCGGAATGCCCAGTTACATTGAGGCGAACGGGATCAAAGCCGCGCCGTCCGTCAGCGTATACGGCGGTTATGGAATGGAAGGTGGCAATAACTCCATCGGCACGCAAGCCTGGACCTACCTGAAATACGCTCAGGAAACCCATCACCTGATTGGCAGCCTGAGCCACACAACTGGCCGCCATGAACTAAAGTTTGGTGTTGAAGGCCGGTTGCACCGCGTGAACATTTTCTTCCCGGGAGTTCCCGCTGGCACTTATTCGTTCGATGTCAACAGCACGTCGCAGGCGCCTTGGGACGGCAGCGGCGACGCCATGGCCGGCTTTATGATCGGTGCCGGAGGACCTAGCAACTGGGGAGCTTACGAAATGGACTACGCGGCCGCCACCCACAACTGGAATGTCGGGAGCTTCGTTCAGGACAACTGGCGGGCCACGGACAAGTTAACCTTGAACATTGGCCTGCGCTATGACCTTGATCTGCCGAGGACGGAACGCTACAACCGCATTAGCCGGCTTGATCTGACGTCTCCGTCGCCTCTTCAAGTCCCTGGAATGGGCCCGCTTAAGGGTGGATTACAGTTTGCCAACAATAACCAGCCAAGGCCGTACGACATTAACTACCATGGCTGGGGACCGCGATTTGGGTTTGCTTACAAACTGAGGTCGACTACTGTAGTTCGCGGCGGCTACGGAATTTATTACACCCAGAACAAGGGAGCGGCGGCTGGGACGGGCATCAGTGATCAGGGCTTCGTCGAACAGACAAACTGGCTCAACACTTATCACAACGATGGCGCCACGCCGTGGAGCTTCCTGAGTGATCCCTTTCACGGCGGCCCCAGGCCACCAACCGGCTCCAGCTTGGGACTCCTGACCGATATCGGCTTCAATATCGCAGGACCTATTCGCACCCGAAATGCGCGGCCTTATGAGCAGACGTGGAGTTTCGGACTTCAGCACCAATTGCCCGCTCGTATTGTCGTCGAAGGTAACTATGTGGGTAAAAAAGGTACTCACCTGTATTTTGGAAATGCCGGTAGTGTCGACATACTCAGTCAGGCACAAGCTGCGGCCTACGCCCAGAATCCTGGGTACTACAACGCCCCCGTTCCGAACCCCTTCTCTGGAATCGTCACCGATCCAAACAGCGGGCTGTATGGGTTCTCCTCTCCGGATTGTCCTTCAACGTCCTGCGTACAACGCTGGACGTTAATGACGCCGTACCCACAGTTCACGAGCATAACCGCAACTGACCCGCCCTGGGCCAGCTCGATCTATCACGCGCTGCAATTACGAGCCGAGAAACAGTTCTCGAACGGGTTGCAGTTCCTGGCCACTTACACAAACTCGAAATCCATCGATGACTCTTCCGTAGGTGGAGGTGGCCTGACCTGGCTGGGCGGCTCGCTGAACCCCAACGGCGTCGGCAACATCCTTCCAGATCCGTACGATCACAGACGCGAGCGATCTTTATCGCAATTCGATATTTCACAGGTACTTCAATTCAGCTATGTGTATGAGCTTCCTATAGGGCGCGGGAAGAAATTAGGCGGCAACATGGGGCCAGTGCTGAATGCGATTGTGGGTGGGTGGCAAACCAATGGCATCTGGCGTTTCGACACGGGTCAACCGATCATTCTGTTCCTCAATGGAGGTACGGGCATCCCGACATTTGCTCCGCCACGGCCAGACCTGCTCGCGCCACTGAAACGAGCGCCCGGGCTCAATCTCAACCAATACTTCGCTAATCCGGAGGTGGCGGTCGCTCCCGCTCCTTACACCTTTGGCACAGCGCCCAAAGTCCTGCCCAATGTGCGGGCGCCAGGCACCAGGACGGGCGCTCTGTCCCTTTTCAAGGAGTTTGGCCTCGCGCCACTGCGGGAAGGCGCGCGGCTCGAATTTCGCGTCGAGGCGTTCAATGCCTTTAACCACCCTCAGTTCGCCGCGCCAGCCTCCACTGTGGGAAATGGCGATTTCGGCCAAATCACGAAACAGGCTAACTCGCCGCGCGCCATGCAACTCGCCCTCAAGCTTTACTGGTAAGATGCAAGCCTGAACCGGTCACGGTAAAACTGTTGCCGGTTTGGGCTTCACGCATCGCTTCCTTGGTTGTGAGAAGACTAGCCGCAAAAACAGTCGTCGCACTCTGCCTATACACTGGCGCTACCGGCGTGTTTGCGCCGGGCCAAAGCAAGCCTCGGGACGCTTACACCCAGGCGGCCTCCGCGTTCCAGCAGGGACAGCTGGATCAAGCTGAGCAGGTGTTGCGCACAGCTCTCGGTGTGGAACCAGAGAGGCCGGATCTGCTCGGTCTGCTCGGCGTTGTTCTAGACGCGAAGCAGGAATATCAGCAAGCAGAGCCATTCCACGAGCGGGCGTTGCACTTGGCGCCGCGCTCCGCTGGTCTGTGGAACAACCTCGGCAACCATTACGTTGCGTGGGGAAAGGACGCTAAGGCCCGAAGCGCATTTGTCCACGTTTTGGCTATCGAGCCCGCACATACAAACGCCAACCTGCAACTTGCAAAAATCGCCCTCTCTGAGCAGCAGCCCGTCCAAGCCTTGCATTACCTGGAAAATTTGCAAGCGTCGGACCAGAGCGACAACGCCGTCGAACTGCTGCGAGCACGCTGCCTCCATTTGGCGGGACAACCTGATCGAGCCTTGTCGATTGTGGACCGGCTTGAGCAAGATCCGGCTGGCGACGAACGTCTTCAGTTCTCGTTGGGAGTCATGCTGGCAGAGTGGGGGAACTATGAAAGAGCAGAAGATGCGTTTTCACGGGCACTAAAGGCACACCCCGCCAACCTCGAAATCCTTCACAACCTGGGCCTGGCGGCGCTGCGTGCTGGTCACTTGGAGCGCGCGCAGAGAGTTTTCGAAATTGCGGTGCAGCAAAATCCGGATGACGCAGAGTCGGTTTTCAACCTTGGACAAGTTTATGTGGCCAAGGGCGACACCCAAACGGCGTTGGTTTTCTTGGCGCGGGCGCGGCGAATGGCTCCCGACAGAGCCGATCTGCTTCTATATCTGGCCGAAAGATATGAGGACGCTGGTTTTTTCAGCGGCGCAGCGCATGCCTATGAAGAATACCTTAAAGTAAAGCCAGATGATCATACCGCCCGGCGGGAACGAGGCTTTGCATACTGCCGCTTTGGCAGGACGCGCACCGCACTGCCGGATCTGGAATGGTATGTCAAACAGTACCCGCGTGATCCGGTTGGCCACTTTGAGCTCGGACTGTGTGAAACCCTTGGCGATGCGAGCGTGGCCTTGCAGCACCTCGACGAAGCTCTCCGTTTGAAACCAGATTTCACGCTAGCCAGGCATGCCCGCGGCCGGCTGCGGCTACAGGATGGAAAGTGGCCCGAAGCCCTGCCCGACTTGAAATCCGTGGTTGAGCGTGAGCCGAACAACGCGATGGCGCTTTTTCACCTTGGGCAAGCTTACCTGGGGTTGGGGCAGCCGGCCGATGCGCTCCCATTCCTCCGCCGGGCACGGGAGCTAGCTCCCGAGGATCGAGGAGTGCTGACGCAGCTCTATCGCGCATTGCGGAGCTTGGGGCAGAAGCAAGAGGCTGCGGCCGTACTCGAGAAACTGAAAACCGTGAAGCCAGATTCCTCGGCTGCGAAGGCCACGGCCCGGGTCTTCGACTACCAAGGTCTGGACCCTGCCGAGCAACGAGAACGTTTCCGGCGTAACCTGACGAGCGCGTTGGCCACAGATCCTGCTGATCCGGAATTGAAAGTTCAGATGGGAACGTTGCTCCTCAGCGACGGCAAGACGGAGGAGGCCCTGACCGCTTTCCGCGAGGCCCTGGCCCTGTCGCCGGGAACCGAGGTATTGCAGGAGGGTGCAACCGCACTGATGGAAAATCACCAATACGGCCTGGCTCGCGAATTTCTCACTCGGCTTGTAGCCACAGATCCTTCCATTGACAACCGCGTCGACCTGGCGGCTGCTATCTTTCGTTCAGCCGGTCCCGACGCCGGCTTGGCCGAACTCGAGCAGATTCCCGTGAGGGATCGCAACGGCGACGTCTATCTGTTGAAGGCTCAGGTGCTCGATGCATTGGGACGATTCGAGGACGCGGCCGACTCCCTAAACTCAGGCTTCCGCAGGGAGCCGACGCGGGCTCAACTGTACTTCTGGGCAACTTTGTTCTTGCTCAAGCACAAGAGGGATCAACAGGCGTTACAGTTGCTGGAACAGGCGACCAAGACATTGCCCAATGAAACCGACCTTCTCCTGACCAAGGCCGTCGTTCTGGAACTGGTTAGAAAGACTGAGCAGGCCGACGAGCTGCTGAAGGAGATTCAGTCGCGGCGGCCGGAATGGGGCCGAACTTATCTGATTCGGGGCATTATTCAGGCAACCCATCGAAGACCTCAAGAAGCTTTGCAGTCTTTCCGAACTGCGATTGAGCTGGGAGAAAAAACCGCGATTGCCTATTACTATCTGGCGGATCTAACCCGCATGGCGACGCCTGGAGATAAGGACGCGATCCGACAAGCAATCTCGGAAGCTCTCCGCCTCGATCCCAATGACGCCGCCTCCCATGCCTTAGCGGGGAAGATTGCGCTCGAAGCCGAAGAGCCGGCGCGGGCCGCCGAGGAACTGAAAGAGGCGATCCGATTAAGGCCGAACTTGGCCGAAGCACATTATTCTTTGATGATTGCTTTTAGAAAACTAGGCCGTGAAAATGATGCGATGGCGGAGTCGGAAATATTCAGCCAAATCCGTAAACAAGATCCCGACTCCCAAGACGATTCCACGGACATTCGACAGATGTTGCTGGCAGATGATGGATCGCGCTAGGAGTTTCTTGACCTGATGTTGCAGGACTGTCAAGGTGGAGTTTCCTTTCGAAGCCTTGGTGCTTGCCGTGCCATTTCGGAAGCTGGCCACGCGAAGGGGCGCTGGCCTATTCGGGCCTTTCTGCAGTTTCGTTCACGCTGGGCTCCACAATCTTATGATATTGCTTCAGCTCAAGTCTCGAAAGCCGTTGTGTAGTTCCACTGGGCCAGCGGATTTCGGCAGCGACCCTCGTCAACCTAGAATCACCGGGGATGCCGACAAGGACGCGCTTGTCATGCGACGAAAGGTAACTGGCGCCGCCGGTGATCCAACGAACTAGTTTTCGCTTTCCCACCTCGACCGTGATCTTCGCGCCGATCGCATCGCGATTGCTTTTCCTTCCCTGAAGTTCAAAGCCCACCCAGTTGTGCTTCTGGCCGACGTTATTGTGCAGGAGCACCGGTTTCCCGTTGAGGCGCGTGAATACCGCGTCTATTCCGCCGTCGTTGTCGAAATCCCCGATGGCAAGGCCGCGAGCAATCTGACCCGATTGAAATGCCGGGCCGGCTTGCTCCCGCATGTCCCGGAAAACTCCCTTTCCATCGTTGTGGAGAAGGAGGGGGCGTTCTCTGTACTTCACATCCACGCGTGTCGTCTCGATCACTTGGTTGATGTGCCCATTTACGATCATTAGATCCAGGTTCCCGTCGTTGTCATAATCCAGGAACTTCGTTCCCCAGCCTACGTACGATCTTGAGTATTCCGCCAAGTGGGAAGCGATCGTGTGGTCCAGATAGGGCAATTTTACGGAGCCGAGAAACAACGAGTGGTATTGGTCATTGAAATTCGTGACGACGAAATCCGGAACGCCATCCCCATTCACGTCCGCTGCATCCACGCCCATTCCAGCCTTGGCGACACCGGCCGGATCATAAGCGACTTCCGCATCGAGCGCCACGTCCTTGAATGTGCCGTCCTTTTGATTTATCAGAAGCAGATTTGGAGAGGCGTCGCGGGCGACGAAAAGGTCGGGCCAGCCATCGTCGTTTACGTCAATAGCGACAACTCCGAGTGCGCGACCTTCGAATTTCTCCAACCCGGATGGCGTGCTCACATTGGTAAACGTTCCATCCCCATTATTGCGGTAGAGGGTGAGTGGCATGCCTTGATAAGCCACTTGCTGACAATAGGAGCGCACCCCACTGACTTCACACCTCTTGGGATTTTCGAAGGAAAATTGGACATAGTTCGTGATGACGAGGTCCAGGTAGCCATCCCGATCGTAGTCGAACCAAGCTGCGCTCGCCGCCCATCTGCCCGCATTCTTCACTCCGGCTTTCTCACTCACTTCCGTGAAAGTTCCGTCGCCATTATTATGGAAGAGCGCACTCGCCGGATAACCGGTTACGTACAAATCTGGAAAGCCGTCATTATCGAAATCACCTACGGCCACTCCCATTCCATAGAACTTCGGGCCATCCACTCCGGCCTTGCCGGCCACGTCTTGGAACTTTCCGTTCCCGAGATTGCGATACAGCGCATTGCGAACCGGAACCGCGCTCTTGCCGCCCGGGGTTTCGCCCCCGTTCACGAAGAAAATGTCTACTAATCCATCGTCGTCGAAATCGAGGAAGGCGACGCCGCCTCCCATGGTTTCGATCAAGAAGCGATCTGGGGATTCGCCGCTAAACTGATGCCAGGCAATGCCGGCTTGGCCTGTAACGTCGCTAAAAATCTCTTCCCGATTCGGAGATGCCTCTGAACGGTACGACGACGACTGTAAGCAAATAAGCGCGATTCCAAGGAAACACGAACAACGACACAGTTCTCTGGAAAACCCTAATTCCATAGGTCTTAGTCTTGAGGCCGGGGCTGTGCTTCAGCTCCTGCGGCGTCCTTCAGCTGCTGATAGAGGTCCATCTCATGCGCAGCTGTTTCTGACCTCCCCAGGCGACGGTACGTCCTGGACAAAGCAAAATGAACTCCCGCCAGGTTCGAGTCGAGCCTTTCGGCTTCTTCGAGATGGTGCAAGGCTTCCGCCGCACGGCCCCTTTTCAAGGCGAGATTTCCGAGCTGATAATGCGCCTCAGGCAACGAGCGATCGAGAGTCAGTGCCGATTGGAGCAACTCTACAGCGCGCGCTTCTGCGGCTGCGTCGCCGGTTTCGGCTTCCTTCAACAATATCAAGGCATATTGGATCCGGAGGTTACCATTCCTGGGAAATCGTTGAATAGCGACTTCGAAGCTGCCATTGGCCTCTTTGTTCATTCCCGCCCCGAATTGGGCTTGGGCGAGTCCCAGACGGGCATCCAGATCGCCCGAATCGAGTTTGAGCGCACGGCCATAGGAAGCTATGGCATCAGTGAACTGGCTCATCCTCATTTCTATTGAACCCCTCAGCGAGAACGCATTAGGGCTGTTCGGAAATGCGCTGGTCTCCCGTTTGGCGATACCGAGAGCAGCAGGAAGCAAATGCTGAGCGAGAAGAATCCTTCCCAGATCAACATAGTTCGACTCCTGCCCAGGCGCCAGACGAATCGCCTCTTCGAGTACGCGAACGGCCTCTTGCGTCTGGTTCTGTTTCGCATAACACCATGCGAGCAAGTTGAGAATGTCGCCGGATTGGTAGCCCGCCGCGGAGAGACTGAGCAGAGTTCGCTGGCTTTCTTCGAACCGATGGGCGTGATATTGGACGAGGGCGAGGCGGTAGCCCAATGTGGGTTGGTCAGCCGGACCCGCCTTTATCGAGTCGAGCAGCATTTCGGCAGCGGTGTAGTCCCCCGCTTCATCGGCGATCTGCCCTCCGAGGAGAATTCCCTCTGTGCCCGCGGGGTGGGTCAGCAATTCTTCGAGTGTACTGCGCGCATTCTCTGTCGCACCGGTGCGGTAGTAGGACCTGGCCAGAGCGGCGATTGACTGTGGCCGCTCGCGTACCTCTGCGGGTACAGAAGAGAGCATCTTGACTGCCGTCGTGTAGTCCTTCATGTTTTCTGAAACCATTCCTAAGAGCAGCCGGCTTGGCCTATCATCCGGTCTTTCCTTCAGAATCCTCTCCAGGTTTTGCTTTGCCTGGGCATAGCGATGCAGCTGCCAGAGATTGGCCGCCAGATAGCGGCGGGAAGTCGAATCGCGGGGGTCGATCGTAAGCGTGCGCTCCAGGACGGTTGTGGACTCCTCAAGCCTGCCCTCCATGGCAAGTACAGTACCCAGACTGGCCAGGAATCGCGCGTTCCCCGGGGCGAGCTGTACGGCCCTTCGAAGCTCGGACTCGGCTTGTACGAGATCACCGCCCTCAGCTAGTTGCAATCCTTTGTCCGCGTGCGTTGCAGCTGCGCCTCGTTGGTCCGCCCCATAGGCGTTTTCGGTTACGGGACGAGATTGGAAAGCCGTCAGCAGAAGAGCGAACGCGCCGAGCTTCAGACTGATGCGCATGGCAATTCGGAATGCGGCCCCGATGGCGCAGCAGCCGCAACTTTATTTCATCAATGCGTTTGCCAGTAAGCCTGGTGGCCGATGTAGTCGTCGTCGGCCAAGTTCGCGATGATTAGACGCCTGACCTCCAGCGGGTTGATCGTACCTTGACGCTTGTAGACGACTTGTCCCCCAGGCCGAATCAGCATTGTATAAGGAACTGCAGCGTTCCAATCGGCATCGAATGCTGCCAGCAGCGAATAGATGTCAGTAGAGCCCAGCAGAAGGTTTCGGCTTGTGGCATGTAGTCTATTCAGCCGAGAAAGCACGCCCGCCTTCTCGTCTGGATAGTTGATGCTGACAGTAACCAGCTCAAAGGCGCGGTGACCATACATGCGATAAATGGTCTGGAAATCCGGCATCTCCTTTTGACACGGGCCACACCACGTTGCCCAGAAATTCACCAGCAGCAACTTACCCGTCGAGTTCTTCCGCAACTTTGTCAGTTCCTCAGCATTAACCAGTTGGAGCGGTACGGGCTTGCTTTCGATTTCCGCAAGTTCTTCTTCGCGTCCCTCTTCTTTATAGAGCCATTTCGTGGAGCAGCCCACCGAGGGTGTTTTCGCCAAAGCAATTTGTCTTCCCGCAAGCAGAGAATCAATGGCGTTTCGCGCGTCCCGGCTGGTGACCAAGGGCTCGCGCGGATTGTTATCGACGCGCCCTTGATAACGAAGCTTACGCTCGGCATCAAAAATGAAAAGATGCGGAGTCGCGGTCGGCCCATATGCCCGTGCCACTTTCTGGGTCTCTCCGTCGTAAAGGTAGGGAAAATTGAACTGGCGATACGCCGCCCGCACCTTCATCTCATCGAAAGAGTCGCCAACGTCCGTGTATCCCATCTCGTCCAACCTCACGGCCCTCGGACTATTGGGTTGGATTGCAACCAGCGCGACGCCGCGTTCGGCATAATCGGCGGCCAGCTGCTTGATACGACTCTCATACAGTTGGGCAGTGGGGCAGTGATTACAGGTAAATGCTATGACCAGAACTTTGCTGGCCGAATAGTCCTTCAGACAATGCGCCTTTCCGTCAATGCCCGGCAGGCAGAAATCCGGAGCGGATGCCCCAACGGTCAGGGTTGGAGGTCCGGCTTCATCCGCGACCGCCGATACACCGCCTAGGACAAGGCTCAACAATGCAACACTGAAAAAAGCTACATTTTCTATGCTTCGGCCCCAGTCTGACGTCCGCTCACGTAAGCGATGCATCGTAGTGTGAATAGCCGGCTTTGCGAGGACTTCCATGGTCACAACGAAGGTCTTTCCGTAGCACGATAACGGGCCTGCATCCGATTTTCATTGCACGGGAGGATTCCTTGACAAACGCTTGCCGCTTTCCCAGGAGCAATGGCAGCCAATAATAAAATAATACGTTTTGCGCTGCCGTTCACTTGTAATATTGTTCGACCCAATGGTCGCGCGATGCTGAAGAGCCACAGGTCCAGTGCGCTAAGAGCTAGATGGGTTTTGATGTTAACCATACTCGCGTCGAGCACGGGTGGTTGGGGTGCCCTGCTTCGGGCTGCAGTGACGACGGCCGACATTACTCCTGCACCTGGCGCTCGCTTGTGGGGCTATAGCAGTCGAAAGAGCCCGGCCACAGGTACGCTCGACCCGCTCTATGCGCGTGTTCTGGTTCTCGAGACAGGCAGCCAAAGGCTCGCCGTGGTCAGTGTTGACCTGGGCAGGCCGTTCGGGCCGGCATCACTTCAGTGGCTTCGGAATGCAACTCGCAACGATGTCTCTTTCCTCATTCTTACTGCAACCCATACGCATTCCGGTCCAGTAGTTCAGGACGACTACCCGGCAGGGAAGCCGGCATGGGAAACTGCCGCGCTTGAGAAAATCGCGGAAGCTGTAGCCAAAGCGTGCAAGAACCTCACCCAGGCCCAGATTGGCACTGGGTACGGAGTCGTGTTCATCGGTCACAACCGGCTTCGCGTCAACTCGGATGGCAGCGTGAGTTGGTTTGAGCGCAACCTCACTGAGATTCCCACGGCGCCGGTGGATGGCACGGTTTCCGTCTTGCGTATCGACCGAATCGACGGGCAGCCGCTTGCGATTCTGGTGAACTACGCCTGCCATCCGGTGGTATTTGGCAGCGATAACCTTGAATACTCGGCCGACTTTCCGGCGGCCATGGCGCGAACTGTCGAACAGGCATTTGCCACCAAACCCCTCTGCCTTTTTCTGCAAGGTGCGCCGGGCGACATAAATCCGTATTACGCAGTCACACCGATTGAGCAGGGCGCCATGGCGATGCGCGATCAAGCGGGCCGCAGGTTGGGCCTGGAAGTGGTGCGCATCGCAGAGCAGATTCATACTAAACCGGATCCCAACGCCGACATGCAATTCGCCGAGGATTTGGTGAGCGTTCGCCTGCGCTGGCAACCGGCGAAATGGCGTGAGGCGATGATAGCCGTTTTTGGGGCGACGGGATCCGAGCCATTCACCCCAAAGTTAGAGAACATTCAGCTCCCAGTCACGACTGTCCTTATTAATAAAAAGATTGCGATCCTCTGCATGCCCGGCGAACCTTTTGTCGAGTATCAAATTGCGTGGCGCCAGCGATGCCCAGTGCCCGATGCATTCTTCGTCGGATACGCCAATGGCTATAACGGGTACTTCCCCACGATCCGAAGTGCCACTCTAGGTGGTTATGGCGCTGCCAACCCTGCCACTTGGGTCGAGGTTGGGGCTGGAGATCGAATGATCGACACCGGCGCCACCAGGATTCACTGGATGCTTGGTCATCTGCACGAGCTTCCCGAGGATTTCGCGAAGTGAGGGAATTCAGAAAGCGTTCGATAGCGCGCCGTCCATTGCTGCAACAATTCCAGCGAGGGGACAAAAATGCTTTGTGTATGCTGGGTCGCGCCGCACTTATCGCGTCATTCCTGGTTGTGAGCGCGCGTTATTCTAATCCGGATACGTTCAGAGCGGCTGTGGCCAAGGCTGAAATCTCTCCTCCTCCTGGCCTGCCGATGTACGGTTTTCTGGACCGTTTGAAAGACGGAAAGCTCTCTACGGGAAGCCTGGATCCTCTCTGTGCCCGCGTATTGGTCTTGGAGGCTGGTAAAAAGCGTCTGGCCTTGGTGACTCTCGACCTGGGGAGAACATTCAGGGAAGCGGAGCTGGCCCAACTGCGCCGGCAGCTAAAGGCCTTGGCCGGAATCTCATTCCTTATCGTGACTGCCTCGCACACGCATTCCGGGCCCAATATTCTTGATGAAGAACCTGGCGGTCATCTGCAAGCCTGGGAGACGACTGCCATCGAGAAAATCTCAGCCGCAGTTGCCGAGGCCAGCCGCCATCTGGTCGATGCGCGCGTCGGCACGGGACGGGGCGAAGTTTATATCGCATATAACCGCCGCCAGGTCCAAGCCGACGGTAGGGTGAAGATGCTTTGGACAAACCCCAGCAAGCAGCCCACGGCGCCTCTCGACCCCTCCGTCTGGGTGATGCGATTTGATGACGCCGAAGGGAAACCCTTAGCGATAGTTGTGAACTACGCCTGTCACCCGGTCGTACTTGGCCCCGACAACCTTAACTACTCCGCGGATTTTGTTGCGGCAATGACGGACACGGTGGAAGAAGCATTCGACCGCACGCCGCTTTGCCTTTTTCTCCAAGGAGCCGACGGCGACATTAACCCTTACTACGCGACCACGCTGCTTTCCGATGGCGCCATTACAAAGCGGGACTGGAGTGGGCGGCAGCTCGGTGAAGAAGCTGTGCGGGTGGCAAAAGCGATCCAAACTGAACCGGCTCGTGCCCCGGCCATTGATTTTGCCGACGATGCGATGCATTTCCAGTTGCGCTGGCCGGCCAAAAAGTTTCGCGAAGGCCTGCTGAAAACCTATGGCCCGCATGTTTTCGAAGACCATGCTGATCTTATGACCGAGGATCCTCCGCCCGATCATTTCGAGCTTCATGTTACGACCGTATTGCTGAATAAGCGCATTGCGCTGGTCGGGATGCCGGGCGAGCCTTTTGTCCATTTTCAAATAAACTGGAGAGACCGCTGTCCCGTGCCGGACGCCTTCTTCCTGGGCTACGCCAATGGTTATTTCGACTATTTCCCGACGATTGACGCCGCCGCCCAGGGTGGGTATGGTGCAGGAGACTCAAACACGTATGTGGAAGTCGGAGCTGGTGAGCGGATGCTCCGGCAGGCCTTGGTTCGCGTTTACGAAATGCTGGGCAAGCTCAGGGACGCTCCGGAAACCCATTAGGGTGATGCCAAGGTGAAATGTCGTGTCCGGCCAAGAGTTAACTCTGACAAGATACATTCGATGCCAGACCCTCACGCCACTTACACGCCTGCCTTGCACGTCAAACGTCGGACCGGCGCCGCAGCACGTCTCACTAGGCTCCTGCTTCTCGTTTTCGCCGTCTTGACAGCTGCCGGCGACCTTCAACCGCAACCAGCGGCGCCAATCTACCTCGATCCCGAGCAGACCATCGAGCACCGGGTGGAAGATCTGCTGCGCCGCATGACATTAGAAGAGAAAATCGGTCAACTCAACCTTCCCTGTGTGTATGTGGATCAATTGGGAAAAAGCATTCCCGAAAAGCAGCAAGCGTGCAAGAGGTTCGCCGCAGGAACTCAGAGCAAGGAAATTGGCCCGGGCGCCGGCTTTTTTACTCTCGCCGACACGATTCTCCACCAAGGGACTGAGCAGCAAGTCGAGTACTTTAATGCGCTACAGAAAATCGCGCTTACTCAAACCCGATTGAAAATCCCGCTTCTCGAGGACGAAGAGGGCACACACGGCGGCATGTTTTCCGGAGCGACGATTTTTCCCGAAGGACTTGCCATCGGCAGCAGTTTCGATATGCCGCTTGTCAGGGCGATCTACGCGGCGGCTGCACGTGAGTCCCGGGCCGTGGGTATCCATGTGCTTTCAACGTTGGTTCTCGAACTCAACCGTGATCCAAGGATGGGGCGCAATGAAGAAGGCTACACGGAGGATCCTTATCTGGAGTCGCGCATCGCAGAGGCCATTGTCCAGGGTGCCCAAGGCAGCAGTATCAACGCGCCTGATAAGGTAGTCGCGCTGCTGACCGATTTCCCGACTCAGAGCGAACCTGTGAGTGGGCTGGAACGCGGCGCGGTTACCCTGTCGGAACGAATGCTTCGTCGGGACGTGCTTCCTCCCTGGACTGCTGCCATTACCAAGAATGGCGCCCTTGGCGTGATGGCCGGGTATCCCGAAGTCGAAGACGTGCCGGCCCATGCATCGAAAAAGTGGCTTAACGACATCTTGCGCCAGGAGTTGGGCTTCAAGGGGATTGTCGTCAGTGAAGGCGAGGGCTTTGGCTCATTGATCTATGAAGGTATCGTGCCAACGCAAAAGGAAGCAGGCATTCTCGCCTTGAGGGCAGGGGTGGACCTGAACATCACTTACGAGCCCGCCTACATGGGACCGCTCATCGAGAATGTTAAGGAAGGCCGAGTTCCGATAGAGCTTATTGATCGCGCTGTACGGCGAGTACTGGAACTGAAGTTCCGCCTGGGATTATTCGAGGACCCATATGTGGACGTGACTCACGCGAAGCAGCTAGTTCATTCGAAGGAACATCAGCAATTAGCGCTTGAAGCTGCTCGCGAGGGGATTGTGCTTCTCAAGAACCAAGGCAATCTTCTGCCCCTAAGAAAAGACGTGAAATCCCTGGCGGTTATCGGTCCTAACGTGAACAGCATCTCGAATCTGTTTGGCGACTACTCCCCCCAAGTCGTTCTTCAGCACGTGGACACAGTTCTGGACGGAATTAAAGCGAAGGTGTCGCGTGCGACCAGCGTGGTTTACGCCAAAGGATGCGCCATAAACGATCAGGACAAAAGCAGTATTGAGCGAGCCGTGCAGGCCGCCCAAGACGCCAACGTGGCCGTTGTGGTATTGGGCGAACAATCCAGAAGAGAAGGTGATGATGCAAAGCACTTACCACCGCCCACGGATGGGGAGGGGTACGATGTCGCCAGCCTCGATTTGACGGGAGTGCAGGAGGACCTCCTAAGAGCTATCCAAGCGACCGGCACTCCGACAGTTCTCGTCTTGATCAATGGCAGGCCTCTCTCCATCCGCTGGGCGGCAGAACACGTGCCGGCGATTCTTGAGGCTTGGCAGCCGGGTGAGCGGGGGGCAGAAGCCATCGCCGATGTTCTGTTTGGCGACTATAACCCAAGCGGCCGTTTGGCGATCACCATTCCTCGCAGTGTTGGACAGCTGCCCGCTTACTATAGCTATCACCCATCGAAGGCATACTGGATCAACGGCGGGTGGACTCATACCAACGGCTACGTGGACATGCCTGGTACACCTCTATATCCGTTCGGGTACGGGCGGAGTTACACAAATTTTCACTACAGCAATCTTCGCATCGAGCCTTCAGAGATCCACCCTGACGGGGAGACGCACGTCAGCGTCGATATCGAGAACTCGGGGAAGCAGGCTGGCGTCGAAACCGTTCAGCTTTACCTTCGCGAGCACTTCACTCCGGTAGCGACTCCGGTTAAACAATTGCGTGGCTTTGAAAGGCTCCAGCTTGAGCCTGGCCAGAAAAAGACCGTGAGGTTTACCCTGGGTGCGGAGGAGCTGAAGCTGCTCGACCAAGACATGCATTGGAAGGTTGTGCCCGGCACGTTCGATGTGATGATTGGAAGCTCTTCGGCCGATGTCGTTGTCAAGAGAAATTTGGAAGTAAGCGGCCCGAGTCCAGCATCTGGCGCCGCAGCTGCATCTCGTCCGCGCGGGAATGCCAAAATAGAGAACAACTTGGACGACCGTTAAATCGATTCTTGCATCCCGCAGCTGGGGCAAGTGTGAAGTCGCAGGACAATTCATGCCGGCCAGCCAGCGCGCCAAGGCGTTGCCACTTGAGTTCGCGGGCGTTCACTCCATGGACGAAGAGGAGATTGACGCAGCCACCCGTGCTCTACGTGCTCTACGCGAACCCTCACCCATCCGCTGCCGCGGGCTTAACCTGCGCAATGAAGTGGACGAATTCTAGAAGCGATTCGCCGCCCCTGAATCGTTGACAACCCCATGGCGACAGCCCTCTTCTTTGATTTGGACGGTACCCTGGCGAATTCTGAGCGTCACCATTGGCGAGCTTGGCGCGACGCGGTTCGTCCATTCCATATTCGCTTATCGTGGCACTGGTATCGGAGCGCAGGAATCGGGAGACCCGACGCCGATATCGCGCGCCAAGTACTCAAGCTCGTTCGTCAAGGCGGCACCAAAGTCAAGCAGGAGGAACTCTTAAAGCTCAAAGAGGACTACTTCTTGCGCCTTATCCAAACCTTTTCCATGGTGCCGATCCGAACTGTCAGTCTGCTGGAAAACATCCGCAACTTCCCCCTTGCCGTGGTTACCTCCTGCCCGCGTGTGCAAGCTGACGCAATTCTCGAACGCGCCGGGGTAGGTCAACATTTCAGAACGCGGGTATGTCTGGAGGACGTGCGTCGGCCCAAACCCCACCCGGACCCTTACCTGAAAGCGATGAGATTCCTCCGAGTCAGCGCGGGAATCGCTTTTGAGAAGTCCGAGTCAGGTGTGGCCAGTGCGCAAAGAGCGGGACTCGAGGTTGTTTTTGTCCCCGACCCTCGCCAACTCCCCAGTCTAGTACGCGCGAGACTAGTTCGAGACTAAGGTTCGCCTCGCTGTTTGAACTGTTTTCCTGCCCAGCGCTTCAGAACGTGTACTTCAGTGCAAACTCAATCTGCCGGTTGTCGGTAGCCGTATTGGTAATCGCAGCGTTGCCGGGCTGGTCGACCGTGATCTGCGTTCCACCGCCGGGCAGTCCGAAGTTGGGGTGATTAAACAGATTGAAGAATTCGGCACGGAATTCGAGCGCCTGCGATTCGTGGGTCTTGAATTCCTTTTGCAAGACAAAATCGAAATTCACCAGATCGGGTCCGCGAAGATTTCCGACGCGCGAGTTGCCGAAAACATGGGCGAGTTGCTGGCCGGGAGCAAGCGCGGGCACAGCAAAGGCGCCCTGATTGAACCAGCAGTCCAGCGTCTGATGGCCGGGGTTGGTGCAGCCGTAGGCAGCCTGAGTCGCGGTGTCAAAAGAGAAGTTATAAGGATTGGCAATCTGATCGGGTCTGTAGCTGGAGCTTCCCGTGTTGCTCAGGTCCGATGACATCGTGGCCGTGATCGCCTCCCCGCTCTGGACGGTTGTGATTCCCGCCAATTGCCAGCCGCCCAGGAATGCCTGCATCACGCCATTGGCGTTTCCCAGCCAGCGTTTCGCGTGGCCGACCGGCAGTTCATAGAGGTAGCTGATGGTGAACCGATGACGGAGGTCCGGGCTCACCGGACCGTGTTCGAGATCAGGGCGATATGCGTTCTGGATGAACCCGCCTACATTGCCGTCAGCATTGCCGAGGTTCTTAGCGAAAGTATAGGCTGCCAAGACATTGAACCCATCCGCGAAGCGCTTGTTTAGCGAGCCCTGAAACGCGTTGTAGACCATCTGCAGCTGTGCGTAATCCAGCGGCAGGACGGCGCCCATGTTCGGTTGCTGCGCAAAGTACCGACGGCCGAAATTGGGCTGCGTGCAGGCGCCAGTCGCGTCTAGGGTGCCGCAGAAATTCGTATCCAGGATCTGTGGCGCCTGGTTGAGGTCGCTCATCTCGTGGTTCCACAAGTGATACGCGCGCGTGCCGACATAACCCACCTGTGCGACCCAGTTCTGCACGAACTGGTGTTCGATGCTCAGGTTCCATTCCATAATGCGCGGCATGATTCGTTTCGGCCCGGTGGTTTTGACGGCACCCAGGATATTGATGGGATCTCCCACCGCCCTCGCCGCCGGGAACCCTGTCGAGATAAGTTGGCCGGCCTGTGGGAGTTGCCCAGCGTTGAAGTTGTGTGCGTCGAAGGTGAGTTGCGGCGGATTCAGCCCGAGATCGTCGAAAATGTTCGCTTCCGCCGAATAGAACATGCCAAATGCGCTGCGCACCACGGTTTTTGGCCGCACCGACCAGGCGAATCCGAGGCGCGGCGCCCAGTTGTTCCTGTCGAATTCGACGCCGGCGTGCGGCACTGCCTGCGGCCCATAGGAGGTAATCACGATAGCGCGGATCAGGTCGAAGTTGCCCACCCGGCCGTTGGCGGGAGAAGCGATCTCGTATCGCAGGCCGAGATTCACAGTCAGGTTGGGACGAAGGTGGATATCGTCCTGCGAAAATCCAGCGAAGTCCCAATACCGCGTCGGATACAGGCCCAGCAAATAGTCTTGTTCGTTGGAAGTGGCAATGCCTAACAGAAGGTCGGCGAGGCCGCTCCCCCCCATCGAGGTAGTCAAGTCGCTGGTATACACGCCGTTAAAACCGAAGAAGCCGCGAGGCGCCATCACTTGGTAAAAGTTCCGCTGTTGTCGGCGGAAGTCAGCCCCGAATTTCAAGGAGTGGCGGCCGCGAACCCAGGTGATCGTGTCGGCTGCCTGAAAGATGTTCTCGTGCACGTGCTCCGGCAGCCACTCGGAGTCGCCCAACGAGGTGAACCCAGCGACATCGATGTTAGTCAGCCCACTCGAATTGGGATCGCTGCTGCGGTTGGCGTTGGGAATCCCCAGCTTCGCGCCAAGTTCCTTGCCGAAGTTGAATGGCAGCGCATTCACCGAATAGCGGAAGAATCCGCCGTGAAGATCGTTCAACAAGCGCGGCGAGAACGTATGTGTATAGCCGAAGCCGACGTGCTGCGAACGCGACTTGCTCACGCTCGGACAGCAATCGGAGCCGCCCCAGAGAGGTCCCAGGGGCCCAGGGCGCTGGCTGCGGACGTCCCCGAAACTGTATGAGGCAAAGAGCTGGTCAATCTCACGAATCCGGTGATCCAGGCGCACGTCGAACTGGTCCTGGCTGTTAACGTGGTTCAGGGTGGTGAAATAGTTCTCGGTGAACCCCGGCTGATTCTCGTGCGGGTAGAAATTGGCTACATTGAAACCAATTGGATCCATGCTCGCGCCCAGCGACCCGGCGCCCGGCGGCGGAATCACATTCACCTGTCCGTTGTAGCTTATGGCTTGGCGCAGAAGGATGGAAGCGCCGTCCTTGCAGGTATATGGAACCGTAGTGGTGGGATCGAAAATCGTGCCCCTGTCAAAAGTATCCCCGGGCGACGGAACAGCACATGGGGAGAACGTCTTGTCCGTCAGAAGATCGCGAAAGTCCCCGCTGCGCTCCGCCTCATTTGGAACAATGGAGAGGGCGGGTTGGTTCTCCCGCAGGCGTGACCCCTCGTAGTCGCCAAAAATGAATGTCTTGTTTTTGATGATCGGACGCCCGAGGAACGCGCCGAACTGATTTCGCTTAAACGGCTGCTTGCCCTGGCTGAAATAGTTCACCGCATCGAGCTTGTCATTTCGGATGAATTCGTACACTCCGCCGTGCACATTGTTCGTACCCGACTTAAGCACCACGTTGACGGCGGCCCCACCGCGCCCGAACTCCGCGCTCATGGCATTTTCTTCCGTGCGGAACTCCTGAATCGCATCCGGCGCGGGCAACACGATGACACCCCCCAATCCAAACTCGTTGTTGTCAACTCCGTTCAGCAGGAAGTTGTTGTTAGAAACGCGCAAACCGTTCACCGACACGGCTTCGTTGGCGCGCTCATTCTCAAACACCTGGCCGCTGACATTGGATCCCGTCATGCCGCCATTAGCACCTGGCCCGAGATATGCCAGTTGAATGAAGTTCCTGCCATTCAAAGGCAGCTCGGAGATGCGCTTCGCCGTCTCGATCGTTCCCAAGGAAGATGCTTCGGTCTCAAGAAATGGAGGAGCGGCGTTTACCTGTACGGTTTCCGTTTGCGATCCGATTTTCAGTGTGATATTGACGCGTGCGGCCTGGTTGACGCCGATCTCCACCGTCGCTTCGACAGCTTTTTGAAATCCCTGCTTTACGACCGTAACGGAATAGGCTCCAATTCGGAGCAAGTTTGCCGTGTACTGCCCGCTCTCGTCCGTAGTCACGGTGACCGTCTGGTTGGTCGATAGATTCGTGATGATGACTTGCGCGTCGGACACACGTGCTCCGAGGGGATCACTGACCACGCCGACGATGCTGCCACGGTCTACCTGAGCCAGCGAAGGCAGAGACAGGACGAAGATCAAACTGGTGAGGAGAAGCAGAGAGAAAGAGGGAATACGGAGCAGCATAACGCCCCCTGATTCACGGCAGGCGCGGATGAAACGCGCTCGTAGCGCCGCACTGTGACACTAGTCGAGAGTGGTGTCAAGGGTTACACTTGCTTGCGACCGTGACCAGGGGCCAACTTTATCCACCTCCCGCCTAGTGCTGGTTTGCGCTATACCAATCACCGGGTTTGCGGTATCTTGTCCACCTGACCTCACTAGGCATGGGAGATGCCATGCGAGTTGCTCGGGTACTTGTCCTGTTCCTGGGTGGGCTGCTTCTATCGACTTGCGCGGCTACCGCACAACGGACACGTCTGGAGAACCTGCAGAACAAGACCATTCTGGTCTTCACGCCCCACCCAGATGACGATGTGTTTGGAGCCGGCGGCACTATCGCGCTCTTGAACCGCAATCACAACCAAGTCTTCATCGCGGTATACACCAACGACGACAAGGGCTCATACGATCCTGAAATGAATTCGCAGCGGCTGGCGCGGATTCGAAAGGCCGAACAGGAGGCATCCGAGGGCCAGCTGGGCACACCCAAAGCAAACATCATGTGGCTTGGTTATGACGACGGCATGCTGGAGTACGCGGCTCAGCCGAAGCTCACAGAAGAAGCCACGGCCATCATCCGACGTATACGTCCTGATGTGCTGCTGAGTGTCGATCCCGGGGAATGGTATGAGCGGTGGCATAAGAGTGACCACCGCATGGCGGCGTTTAACACGATCGACGCTGTGCGCGCCGCCGAGTTCTGGTTGTATTTTCCCAACCAGAAACTCCAGCAAGGACTGCAGCCGTACAAGGTTCCCGAGATGTACTTCTTCTATCCCTCACTGCAGGAAGCCAATTACTTCGTCAATATCGATGATGTGGCCGAATTAAAATTTGACGCCGCCGCCAAACAGGTCAGCCAATTCGAACCTGCCGTCAACAAGTATCGCCCGGACTGGACCGCGGACGATTTGAAGAAGGCGAAAGACGAGATGCGGCATGAGCAACCGAAAAAAGACGGCCACTATGTCGAAGCGTTTCGGTATGCCACCGGCTTTGTTCAGTATTGAGCAGCGTTATCCCAAGGAGTCCCCTATGTCGGAACTGGCACTACTCGGCGGCAAGAAAGCAAAAACCAAACCGTTTCCCCTCTGGCCGCACTTCGATGATGCGGAACGGAAAGCTCTAAACGACGTTTTGGAGAGCCGAGTTTGGTGGCGTACGCCGGGGACAAAGACTCTGGAGTTTGAACAAGCTTTCGCGCGCTTTCACGGATCTCGTCACGGGATCGCCGTGACCAACGGCACCGCAGCCTTGGAGGTGACCGTGGCCGCACTGGGAATTGGACAGGACGACGAGGTGATTGTTCCCGACTTCACTTTCGTTGCCACAGCCAGCGCGGTGTTGTTCGCAAACGCCTTGCCCGTGCTCGTCGACGTGCTCCCTGACACCTATTGCATCGACCCTAAGCTCGTCGAAGCTGCCATCACCTCCCGCACGAAGGCAATCATTGCAGTCCACATGGGCGGGCATCCCGCCGACCTCGATGGCCTCGCCGACCTGGCTAAGCGTAAAGGCGTCGCCCTTATAGAAGACTCATCGCACGCACACGCGAGCGAATGGCGCAGCAGGCGTATTGGAACGTATGGTGTGGCCGGTACATTCAGCTTCCAATCCAGCAAGCTGATGACTGCCGGAGAGGGTGGCATGATCATCTCCAACGATGACAGCTTCGAACGAAATGCCCGATCTGTCCACGATTGCGGCCGTATGCCCGGCGAATGGTTTTATAGCCACTTCATCTACGGATCGAACTATCGCTTAAGCGAATGGCAGGGTGCCGTCCTGATGGCGCAACTCGGACGTTTGGACGAGCAGACGCGCCGGCGTCATCAAAACGCGCGCGTGCTCGATCGCGAGTTGAGCAAAATTCCCGGGATCACGCCGCAAAAGCTCGATGAACGCTGCACGCGGAACGGTCAGTATGCTTATATTTTCCACGTCGACAAAAAAGACTTCGCCGGTATCTCAACCGAGCGTTTCATCGAAGCCATGAACGCGGAAGGCATTCCCAACCAGGCCAGCTATCCTCCTCTCCACGAATTACATATGTTTCGCAATGGCGAATATCGCAAGTGCCTGAGCGAGGCCGCCGGCAAGCAAGAGCACCGATTCCTTAAGGATTCTTTTCCCAATACCCGGCGCGCCGCATGGGAAACGGTTTGGATCCCGCAACCTGCGTTGCTGGGCGACGAGCAAGACATGCACGAGATCGTCGCGGCAATCCGAAAAATACAGGCTAACGCACGAGCTCTTGCGGTGCAGGGTACTCCCGTGCACGCGGCGCGGTAACCGGCGCGACATGATCGAGAAGATCAGCTGGCATGGCTGGAAGAACGTTTACCGCTTCTGGAACCGAGCCGTTCAGCTCCTCGTGTTGGCCGACGTCGGCCCACGGGTTATCAAGTATGGATTCGAGGGCGACGACAACGTGCTTTGCGAAGTCGATTCCGATTCCGGTTTTAGCGGCGGAAATGACTTCCGACTGTATGGTGGTCACCGGCTCTGGGTATCGCCCGAGGTAGAGCGCACTTACTTTCCGGACAACTGCGCTGTTCAGACCGAACGGGATGGGTCTCGTGTTCGCTTTACTGCTCCAGTGGAAAACGTCGTGCCGGGAACCAATCTCCAGAAGGAACTGGAGGTCGAATTGGAGGATCGCGGTTCTCGTGTACACCTGCGGCATCGGATCACGAACCATGACAACAGGCCCACGGAGCTGGCGCCGTGGTGCCCAACCATGATGCGGGCCGGCGGACGCGCCATACTTCCCTTGCCGCCGAGAATTGCCATGGACAAAGCCCATTACCTGCCCGTCGGTCCGATGACGCTGTGGTCCTTCACCGATCTGGCAGATCCTCGTTGGCATTTTGGAACCGAATACATTCAGCTCGAGCAGCAAGCCGAGCCGGCGGTCCGGTTCGAGGAGCAGATGACGGGCATTTTTAATCCCTCCGGCTGGGGAGCATACTTCTCAAGTGGCCTGTTATTTGTCAAGCGAGCCAGCGTCATCGCCGGTGCAACCTATCCGGATTTCGGCTGCAACTTTGAAGTGTTCACGAATCGCATGTTTCTGGAACTGGAAACACTCGGCCCGAGTGTGCGGTTGGAACCGGGCGAGCAAACCACCCACACAGAAACGTGGCAACTGTATTCAAAGGTACCTCCAGGCCAGGATGAACAATGGATCCGCTCGGCCATATTGCCTTTGGTCAATGCTTCGTGATCGCGCTCCGCGTGGGCCTTCTTTTGCGGGTAACGAAGAACAGTTCGCCACAAAAGATGCACAAAGGTACACAAAGCAAAGGCTCGATTTCGCGCTATATGTTGTGCACTGGGAGGAGAAATGGGCGATGCATCTCGCCGTACTTGCGGGTCGTTGTTTGTCATCTTCTTCACCCTTCTTGCATTCGTAGTTCTACCCCTCGCCATGGCGCAGCAGCCTCGGCACGTGCCTGATCACGTTCCGCCCAAGCGATCGTCCCAGATCCAGGACGGCTTCGGAATCAATTCCGACCTGCCGCGCGATCCTCATCTCCCCTGGGACCGCTGGTGGTGGACCCGCATGTTCGACGCGGGATTTAAGTGGATTCGTATCGGGCAGTACGAGAACAGTTCAGACTATACCAGCTGGGATTGGATCGAGCAGAAGCGCGGCGTCTACGCTGCCTCTCCTTTACTAGAAGATGCAGTTGATTCGCTGGTGGACAATGGGATGGATGTCCAGGTCCAACTTCTTTATGGCAATATGATGTATACGTCGCCTAGCGGCAAACTGCCCGACGTGAGCACTCCCGAGCCGGGCTCGTTCCACAACGACGATCGAAGCCTGTACTCCGTGTTCTGGGCGCCAACGTCGCCTGAGCAAATCGCCGCTTTCAACAAATACGTTGCATGGATGGTCGATCACTTCCGTGATCGCATTCACTACTGGGCCTTGTGGAACGAGCAGGACATCGGTTATTGGAACCCCTGGGGCAATCCCGAGCAGTACGGCCGCTTGCTGGCTCCGTTTATCGAGACCGTGCACAAAACTGATCCGAAGGCAAAGGTGATCTACGGGGGACAGGCCGATCCCAGCCGCGAATTCACGCAGAAGGCTCTGGATACCTGTAAGTGCGCGTCCGGGATCGATGTCTACGCCTACCACACCTATCCAGGCTACGGACAGAACCTGAATCCCGAATCGATGGATTACGGAGCCTACCTGACCGAGTCGCCACGTCAATTGCGCGACCTCGTGACCCATTACCCGGGAATCAGCCCGAGCATTCCCTTCTTCGATGACGAGTTCAACTCGATCCCGTCGTGGATCGGCTCCGACGAATCCGTGCAAGCCAAGTACGTGCCGCGCGGCTTTGTCTACAACCTGGCAGCGGGCGTAAAGACGTTTGTGTGGCTGCTTACGGCAGGAAGCGATGGCAACGAGTACGACGACTTCGGTATTGTTCACGGTCTCACCAATCATGCCTCGGACTGGACGCCGCGGCCTGTGTTCTACGCGTTGCAGAACACGAATGCGCTGTTTTCCGACACGAAGTTCGATCCGTCGATCGGAATTTCCGGTCCCGACCTGCCAGCTCTGCGCCGTCACACCGGCTTTCCCTTCATGGGATACGGGTTTCGAAATCGCAACGGGAAAGCGATTGTTGCCTATTGGCTGGCGGCGCATAGCCAGCCGGGCAACGTCTTTCCGTCGCTTTATGCCACCCTGTCGCTGAAGAATACCGGGATTACGCGTCCGGTGGTCATCGACGTTGTCTCTGGCGAAATTAAGCCAGTGGAGTGGAAGCCGGGCGCGACCGATACCCTTGATATGCTGCCGGTGAAAGACAGCATCATCGCGATTGCTGACGAAAATTACTTTGATTGGCCGCTACTGCCCGAAGCGCCCAGCTCCCTAGAAGCGGCCGTGAGCGGCACTAGCACTAAGCTGACGTGGGATGTGCATGGCGGCGATCCCAATAATGTCATCGTTGAACGCAAGATTTGGGGCTCGGATGGCGATCGCTGGGAGAGGCTCACGACCCTGCCGGCTACGGCCAAGGACTACACAGATTCGAGCCTGAAGAGAGGCCAGAGGGCGGCGTATCGCATACGGGCGACGACTACGAACGGCACATCTGCATACTCGAACATCGTAAGAGTCACATTGAAATAGCTGCGCCAGCATCCCGATATCCTGTCCCGAGCGCCGGCGTCCTGCGCTGAAGAAATCGCCTCTCGTCAGTTCTCTGCCTCCCCGCATACGGCAAAGTCTCCCTGGGACGTGAACACTGGCGAACTGCCCGGCGAAAAATGGCGTTGTCGTCCACGATCAAAACGGTTTTTGGACGAGCCTTGTCCGTGTCGGAATCACATTTGTGGGTTTGAAGTCTGATTGCGAATCCGCCCGCCAGTCTGTGGTCGCCGTGCGATGATCTAGGAAGGACCTAGAACGAGATCCGTCCCGACACCTGAATGTCCCTCGGCGAGCTCACGCTTCCATTCCATTTTCCAAAGTCTGGGCTTGCAACATCGGTGTTGAATGCGCTTCCGCCCAGTCCACTGGATTGAATAAAGGCGCCGACAGTATTGAAGTGGTGCGCATTGAAAACGTTAAATGCGTCTCCTCGCATCTGGAATGTAAACCGCTCGGTGATGTGAATTGACTTCGCCAGGCCGATGTCGAAATCACTATAGCCCGGCTGCCGGAAATTCTGAACCCGCGGCTCCTTGCCTGTATAGAAGTTAAAGCCAGCGGCGGGTTCGAACGCGTTCACGTTTAGCACAGGCATGCTTGGGTCGAAATGGGTGGGCGACTGCAGAAATGGGGACGCACCGGACAGCAATGCCGGCGAGCAGAAGCTTATGAACTGTAATGGTACGTTGCAATTGGAAGATGAAATCTGGAATGGAATTCCAGACTGGACGCGGTACACTCCGTTGAACGTCCAGCCGCCAAACACTGCGCTTAATGGGCCGCTGTGGCTCAACCAAGGTTTGCCATGCCCGAGCGGAAATTCGTAGCTGTACGCAATGTTAAGCGCCTGCGGAACATCTTCGATCGCCAGCGATTTATTGCGAGACGATTCGTATGGAGAAAAGTATGTGGGATTCAAAAGGCTTTCAGCGTTATCCGCATTGGTGATCAACCCGGAGAATGTGCCGAGAGTCTACGACTTCGATAGCGCTTGGTTCCGGGTGACCGGGTTTCTACTGCAGTTTGTTCGTCATGGCATTAAGCTTTTTCAGCATCTTAGCCGCTTCCACACGAATTCAAGAGTTTGTAGCACTCCACCCTTCAAGATCCGCGGCGTGAGACGGTCGTTCTGGAGCTTCACAGAGCCGGGTGACGGCCTCGGTGAGCGCCAGCGCCGCGCGTTCGGCACCGGTGAAGTAGAGTGCCTCGCCAGGCCGACACTGCGAAGATACGCTCATCTGTTTCGCGGAGGCCACCCCTCCCCACCCCATCGTTCGGATCTTGAACAGAGGTCCGATTATTGTTTGGGAAAATTCGGATCGGCCTTCACTTCCAGGATCTGTAGTGTGTGCCGCCTCGTGTGCCCGGAAATCAGCAACACCCATTGATACGCATCGAGGGTCCCAATCGCCGGCACGGGATGGTCGAACACGTGATCGCGCAAATCCTCCTGCGTCGTCTTGACGAAGTCTTCGATCCTCGCGTGGCTGTCCAGGATCGCCTTGACCGATTCCTCGGGTTTCATTGGCTTCTTGGTCGGATCAATCTGCTCTGGCGCCGTCGCTTTGTGGCTGCGGTCTTGCATCATCTTCACGACAAGCTCGTCCTTGCCTTTGGTTGCTTCCCGCTTTTCGGGAGTCGCAGGACTCTTCAGTATCTGGTCGGTTACCAGACCAAATACAAAGCCTTCGCTAAGCGCGATATGATTCGCGCATTCCGCCACCGACCAGCGCTCGGGCGACGGCTTGAAGTTCCATTGCGCCGCCGAAAGCCCCCTAGTCGCGTCCAGAAACATTTTCTTCGAGCCTTCTAGCTCTGCGACTGCCTTATCCCGCTCTTCTTGCGTCAGCGTTGTCGTTGCAGGCGCTGCCGCCAGAAAGATTGCTACTGCCAACACAATACTCTTCATCGCGTTCTCCCCTCAGAACATTTGACTTGGTCTCAATGGATTTGCCATTTTACTTCACGCGAACATAGGTCACGTCCCCGTAAAAGCGTCCCCCTCGAAGAATTTGCTGGTTTCGCCAGTGGGCGTCAGCGGGACGTTCGCCGGCTTGAGGACAACCGGGAACCCTCCAATGATGAACCGTACCGATTCCAGAGCGGCAGCATTCAGTAGTCTGGATCGCCCACTGAGAGCAGTGAGAAAACAGTGAAGGTCCTGGCGGGGCCGATCAGAGTAACGGCACCATGGCCCAGTTATCTTGTTTTCTCCACGTCAGATCCAGAAAATGTTCAAGAAACGTCACAAGAAGCATCCGAATGCCAAGTGGTGGGCGCGGGGGTGTTGGTGCCGCTGGCGGGTTGTCAGTCCCCAAAGGCGTATTGACATCGACTTGGCTCTACTAGCTAAGCTAGAGCCTGCCAGGAGCTACGCCAAGAGGCCGAGGAGCACATCCACCAGCTGGCCGCGTCGCTTCCATTAAACAGTGGGCTTCGTCTGTTGCTGGACGAGGGCATGCGAGGCGACGGCATTCGTTATCCGTGGATGGATGACCTGCGCAGGGAGGGCATAAAGCTTGCTGAGTTTTACCTTCGAGTTTGCATGGGCTCAACATGGCAAGGAGCCGAAGGATTGGCACCCCGTGCGGGTAAGGTACTGGCATGACCTTTCCCGGCCGGCGAAGCCGGAGTTATTGAAAAATGTGAGCGACATCACTAAACTGCCAGGACGCACGCGCGCAGACTATGGGCTGTCCGTGGCCTTGAGTCCATCGGACCCTCCCCCAGAACTGCCGATGTGACCGCCACGGAAAAGGAAGGCGAACAGCAAAGCGTTCTCCGTGGAAGTCGCTTTCGTCGCCTCCCTTTGAAAGCTAGCTTCAGTTGCCGGAGGTGGCCCGAACCCCACATACAAGCCTTTATCCACTCAGCTCGGCAGCGAGCAGCGCAAAAAGTAAGGATGCCTGAGTTCACAGGAAAGGCATTGCCCACGCTTCAGACAGCCTGTGAGAATCCTGCAAGTCGCCCAACGCAGCTGTCCTGACAGTCCGCCGTCAGGGTCGTCCTTGTCCAAAACGAAAGCGCCCCCGGCTCATTGAGCCGTGAGGCGCTCGTCGAACAGCCCTCCCCAGAACTGCTCGCCGACAAAGTAGCTGCCCCCCTGAAAACGGTAAATGGCACAAAGGTGATCAGCACATAGCACCGGTCGGCTAAGGTTTTGGCCGTACAGCGGATCGGAGCATTGACTCTGCCTGGGCCAGCGTTTTGGGCCAACGTTATTGCCAAGCAGCGCACGCCAACTGCTTGTTTGGGGCTCAGGACTGCAAATCGCCCGCTGCCCGGCGGCTTTCTGCGTGAATCACATTCGGCAGATGCTGCTGGAAACTGAGGTGAGGCTTGTCGTTCTTGCTAAGGTTGGCTAACTACTCGCCGACAGGTTGGCCATTTAGCCTGCATTATTCATGAAAAGGCATGGAAAGTGGGAGAGCGGAGAATTTTTCCCGAGTACGCAACGAGTTTGCGATAGGGGGGCAGAATTTCCTGAGACGGGAAGTCTGATTCCAAAATAGTTAGCAAGGATCTTGCAGGGCAGTGACACACCTCGCGTAAGAGTGTAGATGAGGCTTCGTTCCCGGTTGGGGAAAGTGGGAAACTTACCCGCTTTGTGCACCTAAATTCAAGGCGAGACGATGCAAGCTTGCCTGATCGGGGAAGGCTTGCGGAAAATGCAACACGATGCGACGTGCCGAGACCACGACGTGAACTGCGATCTTCAACAAGCGCAACCGCAAGGTTGAGACCTGCGCCCGCGCATATTCGGTGCCCGCCAGACGCAAGCGCAACTCCTGCATCAGCACGTAGGCCGCGGCGGTCATCAGAACGCGAAACTGGTTGGCCCAGAAACGGCTGCAGCTGGTGCCCTCGATCTGCATTCCGTGATGCAGTTCACCGAGAATCGCTGAAAGTTGCAATACGCTGTAGCTGTAATCACAAACGGCTAGCAATTGCGCTTGACGTACGATCCAAGAAGTAAGAGAGTGAGGGCATTCTGGGCCACAATTGACTGCTCATGCGAAGGTAGCGAGGTCGTAATGCCCCCGATGATTCTCATAAGCCATCCGTGGTATTCCCTGCTCGTCGTCGCGATTATCTTTGTTGTGTTCCAATCGTTTCGCCGTATTGGCCCGACCGACGTCGGCCTAGTGACTAAGCGCTTTGCCTGGAAAAAGCTGTCCGCGGACAGCCCGGTGGCCTTCGACGGCGAAGCCGGTTATCAGGCCGATCTGCTCATGCCAGGTCTGCGCTGGAAACTGTGGTTGGTCTATTCCGTCGACAAGTATCCCTGGGTTCAGGTTCCGGCCGGTGAAATCGGCGTGGTGATCGCGCAGGTCGGAAACCCCCTGCCTATCGGGGCCAAGTCCGCGGTTTACCGTAAGGAATTCGGCAACTTCACCGAGCTCAGAACGTTTGTGACGAGAGGCGGGCAGAAGGGCGTGCAACGGCCTGTGCTCCCGCCAGGAACACTGGCGCCCATCCACCCGGTAGGCTTCCTGGTTATCACTAAGAATCAGGCGTACGGCGTTCCAGTTTCGCCGGAGCTACGCAGCAAGAGTGTCAAGGGCGGTACTCTGCTGCCTGGGGCTTTCGGACTCCAGCCGGAACAGTTGGAACTGATGCGCATTGTGCCCCAGCCCCGTGGCAAAGAGGGCGGCACTGCGGACATGATTGGCATCGTGACCGTCTACGAAGGGGATCCGCTGCCTTCCAGCGACATCGCCAACCGTCTGGGTGGCTTCGACGACGTGGATAAGCTCGAGCGCGGGGGCTCCAGCGATGCCGAGATCATGGAGAAGCTGTTGGGCAGCAAAAATGATCTCCACAACAACTTTCAGGATTACCAGGCGTTTCTCGATAACGGCGGACGCATTGGCTTGCAGCACGACCCCCTGCTCTACGGCGCCTACGCGCTAAATCCGTTTCTCGTCAGCGTCGAGCTGGTGCCGATGCTGGTGGTCAAGCAGGGTCAGGTGGCGGTGATCAAGGCCTACGTCGGGCTAGTGACCCAGGACACATCCGGCGAAGAGTTCAAATACGGGTCGCTCGTGCGGCCGGGCCATCGCGGTGTCTGGCAAGAGCCGCTACGCACCGGCAAATATCCACTGAATCCCCGCTGCTATGAGCCGGAGATCGTCCCCACGGCCATCCTCAACTTGAACTGGGCCGATGCGGTGTCGGAGGCGCACAGCCTCGATGCGCAGTTGCAGCAAATCGTGGCTAAGAGCAATGAGGGTTTTGTGTTCAAAATCGATCTGCAGGTACAGATTCACGTTCCAGACACGAAGGCGCCACGCGTAATCTCCATGGTGGGCACCATGCGCAACCTGGTGAACGAAGTCCTGCAAGCAGCGGTGGGCAACCATTTCCGCGACAACCTTCAGGGCATGCCCGCCATCCGTTTTATCGAAACGCGCAGGCAAGTGCAGGAAGAGGCTTTCCGGCACATCCGCGAACAGCTCGAGCAATACCAGGTGGAGACCAAGGGCGTGTACATCCAGGACGTCATCCTGCCGGAAGACCTCGTCACAGTGTTGACTCATCGGGAGATCGCCAATCAGGAGATCGAAACATTCCGCAAGCAGCGCGCGGCACAGGACCAGCGCATTGAGATGGAGCAAGCGAAGGGCACAGCGGACATGCAGGCGGATTTGGCCCGCTCTAAAGTTGGCGTTACCATCAAGAAGAACAACGCCGATGGGCGTGTGGCCGAGGCGGCCGGCGAAGCGGCGTACATCCGCGAAACTGGTACGGCGAAAGGCGCGGAGGTCGAGGCGGTCGGCCTGGCGCGCGCAAAAGGTTTCCAGGCACAGGTCAACGCGCTTGGCCCGAATGCAACGGCGCTGGTAAACGTCGTCGCCGCTCTGTCGGAAGGCCGGGCGAAATTTGTGCCTGATATTCTGGTGACCGGAGGCAACGGTTCAAGCGCACTCGAAGGCTTAGCTGCCACGGCCATGCGATTCCTCAGCACTGGCTCAGGAAAGGGTACGCAATCGATGCCTCCCGATTCTGCCGAATCGCCGACGCGAGCAACAAGTGCCGCCCCAGCCACAATGCCGATCCCGCCGAGCGCCCAGGAGAAACCGCCGCACCTCGCAAAGTAACTTTCCCTTCCACAGGTGCCAGGGTGAAGCGTCTGGATAGACGAGCGGCTCCGCTGACGAGCCAGCGATTGAGCAGTTCGGCAATCGCCGGATTCGAATAGGACTCACGCCCTATTACTTTGAGGAAGCCTGTTGCTTCACGAACGACTTTGCATCCTCGATCTCCGATTGGAGTTCCTTCCCGCTAGATCCTCTTCCTCCCAAGCAGCGTGGTTCTGGCTCAATTTGCCTTTTGCGCCATCCCGCATATAATCCCGCGACACGCAGGGTGGAATTGTGGCTTCGGTCCAGACCCAGGCGGCCCGTCCGCAAAGTTGCGGGCGGCTTCCGCTTCCGAGATGTGGATCACATGATCAGCCATGGCGCGATTATATCGTCATTCCCCTTCGTCCGATTCAGCCTCTAAAGCGGCCAGCAGTTCGCTCCGCTCCTGGGCATCGTTCTCCTGGGCCGCGCCTGGCGTTCTCTGCAAGTGGGCGGCAGGATGCGTGGACCCGTGGATTTGTTTCAGACGCCGGATGGAAACGTGCGTGTAGATTTGCGTGGTTGAGATTTTTTCGTGCCCGAGGATTTCCTGGATGAAGCGCAGACCTGCGCCGTTTTCGAGCATCAACGTGGCCATGGTGTGACGGAGCAAGTGTGGGCCTCCGCCTTGCCGAGGTTCGCTGCCAGCAGATAATCGTGCACCATGCCGCTGAGATGGTCGCGGCTGAGCGCTTCGCCGTACTGCGACCGGAACAGCGTCATGTCGTCCGACTCGACCGCGAGCTGCGGCCTGATCTCACAGCGTTGAGTTCCAGAAATTCTGAGCCGTTGTTTCCGGAAATTCTGACCCGTTCCGACTTTGCCGGCAAGACTTCTTTCAAGTTCAGATGACATGTTCGCCCTGAAGGTGCATCGAGGTGAAGGAACCGTCCACGCTCCAGGACGCGACCCAGGATGGCGGGCCGCGAGGTCCTCGTCGTGCAACACCTGACCTACGGTGACTTTTTAATGGTAGTGAGCTGGTCCATGATCTTGGCAACGGTGAGCACCATGCCTGAGATACGCAAGAATGTCGTCCCGTTTTGACAAACGCGGAGCATCACCCAATTACCCAATTGTTTTCGAGTCTGCCTGAGCCTTCAAGATCGAGGAGGTTCTGCAAAACTGTTGATTTTCAGGGCTGGACGGAGTTTTGGCGAGGAACAAGTCGGGCTGATCATCCGTGTTTCCTTCGCCGGTTAGCTTTACTACGTTGCGGGGCGCCTTTCCGCCGACTGACATTCGACTCTTTCGTGAAATGAAGCATGGCGTTCCGCAGCAGCCAATTCGCTTTGGTTTGATAACCACGGCCATCAGCTTTCAGCCAGGCGATGACGTCGGAATCCAGACGTATAGTTACGGGCTTCTTCTTTGGACGATAGAACTTGCCTATTTCGGCCTCGCCCCAGTCGAGAACGGGTGGCGCATCGGAAAAATCAATGTCCTCGTCTCTTTTTGCGGCGATGGTTTGGATGTCTCGTTTCTGCTCCTTTGTGAGCTTCCTCATAGGCTCTCCCTTCGTGTGACTCAGCAGCGCGTGCCGAAATGATGCGGATGATTTCTTCCTCTTGTTTCTCAAAGAACGTATGCACGACCAATAGAATCGAACCCGTCCCTATGGCTCCAACCGTTATCCATCGCTCCTCATCTTCAAAAGTGAGGTCGCGTTGCGTAATAGCGTAGGGATCATCGAAAACGAGAATGGCCGTTTCAAACCGAACATCGTGCTTGCGAAGATTGTGCCGATTCTTCTGCTCGTCCCATTCAAATCGCACAGCTGGTCACGACTAAGAAGAATATAGTCTTCGTCTTCACCTGTCAATACAATTGTATGCACACAGAGTTCCGAGTCGATTTTAAAAAGTTTCCGGGTTCCAGCACTACTTTGCTGCTGTCCCTCTCGTAGCGAACGGAAATAAGTTTGATTCTTCCTCCACTGCTGAGGTCACGTAGCATGCAGCGTGGTGCTTCACGGGTGATCTCGTTCTTGCATTTGCGGTACTCAGGTTTTGAGAGGATGCGGTCAGCAGTGCTCTTGGCCTCTTCCTTGCCGCGCCCTCACCGAGGAAGGCATAATCCGAGAAGAAGTACAAGTAAGCAAAGTCCTTCAACGTGGCCACTGACAAATTGCCTGAGATTACAAACCTCGTCGCACGTTCCATCCGGGCAGAACTCCAGCAGCGGTCCTTTGTTCTTGACAGCAACCGTGTCCGGGAAGCTGCTTGAAAGCTGCTTCATATCATTGGATCGGAAGGATTGCCAAGCGACTGCGCAACCGATGACGGCGGCAAGCAGCTCGCGAAGAAGACGAAGAACACCCAGATCAGTCGACTATTCACGGCTAGTCACGGACCCAGATCTTGGTCACCGTGTTGGTGATTAGTTCGTTCCGAATTTGCTCAAGAAAACTCTCCACTCCGCTCTCCTCGATGGCCTCGAACGTGACGCCGTCACTTCCCGGGGCCCCGTCGTTTTGCTTGGCCATCGCGTAGGCTTCCTGCAGGGTCTCCATTTTGCAAACATGAACATACAATCCCCAGAAACGCCAGGTTGGTTCAGCCTTCGCCTTGATGTATAGGTTCTTCCTCAGGTCCTGCAAACTACTGGGTGCTTTCATCATTGCTGGGATAGAACCAGGGCGCGCCCGCTGTAGGTGGAGGGTTACCGTTCCTGCTCTTTCGCAAGGCCGGCCTATCAGACGGGCCGCTGCGCTGGACTTGCAAGAGCACACGGGTCATCGCGCAGGCTCTGACCCGGGGCAAGCATCCCGTCAGTCACACCAAAGTGGCCCAGATCCTTCACGATCTGGACTACAGCCTGCAGGGCAACCGCAAAACCGAGGAGGGAGGGGACCATCCGGATCGCGACGCGCAGTTCCGTCACATCAACACCGCCGTGAAGCGCTATTTGACTGGTGGCTGGCCGGTGATCTCAGTCGATACCAAACGGAAAGAACTGATTGGCAATTACTACAATGCCGGCCAGCAATGGCGCACGACGAAACAGCCGCGAAATGCACAAGGCCATGACTTTCCCGGGCCCGACGTGCCCCGAGCTTATCCTTTAGTATTTACGATGTCGGGCGTAATACCGGGTTCGTCAATATTGGGACCGATCATGATGCCGGTGCCTTTGCCGTGGCCTCGATTCGGGGCTGGTGGCGGGAAGAAGGGAAACATCTCTATCCCAGGGCCAAGACGCTCCTGATTACGGCCGATGGTGGAGGGAGCAACACAGGTCGCAAGGTCACGGCAGAGGAGATGAAACAGGTCAATCTTTGTCGGGATAGATTTCACGGCGAATGGAACTACGTCATCAAGCCTCACCGTGTGCCAAAGCGAGCTTGATACATTTATTTATTTACGGTGCCTTAGTGGGGACGATGCGACGGGAGTGTTTGAATTGCGTGATTTCGCTGAACGGAAAGCATCTGCGGAGAAGTCTTCGAGAGTGGATGACACATTACAATCGGGGGCGACCTCACGCCAGCCTAGGTCCAGGGATACAAGAGCGAACCAAGAAGCCACCGCGGAGCGCTGTGTACGGGAAGCGCCAATCGCCAGAGGATTGCCGAATCAGAACAAGAAACATTCGTTGCGGACTCCATCATGAATATTGGCTGGAAAAAGTGGCCGCCTTGAGTTCAGGGTGAGTTTCTGCGGAGCACAGGCGGCGTGTCTGATGTCTGCGAATCCGGCCTATAATTTAAAAACATTTCACTGTATCGGAGTTCCGCGACATCCTGAAAGCTGGCTCAGGCAACTAACGTCCAAATAATAATCGGAGGATGGTATGAACAAGTTGACGAGAGTGCTTCGCAGGGCTCTTGACGTGCTCGACCTGTATGACGGTGCTTCTACGGCTGCTCGCGACCGAGTTGGAGATCTTGTTGACCGCGCGAGGAAGGTTTTCCGAAGCCAGCGAAGCCATCCATTTCGCAACGTTGGCAGCCTTGCTGTGGGGACGGGGCTCGGCTTAGGAGCCGGCCTCCTGCTTGCTCCGGCAAGTGGTGCAGAGACGCGTCGGGAGCTTGTCAAAAGGAAGTTTTTCCGAAGCCAGCGAAGCCATCCAGGTCGCAACATAGGCAGCTTTGCTGTGGGAACTGGGCTCGGCCTAGGCGTCAGCCTCCTACTTGCTCCGGCAAGTGGTGCAGAGACGCGTCGGGAGCTTGTCAGAAGGGCGGAACGAATCGGCAGCACCGTCCGGGAGCGCTTCTCTTTAGGAGCGGAAAAGCCATTTGCGCGTGCAAGGGCATCAACTGGAGGCGTAAAGGAAGCTGCAAAATGATTTCTTTTCGGCTCACCTGCGCAGAGACGGGATAAAGGGGTGCAGATCTGCAGGGTCGCTGAGCAGGCGCCTCAGGGCCATGCTGGCGGGGGCTCGGCGGGACTCCCCCTGATGTTGTGCAGCCCTTCTAAGCCATTGAAAATCTGGCGGAGAGAGAGGGATTCGAACCCCCGATACCCGTAAAGGTATACACGCTTTCGAGGCGCGCGCCTTCAGCCACTCGGCCATCTCTCCGCACCCACTAATTCCCTTTTCATTTTATCAGGGAAGCGGTTGGCTTCGAATTTCTGGGCCCCATCTCACTGAACTGAGCCCGGCTCAACCTCCTCGCCCAAGCCCAGGATGCGGTCTGTGACTTGGTTGACCATCCTGGCCACCTCTGGGTCTGAAATCTGGGTATAGATGTCCAGGGTGGTAGGAATGTCGCTGTGTCCGAGTTGGGCCTGCATCTCGGTTGGGTGAGCGTCCTTCTTGCCATGAGTGGAGAAGCTGCTCCGCAGCACTGAAACGTAGGATGAAATGGAATTCCCAGTCTGTTAGCGACCGGTTACAGGCGCAGGCGCAGGCGCAGCCAATTGTCCGGGTAAATCGGCGTCGCCAGTGGCTTTCGCGCACCTGCTTGCATCCCAGGGAACATGAGGGCGCTTGCGTCCGGGTTCGGGCACCTCGCCGTCCACAGGTCAATCGCCTTGCACACGGCTTGGGGGATCGCGACCAGGCGGTAATTGGTGCGTCCATAGCGGTTCTTGCGCTTGATTTTCTTGCGCCGCAGCCGCCCACGCCACGCGCTATTCACGATACATTCCGCCGGGGTGACGTGGGGATGCTACACGAACAATGTGTTCACTGTGCCACGTCAGGTTGGCTTTCTCCAGCGTGGGACCGATGACATCGTGAGCGATCTTCGCCAGGGACGTCGGTTTCCTGACGCTATTTGGGAAAATCGGCCCAGATTGCGGGATTGCCTGCAAGCCCGCGGTGATGGTTCACGATTGCCGAAACGGCTCTATACTACAAAATACTTCGCCGCCGGGTGATGGGCTACGATCGCGGATGTGGACTGCTCTGGATCGAGCAAGAAACCGCTGGTGAGTCGTACTCCAACATTCTCTTCCGGATGTAACAAGGCGAAGAGCTTAGTCTGGTCTTCCAGGTTGGGACAGGCAGGGTACCCAAACGAGTAGCGCGACCCGCGATATTTCTGATGGAAGAGATCGCGAATATGCGGCGCGTCATCGCCCGCGATGCCAAGTTCCTCGCGCATCTTCTTGTGGTGGTACTCGGCAAGAGCCTCAGCAGTCTCGACGCTCAAGCCATGCAGATAGAGATATTTCGTGTATTCGCCGCCCTCAAAAAGCTTCTGCGTTTCCACCGACGCCTTCGCGCCTATTGTCACCAGCGACAATCCCAGCACATCCATCTTTCCCGACTTCTTGGGAGCGAAGAAGTCCGAGATGCATAGCCGCCGCCCTTCTTTCTGTCGGGGGAAGTTAAAGCGCAGTACCTCCCGCGCCTTTGCGGGTGTGGGCACGGGCGCCCCCGGGCCAGGCCGGGCGCCGCTTGGTTCGTACACAATTAGGTCGTTCCCTTCGCTCTGGCAGGGAAAATACCCGTACACTACCTGGGGCTCAAATAAACCTCTGGCCACCACGTCTTGTTCGGTTTGCTTCTTGATCGGTCTGAACTTCTGCTCCACCAGCCGAACATAATCTTCCTGCGAAGCCGTCCTCAGCTGCCACTGGTTCTTGAACAGCGCAGTCTCGTTGATGTACTCGAAAATTTCTCGCAGATCGTAATCGTTAGCCACCTCGACACCCCAGAACGGCGGGGTCGGAATATTTGGAGCATCACCAACCAAAGGGCTACGTTCCACGAAGATTGGACCGGTTTCCTCGTCGACCGCTGCCGCCTTGGCGTATTCCTTGATCCTCTTGCCCTCCTGCAACCGCGCCTGCCGGTTGCCGTCCGACGAGGTCAAATCCTCCATGATGTGCAGCCCCGCGAAGGCATCGTCTGCGTAGAACACGCCCGAGCTGTACTCTCGTCTCAAATCATCTTCGACATACTTGCGCGTGAGCGCCGCCCCTCCACAGATCACGGGGAATTCGAGCTCCAGGCGGTCGAGGTCCTGCAGCACATACTTCATTTCGAGCGTGGACTTGACCAGCAGCCCGCTCAGCCCGATGGCATCCGCCTTCTGTTCCTGCGCCGCCTTGATGATCGTGTCCGCCGGCTGCTTGATCCCGAGGTTCACCACCCGGTACCCGTTGTTGCTCAGGATGATGTCCACCAGGTTCTTACCGATGTCGTGCACGTCGCCTTTGACAGTCGCGAGCACGATCGTGCCCTTCTTGGAACCGGTCTTCTTCTCCATCTTCGGCTCAAGGTAAGCCACGGCCTGCTTCATCACGCCGGCGGAATCGAGCACGGAGGGCAGCTGCATCTTGCGTGCCCCGAACAACTCACCCACGGTGCGCATCCCGTCCAGCAGGACGGTATTGATCAGATCCAGCGGCGTGTACTGCTGCAAAGCATCTTCCAGCAACTGTTCCAGAGTTTTCCTCTGCTCGCCTTCGCCGACCGACTTTTCTCCATGGATGATGGCATACTTCAGCTTGTCATCCACCGACAGCGTTTCCACGTGCGCCGTGATCGACGCCCGGGGCTGGCCCCTCACCCCGGCAAAGTGTTGCAGGTACCGCTGCAACGCATCACCCTCCGACTCGTCACGGTAAATCAGCTTGCGCGCGAGCTCAACCTCTTCCTGAGGAATCTTGTATAAGGGATAGATTTTAGTGTAGTTGACGATTGCCATATCGAGGCCGTTGTTAACCGCCTCATGCATGAACACGCTGTTCAGCACACGCCGCGGGTACGCATCCAGTCCGAAGGATATGTTGCTGACTCCCAGAATCGTCTTCACTTCGGGCAGCTGTTCCTTAATGCCTTTCAGTGCCTTGAGCGTTTCCATGCCTGCCGTCCGGTACTCATCCTGACCGGTTGAAATCGGCAGAGTAAGAGCATCAAAAATCAGATCCACGGGACGGATTCCGTATTTCTTCGTGGCCAGGTCGAAAATGCGCTTGGCAATAGCAACTTTCTTCTCCGCCGTCAGCGCCATGCCCTGTTCATCAATCGTCAAGGCGATCACCGCCGCACCGAACTTCTTGGCCATGGGCAGGACTTTGGAGGTGCGTTTCTCGCCGTCTTCCAGATTAATCGAGTTGATAATGGCCTTGCCGGGAATGCGCTTGAGGGCCTCTTCGACGACATCCGCTTCGGTCGAGTCCACCAGAACGGGTGCGGGCACGCGTGTAGCGATTTTTTCCAAAATCGAGGTGATGTAGCCCTTCTCGTCTTCGCCGACAATGGCGCAGCACAGATCCAGCATGTGCGAACCCTCGTTCACCAGTTTTTTTGCGAGGGCCAGGATGTCGTCGTATTTCTTCCCCCGCACCAGGTTGCGAAAATGCTCCACCCGCGTGGTGGTGTTCATTTCCTCCGCCACGATGAGCGGCTTCGGATCGAGATCGAGCGGCACCGAAGTGTACGCGCTCGATGCCGCCGCGATCGGCTTCACTTCCCGTTTTGCCGGATCCAGACCGGCAACCTTATCCACCACGGCCTTCAGATGTTCGGGCGTCGTCCCACAGCAGCCGCCCACGATGCGCACGCCATAGTCCGTGATGAAGTGTTTGTGGAACTCGGCCAACTCCTGTGGCTTGAGCTGGTACAGGGCACGGCCGCCGACGTTTTCCGGCAGACCCGCGTTGGGTAACACAGAAATATGCTTGGTGGAATTGACGCTCAGGTAGCGCACGGCATCGTTCATCTCGCGTGGCCCGGTCGCGCAGTTCATGCCGAGAATGTCAATGTCAAATGGCTCGAGCGCGGTCAGGGCAGCTCCGATCTCTGTCCCCAGCAGCATGCTGCCCGTGGCTTCGAGTGTCACCTGGACGGTGACCGGAAGGCGCTTCCCTGCTTTCTGCATGGCGTCGGAAATTCCGACCACGGCGGCCTTGGCTTGCAGCAGATCCTGGCAAGTCTCGATCAGCAGCACGTCCACTCCACCCTCGATCAGGGCGAGCGCCTGCTCCTCGTAGGCCGCAGCCATATCATCGAATTTGATATGGCCAAGAGAAGGTAGCTTGGTGGTGGGTCCGATCGACCCGGCGACAAAGCGTGGCTTTTCTTTCGTCGAAAATTGCTGGGCAACCTCTCGTGCCAGCCGCACCGCCCGAATATTCAGTTCGGCAACCTTGTCCTCGAGCTCATACTCGGCCAACACCACGCGGGTAGCGCCAAACGTGTCGGTTTCGACCACGTCGCAGCCGACCGAGAGAAAAGACGCGTGAATGTCCTTGATGATGTCAGGACGGCTCAGCACCAGCAGTTCATTGCAGCCCTCTTTTCCCCAGAAATCGTCAACCTGAGGGCTGCGGAACTGTATGTTGGTCCCCATCGCGCCGTCGTAGATGACGACGCGATCCTCGACGGTTTGGAGAAAGTCGGCCATTTAGCGGTGGTGCATCCTTGGTCGTTGATCGTTGATCGTTGGTCGTTGGTCGTTGGTCGTTGGTTCTGATCGTCTCTAAGCTAATGACCAACCAGCGATGACCAAAGACTGTCCTCACGGCACAAACGCCGGCCCGCTGCGGGACCGGCGCTAGTGTTCTGGCTTGCTCTGCTGAAGTCTTATTCTCCTGGCGCAACTACCGCTGGTGCTCCGCCTTCTACTTCCGCCCGATTGAATACGGCGTTGGCGCCCAAATGAGCCGGTCGGGGGGCCAGCAACTGCTCTTTGCGATAGATCAGATTGCTGACGTTGAAAGTTGCCAGCTCAAAGCCGTGACCATGCGTGATGGCATCGGTCGGACAAGCCTCCACGCAGTAGCCGCAGAAAATACACCGATTGTAGTCGATGTTGTAAACCTGGGCGTAGCGCTCCGCGCCGCTCACCCGGTGCTCGGCGGTGTTTTCCGCCGCCTCGATGTAGATGCAGTTGGATGGGCAAGCCGCGGCACACAAAAAGCACGCCACACATTTTTCTAGCCCATTCTCGTCGCGCTGCAAAACGTGTACCCCACGGTACCGTTCCTCGAACCTGGCGCCTCGCAAAGGTCCCGGCCCTTTGGGGTAGTTCTCAACAATCGTGGGCCGGAACATCTCCCGGAACGTCACCGACATCCCCTTCGCAATCGCTGCTATGTCTCTCAGGATGCACATAGGCTAAACTATCAGTATACCGAAAAGGCAGACCGCCTCACCTGCTGCACAACGGGGGGCTGCGGGGGCTGAGCAGCCGAGTGAAATGCCCGATCCGGATTCACTGGAATAAACGCAGACAGCCTGCTATTCGAGCCCCAATTCCCTCCACTTCTTATCCACCAGCGCCTTGGTCTTAGCGTCCATCACGATCTGGTCCGGCCAGGGCCGGCTAAACCCTTCGCTGGACCACTTACGCGTTGCATCAATGCCCATCTTCGAACCGTAATCGGGCAGGCGCGAGGCGTGATCGAGTGAATCCACAGGGCCGAGGGTAAACTGGATGTCGCGTTCCGGATCGATGTGGTTAAGAGCCTTGAGAGTCACTTCGCCCAGATCCTGCACGTTCACGTCTTCATCCACCACGACAATGCACTTGGTAAACATCGCCTGTCCCAGCGACCAAATCGCATTCATCACCTTGCGCGCCTGGCCTGGGTAAGACTTCTTGATGGAAACGATCATCAAGTTGTGAAATATGCCTTCCAGCGGCAGGTTGATGTCCGCGAGTTCGGGAATCGCAAGCTTCATCAAAGGCAGGAAGATTCTTTCGACTGCCTTGCCCATCCAACCATCTTCCATGGGAGGCTTGCCGACAATCGTCGTGGCATAGATGGGATCCTTGCGATGCGTGATGCAGGACACGTGGAAGACCGGGTACTGGTCCTCCAGGGAGTAAAACCCGGTGTGATCTCCAAAGGGACCCTCCGTGCGCAACTCGTCCAGATGAACGTGTCCTTCGAGGACGATTTCGGCGGAGGCCGGAACTTCCAGGTCCAAGGTTTCGCATTTCACCAACTCGACCGGCTTCTGCCGCAGGAACCCCGCAATCAAGTATTCCTCGATATCGGGTGGCGCAGGCACGATCGCCGAAAACGTAATTGCCGGATCAGTTCCAATTGCCACCGCGACTTCCATCTTCCCCCCAGGCATGTCTCCATCAGACCCGCGCGACCCTCCGGAGGTTCGCGCCATCAAGTCGACGGCCGCGGACGGTCCCGCAGCATTGCCAGAAGCGGCCGCTGACCGCAGAGCCTCGCGATAATGCTCTGCCCCAATCTTCTGCCGCTGCCAGTGCATGCCCGCAGTCTTCTCGTCATAGACCTGCATGCGGTACATGCCGACATTGCGCTTGCCGCTTTTCCGATCGCGGGTGACCACGCATGGCAAGGTGATAAATCGCCCGGCGTCCTTCGGCCAGCATTGCAAAACCGGGAAGTAGAGCAACGAGAATTTATCCCGGCGAATCACTTCTTTGCACGGCCCCGTCGCCACCGTTTTCGGAAAGAACTTGCCCATCTCCGCCAACCTGGGCAGCATCTTCACCTTGTCGAGAAAACCCTGGGGCGACTTGAGGTCCATGAGCCCGCGAATACGCTCCGCGACTTCATCCAGAGCATTCACTCCTAGTGCAAGATTCATCCGCCGCGCCGACCCAAACTGGTTGATCACGACCTGCGCGCCGGGATAGCCCTTAATGTTCTGAAACAGGAGAGCAGCCCCGCCGAGCTCTCCGGCTTTGTTCGAGCGGCTCTTGCTGACCCGGTCGGTGATCTCGGTGATTTCGAGAATCGGATCGACTTCGGTCCGGATTTTCTTCAGCTCGCCAGCGCGCTCGAGGGCGGCCATCCATTCCCGCAGATCGTCGTAGGCCAACGCTCCTCCCGTTCTGAAACGCTCGATTATACGGCAGCCAAAGCATGATCACCCGAGACCACGCCGCTGACACCGAAACCAACTTTCCTTGGTCTTCTCGGCCGCCGGTGAATTCTTCTTTCTTCCCAACGAACCGCTGCATCCAATGATCTATATTGTGGACCGAGGTGAGGATGAAGCGGCGTGTGGTCGTCACCGCCATGGGAACAGTGAGCCCCAACGGGGTAGGCAATCAGGCGTTCTCCGAAGCGGCTCTGGCTGGCCACAGCGGCGTCGGTCGCATCTCCCGGTTCGATCCCAGTGAGATCCAAGTCCAGATCGCCGGCGAAGTGCGCGATCTTGACGAGCTCGCTTGGGTGGAAAGGCGCGACCGAAAGCACGTCTCGCGAGTCCTGCCCCTGGCCCTGGCGGCGGCTTCAGAAGCACTAACCACAGCCGGTCTGCATCCCGCTTCCCTCCCGCTCGAGACCAAGCGTCGGATGGGCGTGATTATCGGCTCTGGAGGCGGCGCTCAGGAATTCACCGAAGAACAATACCGTCTGTTCTTCCAGCGGAGATACAAGCAGATGAGCTTGTTCTGCGTGCCGACCGGTGTCATGGGAACACTCTCCAGCGAACTAAGCACGCGCTTTGGCCTGCGCGGTCCCAGCCACGTGATCACGACCGGCTGCACATCTTCCACCGACGCCATCGGCTATTCCCTGCGCCAGATTCAATCTGGCCGCATCGACATGGCCCTGACCGGCGGCGCCGACGCCCCCATCGCGCTCGGCATTGTGAAGGGCTTCATCCTGATGAAGATTCTGACCGACTCCTGGAATCACGCTCCCCAACGCGGCTCGCGCCCCTTCTCGGTTGACCGTGACGGCTTTGTCCTGGCGGAGGGTGCCTGGATGTTCGTGTTAGAAGAATACGAACGTGCGCGTGCTCGCGGAGCAAAGATCCTGGCCGAGGTTTCGGGCTACGGCTCTACTTGCGAAGCTTTCCACCGGGTGCGCCTGCAGGAGTGCGGTGAGGAGCCGGCGCGCGCGATTGCCTTGGCGATGAAGGAAGCATTGATCGGACCCGAGGACGTTCACTACGTGAACCTGCACGGCACCTCCACTCAGCTAAACGACCGTATCGAGACTCGCGCCCTGAAGCTCGCTCTGGGTGAGCACGCGGCCAACGTCCCGATGTCGGCGCTCAAATCGCAAATCGGACATCCGCAAGGTGCCTGCGGCGCCGCTGGCGTAGCCGCCACTCTCGTGGCCATGCAGCATAGCCAGATCCCCCCGACCATTAACCTGGACGCGCCCGACCCGGAATGTGATCTCGACTACGTTCCGCAGCCGGGCCGCAAGGCGGTTGTCGAACATGCCATCTGCAATTGCATTGCCTTCGGCTCGAAAAATTCCGCGCTGGTGCTCAGGAAAGTAGCTTAGCTTAAACGCGCGGCGGCGGGAATCGGTGTGCATCCCCGCGCAATCGGTGGCCGCTTTAAAAGAGTTTTAGTAAAACCTCTTCGACTTTGGACCGGGCCGCCGACCGCGGATCAATCATCTCGAAGTGTCCCGCCTTTTCTACTTCCAGCAGATGTACATTTTCTCCCTGCTTCTTTTTTTTCTCGTAGTACGTCCGGCTGAAACCGACCGGGACGAGGTCGTCAGCTTCCCCGTGAATAATCCACTGTTTGGCCTGCGAAATAGTCAGCCGCACAGGATCGGCTTCCGCGTAGTGCTCCGGCACCTCGTCGGGCGATCCGCCCAGAAACTCGACAACAGCGTTATTGCTCAGGTGTAGCTCGAAGGCGCGCTCGAGGTCGATGACCCCGGCCAGCGAAACCACAGCTCGAACCGACGGGTCATGCCCCGCCAGGCACAGGGCCAGCTGACCGCCCGCAGAGTGGCCCATGACAACCACCCTTTCCGGATCAAGCCCATAGTGCTTCGGAAGCTGCAAGATAAATCGGTAGCCATTGCGGATATCGGCAAACGTTCCGGGCCAACCGCCGCCTTCGTCGCCCACACGCCGGTACTCAATATTCCACGTGGCCATGCCTTTCGCGGTCAGGGCAGCACAAAGATGCCCCGCATGGGCCAGGTCGTACTTGTTACGCCAATACCCACCGTGAACATTCATCACCACCGGATGCGACCCTTTGCTCTTGGGCAGACGCAAATCGCCAAACTGATGTGGATCGTTTCCGTAAGCAATGCGGGCGTCCGCCGGCGGCGGCGGCAGCGTCAGAATGTCATCCGAAAGCATGCGGCAGGAATTATAGATTCTTTAGAGACGCGGCTTGCCGCGTCTACTTTGCGCCATCCGGAACGATTTCTATGACCAAACCCTCGCCCCAACCGTACTTTTTGCGCGAGAGAGCCTGAACTTGCTGCTGCAAGGCTGCTTCTGAATCGGTGATCATGCGGGCCTGCCCCGAGAGTTCCTCGTTCGCCACCCGCACCCGCACCTCAGGGTTTGCGCCAATGTTTTGCACCCAGTTGGAGGTTGGGTACTCGGCTATGACGTAGTAATGATCCGCGAGGAAGACGAACCAAATTTCAATCTCACGAGGCAGACCACTCCGCCGACCGCGGGTAGTCAGGTACAGGTACGGCTCGCGGTCAAGGCTACTTTTCTTTAAGCTTGAGCTTACTCTTGTTTTCTTCAAGAAATTCGCGAAGTCTATCGGAGGCATCCAGCAGGCGTGTCCACTGCTCGTAGTAGAGGGTGACCGGAAAACGTCCCAGTCCGTAAACACTCACTCCGCCCTTCTCGCTGACTCGAAATTCCAAACTGCCTGTGCGGCGCGTCGCCCCCTGTTTCTCCAGTTCCGCCAGGCGGGCTTTCAGTTCTTCATAGGTCGGTTCCGGCATACGGTCACCTCATAGGATGGCGTTATTTCCATCCATCATAGGGGTAAGAACCAGAGTTCGTCGAGGCCAGCAGACTCTTGCTTGCAAACTACATCCGGAATAGATTCCGTTCGAGCTTGGCGTAACCGTGCTCCTCTGCCCACAGGTCGAGCGGAACCGACGCGATCTCGTCCACCACAGGTTCCGCCAGCCCGTTCTTAGTGAGGTCGACTCCCTTCAGATATCTCCCGCACGTATCGCAGCACTCGACGCGTATGTAGTCGAATCCCTCAGCGGTATACACGGGGAGCTTGGCATTGTTCTCCTCCCCGCATCCTGGACAAACAATCCGTCGAAACTCCCATTCGGCGAGGCAGAAGGAGCACATCAACCAGCGCCGCGATCCGTCTCCCTGCTGCCGCAGCACGCCCAGTCCAGGTTTGCGGTTGCAGAAAGGGCACACGGGGCGGCTATGCCCATTCCACTCGATGGCCGAACGAGTGCGTACAAATTCTGCGTACGGCTGGAGGAACGCGCGTCCAAGAAACGCCTGCGGCTCAGGGTCGCCCGATTCTGCTGCTGACCAGCAACGATCGAACAGCTTCGACCAGTTGCCCGGGCTCTCCCTGCGCACCTCACGAGCCGATTCAGCCAGCCGCACGGGCCCTTTCGCTTCCACGAGTTTGAGAAAAGACTCAAAGCTGCCCTTGAGTTCCTCCCATTCCGGCAGAGCCGGGGTCCCGAGTTCGGAGGCAGGGATTTTGCGATGGGACGACACGTCCAATCGCTGGTACAGCTCTTCCTGGAAGTGCGCAATCTGGACGTAGAACCCTAGGATCTCCGCCGCGAATGCGTGGCGAAGTGCTAGCTCTTGCGCCCGCTGTACGCGCTGCTGCCAGGGATTTTCCGCCATGCTCGAATTATCGGCTTAGGAGTGTCGTGGCGCAATGCGCCAGAGCCGAAAAGGCTGTGCCCGGGCCCTCTCAGAATCCTAAAATCCCGGTTCACTCTACCCTCAAGGTCTCCGGTCCAAGGTCCCAGGTCTTGGGCCGTGAGACCCGACACTGAGGCCTGGTGCCGGCGCTCCTGCCCGCTCCACCTGCCGTTCTGCCCGCTCCGGTAGTGGGCTACTTTGAAAAAAACACTAGCTCGCGGATGCCAAGAAACAGCAACAAGAGTCCCATCCCGCCCGCGAACAAGCGCATGTACAACGTGACAGGGTAACGCTTCCCCTTCCCCCATGATCGGCGGACGGAAGCGGAGTAGAGCATAAATGCGCCCGGCAAGATGGGTGCGCATAAGCCAGCAACGGCCACCGAGTAGATAACCGTATCAATCGGGCTCACGCCGCTCTTTCCGCCCTCTGCTGTTCGTAACATTCCCAGAGGGCCAGAGGGCCACCAGGTCATTGACGTCCCACAGTTTATCTGTAACACCAGAGGCCATTGCTGGCGACGTGCGAAGTGAGTAGCCCACTACCCCCGCTCCACCCCCCGCTACACCTGCTAACACCTGCTACACCTGCGTTGACTGTCGACCGCGGGCAGAGTTATAGTTTGACTCCTCTTTTGGGGCAGTGCAAGAAACCGACCGTCCCAGCAAGAGTCTTCGACGGTCGCAACCATTAACCTCCGTTTCTCCCCAGTCCGAGCGGCTCACGGAGGGCACATCATGGAGTTTTCGCGAAGGACTTTCCTCAAAAGCACACTCGTGGGAGGAGTGGGTCTGTCCGCCCTGGGATTCGACCTCACTCCTGTCTACGCTCAAACCCAGGGTCTGAAAATCTCGCGCGCCACCGAAACGCGCAGCACCTGCCCGTACTGTTCGGTCAGCTGCGGCGTCATCATCTACACCCTCGGAGACAAGGCCAAGAACGCCATCCCGCAGGTGGTGCACGTCGAAGGTGATCCCGATCACCCCATTAATCGCGGCACTCTCTGCCCGAAGGGCTCTTCCCTCGAGCAGGACATCCTGAATGATCGCCGGTTATTGAAGCCGCAGGTGCGGCGCCCCGGCTCCGATCACTGGGAAGACATCTCCTGGGAAGACGCATACAACGAGATCGCGCAGAAGGTAAAAAAGACCCGCGACGATACCTTCCTCGAGAAGGACCCGGCCGGTCATACTGTCAACCGCTGCGAAGGCCTCGCCTTCACTGGCGGCTGCACCGACACCAACGAGTTCAACTATCTGGTCGTCAAGACCATGCGCAGCCTGGGGGTCTGCTACCTGGAAAACCAGGCCCGGGTTTGACACGGCCCCACGGTCTCCAGTTTGGGGCCAA
>Ga0209577_10000292_pt1 | contig 50788 bp, 37 predicted proteins | sample GraSoiAngelo_109_FD_185874 | JGI IMG/M metagenome (GOLD analysis project Ga0209577, IMG submission 185874) | Grasslands soil microbial communities from the Angelo Coastal Reserve, California, USA - 14_0903_12_20cm (SPAdes) (version 2) | ecosystem: Environmental > Terrestrial > Soil > Grasslands... | reverse complement strand
TCGTTGCGTCCGAGCCATCCTTCGACGAGCATCAAATCACCCAGCATCCCCTGGGCGATGAGCTCCTTGGCCTTGGCGCAGATCTGGGAGCTGACGCGCTGCGAGCCGATCTGCACGATGCGTCCGCCCTTCTTCGCCGCGTCCACCATGGCCACGCCGTCGGCCGGGCTGTGCGACATCGGCTTCTCGCAGTAGATGTCCTTGCCGGCGCTCACCGCGTCCACCACCACCTGCTTGTGCCAGTGATCGGGAACCGCCGCGACGATGCAGTCGATGTTCTTGTCCTCGAGGAGCGTCTGATAGCGGCGCGTCACGGGCAGGTCCGCCCGGACGATCTCGCGGGCCAGCATGTGCCGACCGTCGTATAGGTCAGCGGCCGCCGCACATTCGACCCCCGGCAGCTTTATGGACTCCGAGAGCAGCCAGTTCCCCTGCATGCCGACGCCGACCATGCCGAAGCGGACCCGGTCACTGGCCGCAACGGCGGCAGGGATCAGATTGCGGGGCAGCGGTACCATCGAGTGCGCAGCGAGCGATGCGCCGGCGGCAGCCGCGCTCATGCCGAGAAATTCACGGCGCGAACAGTTGGTCTCTTTCACGGCGTCTCCAAGGCACGTGGGTGGACCGATATTATGCACCAGCGACCGTGCGGCCCGATAGGTTCGGCCTTTCTAGGCGTAGCCGCGTAAACGCGGGGCGTTGGACGCGCGTATGGCGGTTATGACCGTGAAATCCCTCCTCCCCCTTGCGCTCCTCGTTGCCGTGGTTCCGGCCAGTGCCCAACTCTCGCGACGCACGTTTGGCGGCCTCCCGTCCTGGGCGGACAGCGCCCTGGTCGCCTCGGGTCTAGGACAGCGATTCATCCTCTCGTCCGAGCTGAACACGATCTATGAATTCGGGGACTTCGATCGGGACGGGCTGCTCGACGTCGCCGTCGAGATCAAGGACACCGGCGGGCTGCGATACGGCATCGCTATCGTGCACCGCATCGATCGCTCGGTCCATGTCGTGGGCGCGGGTCAACCGATCGGCAACGGGAAGGATCAACTCAATTGGCGGGCCAGCTGGGGCGTCGCCTCACCCCGGCACGTGCGCGGGTATGGCGGCTTCGGCCGTGACCTCCTCTACATCAATCAGCCCGGAGCACCCAGCGGCTGGGTTGTATGGGACGGGCGCGCCTACGTGTGGATGGACGAGGACTGAAGGATCAGGCGTAGGCTGAGGACAGCGCCCGGCGTCGCAACTGATCTTGCGCCGCCTTGCGCGCCAGCCCGGCTAACCACCGTCCAGCGGTCTGTTCCCGCGCGTTGAATGACGCGGCCCGCCGCCACGCTTCACGCAACGTGGCCGCGACCGTCACATCGGCCGCATCGGGATTCAACAACAAGGTGTAGGCGATCGCGTACAGCGTCATGCCGTAGCGTGCGTCCAGCTCCGCCAGCGCGGCTCGATCGCCAAGCGCGGCGATCCGCTCCACGAGCACGGCGTCGGACAATACGGGCGTCGGCGTGGCGATGGCGCGCGAACCGGTTACCATCCGCTCTCCTGATGATGGGTAGGCACGATCGGAATGTGCTTGGGTACGCCGCACACGTGCGCCCTTAAAGAGCACACCACCGAGGGATGAGTCACGGTGTGACGGTGGTCACATGACAGGCATGCCAACTTGACCGACTCGGTGCGGCGCATGAGAGCTCTTCATGAGGCGATCCCGCTAGTGCGCGGTCGCCCGCGCCAGGCGCTCCCGTAGCGGCGGATAGAACTGAGTGAATACCTGGTCGTGGGCGGCCTCCGTCGCGTGGCAGGAGTAGCACGGCGCCGCACCCGGAATCATCGTTGCAGGGGCGGCGCCGTCCCCGAACCCGAAGAAGCCCCACCCGGTCTTATCGATGCCCCTTTGCTTCAAGTGCACCTCGGTCCCCGGCATCCGGTCGCCTTCATAGAATCCCGCGCGCGCCGGCGCGGACTTGCGCGACGCCTCGTAGAACGAGAGCACGAACATCGTGCGCTCCGGGAACGCGCCCGTCCGGACGAACTCGCGATAGGCCCAGGGCTGCACGTAGACGTTGTGAAACATTCCGGGCGCGGCGCCGGCTGCCGGCGGGCGCGCGGCGGCGTACGACAGCCCGGTGGATGATCCGACCATGACCCAGGCCTCCCAACCCACGGGCGGCAGCAGCTGGCCGCCCGGCGCGAATCGCGGCAACTGATCGTCCGGTGGCTCCTGCTGCTGGCTCGTCGCGACCGCCTGCCACGCGACCACCCCGATAACGCCGACGATCCCGGCGATCACTCCACGGCGCGTCTGCATCGCTGATTCCTCCGCTAAGGACTACTCCTAACGACGCGGCGGGACGTCGGAGAGTCGCGTCAGGGATCTGTGGCGGTCAAGTGACGGTTGCGGGCGACGGCAGCCCGCCACCATATTCGCTCGTTCATGGCTGATCTCCGCGCGGCATTGGGGCACGCGCTCGAGCCCGCTTACCGGGTGGAGCGCGAGGTGCGACCCGTCGGCAATTGCCGCATGTTCGTGGCGCTCGAAAAGTCTGCCGGCGGCGGCCTCCTGGTGAAGGTGCTGCCCGGCGCGCTGTCGCTCGCCGTTGACTCCACCCGCTTCGAGCAGGAGATCGCGCGGCTCGGGCGTCGGCTCCGGCATCCGAGCCTGGTGGCTCCCCGCAATGCCGGCCGGGTGGGATCGTTCGTCTATCATACGCGGACGTTCGTCGAGGGCACGACCCTACGGGCCTGGCTGGCGCGCCACGGAGAGCTGCCGCTGCGACGTGCCGTGGAGGTTCTCCGGGATGTGCTCACGGCGCTGGCCCACGCCCATGCCGACGGCCTCGCCCACGGCGATTTGAAGCCCGAGAACGTGTTGCTCGCCGACGGACAAGCGTTGGTCGCCGACACGGGGATTCTGGGCGCGCTGGTGCCGGCGCTCACCGGCGACGGCGGCGGGGCCGCCACGGCGGCGCTGTGCGCGGCCGACTACCTGGCGCCCGAGCGCCGGGCCGGCCAGCCCGCTCCCGCCACTCGGGACGACATGTTCGCCGTCGGGGTGCTCGTGCACGAGATGCTGACAGGCCGTCCGCCCACCGGCAACCCGGAGCCGCTCGAAGAAGTCCGCTCGGTGCCGGACTGGCTCGCCGAACTGGGGCGCCGCTGTCGTGCCGCGGAGCCGAGTGCGCGTTGGGCGGACGCAGGATCCGCGTTGGCGAGCGGGAGCTGGCCGAGCGGGGGGGGGACCTGAAGCAATGCGGAGTGCGGAATGCGGATTGCGGAATTGATGGGGGAGGTCCCACCCGCGGCGCGTCCGCCGGTACTGTGCTACCATCGCGTCGGGGGCCAGCTCGAGCTCGGAGTCACTCGGGTCGCGAAGTCGGTGTTCGCGCGGCAGATGACGACGCTGGCGCGAGCAGGTTGGAAGACCCTCACGTTAGACCAGTTCGCCGAGCGGCTCCAACCCGGCTATTCCGCATTCCGTACTCCGCATTCCGCATTCCTGTTGACGTTCGATGACGGCTACGCTTCCTTCGCCGAGCACGTCTATCCAATACTTGCCGAGGTGGGGTTCACGGCCACCACCTTCCTCATTACCGACTACGTAGGACGCGTGAACACGTGGGACGTGCGGTACACGTGGCACCGCCTCGCGCATCTCGATTGGGACACCATCGGGCGGTGGCAGGCGCAGGGCTTCCACTTCGCCTCGCACACCGCGTCGCACCAACGGCTCACGTGGCTGTCCGACGACCAAGCAGCGGCCGAGCTCGAGCGGTCCCGCGAGACCCTGCGACAGCGCCTGGGACTCGAGGCGGCTCGGGCCGTCGCCTATCCGTTCGGCGCCCGGGACGAGCGGATCGAGCGGCTGGCCAATACCGCGGGATATGAGTTGGGGTTTGGAGGCGTACACGGAAATGGCTCGCGGCTGGCCCTGGCGCGCCTGCCGGTCTACCTGTGGGACGTGGGGAGCTTACCGATCGGGTTGCGAGAGGACGGGCTTGGCTGGCTGGGCCGCGCCGTCGCGCACACCGCTAATCGCTGTGCGGTCGGGACGAGCGTGATGTTGAAACTGCTCTCTACTCCCCGCTCCCTGCTCCCTTCATAACAGATTCCCCGTTCCCACCGCCGCGCCCATGGCGTGGTACCCCTTGTCCACGTAGATCGTCGTCCCCGTGATCCCGCTGCCGAGGGGGCTCGCGAGGAACGCCGCGGTCGTGCCGACTTCCCGGGCGGTGAGGGCCTCGGTGAGCGGGGAGTTGGCAGCGTAGTACTCGACCATCCGCTCGATCTTTCCGATGGCGCTGGCGGCGCGTGACGCGAGCGGTCCCGCGGAGATGGTGTTCACCCGCAGACCGTACTTGCGGCCGGCCTCGAACGCGAGGGTCCGCGTGTCGCTCTCGAGCGCCGCCTTGGCGGAGGACATACCGCCTCCATAGCCCGGCACTACGCGCTCGCTCGCCATGTACGTGAGCGACAGGAACGAGCCGCCGGGACGCGTCAAAGGTCCCAGCCGCGCCACGAGCGACACGAGGGAGTAGGCGCTCGCACTGACCGCGGCGAGGTAGCCCGCCCGGCTCGTGTCGAGCAGCGGTTTCTTGACCTCGGGACCATTGGCGAGCGAGTGGATGACGATATCGAGCGGGCGGTCGCCGAAATCCTGCTCCAGGCGCTGCGCCAGTCCGGCGATCGAGAAATCGCCCACGTCCTTGTAGCGCTTGTTGCCGCGAATCTCCTCCGGAGCCTCCGCCAGCGTGTCGAACGCGGCATCGAGGGGATAGATCTTCTCGAACTGGAGCAGCGCGCCGTCCGGCATGCGGCGCGATTCGTCGATCTTGCCGCGCTCGAGCAGGTTCAGAAAGATGTTCAGGGCCGGAGGCCAGGTGCCCGTGCACACCGTCGCACCCGCCTCGGCCAGCGCCTTGGCGATGGCGAAGCCGTACCCCCCATCGTCGGCCACCCCCGCCACCAACGCTCGTTTGCCTTTCAGATCGATGCTGAGCATCCACCCCTCCCCCCAGTGCGGAGTGCGGAATGCGGAATGCGGAATGTCAATGTAAGCGTCACGTTGCGAGCGACCTCCCCTTGAAATTCCGCATTCCGCACTCCGCATTCCGCATTGCTTCTTTCCTCCCGCTTCAGATGAAAAACCGAGCCGCCACCGGAATCAACTGCGGGTGCCGCACGAGTGCATGCGCGAAGATCCGACCCAGCGTCCGCTTCTCCGGCGGGATCGTGTTCGCGGTGCGCGCGAGGGAGTTGAAAAACTGGTCATCCAGATCCTCGAGCGCCCGCTTGAGCCGATAGTACTTGAGGTGATCGTCTCCGAGGAGCTCCATCCACTCGGCGTGATACGCCGACAGCCGGCTCGCACTGGTGTCCCCGGCCCGGATGGCCGCCGCAGCGACGCCGCCGGCGAGCCGCCCGGCCTTCATGGCGTTCACGATGCCGCCGCCGGACAGCGGATTGATCATGTGCGCCGAGTCGCCCGCCACCAGGACGCCGTCGGTGTAGGTCTGTCGGATCGTCGTGTGGGCGATGACGCCGCCCACCGTGCACGCCGTCTTGGCGCCCCGCGGATAGCGACGGGCGATCCAGGCGTCGAGGTATTGTCGCGCGTTGCGGGCGTCGGCCTTCAAGGCGACGAGGCCGAGGCCCACGTTCGCCACCCCCGGGCTCTTGGGGAAGACCCAGGCGTATCCGCCCGGTGCGATGTCGGCGCCGAATTGCAAGTAGATGGCGTCGGGATCGAAGTCGATCCCCTCGACGACGTACTGCGCGCACGACTCCATGTCGCGGGCGGGGACCCGAGTTTCGAGGCCCGCCCAGCGACCGACCATCGCTTCGACCCCGTCCGTCCCGATCACGACGCGGGCCCGGCAGGTCTCGTCGCCCCCGGCGCCGCGCAGCCGCACCCGCCAGCGGCCGTCGGGCTCACTCGTCATGCCGGCCGCCTCGGTGCTCACGCGGAGCTCGGCCCCGAGCGCCACAGCGCGCTCGGCGAGACAGGCGTCGAACCGGGTACGATCGAGAATCCAACCGACATCGCGCTCGGCGACCTTCACCTCCGTGTCGTCGGGTGCGACGAACACGACGCGCCTGATCTTCCGGGCCACCCAGGGCGCGCCGTCGGGATTCAGGAACTCGCGCAGGCCTGCGTCTCCGACGCCTTCGGCGCAACGGACCGGCGTGCCCACTCGAGCGTCGCGCTCGAGCAACACCACGTTGAGCTCGGGTGCGACGCGCTTCGCCTCCGACGCCGCCACCGCGCCCGCCGGGCCCGCACCAATGACCAGTACATCGGTGTCGTAGGTCACGCGGGGACCATCGTGAGCGCGCCGACGGGGCAGGGGGCGATGCATTTGCGGCAGCCGGTGCACGTGCTCCGATCGACGACCAGGTCGGTGAGCGCGAGGTGAATCGCTTCGGGCGGGCAGAGGGGAAGGCACAAACCGCACCGGTCGCACACCTTGAGATCCACCACGGCAATCTCGGGGAAGGCCGGCGCCGGTCGCATGGGCGAACGGTAGCCGCCGCCGTCAGAGGCGTCAAGCATCAGCCTTGCTTGGAGTTACGCTTTTCATTAGCTTGATGCGCTCGCGCGCGCCCCCCTAACGACTTTCACTCGACGACCTCGTGCCCCTACGCTGGCCGAAATGGACGCTCGGTGCCTGGAGTCCGGCGAATGAGATCGCCGTGGATCTGGGCACAGCCAACACGCTGATCTACGTGAAGGGCGAAGGGATCGTGCTCAACGAGCCCTCCGTCGTCGCGATCGAGAAGGCGACCGGGAAAATCAAAGGCATCGGGCTCGAGGCGAAGCGGATGCTGGGGCGCACGCCGGACGGCATCCTGGCGGTCCGGCCCCTCAAGGACGGCGTGATCGCCGACTTCGACGTCACGGAAAAGATGCTGCGGTTCTTCCTGAAGACCATCATCGATCGCCACCTGTTCCGCGTAAAGCCCAAGGTGATCGTGTGCGTGCCTTCCGGCATCACCGAGGTCGAAAAGCGTGCCGTGCGGGACTCGGCGCAGTCGGCGGGGGCGAAGGAGGTCTGGATGGTGGCCGAGCCGATGGCCGCCGCGATCGGCGTGGGGCTCCCGGTCGAGACGCCGACGGGCAACATGGTGATCGACATCGGTGGCGGCACGACGGAGATCGCGGTGATCGCCCTGTCGGGGATCGTGTCGGACACGTCGATCCGCACCGGCGGCGACGAGCTGGACCAGGCGATCGTGCAATTCATGCGCAAGAACTACAACCTTCTGATCGGGGAGCCGACCGCCGAGCAGATCAAGATCCAGATCGGATCGGCCGCGCCCGTGGGGGAGGAGCGCGAGATGGAGGTGAAGGGCCGCGACCTCGTCTCGGGAATTCCCAAGATCGTGCGGGTGCACTCGAGCGAGATCCGCGAGGCGGTGCAGGAGCCGATTCAGCAGATCGTCGACGCGGTGCGGCGGGCGCTCGAGATCACGCCGCCCGAGCTGGCGTCGGACATCGTGGATCGCGGGATCGTGATGACCGGAGGCGGCGCCTTGATCCGCGGCCTCGACGTGCTGCTGCAGCAGGAGACGGGCCTGCCGATCCACCTCGACGAGGACCCGATGACCTGCGTCGTGCGGGGGACGGGGCGGATCCTCGACGATCCGGAGAAATACCGCAACGTCCTGACGACCTAGGGCGATGGCGCTCGGAGCGGACCGCTACGCCTCGCGGGGCGACACCTTCGCTTTCTTCGGCTGCGTCCTGCTGTCCGTTGCCGCCATGAGCCTGCCCGAACGGATCCGCGATCCGCTCGCGCGCGGCCTGCGGCAGACGGTGCTCGCTCCGTTCCTGGCCCTGCAGCAGCAAACCGAGCTCCTCTCCGCCTCGCTCGCCCGCTACGACGCGGTCGTGGCCCAGCGCGACTCCGCCGCCCTCGCCGCGACCTTCCTCCCCGAGCTGCGGAGCGAGAATACCCGGCTCCGCAGCCTGCTCGGTCTGGGCACACGACTCTCAAGCGGCTACGTGCCGGCCGAAGTGCTGCACGAGCCGGAGCCATCCAGTGCCCTCAGCTTCATCGTGTCCGCCGGGAAGAACCAGGGGGTGAAGCCCTTGTCCGCGGTTGTGAGCCCGGAGGGGCTGGTGGGGATCGTGAGCTCGGTGGACGCGAAGACCAGCGTGGTCGTGAGCTGGGCGCACCCCGAATTCCGCGCCAGCGCGATGGCGGCGGATGGGAGCGTCTACGGTATCGTTGCCCCCCACGGCAGCGAAGGGCCGCGCATTTGGCTGCTCGAGCTGCAGGGCGTGGCCTACCGGCAGCTCGTGCCCACCGGCACGATGATCCTCACGTCGGGTCTGGGAGGCGTGCTGCCGCGCGGCGTTCCGATCGGCACGGTAGTGGGCGTCGCGGGGGAAGCGGAGGGGTGGGAGCGCGCCTACCTGATCCGGCCCGCCGTCCACCCCGCGGCGGTCACGCACGTGATGATTCTCACCGGACCACCGGTCCGCGGAGACCTGCGCGCGCTGTTCGAATCGAGCGGAGAGACGCCGTGAGGCGCAGCGACAAGTACCGCTTCTACGTGATTCTCGCGGCGCTCGTGGTGCTGCAGTTTTCCGTCCGGGGCCGGCTGGGGGGCGACCGCGTGGCGCCCGACTTCCTGCTGCTGGCGCTCCTGATCTACACGATCCGTGCGCGGCCGGGCCCGAGCGCCGCTGCGGGCTTCCTGGTCGGCCTGTTGCGGGACGCGCTCACGCCGGCGTCCTTCGGGGCAGGGGCGCTCGCGCACACGCTCGTGGGGTATCTCTCCTCCTGGAGCAAGGCGGTGTTCTTCGCGGAGAACCTGTTCGTGAACGGCTGTCTGTTCTTCGCCGGCACCTGGTGTCGCAACCTCGCGGTGGCGCTGGCATCGGGGAAACTCAAGGGAGGGCTGTTGGGCTGGGAGCTGCTCGTCTGGTCCCCGATCCAGAGCCTGACGACGGCCGTGGCGGGCGTCCTCGTGTTGTGGCTGTTCGGGCGACACCTGGCGATCCGGCTGAGCGACGCGTGAGCACCTTCCACCCGCACCTGCTCGAGCGGCGGCTTCGCCTGACGCGGACCGTGGTGTTGGGAGCGTGGGCCGCCCTCGTGCTGGTGTTCTTCCGCACGCAGATTCTCGACCACTCGAAATACCAGCTGCAGTCGGAGACGAACCGCCTGCGACCCATCCCGCTGCCCGCGCCGCGCGGCATCATCACCGATCGCAACGGCAAAATCCTCGCGGAGAATCTGACCGGCTACACCGTGTCGCTGCTTCCGGCAGCGGACGAAGACTCCCTGCGGGCCACCCTGCGGCGCATCGCGTCGCTCGTCAAGCTCGACAACACCGCCATCGAGCGGTTGTTGATCCGGTACCGCCGGACACCGTACCTGCCGATCACCGTTCTCCCGAACGCGACCTTCGACGTCGTGTCGGCGCTCGAGGAGCGGCGACTGATCTTCCCGGGTCTGCTGATCCAAGCGGAGCCGAAGCGGCACTACCCGGACAGCTCGGTGGTTGCCCACCTGGTGGGCTACGTCGGCGAGATCACTGAGACGGAGCGGGCCCAGCGGCGGTTCGCGGCGGTGCGGCTCGGCGGCCTCCTGGGAAAGGGGGGGCTTGAGCGACAGTACGACGACTCGCTCCGGGGCGCGGACGGCGTGCGCTTCGTCGAGGTGAGCGCGCTGGGACGGGTTGTGCGCGAGGGCGGCACGGCCTCCCGGCTGCCCCCGGTGCCGGGCCGGGCGGTGCACACCACGATCGACCTCGACCTGCAGCGCTACATCGCGCAGATCTTCCCGGCGGGACAACGCGGCGCGGTGCTCGCGCTGAACCCCAATACCGGGGAGATCCTCGCCCTGTACAGCGCGCCGGGCTTCAATCCCAACGCCTTCGTAGGCGGCGTCGACCCGGATTACTGGCGCCGCCTCAACGTGAGCGAGGCACACCCGCTGTTCGACCGCACCATCCAGGCACGGTATCCGCCGGGATCCACCTGGAAGCTGGCCCTGGCGACGATGGCGCTGCGGCGCGGCATCGTCACGCTACGGTCGCGCATGCCGATCCCCTGCCGCGGCGGCTTCCAATACGGCAACCGGTTCTTCCACTGCTGGTCGGCCCAAGGGCACGGCGACCTGGTCCTCGCCGATGCGATCGCGCAGAGCTGCGATGTGTACTTCTATCAGCTGGGCCTGAAGCTCGGCCTCACGTCGATGCTGGAGGACGCCACGGGTCTGGGGTTCCATTCCCGCACCGGCATCGATCTCCCCGGCGAGATCACCTCCGAATTCCCGGGTGGCACCGACTATTACGACCGCGTCTACGGCCCGCGCCGATGGACGGCGGCGGTGACGCTCAACCTCGCCATCGGGCAGGGAGAGAATGCCCAGACCCTGGTCAACATGATCCGGTTCTACCAAATGCTCGCGAGCGACGGCCGGGCGCGATCTCCCTATCTCGTGCATCCCGCCCCCGATGCGAACGTGAGCCTGGCGCTGGGGCCCGACCAGCTTGCCGGTTTGCGCCAGGCGATGATCAGCGTGGTAGAGCGCGGCACGGCGCGCGGCGCGGGACGGTTCGGCGGCAGCGTCGCCATCGCCGGGAAGACCGGCACGGCCCAAAACCCGCACGGGCCCGCGCACGGCTGGTTCATCGGGTTTGCGCCCGCCGAGAAGCCGGAGATCGTGGTGGGCGCAATCGTGGAATTCGCGCGCGAGGGCCCCTACGTGGCCCCCCTCGTGACCCGCGTGATCGGGCACTACCTCGGGGTGGACACGACCCTCGCCTCGAAGATTCGGATCGTGCTCCCAACCGACACCGCCCCGCACGCCACGCAGATCCTCCCCGGCATCCCGGAAGAGGACAGCATGGTCGTGCCCCCCATCCTTCCCCCGAGCATGCCACCGGACAGCGGCAATGCGCCTCCGCCTCACTGAGATCGACCGACCGCTGACCGCGGTAGTGGTCGCCCTCGCCGCGTACGGGCTCGCGACGCTCTACTCCGCGGGGCAAACCGATGTCCCCACCTTCGTCACGACCATCTGGCAAAGGCAGCTGATCTGGCTGGGTGTGGGGTTGGTGGCCGTCGTGTTGATGTTCCGGACCTCGCCCCGGCTGCTCGAATGGGCCACGCCGTACGCCTACGGCATCAGCGTCGTGGTCCTCCTGCTCACACTCGCCACCGGCACGGGGGCGGGCACCGCCGCGAGCGAGCGGTCGTGGATCGCGATCGGGGGGGTCCGCCTGGGCCAGCCGGCCGAGCTGGCCAAGCTCGCCGTGGTGCTCATGCTGGCGCGCTGGCTCGCCGAGCGCCGCGAGGCGCCGGCCACGCTGCGCGAACTCTTGCCTCCCTGCCTCATCGCCGGCGTGCCGACGTTGCTCGTCGCCAAGCAACCGGATCTGGGAAGCGCCATCGTGTTCATTGCGATCCTGTTCGCGATGCTGTATTGGGCCGGCACGAAGCCCTCCCTGCTGGTGCTACTCGGGTCGCCCGTCATCGGCCTGGTGCTCGCCTTCTCGACGGTGGCCTGGGGCGCCTGGATCATTGTCCTGCTCGCCCTGCTGCTTTGGTGGCGGCCGTACGTGTGGGAAGGCCTGGCCGTGATGCTGGGGAACGTCCTGATGGGCGTCGTGGCGGTGCCGTTCTGGGGTCGCCTGGCCCCCTACCAGCAGAACCGCCTGCTGGCGTTCCTGAACCCCGAGGTGGACCCCCGCGCGACCGGTTGGCACGTCATCCAGTCGAAGATCGCCATCGGTTCGGGCGGCCTCCTGGGCCAGGGGTTCACCCACGGCCCGCAGAAGCGACTCGCATTCCTGCCCGCGCAACACACCGATTTCATCTTTCCGGTGGTCGGAGAGGAGCTCGGGTTCGTGGGCGTGATGGTAGCGCTGGTACTCCTCATGGCGCTGATCCTCATTTTGCTGCGGATCGCGCGGCGCGCCACCGATCCCTACTCCAGCCTGTGCGTCTTCGGGGTCGCCGGCCTGCTGTTCACCCACATCATCGAGAACGTGGGGATGACGGTGAATTTGCTGCCGATCACCGGTATCCCACTGCCGTTCTTCTCCTACGGGGGCTCCTTCCTGCTCGCGTGCTCGATCGCGGTGGGCATCTCGCTCCGGGTTGCCTGGGAGTCTCGCCAGTCGGGCTACGCCGAACTCTGACAACGAGTTACGCGGTCGGGGCTGGCGCCGGGAGGAGGCCCCTCCCAAATTGTCGCCTTCAAGTCCCCCACTGTGGTGCGAATGGCCTGGTTCAAAAAAGAGCGTAAGCCGCGCACGTCCGAACGGGTCAAGCTGGAGATTCCAGCCGACGCCTGGGAGAAATGCGACGAGTGCGGGCACATCGACATCAAGGACCGGTTTGTTCGCGCGCTGAATGTGTGCCCCAATTGTGGGCACCATCGCCGCATTTCGGCCCAGGAATACATCGACCTCCTCGTAGATGATGGCTCCTGGCACGAACTCGACGGCAGGCTCCGCTCCACCGATCCCCTCCACTTTGAGCACTACCAGCAGCGCCTCGAGACGGCGATCCAAAAGGCGGGCCCCCTCGAGGCCGTGCGTACCGGCTACGGCCGGCTGGACGGCATGCCGCTCGACGTCGCCGTGATGGACTTCAACTTCATGGGAGGCTCGATGGGGTCGGTCGTGGGCGAGAAGATCGCCCGGCTGACCCGGCGGTCGGCCGAGCGACACGTCCCCCTGGTCATCGTATCGGCGTCGGGCGGGGCGCGGATGCAGGAGGGGGTGCTGTCCCTGATGCAGATGGCCAAGAGCTCGGTCGAGATCGCCCGGTTGCGGTCGGCCCGCGTGCCCTTTATCTCGGTCCTCACGAACCCTACGACCGGGGGCGTGTCGGCATCCTACGCCATGCAGGGAGACGTGATCCTGGCCGAGCCGGGCGCGGTGGTCGGGTTCGCCGGGCCGCGGGTCATCAAGCAGACGATCGGTCAGGACCTGCCCCCCGGCTTCCAAACGGCCGAGTTCCTGCTGGAGCACGGCATGATCGACGCAGTGGTGCCGCGCAGCGAGCTGCGGGATACTACCGCCCAGCTGCTCCGTCACATGGCCGGCCGGCAACCGGCGGAGGCTGCCGACTGACCCGGTTGTCCTTCGAGGACGCCTGCCGCTTTCTCTTCGCGCGACAAGGAAGCCGCATAAAGTGGAGCCTCGGGCCGACCGAGGGGCTCTTGGACGTACTGGGCCATCCGGAGCGGCACTTTCCCTCGATCCATATCGCGGGCACCAACGGTAAGGGCTCGACCTGCGCGTTCACGGCGGCCGAGTTGCGTGCCCGGGGGCTGAAGGTGGGCGTCTATACCTCGCCGCACCTCGTGTCGGTGCGAGAGCGCGTGGAGGTGGATGGCGTGCCGATCGGCGAGGAAGCCTTCGCCGAATGGACCGCGTTTCTGCGCCCCCACATCGAGCGGCTGGACGCGAGCTTCTTCGAGGCCACCACGGCCATCGCCTTCGCCGATCTGGCGGCGCGAGGGGTGGATATCGCCGTGATCGAAGTCGGCTTAGGCGGGCGGCTCGACTCGACCAACGTCATCACGCCCCTCGTGTCAGTCGTCACCAAGATCGCGCGGGAGCACACCGATTACTTGGGCAACGACCTCGCGTCCATCGCGCGGGAGAAGGCGGGGATCGCGAAGCGCGACGTTCCGTTCGTCACCGGCGAGATGGATCCGGCGGTGCGCCAGGTGCTCGTCGCGGAGGCGGAGCGGCGCGGGGCACGGCCGCTGATCCCCGTGGACGCGCGCGGCGCGCCGACGCGGCCGCTCGGCTTGAAGGGACAGCACCAGCACGCGAACGCCTGGGTCGCATTGGGGGCGCTGAACGCCCTCGCGCCACCGTTCGGACCCGTCGGCGACGAGTGGCCGGACAGCTTCGCGCACGCATACGTGCCGGCGCGATTCGACGTGCGCGGCCGGTGGATCTTCGATGTGGCGCACAATCCCGACGGCGCCCGTGTTCTCGCTGACACACTGCGGGAGTACGATCCGCCGCACCCGCGGCGCGCGCTGGTCGGCATGCTGGGCGACAAGGACTACCTGGGGATGATCGACTGCCTCACACCGGAAGTCGACAGCTTCGTGTTCACCATGCCCGATACGGCACCCGAGCGACGGCGTTGGGACCTCGGCCGGCTGGAGCGGGAGCTCGGGCATCTCGCGGTGGCCCACGAGCTCGAGCCGCAGTTCGAGCGGGCGTTGGAGCGCGTGCAGGACGACGCCGCGACGGTGATCGTCACCGGATCGTTTCACACCGTCGGCGACGCACTCGCCCGCTTGCCCGGGTTCGCGCCGGTCGGCTGATTCGGCCGGGCAACTGCGCACACTGGAGTTCCGATGCCTCATCGTCGCTCTCGCGCTCAGGCTCAGCAATGCGTACGGTTGGGCATCTGGCTCTCGCTCTTGGGATTGCCCCTCCTCGTCCTCTCCCTCGCCACGCACCGCATGGAGCGACGTGAACTTACGCGCTCGCGGACGTGGCCCTCGACCGAAGGGACGCTCCTAGAGCTCCGGTGGGAATGCTCGAGAGTAGCTCGCCGAGAAGCCTGCCATCCGCGCGTCGCTTACGACTACCACGTTCCCGAGCCGCGCTTGACGCCCGAGGGCATCAGGGATGTCGGTCGCACGTACAGTGGGACCCAGATCACCTTCGGGGATGAGGAGTTGTCAGGCCGGGAAGATTGGGACGAAATCGTCCATCGCTATCGTCGGGGTGCGCGAGTCGGTGTATTCTACGACCCTCATGAGCCGGGAAACGCTGTCCTCGAGCGGCGCATCCCGCAGCAGTCAACGGTGCCGCTCTGGCTCGCAGCCGCCAACGTTGGGGCGGGCACGCTTCTCCTTCTCTACGGTCGATCGTTGTTGCGGAGACAGGGGTCCGCAGCCGGAGTGCCACCTCTTCCGTCACTCAGGGACTAACGCGGGTCCATACGAACGTCGCAGCGCGCCCGCTTGCCCGGGTTTGCGCCGGTCGGCTAGGAAACGAGCTCGGTGGTACGAGCGGCTTCGTGGTGTTGCACCACCCGTGGTTATGAGGGACTAAAGTCCCATCTCGGCGCGGGGACGTCCTGAAGGACGTTCGCGCCGTCCTTTAGGACGCGACGCCGCCGAGTGGGGACTTCAGTCCCTCAAAACACGACGCCTCGTAGGTGCACTCGGGCTGACGAGCCCGCCCATTGCTCCGCTTCGCGCCGGTCGGCTAAATTGTTGCGATGCAAGGACAAGCCTTACCAGGCTTCCGTGACTTCTACCCCGACGAACTGGCTCTCCGCAACCACATCTTCGCCACCTGGCGCGAGGTCGCGCGACGCTACGGATTTCAGGAATACGACGGCCCTCCGCTCGAGCCGCTGGAGCTGTATACGGACAAGAGCGGTGAGGAGATCGTGCAGCAGCTGTACGCATTCGAGGACAAGGGCGGGCGCAAGGTCGCGCTGCGCCCCGAGATGACGCCCACCCTCGCCCGCATGGTGGGAGCCCACGCCCAGGCGCTCAAGAAGCCGATCCGCTGGTTCTCGATCCCGCAGTTGTTCCGCTACGAGCGGCAGCAGCGGGGACGGCTGCGGGAGCACTTTCAGCTCAATATGGACATCCTCGGCGAAGCGAGCCCGCTCGCGGACGCGGAGCTCATCGCGGCCGCTATCGACATCATGCGCGCCTTCGGGCTGGGGCCGCGCGACGTGCAGGTCCGGATGTCCGATCGCCGCGTGCTGCGCACCTTGCTGCTCGGGCGCGGTCTGAGCGAGGGGCAGCTCGGCGCGGCGTTCGCGGCGATCGACAAGAGCGAGCGTGACCCGAAGGACGTGCTGGCGGCAAAACTACGGGAAGCCGGCGTCGGGAAACGGGAAACGGATGCCGTGTTCGAAATCGCCGCGCTGCGTGGGCTCGACGCCGTACTGTCCGCGCTCGGCAAGGTAGAGGGCGGCGAGGAGGCGGGTGAGCCGCTGCGCCAGGCCGTCGGAGCCCTGCAGGCGATGGGGCTCGGCGATTTCGTCGCGGTGGACCTCACGATTGTTCGCGGGCTCGCCTACTACACGGGGATCGTGTTCGAGCTGTTCGACACGGGGAAATCGCTGCGGGCCGTGTGCGGCGGCGGTCGCTACGACGGGCTGCTGAAGGCGCTCGGCGGCGTCGATCTTCCCGCCCTGGGCTTCGGCATGGGGGACGTCGTCCTCGGAGAACTCTTGAAGGAGCGCCGCCCGGCCGACCAGGCGTCGACGAAGCTCGACGCCTTTTTGATAGCGGTGAGCGGCGACGACGTAGCGCCGGTGCTGAAGCTCGTGCATCAGCTGCGGGATCTGGGGGTGGCGGTCGAATACGGCCTCCGTCCGGCGGCCATCCGCAAACAGCTGGAGCTCGCCGCGGCCCGGGGAGCACCGCGGGCCATCATCGTCGGGCCCGATGAACGGGCGGCCGGCGAGGTGATGGTGCGGGACTTGAAGGCGGGCACCGAGGAACGGGTGCCCGTAGCGAAGCTCGTTCAGGGATTCTTCCACTAATGGCCCAAGCACAGAAGATCACGCCACGCGCCAAGGACTTCAGCGAGTGGTACAACGACGTCGTCATGCAGGCGGAGCTGGCTGACTACTCGCCGGTGCGCGGCTGCATGGTCATCCGGCCCCATGGCTACCGGCTGTGGGAGCTGATGCAGCAGGCTCTGGACGAGATGTTCAAGGCGACTGGCCACCAGAATGCGTACTTCCCGCTCTTCATCCCCATGAGCTTTCTCGCGAAGGAAGCCGAACACGTGGAGGGCTTCGCGAAGGAAGTTGCGCTGGTGACGCACACCCGGCTCAAGGCCACCGGCAAAGCGGGCGCGCAAGCGGTGATGCCCGATCCCGAGTCGGCGCTCGAGGAGCCGCTCGTCGTGCGGCCCACCTCCGAGACGATCATCTACGCGATGTTCGCCAAGTGGATCCAGAGCTACCGTGACCTGCCGCTGCTGATGAACCAGTGGTGCAACATCGTGCGGTGGGAGTTCCGGACCCGGCTGTTCCTTCGCACCACGGAGTTCCTGTGGCAGGAGGGGCATACAGCGCACGCCACCGAGGCGGAAGCCGAGGCCGAAGCGCGGCAGATGCTCGGGGTATACCGCAAGTTTCAGGAAGACTGGATGGCAATGCCGGTGATCACCGGCCGCAAAACCGACAGTGAGAAATTCGCGGGCGCGCTGCGCACCTACGCCCTCGAAGCCCTGATGCAGGACAACAAGGCGCTGCAGGCCGGAACGTCGCACAACCTGGGCCAGAACTTCGCGAAGGCGTTCAACGTGCAGTACCAGACCGCGGCGGGCGGCCTCGAATACGTGTGGAACACCTCCTGGGGCGTCTCCACGCGCATGATCGGTGGGCTGGTGATGACGCACTCGGACGACAACGGTCTGGTCTGCCCACCAAAGCTGGCGCCGGTACAGGTGGTGATCGTGCCGATCTGGAAATCCGAGGAGGAGAAAAGTCAGGTGTTAGGGGTTGGGGGCAAGGTGAAGGAAGAGCTCGCGAGAGCCGGCGTCCGTGTGGAGCTCGATGCCCGGGACAGCCTCAAACCCGGCGCCAAGTATTTCGAGTGGGAGGCCAAGGGTGTGCCGCTGCGGCTCGAAATCGGCCCGCGCGACGTGGCCGCGGGGCAGGTGATGACGGCACGCCGCACGGGCGGCAAGGCGCCCGCCAAGGTCGATGGGCTCGGTGCCGTGGTCCGGAAAACACTCGACGAGATCCAGGCCACGCTGTTTCAGGGAGCCAAGGATCGACGCGAAGCGCATTCCATCCGCGGCGTCACCAAGCAGCAGTTCCTCGAGTTCATGAAGGGCGCGGGTGGATTCGCGTACGGCGGCTTCTGTGGCTCGCCCGAGTGTGAGGCCGAGGTCAAGCAGCAGACGGGGGCAACCGTGCGGGTGCTCCCCGATCCCGAATTCCGCTCGGCTGAGGCGCCCAAGACGTGTCTGTGGTGCGGGAAGCCCAGCGTCGCGGAGGCGGTGTGGGCGCAGGCGTACTAGGGTTCGATCCCGGGCTGCTCCGCTCGATTGCGGAGCGGGTCGGCACGCCCACCTACGTCTACAGCGCCAACCTGATCCGCGCCCCATACCACGCGCTGCAGGACGCCCTGAAAGACGTGCCGCATCGCATCTGCTATTCGGTGAAGGCCAACGGCAACATCGGAGTCCTGAAGGTCCTCAAAGCACTGGGTGCCGGAGCCGACATCGTCTCGGTCGGCGAGCTGCGGCGCGCGCTTGCGGCCGGGTTCGAAGCCAGCTCGATCGTGTTCTCCGGCGTCGGAAAGACCGCCCCGGAGCTCGAGGAAGCGATCCGTGCCGGCGTGGGGTTCCTGAACATCGAGTCCTCCGCCGAACTGGACGCGGTAATCGTGGTCGCGCGCAGGCTCAAGAAGCGCGCGAGCCTCGGCATCCGCGTCAACCCGGATGTCGCGACCGAGACGCACCCGTACACCAAGACCGGCGAGAAGACCGCCAAGTTCGGCGTTCCCTACGACGAGGTCGTGAGCGTCGCCCGGCGCGTGGCGGCCGAGCCGCTGTTCACGCTGCGCGGGCTCGCGATGCACCTCGGGTCCCAGATCACCGACGTCGAGCCGTATCACCGCGGCACCGTCAAGCTGCTCGAGCTGGTGACGGCGCTTCGAGCCTCGGGGATCGGCACGGTCGAAGCGCTGGATGTGGGCGGGGGACTGGGCGTGCGCTACCACAACGAGAAGGCGCCGAGTCCGCGCGACTTCGCCGACGCAGTGGCGCCGCCGATCAAGCAGGCCGGGCTCGCGCTGCTGTGCGAGCCGGGCCGTTACCTCGTCGCGAACGCCGGCGTACTCGTCACCAAAGTGCTGTACCGCAAGCATGCCGGTGGCAAGGATTTCGTCGTCGTGGACGCGGGGATGACGGACTTCGTGCGGCCCAGCCACTACAATGCCCATCACGAGATCGTCTCCCTCAAGGACGGCAGTCGAGCCGAGGAGGTGGTCAACGTCGTGGGCCCGATCTGTGAGTCCGGTGATTTCCTCGCGCTCGACCGCAAGCTCCCCGCGGTCGAGCCCGGCGAGTACCTGGCGGTGCTCGGCACGGGCGCCTACGGCTTCGTGATGAGCTCGACCTACAACCAGCGACCCCGGCCTCCCGAGGTCCTGGTCGAAGGCGATCGCTACTACGTGGCGCGGCAACGCGAGACGCTCGACGACCTGTTGCGTGGGGAAGTGGTCGAGCCCACGACCTGGTACCGAGCGGGTGGTGCATGAACCGGATTCTGATCCTCGACTACGGCTCGCAGTTCACCCAGCTCATCGCGCGCCGGGTGCGCGAGGCGCACGTCTACTGCGAGATCCATCCCGCCGCGCGCGGCAGCGACCTCGGTTTCGTCAAACAGTTCGCCCCGAAGGGCATCATTCTGTCCGGTGGCCCCAACTCGGTGTTCGATCCGGGCGCGCCGACGGCCGATCCGAAGCTGCTCGAGCTCGGGACACCGATCCTCGCGATTTGCTACGGCATGCAGCTCGTGGCCCACCTGGCCGGCGGCAAGGTGACGCCGTCCGCCCAGCGCGAGTACGGCCGGGCCGACGTCACGGTGCGGGACGCGACCGGGCTGTTCGCCGGCTTCGAGCCCCAGGGGTGCATCACGGTGTGGGCCAGCCACGGCGACCGCATCGAAAAGCCACCGCCGCACTTCCGTGTGACGGCGTCGAGCCCGAACGCGCCGGTGGCGGGGTTCCAGCACGAGACCCGGCCGATCTTCGGGGTGCTGTTTCACCCCGAGGTGGCGCACACGCCGCGCGGCGGAGAGATGCTGCACAACTTCCTGTTCGAGATCGCCGGCTGCGCGCCCGATTGGACGCCGGGTCACTTCATTGAGCAGGAGGTGCGGCGGATTCGAGAGCTCGTCGGTCCCAAACAGCGGGCGATCTGCGGCCTCTCGGGCGGCGTGGATTCGGCCGTAGCGGCCGCCCTGGTCCACCGCGCGATCGGCGACCGGCTGACCTGCATCTTCGTGGACCACGGGCTGCTGCGCCTCAACGAGCGCGAACAGGTAGAGCGGACGTTCCGGGCACACCTCGGCATTGATTTGCGGGTCGTCCAGGCGGAGGCGCGCTTTCTCGAGGCGCTGGCGGGGATCGAAGACCCGGAAGAGAAGCGGCGCCGCATCGGCCACACGTTCATCGACGTCTTCGAGGCGGCGGCCGAAGACGTGCCCGGGGACGTCGGATTCCTGGTGCAAGGAACGCTGTATCCCGACGTGATCGAGTCCGCGTCGCCGTTCGGCGGCCCATCGGTCACGATCAAGACGCATCATAACGTGGGGGGCCTGCGAGCGAACCTTCCGTGGAAGCTGATCGAGCCGCTGCGCGAGCTCTTCAAGGACGAAGTGCGCCAAGTCGGCCGGGAGCTCGGCCTGCCGGAAGAGATCGTGGGCCGGCATCCGTTTCCGGGGCCGGGCCTCGCGATCCGTGTGGTGGGGCCCGTCACCGAGGAGCGACTCGATCTGCTGCGCCGGGTGGATGCGATTTACATCGAGGAAATTCGTGCCGCGGGCCTGTACGACCAGATCTGGCAGGCGTTCGCGGTGCTCCTCCCGATCAAGTCAGTGGGCGTGATGGGAGACTTCCGGACGTACGATCACGTGGTCGCCCTGCGGGCCGTGACGAGTCGGGATGGGATGACGGCGGATTGGTATCCGTTCGCACCCTGAGGTGCTGGGGCGCATCTCAAGCAGAATCATCAACGAAGTGAAGGGCGTGAATCGGGTGGTCTATGACGTCAGCTCGAAACCACCGGCGACAATTGAATGGGAGTGAGGCGTTGCCGAGAGGGCGTTGCCGAGAGAGGCGTTGCCGAGAGAGGCGTTCCCGGGAGAAGCGTTACGAGGGGGCGTGTCGCTCGGGGGTCATGTCGTGCGACGAAATCACACAGGGTCGCGCGAAAACGACGATGCTCCGGCGCCCCGCTCACTCAGATTGGCGCATGGGCGATTTTCGGCACCTCCGGGCATGGCAGGAAGCGAAGCGCCTAGCGATCCTGTCTCGTGATGCGATCCGATCCCTTCCGCGAATTGAGACCTATGCCCTTGGCACGCAGTGGCAACGGGCTGCCTACAGTGTGGCGTTGAACATCGCGGAGGGTGCAAGCCAGGCGAGTCGGAAGCAGTTTTGCCGATATCTAGAGATCGCGAAAGGCTCGTTGGACGAGCTGCAGGGAGTGCTGGATCTCGCGGACGCTCTGGGCTACGTCCCGACCGACAAGCTCCGCCATCTGCGTTTGACTCGGACACATTGCGCTCGGCTGCTCGTTGCTCTTCGCCGGCGCCTGTCGGCCGAGTAGAACGCCTCTCTCGGTAACGCCTCTTCCCGAAACGCTCGTATCGGCAACGCTTCACCGCTGACTAGATGTTCTTATCCTCCAGCAGCTTCAGGAACTCCTTCGCCGTCCCCACGACCGCCAGCTTCCCCGGCACGTCCGGCTCCTTCGCGAACTGCGCAATCTTCCCGAGGACCGGCAGATACTGGTTGGAAACCTCCAGGGGCGGGGCCACGATCAGAAAGAAGTAGTGCACCGGTTTGCCGTCGATCGCATTGAAGTCGATGCCATCGAGCTTGCGGCCGAAGGCGACGCGTAAGCGGTTCACGGCCAGCGCGCGACAGTGCGGAATCGCGATATTCTGGCCGATCCCCGTCGACCCGAGCGTCTCGCGGCGCTTCAGCATTTTCACGAGGGTCTGCTCGGACTTGTCGTCCAGCTGGAGCAGGCCCACGAGCTCCTTCAAGACGTCGTCTTTGGTGGTGCTTTGTAGCTGCAGGGTGATGGCATCTTCGGCAAAGAACTCACGCAAGCGCACGTCCTAGTCCCTCCGGTCGAAACGGCGGCGAAACGTAATGGCTGGTTGCTCCTCGCGCAACGCGTCATTACGTTGTGTCTCATGCACTTCCCGTACCACACGGGGCATGATTTCCCCCTGTTCCTCGCCCCCATGTCGGGGGTGTCGGAGTCCCCCTTCCGGCTGCTGTGCCGACGCTTCGGGGCGGACGTCGTCGTGTCCGAATTCATCTCGGCCGTTGGCGTGGCCCGCGGCCTCGAGCACCTGTTCGACGACATGCATTTCGAAGAAGCAGAGCGCCCCATCGGGATTCAGCTCTATGGCGCGGACGCGACAGTCATGGCGCGCGCCGCCGCCATGGTCACCGAGGCGTGCCGGCCCGACTTCATCGACATCAATTTCGGCTGCCCGGTGAAGAAGGTCGTCAAAAACAACGGCGGCTCGGGCTGCTTGAAGGATCTCGATCTGGTCGAGCGCATCATCCGGGCGGTGCGAAATGCAACGCACCTCCCCGTCACCGTAAAGATCCGGAGCGGTTGGGACGAGGCGCAGCGCGATCCCGTCACCATCGCGCAGCGCTGCCGCGAGGCCGGCGCCCAGGCCCTCACGTTGCACGCCCGCACCCGCACGCAGATGTTCTCCGGTGCGGCGAACTGGGACGAGATCGCCCGCGTGGTCGAGGCGCTCGACATTCCCGTCATCGGGAACGGCGACATCACCACCGCGCAAGACGTCATCGCCATGCGGGCGCACACCAACTGCGCCGGGGTGATGATCGCCCGCGGTTCGTTCGGCAATCCCTGGATCTTCACGCAGGCCCGGGACCTCGTCGCCGGCCGACCCGGGCGGCCGGACCCGAGCCCCGACGAGCGGGTCGCCATCGCGCTCGAGCACGCCCGCCTCGCCCTCAGGCTGCAGGGCGACACACGCAAGACGGCGCTCGAGTTTCGCAAGCACTTCGGCTGGTACACGAAGGGGGTGGCCGGCGCCGCCAGCTTGCGCGAGCGACTCTTCCAAATCGAGTCGATGCAGCAGGCGGAAGCGATCTTCGCGGCCTATCTCGCCGGGAGCGCCGTGGAGCAGGCGGCGTGAAGTTCGAGGACCTGGGGCGCTTCATCGAGCGCCTCCCGTTCGCCTCCATCGATCACCTCCGGCCCGCGACGCAGGGGCATCCGGAGGTGATTTTGTGTCAGGGCAAGACACCCGAGCAGACGGTCGCGATCGCGGAGCGGCTCGACGCGGCGGTCGGGAGCTTTTTGGCGACGCGCGCCGAGAGCGCGCATCGCGCGGCGCTCGCGGCACGGTTCCCGGGTGCCGAGGTGAGCGAGCTGGGACGCACCGTCTACCTGCCCCCGACACCAGAGCCGGAGCCGACGGGGCGGGGGACGATTCTCATCGTGACGGCTGGGACGAGCGACCTCCCTGTTGCGGAAGAAGCCGCCGTGACCGCGCGGGCGTTTCGCAATAGCGTCGCGCGGCTCACCGACGTCGGCGTCGCCGGCATCCACCGCATTCTCACACAGACGGACCTGCTGCGCAGCGCCGCGGTGATCATCGTGGTCGCCGGCATGGAAGGCGCACTTCCCAGCGTCGTCGGCGGGCTCGTGCCGGTCCCCGTGATCGCCGTGCCCACGAGCGTCGGCTACGGCGCGTCGTTCGGCGGCGTCGCGGCGCTGCTCGGCATGCTCAACTCCTGCGCGGCGGGCGTCACCGTGGTCAACATCGACAACGGGTTCGGCGCCGCCGCCGCCGCGAGCCGCATCAATCACTCGTGAAAGGGCCCCGCGCGGGCGTCTGGGTCGGGCGCGGCCTCGCCGTGCTCGGCCTGGCGGCCGTGATCCCGGCCGTCCTGAGCGCGAACGGCTGGGCGCTGGTGGCGGCGCTGGGCGGTTTCGTCGCGGCCACGGGCCTGGCGCTGGGACCGCTGGTGCGCGCCTGGCTCGCGGACGAGCCGCTGGCTCGGGCCTCCGACTTCGAGCACACCCTGGACCTGCTGCGCCGGGCGCACGGGGCGCGGGCGGGGTGGGCCGTGGGGTTCGACGACCGCGAGGTCGAGGTCCTCGGGAGGGAAGAGGTGGACGGCACGGTCCGCCAGCGCGGCGCCGCCCTCGTGCAGCTCGCCTCGGTGGACGGACGCGCCCACACGGCTCGCGATCCGGGGGGCACCTACGTCGCCGTAGGCGACTTCCCGTTCGGCGCCGGGTTGTTGCTCACGCAGTCCGACGCCACGGCCGAGACGGCGGCGGCGGTCACCGAGGAGCTGCGCCGCATCGTCGCGGGGATGCGGCTGGCACAGCTGCACGAGCCCGACGAGCACCCGGCGCAGCTGGTCTCGAAACAGCTCGCCGCGATCGCGGGCGGAGCGCAGACGCTCGAGGGAATCGCCAAGGCCGGCGTCGTGTTGGCCCAGCAGTTCACGCAACGCGGGGCGGCGATCGTGCTGCAAGGGATCGGGCCCGCGAGCGGTACGCTCCGGATCGTGGCCGTGTCGACGGCGGCGGACAGCCGGCTCCAGGGGCTCGTGCTGCCCCCCGCCGCGCCGGCGGTCCGAGCGGTCACGTCGGGAGTGCCGGTGGTCTCGCGTGGCGCGGAGGACGTCTTCGGCAGCGCACTCCCCGACCGCCGGCGCCAGGATCGGGCGGGAACCGCCTATCCGCTGTTCGACGGCCACTTCGTGATCGGAGCACTGGTGGTGATGGGACCCCAGCTCCCGGCGGGCACACCGGTCGCGGACCACCTGCAGCGGCTCGTCGCGGAGCTGGGATCCCGTCTTCCCGCAGCGCGCGCCGTGTTCGAGGCGGAGCAGCGGGCGGTGAGCGACCCGCTCACGGGCCTCCGCAACCGGCGCGAGCTCGAGCGCGCGCTGACCCAGCACGGGAGCAAGGCGCCCCCGATCGCGACGTTGATCTATGCGGACCTCGATCACTTCAAGAACCTGAACGACACCCTGGGGCACGCCGCCGGCGATTCGGCCCTACGCCACGTGGCGCGCATGCTCGAGGCGGCGGTGCGCGACAAGGACCTGGTGGCGCGGATCGGGGGCGAGGAATTCGCCGTGTGGATGCCCCATACGCCCTTGGCATCGGGCCTCGAGGTGGCCGAGCGCATCCGCGCGACGGTCGAGTCCACGACCTGGCGGTGGAGTGGGGAGGGATACCCCCTGACGATCTCGTGCGGCGTGGCCGCCTACCCCGATACCGTACGCGACCTCGCGAACCTGCAGGGCACCGCCGACGCGGCGCTGTATGCAGCGAAGCAGGGGGGGAGGAATCGCGTGGAGCGGGCTCAGGGAGACGTCACGCGGTACACCGGGTGAATCTCCCACAGGGCCCGCACCGACGAGTTGCAGCGCCCATGCGCCCCGTCGATCTGCTCGCTCCGCCGCCCGCCGCGGCGGTGTTGTCCGTCGAAAAAGGCAGCCCCGCTGATGCCCGCCCGCACCGGCCGGGCCAGGACACCGCCCCGGCGGATCTTCCGGTTGCCGACGAGCGAGTCGAGCTCCGCCCGGGCGCGTGCGTAGCGCGCGCTGTATCTCGGCGCCGGGATCTCGACCACGATGCAGGAATCGGAAGGGCTGTCGGCCCGCTCGGTCAGCTCGATGTGCCAATCGCCATCGTCTTTGAACCTGTCGACCCGCCGCACCCACGCGGTGAGGCTGTAGGTCTCGAGCTCATGGTCCGAGCGGGGAGCGCAGCGGTCGCGCGGCCCGAGGTGCGGGGGCGCCCAGGTGGCGAGCATGACCGCGACGGATGTCGGTTGTGGCGCGACGTCGGCGAGCGTCGTGTCCGTCTTCTGCGTCCAGCGGTAGTGCGGCTCCCGGCACGCCTGCGCCCCGAGCGGCGCCGCGGCCACGAGGCCGCTGAGCCCGAGCGCGACGAGCGCCGGAGCCGGGTCACGCAGTGGCACCGGCCGGACCGAGCAGACGTTCCTGCGAGCTTCGCGGATCCCCGCCGGGCAGGGGCGCGCGCCGGTGATAGACACCATCGGGATCGAGGTCCCAGGCGGTCGGATCGTCCAGCTCGGCGGCGAGGATAGCGGCGAGTCGGTTGCGGCCGCCCGCGTCGCGGACCGGCGTGACCACCTCGACCCGGTGCCGTAAGTTCCGCGGCCGCCAATCGGCGGAGCCGATGTAGTACTCGGCGGCGTCGCCGTTGGCGAACGCGTAGATGCGGGCGTGCTCGAGAAACCGACCGAGCACACTGATGACCCGGATTCGCTCCGACAGTCCCACCACGCCGGGACGCAGCGTACACACGCCCCGCACGACCAGCCCGACGTCCACGCCCGCCTGCGACGCGCGATACAGGGCCGTGATGACCTCGGGATCGGCGAGCCCGTTGAGCTTGGCGCGAATCCACGCGGCGCGGCCCGCCCGCGCGTGTGCCGCTTCCCGATCGATCAGCTCGATCAGGCGGTTCGCGAGATAGGTGGGTGAGACGAGGATTCGCCGGAACGCGGTCTGGGGCGGCCGCGACGAGCCCGAGAGCTCGTTGAACAGGTCGTTCAGGTCGGCTCCGAGCTCGGGGTCGGCCGACAGCAGCCCCACATCGGTATAGATGGCCGCGGTCGCGGCGTTGTAGTTCCCGGTTCCGATGTGCACGTAGCGACGGATGCCGTCCGGCTCGCGGCGCACGATGAGCGCCGTCTTGGCGTGCGTTTTGAGCTCGACCAGGCCGTACACGACCCGGATGCCCGCCTCCTCGAGCTTCTTGGCCCACTCGATGTTTCGCTCTTCGTCGAACCGGGCCTTCAGCTCGACAAAGACGAATACTTCTTTGCCCCGTCCCGCCGCGCGCAGCAGCGCTGCGACGATTTCCGAGCGGCCGCCTGCGCGATACAGCGTCAGTTTGATCGCCACGACATCCGGATCGTCCGCCGCTTCTGTCACCAGTCGCTGCACCGTCGCCTCGAACGCATCGTAGGGGTGGTGCACCAGGATATCCCGCTCCGCGAGAATCGCGAAAATCGACCGGCCCGCCTCGATCGGCGCTCCGCCACGGTGCGGCGGGTAGTCGAGCTCGGGGAGGGGCAGGCGCGCGAGCTCGCGCACGCCACCGAGGTCGAGGAGGCCGTCCGCTGCGTACAGATCCCCGGCACCCGGGGGACTGCCCGCGGCTGCTTCCTCGAATTGCAGCTCGCGCAGCAACAGCTCCCGGACCGACTCCGGCATCTCGCCGGCGATCTCCACCCGCACGGTCGCGCCGTACGGCCGGCGTTTCGTTTCTTCCTCGATCACTTGCAGCAGGCTCACGGCGCTGTGCTCGTCGAGCTCGAGGTCGGCGCCGCGCGTCACGCGGAACGCGTACGCCTCTTCGACGAATCGTCCCGGGTAGACCAGACTCAGGTTCGCGCGGATGACGTCCTCCACCGCGACGAAGCCGCTCCCGTCCGCGAGCGTCAGAAAGCGGGGGAGCGTCTCCGGCACCTTCAGGTAGGCAAAGTGCATTGGTCCGCCCGGTGCGTCGCGCACCACGATGGCGAGGGAGAGGCGCAAGTTGGGAATGAGTGGGAAGGGGTGCCCAGGCGCGCGGGTCATGGCCTGCGGCGTGATCAAGGGAAACACTTCCTCCGTGAAGGAGCGGCGCAGGACCTCCTGTTGAGCCGCCGACACGTCCGACCACCGCAGGATCCGGACGCCATGCGCGGCGAGGGCCGGGAGGCACACGTCCCTGAAACAGCGAGCCTGCCGCTCGAGCAGAGCCCGCACCCGGATCGCGATGGCATGGAGCTCCTCCTCCACCGGCCCACCGCTTGCTGCCGCGCGTTTCAGTGTGCCGACGCGCACCATGAAAAACTCGTCCAGGTTCGCGCTCAGGATGGAGAGAAATCGGATCCGGGCAAGGAGCGGGACACTCGGATCCTCCGCCAGCTCCAGTACCCGGGCGTTGAACTCGATCAGGCTCAGGTCGCCGTTCAGGAAGTGCTCCGGCCCCGGGCGGTCGACGTCGAGAATGGGGGGGCGGAGCGCGAAATCGGACAGTCGCACCCGGCGCTCGCCCACCTGGCGCGGGGCGGCTTCGCGCCCCGGCTCGCTGGGGCGCCGCCATTCGGCCAGGATGTCCGACCGCGCCGCCAGCGCGAGCGCCGCGAGCGTCCGTGGGTCACGCAAGGCGGGCGAGCCGGCCGCCGCGAGCAGCTCGTCGAACGGCAGCCACCGGACCCGTCCGGTGTCCCCCGCGTCCCGACCGCCGGCTCCGCGCCGCGCCAGCCACACCTCGAGCACGGGTCTCGTGCTTGCCAACCCTCCCGGCGCCGTGCCGAGGAACCGTACCTGGCCGTCTGCGCTGCCGAAAAAGGCGCGCAGGATCTCCCGGCATGTTTCCTCGCCGCTACCGCCCCGTACCGGCAGCGTGAGTGACGTCGATTCCGCGAGCATCGCGACGGACCCTTGCTCGACGGCGACCACGGCCACCTCGCGGCCGCCGCGCGCGACCTGCGCCAGGGCGCCGCTTTCGAGATCGCGCAACAGTTTGGCGGCGCGGTCCGCCTTTCCCACGAGCAGCGGCCGGAGCCCGTACTGTTGCTGAAGCGCCCGGGCCAGCCGGTCGAGGCCCGGCCGGCCCCGAGCAAGCTCGCGGAGCTTCAGCTCCTCGAACGCCTGCGCCATCTGATGGCTGCGAACCGTCACGACATCGTACACGACGGCGTAGCGGCCCCGGGAGAACCAACCGGCCCGGGTGTATCGCAAGCGCCGCTCGGTTTCGAACTGAATGCGGGGGAGGAGCAGCGCCGGGTCGATCAGGGAGCGGAGGCGGCGCGCCGGGTCCGACGTGCCCACGAGCGCCTGCACACCTTCGAGCTCGGCGACGTCGGCCTCGTACGTCTGCGGCAACACCAGCGGAACGCCGCCCTCCCACCGACCGACCGTGCGCAGCGTCAGGATGCGCCGATCGTCGACCCGGATCCGGAACCGGCAGCTCACGCCGCGCCGGCGCAGCGTCCAGTCGGCCGAGTCGAAGTAGATGTCGCGCTGAAAGAACGGCTCCACCGGTCCGGAACGGAGGCCCAGGGGGAGCGGGTCCGTTACCATGCGGTTCAAAAGGTCGAGGGTCGGGACCTCGCCCTTCCACTCAGGCGTCATGCCTAGAACGCGAACCCCGCCTTCGCGTACCAACGTGTGCCCTCGACGCCATGCGCCGCAGCCACGGACACCGTATTGGCGGAGCTCAGGAACGAGAGCCAGAGGCCGCCCCCCGCCGCCGCGTGCCAGCGGTCCGAGGTTTGTCCGGACACATAGACCCGTCCCGCGTCCCCGAGGCCAAATATCCCCAGCTGGCCCGGGACCAGGACGAAGAACCTGGCGAGGGACAGCCGCAGCTCGACGTTCCCGAAGACCGCGGCGTCGCCAGCGAAGCGATGCTCGACGAAGCCGCGCACCGTCGAGTCCCCGCCGATATAGGCCGCTTCATAGTACGGATAGGTCCCCCAGATTTTCCTCCCGGCGACGCGTACGGCGAGCGTCGGCCGCAGCGGGATGCGGGCCGTGAGGTACGAGCTCGCCTCGGCATGGCCCTCGCCGAACGGCGACGTGAGGTCCAGGGCTCTGGGGTAGTAGCTCCCACCGAAACCGAAGGTGATCCCCCGGCGCGCGGCCCGCGGCTGATCCCGGGTGTCGACGTGTAAGTCCGCTGTGGCACCGACCTGGCCCACGTCTCCGACGCCGTAGGGTCGCGTGGCATCGATGAACGTGTTGGGCTCGAGTTTGGTATGGGCGAACTTGAATACCGGGCCGACCGAGAGCTTCGCGGCCGACGAGAGCGTGAATTCCAGCGCCGGCGCGACGAGGTACTGCTGCGGCTTCACCTTGTAGAAATCTTGCGAGCCGCTGTTGGGCGTTTCGTTGCCGAGGCCGTAGAACCGCAGCACGTCGATCCCCGAAGCGCGCAAGCGGAGCCTCGCGATGACGGGAGGCACGATGCCCCGGAACTCGCCCGTGAACTCGGCGCGGTAGGTCGCCGCGGCCGTCGCATACCCCGCCCGCACCCTCACGTGGGAGTTGTACGGCAGCCGCCGGAAGTCGTACCCGGTCCCGTCGGCGCCGACTCCGACAAACACGCCGAGGTCTGGTGAATAACTGACCCACGTCAGGGGCATCCAGCGCGAACCCCAATCGCGCGGGAGACTGAACGTGGACGTGTCGCGCGGCGGCTCGTCATAATGGCGTCGATCCACGGACGTCCCGGGCCCGGTCACGAACCGGTTCTTCCCTTGATCGTCATAGAACTGCGTGCCGCCGACGCGTGACGAGTCCGTCAGCTCGTCGTCGCCCCCGCCGCCGATGACTCGGAGCAACGGCCCCGACCCGCCCGTACCGCGTACCATGAGCCGATCGTCGCCGCCGTGCAGGAAGATACGGATCTCCTGCGTCTCTCGGCCGTCGAATGTGCGGCGGTAGAAGGGTGGTCCCCCCGAGCCGGGGGACAGCCGCACCGACACCCGCCCGCCTGCGAGGCGCTCGACCTCCGCGAGATCCCGCTCGTCGGTGCCGTGGATCTCCACGACTTGGGCGAGCAGCGCGTAATAGCGGTCGCTGATTTGCGGCAGGTGATCACGCCGGCGCCGCAACGCCCGCGTGAGGGCGGCTCCGTTCTTCCGGAGGTACTCGGGGGGCAACCGCCGCACGGCGCCATCGATCACCGAATCCGTGAGCCGTGCCTGGAGGGTTCGCGCGATCGAGTCCCACACCGGCTTCTCGAGATCCTGGAGGAGCCTTCGGTCGGGGACCTCACCGGCGAGGGTGAGACGCCAGATGCTGGGGTAGTCGTCGCCGAAGCCGACGAGCTGGGGCCAGTAGAATCCCGTGAGCCACACCAAGAACCCGTCTAAACGCGCGAACGCCTGGTCGCGGTCCCGCGGGATGGGGCGCCAGATATGGACCTCGCCTGAATCGAACCGCGCCCAGCGCCACTGATCGTGGTGCCGGTCCCAGTCACCAATGAAGACATCCATCAACCGGGCTGCGAGGTACGCGCGGGAGTCGACCCGATGGCGTGCGCTGTGCTCGAGATGCTCGAACAGCTTCTTGGTGCTGGCGAGCTCGACCGCACCCGCGAACGCCACGTCGTTGTCCGGGGGCTCTGTTGGGCGCTCCTCGATCATGCCAAGCAGGAAGCCGGGACGCACGCAGTCGTAGCCCCGGAGGCGCGGATCGTCCGCCGGCAGCAGCATGATGCGCGGCTCCGCGTGCAGCACGCCGGTAGCGTCGAGCAGCGGTGCGACCACCAGCGGCCCACCGGGATGCGCCGAGCTGATCTGGTCCTGAACCACGTCCCGGGCAAAGGTCGCCCGCAGCTCGGGCGGCAGCGCCAGTGTGGGATCCTTGTCAATCGAGCGGAACACGTACTGTCGTCCATCCTTGCCCAGGAGGCGCAGCACCTTCGTCTGGCGCCGGCCGCCGCAACCGGTGGGCGTCAGCCCGCCCGCGAAGCGGGACAGGTCCAACACCTCGACCTCGACGGGTGTCCCCCACAAGTCGCGGTAGTGGGCACCCAGGAACAGGCGATGCAGCCATCCTGCGCGGTAGCGCGCTCCCGCCACCACGGTCTGCCGGGTCGCCGGCGCCGCCGCGGCCGCCGTCTGCCCGGCGAGGCCCACCGGCGTGAGCGCCGCCGCGAGCCCGAGACCGAGCCAGCGCCGTAGCACCCTTAGTTGAGCCATAACCCGAACTCCTCCGAAGCGTTTCCTGCACGATCGACGATGATCACCCCCAGCCGGGCGCGGCCGTCGCGCAGGAACTCCACGCGCATGAATCCGCTGGCGCTACGCGCGAACCGAGTGCTGTCGAGCGCCGTGACGCGGTCGATGTGACCGAACGTCCCGGTGCCGCTCACGAGCACATAGCGCGTGCTGGTGCCCGCGATCACTTGCAGCGTGTGCTCGTGCCCCGCCGCGTAGATGAGGGGCGGGCTGCCGGCGAACGCGCTGTCGAGCGCGGCCCGCATCCGCCCGTAGGCGCGGCTGGGAATGTCCTGGCTCGATATCCCTTCCGCGCGCGCGATCGGATACACCGAGCCGATGAGGGGCAGGGGAATCCAGAGCCATGGCTTGATGTTGCGCAACGGGAAGATGTGATCCTGCCACCCGAAGTGTCCGCCGTGCACCCCACCACTCGCGAGCGGATGGTGCGCCACCACGACCACGACACGCTGGCCGGCGGTGCGCAATGCCGCGCGGACTGAATCGATCACTGCGCTCTCCGAGCTGGCCGGGCACGACGATGTGGGGCCTGCCGGCTTCGGTCCCTCCTGCAGCCACCACTGAGTGTCCAGCGCCACGAGCCGCACGACCTGTCCGACGTCCACGACGGCCGGTCCCGGGCAGCCGCCCGCCGGCAGGAGTGTGAGACCGCCGCCCGCAGCCGCGATGAAGCGCTCCTGGCGGCGGATCGCCTCCCAGCCGCCCGGCTGCATGCTGTCCCAGTCGTGGTTGCCGGGCACAAAGAAGCCACGGGCGCCGCTCGCCTGGAGGACCCGCAGCTGTTGTGTGAGCACGCGCTCGGCCGCGCCCCGGCCCGGCGCGGCCGAGTCGGGCATGCCGTCGGGGTAGACATTGTCACCCAGGAACACGATGACGGCGTGCGGCGCGGAGGCGGCCGCGGCCCGGAGCGCCATGAACACCGGCTCCGAATCGGGCGGCGCGGCCGGTCCGCCCGCGTCCCCAATGAGAAAGAGCGTAGCGTCGATCTGCGCCGGAGGTGCCGGCGGCGCCGTTGCCGGACCGGCGCTGACCGTTGTCGCGTGGCCGCATCCCTCGAGCCCGATGCACAGCGATGCCAGAGCGGTGAGCCGCCACGCCGAAGGCTTCACTCTTCCTTACGCTTCTTCAAACCGCGGAGCGAGCGATACTCGGCGGCGTCGACGGGTGGCGTGCCGCGCCCCTTGAGGGCATCGAGCAGGGTGGCGGGCAGGAACTCGTCCCGGAGCCGAATCAGGTACTCGAGCGTCGAGCGGCCCGCCTCCGCCGGCACGATTTCCGCAAGCCGCCACCGACGCGCCTGGCGCTGCAGCAGTTCCTCGATGACGCGTTGAGCGGCTTCCGGCTGCGTCGTGTGAACGAGCAGCACGCCGTTGAACCGGTCCTCTTTCTTATCGCCCGATCGCGCCATCACGTAGGCCTGCAAGCGGGCCGCGCGGTCCGCGACCTCCTCGAGCTCGTGGGGCGCAAGGGCCGCGAGCAGATCCGGATCTCCCACGGCCAGCGCGGCCGAGGACCGCCGGCGCGGGCCGAGCAGCCCCTCGGCGGGCGGCAGCGCGGGCGTGCGGCCCTGCTGGTCCGCGTAGATGTTCCCCACGTTCAGCTCCCACAACGCGAGCACGACGACGTTGAACATGAGCGACATCACCGCGGCGACCGTGGGCGAGAAAACGCCCGCGGCGACGCCGACCGCGAGGGCGAGGAAGATGTACACCGCGTCCTTCGTATCCTTGAGGGTATTGCGAAACCGCACCGCCGCCACGATGGCCGCGAGCGTGAACGCGAGGGCCAGGCTGTTCTGGACCAGAATCACCGTGGCAGCGACCGTCATGGGCAGGATGATGACGGTCTGCACGACCGATTGGTCGTACCCCGAGCGCTGCTTGGTCAGCATGTACACCCAGGAGACCGGAAGCACGAGCAGCAGCGCCGTGAGCATCGACAGGAAGGTGACCAGTGCCCACTGGCCCTGAGACAGCCTTCCAGCGGCCGCCGTCGCTTCCTCGACCAGACGGTTGCGACTGGCCACGGTCTCGAGGAGGGAGACCTCCCGGAACTGGTCCAACAGCTGAGGGATGCTGGGCACGAACCTGACCAGCAGCCACACGGCGACGCCGAGCAGCGCATAGTACGCTGCCAGCCGCACGTAGGGGGAGCTCCGCACCGAACCGACGCTGTCCACGAGGAAATTGTAGCGCGCGGGACGGAATCGGCCAGGGGCCCGTCGCGCCGCTCGCCCGGTAGACGAGGGTCCGCTAAGTTGCGCGCATGATTGACGTGCTCGACACCTTGCGCGCGAGCCTGGCGCCCCACTACGACGTCGAACGCGAGATCGGCGCGGGGGGCATGGCCCGGGTCTTCCTGGCGGTGGAGCAGCACCCGCATCGCCGGGTGGCGATCAAAGTGCTCGACCCGGAGGTGTCCACCCGCCTGTTGCGCGAGCGGTTCATTCGCGAAGTGGACCTCTCCTCGAACCTCAGCCATCCCCACATTGTCCCGATCTTTTCGGCTGGTGAGGTCGACGGGCTGTTCTACTACGTCATGCCGTACGTCGAAGGCGAGTCGCTGCGGCATCGGCTGCTGCGGGATCGCCAGCTGCCCCTCGAGACGGCACTCCATATCACGCGTGACGTCGCCGACGCGCTCGCGTTCGCCCATGGCCAGGGAATCATCCACCGCGACATCAAACCCGAGAACATCCTCCTCTCGGGCGAGCACGCGATCGTCGCCGACTTCGGCATCGCGCGCGCGATCAGCGCCGCCGGCAGCCTGACGCTCACCCAGGCGGGCCAACCGATCGGCTCGCCCGGCTACATGAGCCCGGAGCAGGCAATGGCCCTCGGAGACCTCGATGCGCGCACCGACCTCTACAGCCTCGGCTGCGTGCTGTTCGAGATGCTGGCGGGGGAGTCGCCCGCGGCGAGCATGACGGAACGCCGGGTGCACAACTGGACCCGGCTGGAAGCGAGCGCGGCCATGAAGCGAGCCGACGCCGGCGTCGCGCGGGCTGTGAAGCACGCCATCTCCCGGGCCCTCGCACCGCTTCCCGATGACCGGTTTCCCACGGTGACCGAGTTCGCGACGGCGCTGGGGGGATCCCCCCATCGGACGAGCGTGCCGACACGTGGGGTCTTCGCCAGCCGGCGGGGACGGAGAGTCGCCGTGGCGCTGGGAGTCGTGCTCGCAGTGGTGGGCGTCGGCGCGGCCGTCCGGCTGCTACGCAGTAGCGGGTGGCACCTCAATGATCGGCGCGTGGTCGTGGCGGTGATCGAAAACCACACCGGGGACCCCACGCTCGACAACGTGGGTCACATGGCGGCCGATTGGGTGACGCAGGGCCTCGCCCAGACGGGTCTGGTGGAGGTGGTGCCGTCCGTGTCGGTGATGAGCTCCTCCCGCACTCCCGGTGGGCACGGACCAGGCCATCTCGATGCCGTCGGGATTCAGACCCTGGGGCGCGAGACGGGCGCGGGTACGGTGGTCTCGGGCGCGTACTACCGGCAGGCGGACAGCATCCGATTCCAGGTCCAGATCTCCGCCGCGAAGGACGGCACGGTGTTGCGCGCGCTCGACCCGGTGGCGGGGCCGATCTCGCAGCCGCTCACCGCGGTGGAAGCCTTGCGGCAGCGGGTGATGGCGGCGCTCGCGACGCTGTTCGACTCACGCTTGAGCTTGTGGGCCAAGGCCACCGGCCAGCCGCCGACCTTCGCGGCATACCAGGAGTTCATCCAGGGACTGGATCGCATGGTGCAGTTCGACTCGCGTAGCGCCATCCAGCACTTCCGGCGCGCCGCGCAGGAGGACACGACCTTCCGGCTCCCGTTGATCTTCGCGGCGCACGAGCATATGGACCTGGGGGAGTACGCGACGGCGGACTCGATCGCGCACGCGGTGGAGCGCGCTCCGGGTCGCCTCGCTCCCCTCGACCAGCATTACCTCACGTGGGTGCTCGCCCAGAGCCGGGGCGACCGGCAGCGCGCACTCGAGACCGCGCGCGAGATGGCCGCCATCGCGCCGAATTCGGAGACGCTGTGGCTGGTCGCGCAGTGCGCGCTGGCGCTCAATCGCCCCCGCGAAATGGTCGCGGCCCTCACCACGCTGGGGCCCGATCGCGGCCTGTTCCGCGGCTGGTCGGTCTATTGGTTCTATCTGACGTTCGGCCGCCATCTGATCGGCGATCACCGCCGCGAGTTGAAGGAGGCGCTCGAAGGGCGGCGACGCCACCCGGCCGACTTCGCCGTGCTCGCGGCCGAGGTGCGCGCGCTCGCCGCCCTGGGGCGGGTCGCCGACATCAGCGAGCGACTGGTCGAAGCGCCCAGCCTCCCGCCGCAGCCGGGCTGGTCTCCCGCCGACATCGCCATCATGGCGGCGCTCGAGCTGGCGGCGCACGATCACCAGGCGGACGCGCCCGCCGCGGGCATGTGGGCCGTGCGGTGGCTGGAGGGCCGGCCGGCCACGGAGGCGCGCTCCGTGGCCAACCGGTTCCGTCTCGCCCTCGCCTATTACGTGGGGGGCCGACTCGACGACACCCGGCGACTGCTCGAGGGTCTCGCGTCGGAGCGGGCTGCGGGGGTACCGGACTATGCCACGATGCGGTGGATCGCCGTGATCACGGGTGACTCGCCCGATCGAGTGACCATCGAGGGGTTTCTCGGCGTGCTGGCGGCGCGCCAGGAGAGGCGGGCCGACGCGCTGGCCTTGGCCCGGACACTTCAGGCGATGAGCCCCCGCTATCTCTACGGCAGGCACACGATGTGGCGGGCACGGATCCAGGCCGTCCTGGGCGAGCGTGACACCGCCGTAGGGCTAGTACAGGAGGCGTTCGCGCAGGGGTATCCACGCGGCGGGGTGATGCACCTCTTCCCGTCGCTGCGGTCGCTGCGCGACTACCCGCCGTACCAAGAGCTGCTCACGCCCAAGGAGTAGGGTGCCGGTTGCACGTCTTGAGCGATTCTCGGGCGGCTCATCGGGCGGAGTTGGAGCTCGGTCTTTCCTCGCAATGATGGCACGCCTGTCGGTCGCCGCCGCGACCGCGTTCGTGATCGCTGGCTGTGGTACGACCCTGCCAGCACGAGCGCCAGCGCCCGCACCACTGAGCGACGCGGTCGAGCCCCAGGCGGTGCTGCGCGCCATGACCACGGTCGCCGACTGGCAGCTGGCGAACCCATCGGCCCACCAGCCGTACGAGTGGCAGGGGGCGCCATTCTGGGCAGGTCTCTACGAGCTCGCTGTGCGGTCGAGCAGTCGCCAGAAATACCTCGATGCGATCCGCCGGAATGGCGAAAGCGCCCAGTGGCAGCCGGGGCCGCAACCCTTTCTCGCGGACGACCACGCCGTCACCCAGAGCTACTTTCTTCTCTATCGAGTCGAGCATGATCGGCGCGTGATCGAGCCGGCCCTGGCGCGCTTCGGGGAGATGTTGCAGGCGCCGTTCGCCGAGTCGCTCGAGTTCAGCGACGATAAGACATTGCGCGAATGGGTCTGGTGCGACGCTCTGTTCATGTCTCCGCCGGCCCTCGCGCTTGCCGCGAGCGCCACGGGCGACGGTCGTTATGCCGATCTCATGGACCGGCTCTGGTGGAAAACAACGGACTACCTGTACGACCAGCACGAGCGACTGTTTTACCGCGATAGCCGATTCTTCGATCAGCGCGAACGCAACGGTAAAAAGGTGTTCTGGAGTCGAGGGAACGGCTGGGTGCTGGCAGGTCTCGCGCGCGTGCTGCAGTACTTGCCTCCGGACTATGCCGGGCGAGGGCGCTTCGCCGCCTTATTCCAAGAGATGGCGCAACGAATCGCTGACTTGCAAGGACCGGATGGCTATTGGCGTGCAAGTTTACTTGATCCAGACAGCCGGCCGAACCCGGAGACCAGCGGGACGGGTTTCTTCACGTACGCGCTTGCGTGGGGCATGAATGAGGGTTTGCTTGGACGCGAATACGAGCGCGCGGTACGCCGCGGATGGTCGGCACTGGTACGGGCCGTACGGCCAAGCGGCAAGCTCGGCTACGTTCAGCGCGTGGGAGATGCACCCGGCGACACGGGACCAGAGCAGACGGAGATGTACGGCACCGGGGCGTTCCTGCTTGCAGGCAGTGAGATCTTGCGACTGGCGTCCCGGTAGCAACCCCCCATGACCCAGATCGCATTCGCCAGCGTCGGCGTGGACTTCGGCGCCACGAAACTGTTCTCCGACGTCTCCTTCACGGTCGCGCCCGGGGAACGCTGGGGCATCCTGGGCCGGAACGGCACCGGGAAGACGACCCTGTTCCGGCTGCTGACGGGCGATCTCGAGCCCACTCGCGGGAGCATCGCGCGCGCGCCCGGCCTCCGCGTGTCGCTGCTCGAGCAGCACCGTGACTATGGCGCCGCGAGGTCGGTGTGGGAGGCGGCCGCCGGCGAGCTCGCCGAGCTGCTGGCGCTGGAACAGTCCCTGGTGGAACAAGCCGCCAACCTCGCCCACGACTCGTCGCCCCGCGCGTTGGCCCAGTACGGCGAAAACTTGGAGCGTTTCGAGCGCGAGGGTGGCTACGCCGTCACGGCCCGCATCGACGCAGTGTTGCACGGCCTCGAGTTCGATCCTGCCCAGGCCCGCGTAACGCCGCTGTCCGCGCTGAGCGGCGGCGAGCTCGGCCGGCTCGGCTTGGCCCGCCAGCTCATGTCGACCGCCGACGTCTTACTGCTCGACGAGCCGACGAATCACCTGGATCTCGAGACGACGCAGTGGCTCGAGCAATACCTCGCCGCGAGTGAGCGGACCGTGCTGCTCGTGAGCCATGACCGCGCGTTTCTGTCCGCCACCGTGGATCACGTGCTGCATTTCGAAGGCGGCACCGCCACGCCGTACTCGGCCGGCTACAGCGACTTTGTCGCCCAGCGCGCCGAGCGCCGGCTGGCGCAGCAGCGTGCGTTCGAGCAGCAGCAACGCACCATCGCGCACGAGCAGGACTACATCGCGCGCAACATCGCTGGACAGAACAGCAAACAGGCCAAGGGCAGGCGCAAGCGTCTCGAGCGGCTGCCGCGGCTCGGCCCGGTCGTCGGACCCGACGGCGCGATGGCGCTGCGGTTCGAGGTGACCGAACGGGGCGGCGATCAGGTGGTGACTGCCAAGAACGTGAGCGTGGCGGTCGGCACGCGTACCCTGGTGGAGCGATTCAGCGGCACCCTGGAGCGAACCGGCGTGGTGGGAATCATCGGACGCAACGGGGCGGGAAAATCCACGCTGCTGCGCGCGCTCCTTGGCGAGCATCCGCTCCACGGCGGCGAGCTCCGGCTCGGCGCGTCGATCACCACCGGGTACTACCGGCAGGATCTCTCACAGGTGCCGCTCGATGGTACGCTCTACGAGGTGATCGCCGCGCTGCGCCCGAAATGGGAGCGCGGTCAGATCCAGGGGCACCTGGGCCGCTTCGGGTTTTCGGGCCAGGAGGTGCTGCGCCGCGCCGACTCGCTGTCCGGCGGCGAGCGCGCGCGCGTCGCGCTGGCGATGCTGATGCTGTCGGGCGCCAATCTGCTCATCCTGGACGAGCCGACGAACCATCTCGACGTCGAATCCATCGAAGCGCTCGAGGACGCGATCGATGGATACGACGGCACGGTGATCCTCGTGAGCCATGACCGGGCGTTGTTGCGCGCGCTCACGACGCGGATTTGGATCCTGCACGGGCGGCACATGACCGAGTTCGCCGGCGGATACGCGGAGTGGGAGGAAGTGAGCACGGAGCGGGCGCACGCCGCCGCGGTCAGCGCCGCCGAGGAGCAAGCCCTGCGGCAGGTGCACGAACGCCACCGGGTGGCCCCATCCCCGAAAAGCGATCCGCGCAAAGACCTGCGCCGCGCGCAGCGCGAGCTCGACGAGGCGGAGGCCGCGGTCGCGGCGCTGGAATCCGAGGTCGCGCGCGTGGTCGCAGCGCTCGAGGACCCGGCGCTTTACACGCGTCCCGATGGCGCCGCGACGGCCCACACGCTCGGCGCGCAGCTCGAGACCCTCAAGCGCGACCTCGACGCGGGGCTCGAGCGGTGGACGCAGGCCACGGAGCAGGTCGAGATGCGAGCGCCGCGATAGGCTCATTGAAAGCGGTGGCGAAAGCTGATTCGTTTCATCACCTGAAGGGAGCCATGGCCTCCCGCTACACGCTCGAGCGCGAGCTGGGCGCCGGCGGCATGGCCACCTGAGCGTCGACCTACAGAACGGCCGGAGTAGCGCGCCCAGAGCCCTGTCGGTGGCCCGTATCCCGACAACCCCGGGTGGACGCGACCGCGCAGTTACGACGTCTCGCGGGACGGAGAGCGGTTCCTGATGATGAAGCTGCCGGCCGAAGAGCTCCGGCCGCGGATCGCGGTGGTGCTGAACTGGTTCGCTGAGCTGCGGGCGAAAGTCCCGCGCTAGCCGCTCAGACGTGAGAAATGACGCTTCCGGTCGCCACCCCGACGGCCGATGCTTCCATTTTTGGGAGCTGCTCCCGCCACCAGCGCTCGGCGTGCTGCTCGGTCCATGGCTCACCGACGTCACACGCCGCCAAGCGCCGTGCCGCATCGAGTGCATCGGGCGGCCGCCGCTCGGCGTCCTTCGCCAGGCACTCCAGAATCGCGTCGTCGAGCGACACGTCGACCGGGAACGGGCTGTGAATGGAGGGGGGCACCGGCACGGCGCGGATATGCTGCGCGATGATCTCGTTGGCGGTGTCCCCGCTGAACACGAGGCGGCCCGTCAGGAGCCAATACCCCAGGCAGCCCACGCCGTACAGATCGGCGCGGCCGTCGACCGCGCCGCCAGTTGCCATCTCGGGCGGCATGAACGCGGGCGTGCCGATGATCCGGTCGGCGGCGATCGCTAACTGCGGCCCTTCCGTCACGGGCTGCCGGGACTTCACGATCCCGAAATCCAGGACCTTCACGAAGTCGTGCTCGAGGCCCATGCGGCAGAGGTGAATGTTGGCCGGTTTGATGTCCCGATGCACCAGGCCCTGGGCATGCGCCTCCGCGAGGGATGCGCACACCTGCTGCAGCACGTGCACCGTGCGGGCGGGTGGTATGGGACCGAACCGCTCCACCAGTGAATCGAGATCGATTCCATCCAGGAGCTCCATGACGAAGTAGAGCGTGCCGTCGTCGGTCTTCCCGAAGTCGTACAACTCGATGGTGTGGGGCGAGCGCAGCCCGGCGGCGGCCTCGGCCTCGCGCCGGAACCGCTGCGCGACGCGTTGGGCGTGCTCGGTCCCGTCGAAGGCGGCCTTCTCGGATCGGATCAGCTTGATGGCGGCGGGACGCGCCAGCATCCGATGGTGGGCCACGTACACTTCCCCCATCCCGCCGCGGCCCAACAACGCGCCGAGCCGATAACTCCCGAGCTCCCGCGCGTCCCGCACCTCGCGGCCGAGCCGCGTGATGACACCGGAGATGAGGGTCGCGATCGCGACCGCCAAGACGTCGGGGATGTGCATCCAGAGGAGGTGAGCCGGTGCCACGCTCAGATGCCGCGCGGCGATCGCCGTCGCCATCGCGAGCGGGTCCATCGACGCCGCGATCGACGCTGTCAAGAGCGTCCGACGTGGGGTACTCGGCACGATCGCTGCGAACATCAGGATGATCATGCCAAGGCGGGAAATAATCGGCCCGCCAGTCATGCCCGACTCCGGAAGAGAGACGTGCTCAACGGCGGCCACGCCGGCCGCGATGACCACTTCATACGCCAGTCCGAGCGTCACAAAGGACTCAGGATCAGTCATGGCGCGCCGGGTGTAGAGGAACACGCCGAGCGACACGCAGGTCACGCTCGCGACGATGACATCCGCCACGACGGGCCACGCGACGTGCAGACGCGGGAACAGCGTGTGGCCGAGCACCACGTTGACGATGGCCAGGGCAATGAGGAGCCGGGCGAGGATACCGAGGCGACGCCGTGCTTCGCGCAGCAGGTCGGGGGGGAGCGCGCTCGCGCGAGGCCCGGTCGTCGGGGGGCCACTGAAGGGACTCTTCAACGCGAGGATGAGCCCGCGCGGGGTCACAGTGGTTTCAAACTACGGCATTTCGCGATTTCACGATATACTTGACGTTCTTCATCATGATGATCATTTCGCCAGCATCGCCCGTGCGATCCTGATCAAGGGGGCGGGACTGGCCGAGATCGCGACGCCGCTTCTTATTCTGGTCATGTCCGCGAGCGACCTCGAACGCCTGACCATCAACACCATCCGCACGCTCGCGATGGACGCGGTGCAGGCGGCGAAGTCGGGGCACCCCGGGACCCCGATGGCCATGGCTCCGGTCGTCTACTGTCTGTGGCAGGAGTTCCTGCGCTTCGATCCCGACGATCCCATCTGGCCGAACCGGGATCGGTTCGTCCTCTCGATGGGCCACGCCTCGCTGCTGCTCTATTCGATGCTCGCGCTCGCGGGCGTGAAGGCCGTGAACGCCAAGTACGAGCGGTTGGGCCAGCTCGCCCTGACGCTCGACGACATCAAGCGCTTCCGTCAGCTCGACAGCAAGGCGCCCGGCCACCCCGAATACCGCTGGACCTCCGGCGTGGAGGCGACGACCGGCCCGCTGGGACAGGGGGTGGCGACCAGTGTCGGCATGGCGATCGCCGGCCGTTGGATGGCCCGGCAGTTCAACCGTTCGGGTTTCGACCTGTTCGGGTACGATGTGTACGCGTTGTGCGGCGACGGCTGCATGATGGAGGGCATCTCGGGGGAGGCGGCGTCGCTCGCCGGCCATCTGCAGCTCGCCAACCTCTGTTGGATCTACGACAACAACAAGATCACCATCGAGGGTCACACCGACTGGGCGTTTTCAGAAGACGTGGCGACGCGCTTCATCGCATACCGCTGGAATGTGACCAGGGTCGGCGATGCCAACGATCTCGACATGCTGCGGCGCGCGTTTCGCACCTTCCGTGCAACCACCGATCGGCCCACGCTGATCATCGTGGACAGCCATATCGCCTATGGTGCGCCCAACAAGCAGGACACGAGCGCCGCCCACGGCGAACCGCTCGGCGAGGAAGAAATCCGGCTCACCAAGCGCACCTACGATTGGCCCGAGGATGCCAAGTTTCTGGTGCCCGACGGGGTCCGGGAGCATGTCGCGAGCGGTGTCGGAAAGCGCGGACGGGCGCTGCGCGATGCATGGTTCGCTCTGGTGGAGGAGTACCGCCGGGCCTATCCGGAGCTCGCCGACCAGGTGTATCGCATGCAACACCGCCAGCTTCCCGAGGGCTGGGATCGCGACCTTCCGAGCTTCCCCGCGGATGCCAAGGGCCTCGCGGGCCGGGATGCGTCCGCTCAGGTGCTGAACGCCCTGGCCAGGAACGTTCCCTGGCTGATCGGCGGATCGGCGGACCTGGCCCCCTCGACCAAGACGCGGCTGACGCTCCCCGACGCAGGGGATCTCACCGCCGAGACCCCCGGAGGACGGAACCTGCATTTCGGCATCCGCGAGCACGCGATGGGCGCGGTGCTGAACGGATTATCCCTGTCCAAGGTCCGCGCGTTCGGCTCCGGATTCCTGATTTTCAGCGATTACGGGCGACCGGCGCTGCGGCTCGCGGCCTTGATGGAGATCCCGGTGATCTACGTCTTCACGCACGACTCGATCGGCGTCGGTGAGGACGGGCCGACCCACCAGCCGGTCGAGCAGCTCGCATCGCTGCGCGCGATCCCGGGTCTCATCACGTTGCGCCCGGCCGACGCGAACGAGGTGCGCGAGGCCTGGCGCGTGATTCTGCAGCTGCGCCATGTCCCCGCTGCCCTCGTGGTGTCGCGGCAGCCGCTCCCGACGCTCGACCGCAGCCGCTACGCGTCGGCCGCGGGCGTCGCGAACGGGGCGTACGTGCTCGCGGACGCAGAGGGGGACCGCCCGGACGTGCTGCTGCTCGGCACCGGAAGCGAGGTGGCCTTGTGCGTCCAGGCGCACGAGCGGCTCAGCGCCACGGGCGTGCGGTCCCGCGTCGTCAGCATGCCGTCCTGGGAGCTGTTCGAGCAGCAGCCGCAGTCCTATCGGGACGGCGTGATTCCTCCCGACGTCACGGCTCGGGTATCCGTGGAGCAGGCGAGCGGGTTCGGGTGGGATCGTTACGTCGGGCCCGAGGGCGCGCGCATCGGCATGGAGACGTTCGGTGCGTCGGCGCCGCTGCAGGAGCTGCAAAAGAAGTTCGGCTTCACCGTGGAGCACGTGGTCGCGGCCGCCCGAGCGCAGCTCGAGCGCAACGGCGTGGGCTCGCATGCCTCGTGACCTGCCGCTCTCGAACGGCCGGTTGCTCGTGGCGTTCGGCCGCGACTATCTGATCCGGGACATCTATTACCCGCACGTGGGCAAGGAAAACCACGCCACGGGGCATCCGTTCCGATTCGGCGTCTGGACGGAGGGCAAGTTCAGCTGGATCGGCTCAGACTGGCAGCTCGACCGGCGTTACGCCGTCGACTCCATGGTCACCGAGGTGCGCGCCCGGCACGAGGTCCTGGGCATTGATCTCCTGTTCCACGACGCTGTGGATTTCTACGAGAATGTCCTGGTGCGCCATGTCGGGGTGACGAACCTTCAGGATCGCGCCCGGGAGATCCGGCTCTTCTTCCATCACGACTTCCACATCCGCGGGTACGAGGTCGGGGACACGGCGCTCTATTCGCCCGAGACGCAAGCCCTGATCCACTATAAGGACGACCGCTACTTCCTGATGAACTGCGCGGTGGGTGGGGACATCGGGGTGCGACGCTACGCCTGTGGGACGAAGGAGGTCGCCGGAGCCGAGGGGACCTGGCGAGATGCCGAGGATGGGGAGCTGCAGGGCAATCCCATTGCGCAAGGCTCCGTGGATTCCACACTGGGCCTGTCGCTCACCGTGCCGGCGCGCGGTTCGGCGGAAGCGGCCTACTGGATGGCCGCCGGCCGCGACTTCCGCGAGGTGGCCACGATCGACAAGGTGGTGCGCGAGAAGTCCCCCGGGGAGCTGTTGCGGCGGACGCGCAACTACTGGCGCTTGTGGGTGCACAAGGACCAACGCGGTCTCGACGGCCTGCCCGAGCTCGTGGTCCAGCGCTACAACCAGAGCCTGCTCATCATCCGCTCGCAAATCGATCATGACGGCGCGATCACCGCGGCCAACGACACGGACATCATCGGGTTCGCGCGCGACACCTACTCCTACATGTGGCCGCGCGATGGCGCCCTGGTCGCCGCAGCCCTGATGCGGGCCGGCCATGTGGGCGCGCCGGAGAAATTCCTGCAATTCTGCTCGCACGTTATCTCCCCGCTCGGATATGTGCGGCACAAGTACAATCCCGACGGGACCCTCGCCTCCTCGTGGCACGGCTACGTGCGCGACGGGAAACCCGTGCTTCCCATTCAGGAGGACGAGACGGCGCTCATCATCTGGGCGCTGTGGCAGTATTTCGAGCTGTACCAGCGCATCGAGGAGACGGCGCCGTTCTACCGCACGCTCGTGACGCGCCCTGCGGACTTCATGCTCGGGTACGTCGACCCTGCGACCGGCCTGCCGCTCCCCTCCCACGACTTGTGGGAAGAGCGGTGGGGCGTGCACGCCTTCACGGTCGCGGCCGTGATCGCCGGCCTCCGGGCCGCCGCTCGCCTCACCGAGGCGTTCGGGGAGCCGGAGCGGGCAGCCCGCTATGACGCAGGTGCGGCGCGTATGCGCGACGGGTTGGGTGCCGTCCTGTGGAACGAACGTGAACAGCGCTTCGCGCGGATGGCGTCGCCCGGGCCCAATGGCTACACCCTCGATATGACCATGGACTCGAGTCTCCTCGGGCTGGTGGAATTCGGCGCGCTCGCTCCCGATGATCCGCGCGCCGAGTCGACCACGCATCAGGTCGAAGAGCGTCTGTGGGTCCACACCGACATCGGCGGCCTGGCGCGCTATGAGAACGACGCCTACCACCAGGTCGAGCGGCAGGACACGAAGCGCGTGCCCGGCAATCCGTGGTTCATCAGCACGCTGTGGCTGGCGCGTTATCGCCTGCTGCGCTCCCACACCGTCGAGGACCTCGCGCGGGGCCTCGAGCTGATCGAATGGGCCGCCCGACGTGCATTGCCCTCGGGGGTGATGGCGGAGCAGCTCCATCCCTACACGGGCGAGCCGTTGTCGGTCTCGCCGCTCACCTGGAGTCACGCCGCGTACGTGCGTGTGGTGCGGGAATACCTCGACCGCACGGCGCAGCTCAACCGTTGTCCAACGTGCGGCCACGAGACCGGCCGTACCGCGCGGCTCACCGACCGGCTCACGGCGATCACCGAACCGCACGAATTCGAGCGCCAGCCGTGACCTCGCCCAACGTGGTCGTCGAAGAGATGGAATCATTTCCGCGGCGGGCCGCCCAATGGCTGGCTGAAACGATGGCCCGGGTCCTCGCGACCCGCGGGCATTGCGCCATCGCGTTGTCCGGAGGCACGACCCCCCGCCCGGTGTACGCCGCGCTCGCGGCGCCGGACCTGGCAGGCGGGATCGCCTGGAACCGGGTCGATGTCTATTTCGGCGACGAGCGCGCCGTTCCACGCGACGACGCCGAGAGCAACTACCGGATGGCGATGGAGGCCCTGCTGACGCATGTCGCGATTCCGGAGGCGTGCGTTCACCGCATCGAGGGCGAACGCCGCGATCTGGACGCGGCCGCCGCCGACTACGGCCGCGAGCTCCCCGCCGCGCTCGATGTGCTCGTCCTGGGCATGGGTTCGGACGGGCACACGGCGTCCCTGTTCCCGGGCTCACCTGCGGTTCTCGAGCGACGGCGCCGCGTGATGCTCGTGGAGAGCCCGAAGCCGCCGCGCCAGCGGATCACGATCACACCGCCCGTCATCGCCGCAGCCCGACAGGTGGTGGTGCTGGTGACGGGACGAGACAAGGCGCCGGCGGTCGCCCGAGCGCTCGACGGCGACGCCCCCTCCCCGAGCGAGGTCCCGGCGGTCCTCGCCCGCGACGGCGTGTGGTTTCTCGACCCCCTTGCGGCGGCGCAACTGCCGCGGCCCGTGCCATGAACGTACTCGCCGGTGACGTGGGTGGGACGAACGCGCGACTCGCGCTCGTTGACGTGGTGGACGGCCGGGCCACCATTCAAGAACAGCGAACCTACCGGAGCCAGGCGTACTCGGGACTCGCCCCGATCGTGCGGACCTTCGTCACGGAGGTGGGCTTACGACCGGAGCGGGCGTGCATCGGGGTGCCGTGCCCCGCCACGGAGGAGGAATGCGTGGCCCCGAACCTCCCGTGGAAAGTCGACGCGGACGCGGTCGCCGCCGACATCGGGATCGCGTCGAGCGCCCTCATTAACGACTTCACCGCGATCGGCCACGGCATTGCGTTCCTGCGCGCCGAGGATCTCGAGACGCTGCAGGCCGGCGAGCCCAAAGCGCGCGCGCCCATCGGAGTGATCGGCGCCGGGACCGGCCTGGGTGTGGGGTTTCTCACCTGGCGGGGCGATCACTACGAGGTCCACGGCTCGGAAGGCGGCCACGTAGGCTTTTCGCCGCGTGGCGAGCGGCAGGCGGGCGTCGCCCGGTCCCTGGAGCGCCAATATGGTCGCGTGTCGCGGGAGCGCGTGCTTTCGGGGCCGGGGATCATCGCGACCTATCGCTACCTCGCCACCACCGGGGATGCCCCCGAGAACCCGGCGGTCCGCGATGAATTGGAGCGGCACGATCCGGCCGCGGTCATCTTTCGACATGCGCTCGCCGGGACCGACGCGTTATGCCGGCACACGCTCGACGCCTTCGTGGATGGACTGGGAGCTGCGGCGGGCGACCTGGCCCTCAGCGTGCTCGCGAGCGCTGGTGTCTACGTCGGAGGTGGCATTGCCCCGCGGATCGTCGCGCATTTGCGCAAGGGCGCGTTCCTCCGGGCCTTCCGCGACAAGGGCCGGATGTCGGGGTACCTCGCGCGCGTGCCGCTGCATGTAATCGTTAACCCGCACGTCGCGCTGCTGGGCGCGGCAGCCGTAGCGGCAAGGCTCCCGTGAAAACGCGCATGCAGGCCCTGCTCGACCTCGGGCAGAGCGTCTGGCTCGACTACCTCCGGCGCGGCATGCTGCAGTCCGGCGAGCTGCAGCGAATGATCGACGATGGGCTGCGCGGTATGACGTCCAACCCGACGATCTTCGAGCACGCGATCGGCGGCAGCACCGATTACGACCATGCGCTCTCGCGGGTCGCCGCGTCGCCCCGAACCGATCGAGAGATCTTCGAACTCTTGGCGGTGGAAGACGTGCGCACCGCCGCGGATGCCTTTCACCCGGTCTATGACGCGTCCCAAGGGGCCGATGGATTCGTCTCGCTCGAAGTGTCGCCGACCCTTGCGCGTGACACCGCGGGCACGATCGGAGAGGCCCGGCGACTGTGGGCCGCGGTCGACCGGCCGAACGTGATGATCAAGGTGCCCGGGACGCGCGAGGGATGGCCGGCGATCGAGCGCCTCCTGACCGACGGCATAAACGTCAATATCACGCTCCTGTTCTCGCTCGAGCACTACCGGCAGGTCGCCGAAGCGTATGTGCGGGCCCTCGAAGCGCGGCGCAAAGCCGGGCAGGCGATCGACCGGATCGCATCGGTCGCGTCGTTCTTCGTGAGTCGCGTCGATACGGAAGTAGACCGGCGTCTCGACGCGCAGGGCGGGGGACCCTCGCGCCTGCGCGGCAGGATCGCGATTGCGAACGCGCAACTTGCCTACGCCTGGTTCCGCGAGTTGTTGCAAGGGCGGCAGTGGCGGTCGCTCGCGGCGGCGGGGGCGAAGCCCCAGCGCTTGCTGTGGGCCAGCACCGGCACCAAGGACCCAGCCTATTCGGATGTTCTCTACGTGGATTCGCTGATCGGCGCGGACACGATAAACACGTTACCGCCGCAGACGCTCCAGCTGTTCGAAGACCACGGCACCGTGCGAGAAGCCCTTCCCGGCGACGCCGCGGACGCGCAGCGCGTCATGGATGACCTCCGGGCGGCCGCGATCGACTTCGGGGACGTCGCCCGCGTGCTCGAAGGGGAGGGGATCGAGAAGTTCGCCCACTCCTTCGAGACGCTGCTTGGCGTGATCGCCGCGAAGCGCAAGACGCTCGTGGCGGCGGCACCGCCGCGGCACTCCGCCGAGCTGCGGGCGTTCGACCAGGCCGTGGCGCAGCGGCTCGCCGAGCTGGAGGACGCCGACGTGCCCAAGCGGATTTGGAGCCGCGACCCGACCGTCTGGAAGGCTGACCCCGCCACACCCGAGATCAGCGATCGGCTGGGTTGGCTCAACGTGGGCAAGATGATGGCGCAGCAAGTCAAAGCATTGGCGGCGTTCGCCGAGGAGATACGACAGAAGTTCGACCGCGTCGTGCTGTGTGGCATGGGGGGCTCGAGTCTGGCGCCGGAGGTGCTGTGGCGCACGTTCGGCCGCAAGCCGGGCTACCCGGCGCTCGCGGTGCTCGACAGCACCGACCCGCGTGCCGTGATCGCCGCGCTCGGAGGCGAGGACATCACGCGCACGCTGTTCCTCATTTCGAGCAAGTCCGGGACGACGCAGGAGACCGACTGCCTGTACCGCCACTTCTGGGAGCAAACGCGCGGCCGGGGCGCACAGTTCGTCGCCATTACCGACCCCGATACACCGCTCGCTCGGCTCGCGGGGGAGCGAGGATTTCGCCGCACCTTCCTGAACCCCACGGACATCGGCGGTCGCTATTCCGCGCTGTCCTATTTCGGGCTCGTCCCGGCGGCCCTGATCGGCATCGACGCGGGCCAGCTGCTGCACCGGGCGCATCGCATGGCCGAGGCGTGCGCCGCGTGGGTTCCGGCACGCCAGAACCCCGCCGCGTGGCTCGGGGCCATTCTCGCGGAAGCCGCACTGGCGGGCCGCAACAAGACCACGTTCGTCCTGTCGCGGGGGATCGGGAGCTTCGGGCTGTGGGTCGAGCAGTTGATCGCGGAGAGCACCGGCAAGGAGGGGAAGGGGATCCTGCCCGTCGCCGCAGAGCCGCTGGGCCCGCCCGAGGTGTACGGGCGCGACCGTGTCTTCGTATCGCTCACGCTTACGGGTGAGGAGGACGATCCGACCGAGGCAGGGCTTCACGCCCTCATGGCCGCCGGACACCCCGTGGTCCGGCTGTCGCTCGAGGACCGATACGATCTCGGCCAGGAGTTTTTCCGCTGGGAGTTCGCAACCGCCGTCGCGGGGGCAATCATGGGCATCAATGCGTTCGACCAACCCAACGTCGCCGAGAGCAAGCAAAACACGAAGGACGTGCTCGCCGGCCATCAGCCCCCAACGGCCCCCGTCACGGCCACCGAGCTCGACCGATTCCTGACCGCGGTTCGACCGGGCGACTATCTCGCCTTCATGGCGTACCTGCCGCCGACGCCGCACAACGATCGACGCCTGGCGGCCGCCCGCGGAAAGTTACGCGACCGACTCAAGGTCGCCACGACGCTCGGCTACGGCCCGCGGTTCCTGCATTCCACCGGGCAGTTACACAAGGGCGGCCCCCCGATCGGTCATTTCCTGCAAATCACCGAGCGGCCGGACCAGGATGTTCCCATCCCCGGCATGCCGTACGCCTTCGGCCAATTAGAGGCGGCGCAGGCGGAAGGCGACTTGCGCGCGCTGCGGGCGCGCGGTCGCCCGGCGGTCCGGATCGACGGCCTCGGGCTGTTGGAGCGATGAGCATCACGCACGTCTTCTTCGATGTGGGGGGAGTCCTTGGCACGAACGGCTGGGACCAGCACCATCGCGCGGCCGCGGCTGAAGCGTTCGGCCTGGACGCCGCCGAGCTCCACAAGCGACACGAGGAGGCGGTCACGGTGTGGGAAACCGGCGGGATGTCGCTGGACGAGTATCTCGATCACACCGTGTTCTTCCGCGCGCGCCCGTTCAGTCGCGAGGACTTTCGCGCGTTCATGTTGAGTCAAAGTGTCGCGTTCCCGGAGACGATCGCCGTAGCACGCGATCTCGCCCGGACGGGGCGCTACCGGATGATGACGATCAACAACGAATCGGCCGAGCTGAACGCGTACCGGTTACACGTATTCGGCCTGCGGGGCATCTTCGACGCGTTCTTCACGTCGTGCTGGGTGGGCGTCCTCAAGCCCTCGCGGCAGATCTACGAGCGTGCCCTGGTGATGTCGCAAGCCGAGCCGTCGGCGGCGGCATTCATCGACGATCGCGAGCACAACCTCGAGACCGCACGGGAGCTCGGCATGCACACGATTCTGTATCACGACGCCCTACAATTGCGCCGGGATCTCACGGCGCTGGCCGTGGCCATCTGAAGGAGGAGCGGCAATGCAACTGGCGATGATCGGGTT
>Ga0209577_10000290_pt1 | contig 50887 bp, 42 predicted proteins | sample GraSoiAngelo_109_FD_185874 | JGI IMG/M metagenome (GOLD analysis project Ga0209577, IMG submission 185874) | Grasslands soil microbial communities from the Angelo Coastal Reserve, California, USA - 14_0903_12_20cm (SPAdes) (version 2) | ecosystem: Environmental > Terrestrial > Soil > Grasslands... | reverse complement strand
GGCAATTCTCTCTATGAACCACTCCGAGGTACCACGATTATCAAAGGACGGGGCGGACGCAGGGCGCTCCAGCCAACCTTCACCGCTACCAATTCCGAACAGGGTGCAATATGAAGCGTAAGCCTTGCGATCCGGATCTTGATCCGGCAAGGCAGCGCCACCACACCGTAGTGAGCGAGAACATCACGAAACAACGGGTTGACCGTGGGATCGTAGATGTCGGGAGCCGCCACACCTTCTCCCAGGTTGTCGAGAACGACCACTCTCGGACATGCACCTAAACGACGAAACGCCTTCTCGTGGAGTTCTGCCCAGATGCGGGTACTCGAACGCCACACCAGCAGGCGCACGGACTTGCGGCTGTATCCCAGAGTCAACACGAACAGCCTGGTCCTGCGGTACTTGCCCGTTTGCGGGTCGCGAACCCGAGGGCCGCTGCCGTAATCGACCTGGGCTTCTTCCCCTGGCTCGGTGAGGATGATCCCCGCTGCCTGGGGTAGCTTGGAACCGCCAAGCCTGCGTACGAAACGCTTTACCGTTTGGTAGTCGCCGGGATACCCGTGGTCGGTAACCAGATCCTGCCAGATGGCCTTGGCATTCCGTCCACGGCTCAGTTTCTCCTCGATGAGGTCACGGTAGGGTTCGCAGGCACTGACCCTGCCCGCGGGGGAGCTTGGGGGTTGCGATAAAAGGCCTACAAAGTCGGGGGTCACTTCGTTGGCCGGTTTTGCCTCCGATAGGTCGGGGGTCACTTCGCTGGCCGGTTTTGCCTCCGATAGGTCGGGGGTCACTTCGTTGGCCGGTTTTGCCGGCGCCCGCCTTCCCCAGGCACGCGGGATCCGTACCGCAATCCCGGCCGCCTTTAGGTAAGACGTCATGCGCCTTGGGCGCACCACCAATCATGAAAATAGGGTTCAGCGGGCTGGTCCGAGGGCGGGTCAGTCTGTGGTACAAGCATCCGAGGATGGCGGTTGCTTGGAGGTCGGGAAAGGCTGTGTGGACATCGATCCCGTAGGTAAGACTGACCCGCGCCGGTAAAGGTACCACCATTTGTCGCACCCGGAAACGGGAAGGACGTATAGCAGTGTCTGTAACAGACCTGCGGCGCAGCAATCGCCTCCGCTAAAGGAGGTGCTATGCAAACTTTGGTGGAACGTGGCTGTGGAATGGATGTGCATCAGGCCACGGTCGTGGCCTGCTTGTTGATTGTTTTGCAGAACGGAAAAATCCGCCAGAAGCAGATACGGACGTTTGGTACCACCACGCGAGAGCTGCTGAGCTTGCGCGAGTGGTTGCTCTCAGAAGGCTGCACTCATACAGCTATGGAGAGCACGGGAGTGTATTGGAAGCCGATCTACGCCATCCTTGAGGGAGCTTTCGAGATCGTGGTCGCCAACGCGCAACACGTCAAGAAGGTTCCGGGGCGCAAGACCGACGTGAAGGACGCGGAATGGATTGCGGACTTGCTCTGCCACGGGCTGCTGCGCTCCAGCTTTGTTCCCCCGAAACCCATTCGCGAACTCCGCGACTTGACGCGCTACCGCCGCAAGCTGGTGGAAAGCCAGTCGGCGGAGCGCAACCGTCTGCTGAAGCTGCTAGAGACCGCCAACATCAAGTTGGCCAGCGTGGCCACGGACGTATTTGGAGTCTCCGGCCGACTCATGCTCGAAGCTCTCGTGGAAGGAAGAGCGACCCTCCACGAAATGGCCGAGTTGGCGAAAGGAGCGCTGCGCAAGAAGATCCCTGAACTGGAGTTGTCGCTCGAAGGAAAGGTAGAAGAACACCATCGTTTCCTGTTGAAGTTGCAACTCGATCGGCTGCAGGCGGTGGAAAAAGATTTGGTCCTCCTCGAGCAACGCATCCAAGAGAAGCTGCAGCCGTATGAGGCCCAAGTCACCTTGTTGGATGAGATCCCGGGCGTGGATTGGACGCTAGCGGCAGCGATCATCGCTGAACTGGGTGTGGACATGAATGTCTTCGGGAATGTTTCTCAGCTGGCATCCTGGGCTGGCATTTGTCCTGGCAATAACGAATCTGGCGGCAAGCGCAAGAGCGGTCGCATCCCAAAAGGCAATGTGTACTTGAAGGCGGCTCTAGTGGAGGCGGCCAACGCAGCGGCGAAAGCTAAGGGCACTTACTTGAGGGACAAATTTTACCGTCTCAAAGCCCGGCGGGGGTACAAGCGCGCGGCGATAGCGGTGGCCCATAAGATCTTGGTGGCCATCTTTCACATGTTTTCCCACCGAGTCTGCTACAACGAATTGGGTGATCTCTACCTCGACAAGCTGAACAAACACCACCTGACTCGAAACTTGGTTCATCGCTTGGAGCGTCTCGGCTATACTGTGACACTAGAACACAAAGCCGCATGATGCCCAACTCCTCCGCCCGCTGAACCCTATTTTCATAGCAGCAGCGCCTGCGGTTTCACGCCGTACACCGGTTTCTCGCTCGATCTTTCGTAAAGACCATCCGAGCGTTCCCAGTGCGATGACTTGTTGTTTCTTTTCTTCGCTCAAGGCATTGCTCATACCAAGAGAGCCTATAAAGGCTCCCGTCGGAGTCAATGTCCCGAGCCTTCACCGTTGGCCGGTTTTGAAGTGACCCTGACTGGCCGGTTTTGAGTGATCCCTGAGGGGCGCGCTCGGCAATTCAACTACTTTGCGACGCAGATGACAACGTTCGGGACTGTTCGAAATCAGAGGGTTATAACCGGAGCATGAAATCTGTGACATAGAGTTCGTCGATCATTTGATCCCACATTTTCTTTTTGAGGTCAGTGTATGTAGCAGTATGATCTAGCCCAACGCCGGTAATCAACTAAGGAGAATTCGTGGGTCTCTTCCGCCGACTCGCTGCGTACGTCACCAGGAAGCACCCCGAATGGGTGCGGCCCGACGTTGGTGACCTGCTGGATTCGGCGCCGGATGGGATGGTGATCGTCAACGCTGACGGAAAGATCGTTGTCGTCAATGCGCAAACTGAGATCCTGTTCGGCTACAGCCGGCAGGAGTTAATCGGGCAGCCTGTCGAGATCCTCATCCCGGCACGCCTTGAGCGCTTGCACGTAAAGCATCGCGCGTCATTTCTCGCCGAGCCGCACGTTCGTCCGATGGGTGCCGGGCAGGAGCTTCTCGGCAAACGTAAGAATGGGACGGAGTTTTCCGTTGAAATCAGTCTCAGCCCTTTGCGGACCCCACAAGGACTTTTCGTCACCAGCGCCGTCCGCGACATCACTGAGCGCAAGCACGCGGAGGAGCAGATCAAGAAACTCAATGCGGAGCTCGGGGAAGCGCTGCGCCGGGCCGAACGCCTAGGAGCGACTGGCGAACTGGCGACAAATATGGCTCGCGAGATCGAAAACGTGCTGGACACCTTGGCAAGGTTGCTCTCGCAGCTTGAGCGCCACCCTGGCGCCGACCCCGACACTAAGGAGTTGGTTGGCAAAGCACAGGAGGAAGTCACCGACATTAGACGCATCACGGGCAACACGCTCGCCCTGCAACGGGAACACGACTCTTGGAAGAGAGGATGATGGCGCTGCGGTTACGACTCGCTAGCCCGCGATGCGCATTGAAATGGAGCGCCGACCAGGACTGCATTCCGCGGCCGGCCTTGGACTTGGTGGCAGTAGACGGACTCAATTGCCAAAGTAAGGCGCGTTTTTCCCCCATGTCTCGGGCGATCCGTTCGGAATCCTCGTGCGTCGCCCCTTTCTGCTACAGATATAGAGAGTCAACCAGGGCGGGCAGCAGATCGTACCAATGGCTCTCCGCGATTCCCTTCGCTACCGAAGTGTTTCCCCGTCGATCCTCCCGCGCTAGGGGGCAGATCGGAGTCCGAGAATAGCGGTTCGTTTGTGGTGGTTATTGTAGCCTCCCCGCTGGTGCAGTCAACGATCGCTGATCAATTTGGTGCCGCAAATTTGTCAAACTGTTGCCGGCACGGACAACTCCTCTTCGATCTTCACAGTAGGGAAGAGGACGACTTTGAATTGAAGAGACCGCGCGATGAGGCACGATTTTTCGGCTTTCTCAAGCAAGCGAATGACCCGGCCACGATCCTCTTCCTTCAAGATGCTAACGACAGGCCGCAGTTTGATTTCCGTAAAGCGCCAGATACCATCCTCGTTGCCGAGCACGCCTTCCGCGTCCAGGTTGAAGGACGCAAATCCCAGGCGGGACTTCTCCGCAATACCGGAAAAGGTGCTGACAAAGCAGCTTGCCACAGCGGCGACGAGGAAGTGTTCCGGTGTCCAGCGCCCTGGCTCCCCCAAGAACTCCGGTGGGGCGCTGAACGATATGCAAGACAGGACTCCTTCCGCGTGGACGACGCCATTGCGTCCGCCCGCGCCGAATGCGTTGACTCGATATTCATGGTGAGCTTCCATTTCCTTCTCCTTTCATCTTTACGGCGGGAAATTGCTTCCGATTCTGGCCCCGCGTTAGCAATTCAAACCTAACAAGGGAGCCCGTACGACGCTGTGACCTGAGTCACGATCAAGAGTGATGGCCGTCACGGCCAAACGGACTTGTCTGGGCGTATTCGTGGTACGCAGGGAGGTGACCCATGCAAGCGGTTCAAGCAAGAACGAGAATTACACTGAAGAATATTCTGCTTACCACTGACTTTTCTCCAGCCGCAGAAGCGGCCGCGCCATTCGCGATCCAGATCGCCAGAAATTACGGAGCGAAAGTGTACGGCGTCCACGTGAATCCATTCGACAATTACGCAGCCGCGGCGCCCGAGGCCTGGGCAGCGATGGCTGAGGCCGCGGACAAGGAAACCAAGGAACATGCCCAGCGTCTTAATGACCAGCTCAAGGGCATCGAACACGAAGTGATGATTGGTGAAGGCAATATCTGGGAAGTGATATCTAATCTGATCAAAGAGAAGGAAATTGACCTGATCGTCCTTGGGACGCGCGGGCGCACCGGGCTTGGAAAGGTCCTGCTCGGCTCAGTTGCTGAAGAGATTCTGCGGCAATCACCGTGCCCGGTGCTGACCGTGGGGCCGCACGTCACAGTGCAGCCCGAGAAGGCAGCGGAGATGAGTGAAATCCTCTACGCCACGGATCTGACGGCGGACTTTCCGGCAGCTGCACCCTACGCCATCTCGCTGGCGCAGGAAAACCAAGCTCATTTGGGCCTCCTATACGTCATCGAAAACCCGAAGACCGGGGAACTTGTTCGGCCTGCCCAGGTCGCGGAGGCTAAAGTGCGCAAGCTACGTCAACTGGTTTCAGAGCAAGCTGAGCTGTGGTGCGAGCCCAAGTACTTCGTGGAGCAAGGAATCCCGGCAGAGAAGATCCTAGAACTGGCGGAAATGCGGCACGCCAGTCTAATCGTGATGGGAGCACGGCCGGTAATGGGCTTTACGAGCCATCTAAACGCTGGGACGGTGCACAAGGTTGTGTCGCAGGCAAAGTGCCCAGTCCTTACCGTCCGTGCATGAAGTGCGCCGCGGTATCACACTGAAGTCAGCGGCGGTGAAACAAACCGGGGTTGAGGTTCCGGCGAGCGGCTCTCTGCAAGTTCGTTGGCCTCAACCCCGCTCTACTGGGAAGCCGTAATGCGGAGTCTGAAAGCTGGCGTGCGCTATTTCGCGGTCGTTTTCGGAGCCGGGTTCATGCTTGGCCCCATCCGCATTCTGTGGGTCGCTCCGCGACTCGGCACGAGAATGGGCGAACTCTTGGAAGCGCCTATCATGCTCGTGATTACAATTGTGGCAGCGCCGCAGATCGTCCGGAGACTTGCTGTGCCACTCACGCCGTCGAGTCGACTCGGCATGGGTGGCATTGCGCTCGGCCTAATGCTCATTGCGGAGTTTACGGTTGTGTTCTGGCTTAGAGGCCTCTCGATCAGGGAGTACCTTGCAGGGCGAGACCCCGTAGCGGCGACAGTCTACTATGTGATGCTTGGGGTGTTTGGCGTGATGCCGCTTCTGGTGGCGCGAAGATGAGGTCGATCCCAGGAATGTGGCTACACGGCATTTTGATTAGTTCGCGCTTGCCCGGCCATGAGTCCTTGCGGACATAAGGCGCCAACAGTCTCTGGCAATAGCCCAATCCTCTTGAGCGCGTACGACTAAGACGCGTACGGCAGAATCGGAGAGGGAAATATCCTGGTCGGCAGATGGTCGCGCATTCTTCGCGGCGTCGAGTATTAGGCCAAGAAATCCGAAGTTGGCACAAGCTGCGACTCGCACCTCAGGTGAATTCTCTCCGATCCCAGCCGTGAAGACCAACGCATCTATCCCGCCCAACACTGCAGTCATCGCACCGATACCAGCCTGAAGGCGATGCACGAAGATCTCAAAGGCCAGCGTAGCCCGTGGATTGCCGTCTTTCATCGCAGCCACGATCTGCCGCATGTCGCCCGAGATCCCAGAAATTCCCAGCAGGCCTGATTTGGTGTTCAGCAAGTCGTCGAGCTGCTCCCCCGTAGACTTTCCTTCTCGCAGCAAGTAATTGAGGATTCCGGGGTCCACAGAACCTGATCGTGTACCCATCATCAGTCCTTCCAGGGGGGTAAAGCCCATAGTCGTATCCACGCTTTGGCCGTCGCGAATCGCTGCCAGAGAGCAACCGCTCCCAAGATGGCAGGTCACGAGTTTCAATGATCTTAAGTCCTTTCCCAGGAGCAGCGCGGTACGCTCCGCGCAATACTGATGATTGATTCCGTGAAATCCATAGCGACGAATACCCTGTGCGAGCCATTCATAAGGGCCAGGGTATACGGCGGCAGGCTCCGGCAGTCGGCTGTGAAAGCCAGTGTCGAACACGGCCACCTGGAGAACCTGGCCAACGCGTTTCTCGATGATCTCGATCCCGTCGAGCTCGGCGCGATTATGGAGTGGTGCAAAGACGGACATGCGCGCTATCGCAGATTTCACTTCTGGTGTGATTGCTGTTGCTTTGTCGAAGTCTTTACCACCGTGCACGATACGATGACCTACCGCGTTGATTTCTGAAGGCGCGGAAACGACGCGCAGCTTTCCGTTCCATAAAGTATCCAGCAGTTGGCTGGTAGCATGAGAGCGCGATGCAACCTGGACGCGATCTTTCAGCTGCGCTCCCTGTGAATTCCGCACCTGGACGTCGGCTTGACTGCCGTCCCATTCGACCTTGCCTTCCCAGACTGGAGCAGGTGGATGTTCCGGTAGGGTTTTTCCGATGTCGTAAAGGCAGCTCTTCTGGCTGCTGGAACCCGAATTGAGTACAAGGATTTTCATGGCCTAATAGGGCCATTTCCAATCCCGGACTTCCGGCAAGTCGTCTCCATGTTCGCGGATGTATTGTTTATGCTCGACGAGCTTGTTGCGTAGGAACTGCTTGAAATGCGCGCCCACGCGTTGCAAGCGAGGGACGCGGTCCACCACGTCGCCCGCGAGATGAAATCGATCCAAATCGTTCAGGACGGTCATATCGAAGGGAGTAGTCGTTGTTCCTTCCTCTTTATATCCGCGGACGTGAAAGTTGTCATGATTGGTGCGCCGATAAGTCAGGCGGTGAATCAGCCAGGGATAGCCGTGATAGGCAAAGATGACGGGCTTGTCGATTGTGAAGATTGAGTCGAACTCGCGGTCCGGTAGGCCGTGGGGATGTTCGGTTGATGGCTGGATGGTCATCAGGTCAACCACGTTGACGATGCGGACCTTGATATCTGGAAAATGCTGGCGCAGCAGATCGACGGCCGCGAGCGTCTCCAATGTTGGGACATCTCCGGCACAGGCCATCACCACGTCCGGATCGCTTCCCTGGTCGTTCGAAGCCCACTGCCAGATTCCGATTCCATTCGTGCAATGCTCGATGGCCGATTCCATGTCGAGCCACTGTAGCGCCGGTTGCTTTCCGGCAACGATAACGTTGACGTAGTTTCGGCTGCGGAGGCAGTGATCAGCCACCGAAAGCAGCGTGTTAGCATCCGGAGGAAGATACACGCGTACAACGTCTGCCTTCTTGTTCACGACATGGTCAATGAAGCCTGGGTCTTGGTGCGTGAAGCCGTTATGGTCTTGGCGCCAAACGTGTGACGTGAGGAGGTAATTCAATGAGGCGATTGGGCGTCGCCAAGGAATATTTCTCGTCACCTTGAGCCACTTTGCGTGTTGATTGAACATGGAGTCCACGATATGAATGAAGGCTTCGTAACAGGAGAAGAAGCCGTGACGGCCGGTGAGCAAATAACCTTCGAGCCAGCCCTGGCACATATGCTCGCTCAGTACCTCCATCACCCGGCCATCTCTTGAGAGGTGCTCGTCCGTAGGAAGAACCGGCCCCATGAAAACTTTGTTGGTGACTTCGAACACAGCATCTAGACGGTTTGAAGCGGTCTCGTCAGGACCGAATACCCGGAAGTTCTTTGAGTCCGCGTTGCATTTCATAACATCGCGCAAAAGACTTCCTAAGACCCGAGTGGCTTCCGCAATCTCAGCGCCCGGCTTTGACACCTTCACTGCGTATTCGCGGAAGTCCGGCATCACAAGGTCCTTAAGCAACATCCCGCCATTCGTGTGCGGATTGTCGCCCATCCTGCGTGTGCCACTCGGCGCGAGTTCCGCTAGTTCTGGAATCAGCTTGCCGTTTCGGTCGAACAGTTCTTCTGGCCTGTAGCTCTTCAGCCATTCTTCCAATATTTTTACGTGGTCGGGGTGTGACACAAAATTCGTAACTGGGACCTGGTGCGCCCGCCAGGTGTCTTCGACCGGCTTGCCATCCACTATCTTTGGTCCTGTCCAGCCCTTCGGCGTTCGTAGGATGATCATTGGCCACGCAGGAAGTTCGGTAGACCGTCCAGCGCGGGCGCCATTCTGGATGGTGTGAATTTCCTCGATGATCGTGTCGAGCGTGTGTGCCATGAGTTGATGCATGGTCTCCGGCTCATGGCCTTCCACAAAATGCGGCTTGTAACCATATCCAATGAAAAGTTGAGTCAAGTCCGCATCAGTGAGACGACTGAGTATGGTTGGATTCGCGATCTTGTATCCATTCAAATGCAGTATGGGAACAACGGCGCCGTCGCGGGAGGGATTCAGAAACTTGTTCGAATGCCAACTGGCCGCGAGTGGACCAGTTTCGGCTTCGCCGTCACCGACGACGCAGCACACCAACAAATCAGGATTGTCGAAAGCGGCGCCGTAAGCGTGAACAATGGAGTATCCCAGTTCCCCGCCTTCATGAATTGAGCCTGGCGTCTCCGGTGCAACATGGCTCGGAATACCTCCGGGGAATGAGAACTGTTTGAACAGATTCTTCAGGCCCTCTTCAGTTTGTGAAATGTGGGGATAGTGTTCGCTGTATGTGCCCTCCAAATAGGTGTTGGCGACCAAACCTGGTCCTCCATGACCGGGGCCCGCAACGTAGATGACGTTCAGGTTGTGCTTCTTGATCAGCCGATTGAAATGAACATAAATGAAGTTTAGCCCGGGCGTCGTCCCCCAATGACCCAGTAAGCGAGGCTTGATGTGCTCGATCTTTAGGGGCTCATGCAGCAGTGGGTTCGCGTACAGGTATATCTGCCCCGCGGAGAGGTAGTTCGCCGCACGCCAGTAGGCGTGCATCTTGCGCAGCTCTTCTTCGGATAGAGGCTGTTTGGATTCATGAAGCCTCGCTGAACCTCTGGACGCCGGTGAAGCCATAGCAGTACCCTCCCGGTGTGGGATCGAAGTCGATGATTCCTAGGCGGACAAGACATGGACCTCTCATCGTAGAGGCCGCAATCCAATCTTATCCCTACACATTTGAACAGGCCATTACAACTAGTGGGTGATCAGGTTGTGAACTCTGAGCGAGCAGTATGCATTGGACTGGAGCAACGAGTGGAGTGCCGGTTCACACGAGCAGTCGCAAAGCGCCACACGCGCTAGGCGGCTGACAACTCCTTGTGAGCTTCGCCGGCTGCGAGTTCTGGCCACAGCGTCTTAAGTACGACTCCGTATGCTTCCTCGTACACCAGAGTGAAAACATGTGAGCAACGTTCGCACAGCCAATAATGCCTCACGCCGTGGATTCCGCCTGGGGCCTCAGCTGCTGGATTATGCCCACTTGCTGAAACCGGATCGGGCCGAAATCGGAAGAATTTGCCGCCCCCGGTCCAATGAAATGCAGTCGGACACGCCGGGTTTGCACACTTGGGATGCTGCTTCTGGTACAGAGGGGTTCCTCTCAACGTTCCACCGTCGACGGGCGGGTGTTTGCTTTGGGCTTGTCGAGCCACTGCCCGTTCTTCTTCCAGACGTTGAATAGTGGCCTTCAGCCAGGCTCCAACCGTTTCTTCAGTCTCTTGTTGGTTGCCGTACCGGTACAGGGAATCCAATGTCTCCCCCAATGTGTTGAACGGAATGTGACGGCAGGGAATCTTTTCGGAGCGGCGCTCAGGTGGCACTAACTGCATTAGAACACAATCACTGCACGGGCTTGGGTTCACTTTGGAATCGAAGTTCATGCAAGTAAGAGAATCTTCGAAAATATATTGAGGTCTCCATGGCGTCCTCGGCGAACGCCCATATCCCCCCTGTTCGAGGAATTCAAGTTCGAATTTCAGAACTTCCAAGAGGTCGCGCTCATCTTTTTGCATCATGCACCTCCCACTCAACTCAAAATATGGACCCAGACCAAAGGGGGTGCTGTAACCTGCATCACATTGCAGCGTGACGGCCATCACAGCTAGGGACCATCGATTCCAGTAGAAAAGTAAGAATTCGTTCTTATCTAGCGGACGGCTGCGTATGCCAAGCGGGTTTCGTTTTGTGTCGCGTAGGGAGGGAGGTATACTCCGGGGCGGTGAACTCATGCGCGCCCCGTACGGCTTAGAAATCATTGAGAGCTGTTTGTCCTGTCCCCACCGCGAGGACCGGCTTTTCTGCAACCTCCCTCCTCCTGCGGTGCAGAAGTTGGCAGCCATCACCTCGGCTGCAGCCTATCCGAAAGGGGCGACTCTCTTCGTAGAAGGGCAGTCACCGCGTGGGGTATTCATTTTATGCAGTGGCAAGGTCAAATTGTCGACCTCGTCTGCCGATGGGAGAAGTCTCATTCTTAGGATCTCGGAACCGGGAGAGGTTCTGGGCTTGCCCGCGACAGTCACCGGGAAACCTTATGAGCTAACAGCCGATGTGATCGAACCTACGCAGGCCAATTTCATCTCTCGGACGGATTTCCTGCTCTTTCTCCGCGAGCACGGCGAGGCAGCATTGCGTGTGGCGCAGCAGCTCGGTGAAACCTACCATTCCGCAATATCGGAAATGAGAACCATTGGTCTCTCTCATTCCGCAGCTGAGAAGTTGGCTCGCTTCTTGTTAGATCTCTCTGCAAATCATGACGAAGGAAAGGGCGAGGTAAAGCTCACGCTTACCCTCACACACGAAGAAATCGCTCAGATGATCGGAGCTTCCCGAGAGACCGTAACGCGCCTGTTCGCCGATTTCAAGAAGAAACAGCTTTTGCAAGTAAGAGGTTCGACGCTTATCATTAAGAGTAAAGCGGGGCTCGAAAGCGTTCTGAGTTCTTAGCTCCCTGTTTCCCCTTCCCGGAAGTTGTCTCCCTTCAAAGTAGGTCTTGTGATGTGCGTCACATCAATTGGTGACGTGCGTCACGGTAGAGCAATTGGAACTACAAGCACAATGCACACCAGTGAAGTCGAGCCAGCGAGTTCGGAAACTTGGCCCACGGTTCGGCGGGCAAGCTTTGGAGGGTATTCGAAATGAAAAGGCATGTCGTTAACAGCAGCATTATGGCGAGTCTGACTGGGTTCGTGGTTGTTATGTGGGTCATGCTTGCTTCGGTGCCGAAGACTTCCGCGATCCCCGCGTTTTCGCGGAAGTACCAAACGTCGTGCACCACCTGCCACAATAACTATCCGGAATTGAATGACTTCGGAGAGGCATTCAAGAAAAACGGATTCAAGTTCCCAAAGGACGACGAAGTCTTTGTGAAAGAGCCTCCTGTCTTGCTGGGGTCGAAGGCACAGAAGGAAGCGTTCCCCGGCGCGGTCTATCCTGGTGAGATTCCTGGATACCTGCCGATCGCGTTCAGGTACGAGGGGAACTTTACTCTCAACCGCAAGCAGCCTCCGGAGATCATCGCTCAGAACGGATTCGCGCCGCATACGGACCTTTTTGCTCCGAACACGTTCACGATCATCAGCGCAGGAAGTTTCGGGCAGAATTTGTCGTTCTGGATCGACGATGACATCTCTGTCGGAGCGGCCAATGCTGATGGCGGCATGGGTGACGGTTGGTTGAAATACAGCGATTTGGGCCACGGCATCGGGCTGCCGAAGAATGCGCTGAACGTCCGGTTCGGACAATTCGAACTGGACCTGCCCTTTACACAGGCAAAGACCATCTATCTCTCCCCCTTTGACATTTATGGCGAAGCGAACGTCGCGGGCTCTTTGGGTACGGCGAACAACCCCGTGATTTTCGGGGCACCCCAGCGAGGCATCGAGTTCGGCGGCACTCCAAACAATGGAAACTTCAATTGGTCCGTCGCCGTCACGAACGGAAGCAACGTCGGAACAACGACGCGGAGTTCGAAGGACGTTTACGTTCGTCTATCTCAGAAATTCAACCTGGAGCGCGATTCGGAAAGCCGCAATGCGATCCAGGCAGCGGGGCCAACCGGCCCCCGTGACCATACGTCGATCCGCCTCGGGTTCTACTACTACTACGGGAAGAATCAACAAAATCAGGACGGCAAACTATTCCCTGGCTTGGCAACTGTCGAGGAACCGTTCTATCGCGTGGGCGGCGATCTCCGCTTCAAATATCGCAAATTGGAACTATTCGGACTCGGAATGTTTGGCCATGACGACAACCATGTGGTCACTGCCGGAGCGCCTTCTACCATCGCTGGCGCTCCTGCCGTGAAATTCTCTGGCGGGTTCGCTGGAGCCAACTACTGGTTCTATCCGTGGCTGATCGGGACCTTTCACTACGACGCCGTGAACTCTCACTCCGACTTCGTGAACGGCACGCCTGCATCGCAGTACCACACGCGGAACCGCTTCAGTCCGGGTTTCCAGGTGCTGGTGCGCGCCAACATCAAGGTCGTCGGCGAATATCAATACACCTTCGGGCAGCCCTACACCGATTCGGTGACGGGGAACATTCTCTTTTTCCGCCCGAACACGTTCCAGACGGGCATCGACTACGTGTTTTAGAAATATCGGGCTCAGAAGTTGAATCGCACGCACATCAAATACGAGGGGAATGTCATGAGTCTAGCGGGAATCGTAGCAAAGGCAGTAATCGCAGCAAGTGTCACGCTGGCCCTGGCTGGGGCGAGTTGGGCCAATGAAATCAAAGGCAAGGTCAGCGTGCAGGGGATCAAGTCCGCAGAAAACATCGCCGTATACGTCGACGTGATTGCGGACAAGAAGTTCGATCCGCCAAAAGATCACATCGTGGTTGACCAACGGAAAATGGCGTTCCTTCCGCACGTCGTTGCCGTAGAGCAGGGCACCACGGTGGATTTTCTGAACAGCGACCCTGTCGGCCACAACGTCTACTGGCCTTCCATTAGCGGCAACAAAAAGCTGTCGCACAATCTCGGCACTTGGCCGAAGGGCGATAAGAAACCGTTCCAATTCAATGATCTCGGCACGGCCTCTCTCCTTTGCAACGTCCATCCCGAAATGTCCGGCTATGTCGTCGTTGTTCCGACACCTTATTTTGCCGTAACCGACAAGGACGGCAATTTCGAAATCAAGAATATTCCCGCGGGAAAGTACACGTTGAAGGCTTGGAGCGAAGATGGTAAACCAACCACGCAAGCTGTGGATGTCAGCGCCGCAACAGCGACGGTGGAATTGACGGTCAAGAAGTAAGCGAGAAAGGGACCCGGGACGCACCTCGTGACCAGCCGAACAAAACTAGTCGATCTCGAATGGCTCGAATCGAACTTCCCCTGCATGCAGGCCTGTCCCGTCCACACGCAGGCCGGGCGGTACGTCACCCTCATTGCGCAGGGGAGGTACGAGGAAGCTTACCGCTACGCTCGGGTCCCCAATCCCTTCGCCTCCATCTGTGGCCGCGTGTGCGGGCATCCTTGCGAGCCCGCCTGCCGCCGGGGGCAGTTTGACTTGCCTATCTCCATTCGCGCCTTGAAGCGCTTCGTCACCGAGCGCCATGGACCGGAATCGCGCAATCCCATCGATGTCTTTCCCGAAAGGCCACGCTCCCTACGACCAGAGAAAATCGCAATCATCGGTTCCGGTCCGGCCGGCATGTCGGCCGCGCATGATCTGGCGCTGCTCGGCTATCCCGTGACTGTTTTTGAGGCTGCGCCGGTGCCGGGTGGAATGATGCATCTCGGCATTCCGGAATATCGTCTGCCGCGCGATGTTTTACAGGCCCAGATTCGAGAAATTCTCGATCTTGGCCCGGAACTTCGCCTGAATATGCGGCTCGGTCGTGACTTTTCGCTAGAAAACCTCCGCCGTCAGGGCTACAAAGCAGTGCTGCTCGCGTTTGGCCTGCACCGGAGCCGCGAACTCAATCTTCCGGGACATGAGTTGGATGGAGTCGTGAAGGGCATCGATTTCCTCCTCAACGTCAATCTTGGCTACCGCTTTTCTATCGGCAAGCAAGTTGTGGTCATCGGCGGGGGTAACGTAGCGATTGACGTGGCGCGTTCCGCCATGCGTGAACAGGAAAAGCTCACGGCTGGCACAGAATCCAGCGCGGGCCTACCAGACCAACTGACTTCCAGCGAGATGGACGTCGCCATGAAGGAATTCATGGACGTTTCACGCCAAGCGCTACGCATGGGCGCTCGTGAAGTGCACCTGGTGTGTCTCGAATCGCGCCAAGAAATGCCCGCTTCTGAAGAAGAGATTGAAGAGGGCGTGATCGAGGGGATCAGGATTCATCCCTCGCTCGGCCCGAAGCAGTTCGTCGGTCTGAATGGCAAGGTAACTGGCCTCGAAGTGATCAGGTGCACGTCTGTATTCGACGCTCAACGGCGGTTTAGCCCCACCTTCGCTCCCGGCACGGAAACAATCATTCCATGCGACACAATAATCCTGGCCATCGGGCAAGCTTCCGATCTTTCCTTTCTCAACGCTGCCGATGGCCTCGAAACGACGCGGCAAGGCACCCTGAAGATCGATCCCGCGACGCTTATGACCACGGCGCCGGGAATTTTCGCAGCTGGTGATATCGCTTTTGGTCCGCGCCTGATCATCAATGCCGTTGCGGATGGCAAAAAAGCCGCGGAAGAAATCGACAAGTTCATTCGGGGACCCGAGTGGCAGGCCAAGCCCAAATATGTACAGATCACGCTCCTCGATCACCATAAGATGGCTGAGCAGTACGACGAATATTCCCGTCTGGCTGTACCTGTCATCCCTCTCGAACGCCGCACCGGCATAGCCGAGGTCGAAACTGGCTTTACGGAAGAGCAGGCCAGGCAAGAAGCTTCCCGTTGTCTTCAGTGCTGGATCAACACCATCTTTGAAGGGACCGAGGCGAATGGCAGTGAGTGCATCCTCTGCGGCGGCTGCGTCGATGTCTGTCCGGAAAACTGCCTGCAGCTTGTCCCACTCAGCCAATTCGAATTTTCTGAGGAGACCACACAACAGTTGTCCGCCACATCCGACTCTCGGGCTCACGAACTTCTCCACCTCTCGCTCGAAGAGCTTTCTACCGCGAAAGGTTCGGTGATGGTCAAAGACGAAACCATCTGTATCCGCTGCGGTCTCTGCGCCGAGCGCTGCCCTGTGAACACCATCACCATGGAAGCTTTTGAAGTTTTCGATCGCGACCCGAACTTAGTCCAAATTGAGGAGATGGTTCTCCATTCATGAGTGAAACCAAACACTCTTCGCTTCCTGGAGTGCCCCTCTCCGGGGATGCTGCTAATGAGATCACCCGGCGCAATTTCTTGAACGAAATCACCCTAGGCGCTCTCGGCATCGCCGGTCTAGGCTCCGTTGCCGTGACCTATCAATTTTTTTCGCCCAACGTCTTGTTTGAGCCCCCGACGACCTTTCGCGCTGGCAATCCCGATCTTTATCCCATGCATTCAGTGACCTTTCTTCAGGACCAGCAGGTTTACATCGTGCGCATGCCGGAAGGGTTCTATGCGGTCTCCGCCGTCTGCACCCATCTTGGCTGCGTTACGCAATGGAAGCCCGATGCCGAAATAATTGCGTGCCCATGCCATGGCAGTAAGTTCAAATCCGATGGCACGAAAATCGAAGGTCCCGCCCCGCGGCCCCTTCCGCACTTCGCTATCTCGCTAACAGCGGACGGCGAGCTGCTCATTGACAAGCTGCAAAACATTAAGTCGGAACAGATTCTAAAAGTCTAAGGGAAACAATGGCTACGACTCTTCACTCCGTGCTGCACAGTCTTCGCGAAACGAAAGTCTGGAAGTCCATCTTCCGCCGCGGCCTCGCGAATACGAATCGCACACGCAGTCTCGCTGTCTTCGGCAATCTCTTCCTCCACTGGCTGCCAGTCAAAGTTCGAGAGAAGTCGCTCCGCGTGCGAGCCTCGTACTATCTCGGCTCGCTCTCGTTTATCCTTTTCATCGTTCTTTTTGTCACGGGTATCTTGCTGATGTTCTATTACCACCCGGCGACGCCCCATGCCTATCGGGACATGAAAGATCTTCAATTCGTCGTTTCGAACGGCGTCTTCCTTCGAAATCTTCACCGGCTGGCCGCACATTTAATGGTCTTCGCCGTGTTCTGGCACATGTTTCACGTGTTCTACCGCGGGGGCTACAAACCGCCGCACCAGTTCAACTGGGTGGTTGGTGTCATGCTTCTTCTGGTCACGCTGTTCCTCAGCTACACGGGCTATCTTTTGCCGTGGGACCAACTCGCTTTTTGGGCCGTGACCGTTGGCACTAACATCATTTCTGCGATGCCACTCATTGGCGACAAAATTCGCTTCCTGCTGCTTGGTGGGAACATCGTAGGAGAAAACGCGTTGCTGCGTTTCTACGTGCTTCACGTCGTGATTCTCCCGCTCGTCGCGTTCTTGCTCATCGGAATTCATTTCTGGCGGGTGCAAAAGGACGGCGGGCTGACCGTAAAGCCGAGGAACGACGATGGAAAAGAATAAAATCGAGACCGGTATTAGCTCGGACGCGAAGAAGGAGCCACGCCGCGTCGTTTTTGTCACGAAGAAGACCTCTGCCAAGGTAGTTGGCGACCCCGGTCCTCAGTTGATGACTTACCCCCATCTCTTGATACGCGAGGCGATTGCATTTCAGGTGCTCGTGATTGCTATGGTGCTCACTGCGCTTCTCTGGGACGCACCGCTCGAGCAACTCGCGAATCCGCTGCTTACCCCGAATCCCGCCAAAGCCCCGTGGTATTTTCTCGGCCTCCAGGAACTGCTGCACTTTTTCCCGCCATTCGTGGCGGGAATATTGATTCCGACATTGGTGGTGATCGCGCTCGTGGTCATTCCTTACTTCAACGTGAATATCGAAGGCGAGGCGATCTGGGCTCGGCGGCCGTCGCAAAATCTGAGGACCATTCTCGTCACTGTGATCATCCTCCTCGCGTTTCTTGCGGTATTCCATGCTTGGACGATTTTTGCTCCGACGGCGCTCGTTGCGGCTCTCTTGCTTTTTTCTTATACCGTCAGGCAGGGACGGGAGGGCTGGCTGAATGCGCTCGCTACGAAGCCACTCTCTTGGTGGGTTATGACGTGGTTCATTGCTGTTGCTATCTGTTTGACCGTCGTGGGGACGTTTTTCAGGGGCCCGGGTTGGTCTTGGTACTGGCCGTGGAGAACTCATGCCGGCTGAAGAGATGGGCAAACTAACGAACCGCACGCGCTTGATCTTTGCGGTTTCGAGTGTCGTTTTCTTGGCCGTCCTCGCGATCTCGCCATTCAAGGACTTTCGCCGTGAGTGGAAGCAATACAAGCGCTCCTATCTGCGATTTGCGCAGAGCCGTCCCGACACAAAGAAATTGTTGGCCGATTACCGTCCCGACATCGATCAGATCTGGCTGCCCGGAATGAACGTTGTCGACCGGTGCACGACCTGCCACCAGGGAATCACGCAGGCGAGCCTTGCGGATAAAGCGGTGCCCCAGCCTTTCCGCGCACACCCGCTCATTCCGCACAACGTTCGCGACTGGGGCTGTACTGTCTGTCATCGGGGTCAGGGGCCCGCCACGGAAGTGGCTGAAGCCCACGAATCGACGCTCGCCTGGGAACAGCCGATATTGCCGATCCGGTACATTCAAGCGTCTTGTGGCACCTGTCACTACGACGACCTGCCCCAGACCCCACAGCTGACACGGGGCCGCGATCTTCTAGCCGAACTGAATTGTCAAGGCTGTCATCGGTTGCCGGGAATCGAGCGTCCCGCAATGCTCGGTCCCGACCTCACGAACGTCGGCGTCAAGGTCAGCCGCGAATGGATTTACAAGTGGCTGAAGGAACCGCGCACGATTGTCGACAAAGACGGCAATGTCACGGTGAATGGCTACGAGACGGAAGAAGAGCCGCGCATGCCGAAGTTCCCCCTAACCGAGACCGAACTCCGCGGGCTTTCCGGTTATCTCAGCGTTCAAAAGGCCAAGGCTGTCGCGCCAAATAAGATCGACGCCCGAGTCGTTACAGCCTGGAGTAGGAATCCGGAATTAATCTCGCAGGGTGAATTACGTTTCCGACAAATGTTCTGCTCGACGTGCCACTCACTGGCAGTCACTCGTGCCGGTGAGACGAAGCTGATCGGCGGCGACATTGGTCCGGAGCTCACCAAAGTCGGCAGCAAAGTGAATCCCGATTGGCTCATCGCCTGGCTTCGCAACCCGCAGGGGTACTTACCGCATACTCGTATGCCACGCTATGGCTGGTCGGATGAAGATCTCTACAAGGTCACGCAATACATCACCACCAAGCTAACCGATTCCGACCTGCTCACTAGCGTCCCACAGCTCGGACAACCAACGGAGCAGGAAATTCAGCTTGGGCATCGCCTCTTTCTGGAAAAGGGGTGCGCGAGCTGCCATTCGATTGATGGTCTGAATCCGCAGAAAGATTTTGGCCCAGACTTGAGCACAATTGCCGGAAAAAACGCCTCGGATTTGGAATTCGGCGCCGCGAAGGTTCCGCACAATCTTGTGGCCTACATCCAGGCCAAACTCCAAGACCCCACGTCAGTGAATCCTGCGGCGCGCATGCCGCAGTACAACTGGAATCAATCTGATTTGGATGCTATCACTACCGCTCTCCTCAGCATGAAGGGTCCGCCCGCGACGAGCGCCTCGCAAAATCTGGTTGTGCCTCGCAAGGAAGTTGCTTTCCATCCGACGGGTTCGTTTGGCGAAGTCTACGAGCGCTACAAATGCTATACCTGCCACAAGTTCGACGGTTACGGTGGCGACCTCGCGCCCGATCTGACCTTCGAAGGTAGCCGCGCCCAGCGGCAGTGGCTCGTGGACTTCCTGAAGAATCCGCAGACGCTGCGACCGACGCTCATCTTGCGCATGCCGCAATTCAATATGAGCGACAGGGACGCCGCGACACTCGCTGACTATATGACCATGGTGCTCCAGCATCCCGCAGCGAATCCCACGGCTGTCGACGCCAAGCAATTCACGCCGGCGATGGTTGCCCTCGGCAAGCAGCTCTACGAAGTGAAGTATCAATGCCAGTCGTGCCACACGATCGGCGGTACCGGCGGATACGTCGGGCCCAACCTGAGCAATGCGGGCGGCTGGTTGACACCCGCATGGATCGAGGCCTGGCTGAGAAATCCTCAGGCACTCGTTTCGGATACCATCGAGCCGCGACGAAATTTTACTGAAGATGAGGTCAGGGCTTTGACGGCTTACCTGAGGACCTTGCGACAGAGCATCAAACCACAAAAAACCGCAAGTACCACTGCAAAGCACGCTGCAACTCAAGGGGCCGGTCGATGAAATTCCATGTCTGGATCGGTGTCCTCCTATTGATGACTCTCGCCGGCGCCGCAGGGTGCCGCAAACGTGGCGAGACTGCCAAAGCCGATCCGCTTCTAGCGGCGTACGATACGGAGGTCGACTGGACCGATGCGCAACACGTCATTCCTCTGAGCTATCAGCAAGCGCAAGGGAAGCGTATTTTTTACCAACAGTGTGTCTGGTGCCATGCAGACGCTACGCCAGCAGGTCCATCCAACCGTTCAAACCTGACGCCTGTTCCACCGTTGTTGAATGACGGTGCAACGTTGAATGCCGAGAGCGATGAATATATACAAAACATCATCACGCTAGGTGGCACCGCGATGGGCAAATCGGCGATGATGCCGCCATACGGGCGTATGCTTTCGACGGAGGAAATCCGCTCTGTGATTGCGTTCACGCGCGCCATCGCCCAGCCGCCGTACCAGCTCCCGGCACGAGCCGGATCGCAATATTCCGGAAAATAGGAGGTGCTCTCGTGCGACCTATGAAACTCCGACTTTCTTTTCGGTTCAGTCGCCGACCACTTTTCTTGGCAATTGCACTGGCGATGAGTTTTTCCGTGCCACGCGCGTCCGCACAGGTAAGCCCTTCTGAAATCCTGAATCCCGATCTCAAGGCACTCGAAGAGTCTTATTTCCAGCAGTTGAAGACTCTCAATCAATCGATCGCCAAAGCGAAATTCTCCTTTCCTTTCTATCTGAGCCGGTTTGTTGGCCTCGACCCTGCGCAGCAAGCGGAGGCCGATTCACGCGGCTTGGAGTTCGTCCGTTTTCAAGATCGCGTGATTCTGAAAGTGACCGGAAATTACAATGCGGCGTATGACACCGCTCGTCTCACGCAGAACGAACGTGCTGCAGCTACGTTTCGCACCGTAGTCCTTCCGATCCTGAATTTAGTGACAGCCTCTCTGCCGCAAGACTTGGCTTGTGATGGCATCGGTTTCGAAATCTCTCATCACGCCCACACTCGGGAGCGCAGCTACGACTACGAAGGAAAAGAAATCCTTGTCGTGGTGCTCGACCGCAATGATGCCTGGGCCCTCTCCAGCGCCACCACGGATTCCGCGCGCCAGGATATTCTGAATCGCAATAAAATCTACGTCAGCGGCACCGACTTCGGCCTCTCCCTCACGGAACGCGATCCCCTTAACGTTCAAGCCCTCCCTCGGTCCATCCCGGCCAAGCCCGACGCCACTTCCACAGCGCGCTCTTCGACCCTGGTAGCCCGCTCCCCCTTGTTGAAATCCAATCAATCGGCGCCAACCGTCTCTCCCCCTGCGCTTGTGGCCCTGGCAGATCCCGCTCCCACAAGCGCTAATCCCGCCTCACTTGCGCCCACGGCCGCTGATGCGCCGCCCGCAGCTCCACATTTGGCGCCCGCGGACGCCGATCGTCTGAACGAGAAGTACCAGGCGCAGTTAGCTTCCATGGCCAAAGAGGGAGCGGCCAAATTTCATTTCCTCGATTACTCTCCCCCCACCTTCATGATCTTCCGCGATCAGATCGCGCTTCAAATGACACTGCGAAACTCCATTCAATTCGGACCTGCGAAGGGCTCCATATACAAGCGTGCCGCGCAGAGCTTCGATCTGTTTCTGGCTCCTCAGCTCAAGGATTTATCAGACAGGATTTCACCAGAGCTTGATTTTCAACTCTTTGACTTTTCCGTCCTGAACAAGCTTTCTCCCGGCGCGAAAGGCACTTCTGAAGCGATTGAATTCATTTGTCCGCGAACCGCTCTCAAACAATTCGTGAACGCCGAGATTACGAACCAGCAGCTTCTGGATCAAAGCGCCATCCTTGTCAACGGTGTGCGCATCGCCTTGAACCTGCAACTCGTTGAGTAGCGGAATCTAATTCCAGACCCTTCGCCCGTGAGCCATTAGAAAACGAGAAGTCTCTAACGTTATTCCGTGTACCGCGCGCGTACCTTCATTCGGCGTTTTCGCGGTTTTTCTCTCCTTTGCAGCTTCGTAGAATCAATAAGTTGCGCGTCTTCGACGCCCTTACTAGGTCGATCCCCACCGCCCCTACCAACCATCCCATTTGCTAAGAATGACTTAGCGATTTCGCGAGGCGGCAAAAGGCGGCAATAAGCCTCAAGGGTGGCACCGAGAGCTCAAGGTTTTTGAGCCATTGCGCTGGGGACGCCCTACAAGCCGGTGGGCCGCGCAGATTGACCAACGGAGTGTACCGCGATGCAGCCCACTACCGAAGGCAGGAATGGCGCGCAGCCTACGCCGATGCCTCTGGGCCTTTGCAACCCTTCGGTTAACAGCCGGGGGTGAAAATCTCTAAGTCGTTGCTTTGGCGTCATTTACGAATTTCGGATCGCCGCTGAATTGGCCAATTGGCCAACCGCACTCACCTCAAAAGGAGGGTTGGAAGGCGGTGAGGGGCAAACCCTTTGCGCCACAGACTAGACTCTGTCAAACCACTCCAGTCCTTGAGGCAGTTCATCACCGACAAATTCCAAATGGATTACTCTTCTCGACTTGGGAGCCACGCAGGCAGACGATGCATGAAGCAGTAGCGGTCGCATGAGAAGTGCACCACCCCGAGGAACTGTGCAGACAATGCTGTCCGCCTTGGGCCATGCTGTCACCCTCTCCGCAGATAAGCGACCGTGTTTGTGAGAGCCGGGAATCACTCGGAGTGGCCCGTTGTCCGGCCCACTGTCATCGAGATGGAGCCTGATGGCAAGGATGTGACTCAGGATGTGCGCTGGCGGCTGGACGTGATTGATGCCCGCCTTGATTGTCCACGGGCCAAATCCGGGAAGTTCCCTCCGTTCACGAACCACGATGGTCAAGTCTTGGTGCCAGACAACCTTCCAGTTGGCCTCTTGGGTCTTGTTGAAGAACGTTGCTTTGACCGCGAAGCAATTCTTTCCGAGAACGGTCTCGGCTAGGACACGAACGGGAGCCGACCCAGCTAACTCTCGGACAATCGGGACGGAGAGCAGATTTCTCGCTGCATACGTGGTCGCGTTGAGGTAGGAGGAAAGCCGCACTTTCATCGCTCCTTGAAGGCATTGAGGAACTACGACGAATCCGCTTTTCTCGACCCGCTGAGCCAAATCAATGCAAGATACGCCGTCATCTGGTACGGCTAGGTTCTGCAGGAGCGCCTCCTTCATCATCGAAGCAAAAGAACCAGCAAGAGCACTAGGCCGACCACAACGCAGAACCACATGACCCTGTCGGCCCATGTGAGATTGGATTCGAATTCCTCCATCATCTTGCGGATGAGTGCTTCTTCAACGTCGTCATCCCACTGGGGCCCTGAAATCCTGCGGTGTATGAACCACAGACTGATTACTCCGAGGAGGACAAGTGCAGCCACAGGGTACAGAAGCGAGCGCCCAGTGAATCGGATCCACGCCAAATTGACGGAGTAAGGCAGAGTCAAGGTGAGAACAACACCAAAAACTCCGAAGCTCCATCGGTCGTGATAGTAAGCCACGAACAGTGTCAGGGCTGTGAGGAAGGCTGCCACCGAGCCTGACACAGGCGCTAAAGTCTGTCGGTAAATCGCCGGTACGGCTCCGGCAGCCTGCAAGGCTCCGACAAAGACGAATCCTGCAATTCCAATCGCAAGAGACCTTCTTTCGACCTCTTCCCACGCTTGCGACGGTGGCAGCATTTTGAGGGCCGTGTCCATGTTCACCCCCAAAACTTTATCATGACCGCAACTCGTTTGGTCTTCTAGCGGAACTACACACACATTACGCTTCTGCTTGCACCCCTTTTCTGCGATATTTCTTTTCCGATGATTTCCGGAAATCCATTCGGCTGGACTAACCCGAGCAGTTGGCCGTGGTTCGTTTATGTGTGGCTGGCGCTCATTTTTGCAGGGTGGCTCAAACCCGTCTGGCGATGGTACTTGCGGCAGCGAGCAAGCGGTTGGCCGACCGCATCGGGGCAAATCGAATACGCCTCGGTCAGCGAAGCCAAACGATTCTTCATTTCGACGGCACCACGGGGCAGTTCCCCCACATACGTTGGGGAGCTCGGCTATTCGTATTTCGTCGCGGGAAGCACGTACGCCGGGCGCTACAAGCGGGAATTCGGAAGCGAAGAGGAAGCATTGGAGTTCGTCAGGGACTCGAAGGGAAAACCGGTCGCGGTTCAATACTACCCGAGCAAGCCCTCGACTTCAACCTTGCTGGAATCCTCTGTCGAGACTCTGCTGAACACTCGTCCGCCAAAGCCGCAAGCTGAGGTTGAACTGTTCAAGTCCGCCCTCGCGGATGATTCACTGTCATGGCCCAAGCCGGTTCTCTGGGCTTGCGTTGGGCTGTCGGCGGTCGGGCTGGTGCTCAGCCTGTGGGTGCATCTAGGGGCGGTCATGGGTCGCCGTGTCGCACCCGAGGCGTTTTTCTGGATTCTGCATATGGGTATCTTCGTCGTTTGGCTTCCTACAGTCTTGGTGGCAAGAAAGCGTGTCGGCAATCGGAGAAGCAAGGACTACTGGAGGCTCGTGTTGCGAGGCTCTCCTGAGTGGATGCGCTACATGGTGTACGGATTTTTTGGATACGCTTTTGTGAACTTCGCTCTCTTCATCTCCAAGGCTCCAACCGGGGGTGGTGGTGCAAATCCACCTGCGATAGTTTGGCGAGGATTCTCAGGTCACTGGATGCTGTTCTATTCCGCTGCGCTGGCGACTCTGTATTCAGCAGCGAAAGCAAGTGTGAGTGTCCGGCGCTGCCTGAATGGACACGCGGTGCCCGCGACCGCGAACTTCTGCTCACGCTGCGGCCAGTCCGTTATGCACACCTGACAGGAACACGGACTATCATTTTGGCGTCTAACAATCGAGAGCGTGCAGCAGGGATAGAGCCGTCGTGCGACTTGCATTCACCATTCTGTTTCTGAATCTCTTGGCCGGGCTTTCTGCGTGGGCGCAGGAGGCGCTTGCCATCGGGCTAAAGGGACCAGTGCATTCGGTCCTGACCGAAGAGTTCACGAGCGAGGGCGGAGTGCATCGTGAGCCGTCTGGCTCGGTTCTGGAAATCTACGACCGAGAGGGTTATCAGCTAGATGTCTATCGATATAAGCCTGATGGCTCCATCTGGGTGCACACAGTCATTGACCGCAAAGGACCGCTGGTGTCGAGAATGCAGGTGACAGGCACCCCGCCCTTCGAGAGCAGTTCCACTCAGAACGTCTTCGACGCACGGGGACGGGTCATCGAAACGGATAGATACGACGCTAATGGAGTTCTCGTCTCAAAGTCCAAAGGCGAGTTCGTGGACGATCAACCCAATTCAAGCAGCTACAGCCACACAGAGAGTAATGCCGATGGGATCGAAAGCATGGAGGAAATCAGCGAGACTACAGACCCCAAGACCGGGATAACGTATCAGGTCGAAACAAGGAACGGGAAACCCCAGACTGACTGGGTCATTCAGCGGAATCCAGACGGAACAGCTAAGGACAAGATTGTTTACGCCGATGGCTCTTACAATGAGCGCGAGCAGAGGTCGGACGGAACGACGGTTGAAGACAGGTACTCTGCCCTGACAAAAAGCCACACCTACCAGAAGAGCGATGCTCAGGGTCACCTGATCGAAGTGATCGAGGAGTCCGATACGCAGTACATCCGCTGCACTTATTCCTTCGACAAGGATGGCCGTTCAACCGGGCAGATCAACTACGACGCCGCTGGCAACGTCCTTGACAAATCGACCGCCGAATACCGGAACGACTCGCATGGGAATTGGGTCGAGAAGAAAACCATCGTTTGGGAGACGAAAGCCGAACCCATGCAGCCGAAGATCGTTCTGGCAACGCTGCGCACGATAAATTACTACTAGGCGGCACAAACCAACGCAGCAGGGGAAGGAATGCATTGGCGTTGCCTCGCTTTATTTTTCCGCAGCGGTTTCAGGTACAGGTATATAGCTTAAGGGAATTCGGCACACGTTGATAGGCACCTATCCTGTCGCGACCGCTTTAGAGAGGTGGGCCAATCTTTACAATATGTCGGTAGTTGTATATAATTGCCGACGTTTAGTAAACACTCTCATGGCTAATGACCGTATCGGCGATGTGGTTAGGCTCGTCAAGAAAGCGGGAATACTCCGTCCACGAGACCTCCGCTCGCACGGTATTCCTAGACAGTATCTTCGCATGGCTGCTGACAAAGACCTGGTCATGCGAGTGGGACGTGGCCTCTACATCGCTCGCGGTTCGCGCCCAACCCAGCATCACAGTCTTGCACAAGCCTCCAAGCGCGTCCCTCACGGGATCGTTTGTCTGCTATCGGCGCTCCGGTTTCACGACCTCACAACGCAGTCGCCTTACCAAGTGTGGCTCGCAATCAGTGACAAGGCTCGACTTCCGAAGGCCGACAGCCCGCCGCTGCGCATAGTTCGATTCTCACAAAAAACACTCGCCTACGGAGTTCAAGAACACCGCATCGAAGGCGTCATTGTCCGCATCTTCTCCCCGGCAAAAACAGTGGCGGATTGCTTCAGATATCGAAACAAGATCGGGCTCGACGTTGCACTTGAAGCCCTTCGCGAATGCAGACGCAAGCGCCGAGCGACTTCGGACCAACTCTGGCAAGCCGCCAAGGTGTGTCGTGTGGCAAATGTAATGCGCCCGTATCTGGAGTCGCTTTCGTGAGCCGGGAGAAACCCAGAAATCTTGCCGCCTCGGTTCGTCAACGGCTCTTTAATCTCGCCCAGGAAAGACACGAGGACTTTGGCTTGGTTCTAACGCGGTACGGCCTGGAACGCTTTCTGTATCGTCTGGCACAGTCACAATATCGCGACCAATTCATCCTGAAAGGCGCACTACTGTTCGAGCTTTGGACCCATCACCCGTATCGCCCAACTCGCGATCTTGACCTCGAAGGGCAGGGCGAAAATAGCATCGCGCGAATCAAACGGCTATTTATTGAAATCATGGGCCAAGCCGTCGAGGACGACGGACTGGTTTTCGATCATAAATCCCTCCGAGTTGCGAGGATTAAGGAAGAGCAAGAATACGAGGGCCTCCGCGCCAATCTTGTGGCTCGCTTGGAACGCGCCAAAATCACCATGCAGGTTGATATCGGCTTCGGCGATGTGATCGTGCCCGCTCCAAAAGAAATTCAATATCCCGCGCTGCTGAATTTTCCGAGCCCGCGTCTACGAGCATACCCACGTGAAGCAGTTGTTGCGGAAAAACTCGAAGCTCTTGTCAAATTGGGAATGGCCAACACCCGTATGAAAGATTTTTATGACCTCTGGAAACTATCGCAAGACTTCGATTTTGACGGCTCGCTATTGACGGACGCGATCGAGGCAACTTTTGCGCGGAGAGGAACTGAACTGCCAACAGGCACACCCCTGGCCCTAACGGATGAGTTCGCGCGAGACGCGCAGAAGGCCAGACAGTGGCAAGGCTTTCTCAACAAGAGCGGTCTTGACCACGAGCAAGCTACCCTTCATTCCGTAGCTTCCGAGCTCGCTACATTTCTTGTAGCGCCTTTGCAAGCAGCGCAAGCCGCACTGCCGTTCGCATTCAATTGGCCCAAAGGCGGTCCGTGGCATCGCGGGGCCGCGTCCGCATAGAACTTCAAGCGAGCGTGGTCCTGTGTCTAAGGTCGTGGGGCAAGCAAACATCTGCCCTCTGGTAGTGCCCGACTCGCGACCGTTGCTTTCGGGTTACCAAGCCAGGCGAAGGTGATGTGTTATCGTTTTCTCAATCCCATGAGCACAGCCTTGCCTAGAGACTCGGAGTGGCTTACGCGGAAACGCCTGATCGACCCAAAGCTCAAAGCTGCGGGCTGGCGGGTGGTTCGTTTCAGCGACGGCAAGCCCCTTTCTGCGTACGACCGCTGCGCAATTGAGGAGTTCCCTACCGACAATGGTCCAGCCGACTACGCCCTGTGCGATTCGGGCAAGCTTCTCGGTATCGTTGAGGCCAAGAAGCTGACCCTCGGTCCACAGAATGTCTTGACACAGGCGGAGCGGTACGCGAAGGGCGCAGCCAGCAACCCAATGAGCTTTCGGGGCTATCGAGTCCCTTTCCTTTACTCCACTAACGGCGAGATCATCTGGCACCACGACATCCGCCATCAATTGAGCAGATCACACGCGATCAGTCGCTTTCACACGCCTGAGGCCCTCGCCGAGAAGCTTGAAAGTGATTTTGATGGAAGCTGCCAGTGCCTCATTCAGACGGCGAATGAACATCCCAAACTGCGCCCGTATCAGCGGGACGCAAACACCGCCATTGAGAAGGCAATCGGCGACCAAAAGCGGCAAATGCTTGTAGCAATGGCAACGGGCACGGGTAAGACCTTTACGATGGTCAATCAGGTCTACCGCCTTATGAAGTCAAGTGTTGCCAAACGCATTCTCTTCTTGGTGGATCGCCGTGCGCTCGCAGCACAGGCTGTTCTTGCCTTCGCATCCTTCGAACCGGAGCCGGGCCTGAAGTTCGATAACATTTACGAGGTGTACAGCCAGCGGTTTCACCGCGAGGATTTTGGGGAGGAGGAGAAATACGACCCGAAGGTCCTTCCCAGTTCCTACCTGACCAATCCGCAACCATCCCACGCCTTCGTCTATGTCAGCACCATCCAGCGGATGACAATAAACCTCTTTGGCCGGGATGCGATCTTCGCAGCCGGAGATGAGGAACTCGACGAAGACGCCAACAAACTGGACATCCCCATTCACGCTTTTGATCTGGTAATCGCCGACGAGTGCCACCGTGGTTACACGGCTCAGGAGCAAGCCATCTGGCGCAAGACACTCGATCACTTTGACGCCATCAAGGTGGGTCTGACGGCCACGCCTGCGGCACACACGATGGCTGCCTTCAAAGAGATTGTCTACCGTTATGAGTACGAACGCGCCGTCCGCGAAGGGTTCCTCGTCGATTATGACGTAGTGGCTGTCAAATCAAACGTGAGGATGAACGGCATTTTTCTCAAAGAAGGCGAGCAGGTGGGCGTCGTAAACCCGGAATCGGGCGCGGAGCAGCTTGACCTGATCGAGGATCAGCGCGAGTTCCCGACCACAGAGATCGAAGAGAAGGTCACCTCTCCAGACTCGAATCGCAAAATTCTGGAAGAGGTGAAGAAATGGGCGCTGGATCATGAGCAGGAAACTGGGCGTTTCCCCAAGACCCTGATTTTCGGGGCTAACGATCTTCCCCACACGTCCCACGCTGACCAGTTAGTGGATACGGCTCGTGATATTTTTGGCCGAGGAGATTCGTTTGTTCAGAAAATAACCGGGCGTGTAGACCGTCCGCTCCAACGCATCCGCGAATTCCGAAATCGCCCTGCTCCGGGTATTGCGGTGACAGTGGATATGCTCTCGACCGGCGTGGATATTCCTGACCTCGAAGGTATCGTCTTTTTGCGCCCCGTAAAATCCCGCATTCTGTTCGAGCAGATGCTCGGGCGCGGCACCCGCAAGGGCGAACATTTTCCGCACAAAGATCACTTCACGGTCTTTGACTGTTTCGGGGGTTCACTGTTGGAGTATTTCCGCAAAGCGACAGCGATCACGGCGGAGATGCCAACGACGGAATTCAAGACCATCGCTGAAATCATTGAAGACATCTGGGCTAACCGGGACCGAGACTACAACATCCGGCGGCTCGTCAAGCGGCTCCAGCGGATCAATAAGGCAATGTCCGCCGAAGGGCGGGAACTGTTCGCCGCCTATGTGCCCAATGGCGACATTGGCGAATATGCCGCCGATCTTCCGGGGAAGCTCCGTCAAGATTTTACTGGCACGATGGCGCTGCTGCGCGACAAGAACTTCCAAGACCTGCTGGTGAATTACCCGCGTGCTCCACGCATCTTCATCAGAGCTTACGAGACCGAAGATACCGTTACATCGGAGTGGCTCGTGCGCGGGGCGGACGGCAGGGAGTACCGCACCGAGGACTACCTCAGCGCCTTTGGCCGATTCGTACAGGAAAACCCCAACAAGATAGAAGCGATTCGCATTCTGCTGGGCCGTCCCAAGGATTGGAACACAGCGGTACTGGGGGAGCTTCGGACCAAACTGGCCGCTACGACTGAGCGATTTAGCGAAGAGCACCTACGCAAAGCACACGAAATCCAATATCGCAAGGCGCTGGTGGACATCATTTCGATGGTCAAACACGCGGCTGATGATCAGAGGCCACTGCTCACGGCGGAAGAACGGGTTAAACTGGCATTTGCTCACGTCACGACAGGCAGAACGTTCACACCAGAACAGCAGCAATGGCTCAACCTCATCGAGGCGCATCTGATTGAGAATCTCACGATTGACCTCGGCGACTTTGATCTGCTTCCGGTGTTCGCCCGAAAGGGCGGATTGAGCCAAGCGACTCGGGTCTTCGCGGGCCAACTTCAGGATTTGATCGTTCAGTTTAATGAGGCGGTGGCGGCATGAACCAAACAGAACCTCAGACATCTACAGGCAATGGTGAACTTGCTGTTGCTGTGTCAGACGAGTTGTCCTTTTCTGACTCAGCCACGGCCTTGGTGACGACAGACCCCACTCATCGCGTGGTGCAACTCAACTCTGCAAGAAAGAAACCTGTTTCCGTTAAGCCCACAGCCTCGATCTCCGAAGCAATCACGTTGATGATGACTCATAACTTTTCCCAACTCCCAGTCATGAGCAGCAGTCGGGCAGTCAAAGGGATTTTCAGCTGGAGGTCACTGGCGCAAAAGGTTGCGTTTGCCAAGAACCCAGGTTTTGTTCAAGACGCCATGGAAGAAGCAGTTGTCATCGATTCGAACCGCTCGCTGTTCGAGGCTGCCCGGCTGGTCGCCGAGTCGGACTGCGTACTAATCAAAGACCCCGATGCGACGATTTCGGGAATCCTCACTTCCTACGACTTGAGCGTCAGTTTTGCAGAACGATCAGAGCCTTTCCTCCTACTGGAACAAATTGAAAAGCACATCAGGAATCACATGGGCGGGAAGATTTCCCTGTCGGAAATGCGCGAGGTCCGTGATTCTCTGGATGCTGGTAAGAAGGTTTCGGGTGCCGCCAACTTGAGTTTTGGGGATTACGTGAGGATTCTGCAAAAACAAGAATGCTGGAGGAAAATTGGCCTCCCATTGGACCAAAAACTTTTCATCAAAAAGCTCGATGAGGTTCGAGATATCCGCAACAAGGTTATGCATTTCAACCCGAATGGTCTGGCACCCGAAGACATGGGCAAGCTCCGTGAGTTTGCTGGGCTGCTCAGGCAAATTCAAGAAGTCATCAAGTAATCCGGGGGCCTGACACTATGAGCGATGTTGTCCAGAAACTGTGGGGTTTTTGCCATACGCTGCGCCATGAAGGGATTGATTATGGCGATTACATCGAGCAACTCACTTATCTACTTTTCCTGAAGATGGCTGATGAGCGCGGCATTGATCTCAGCGAAAAGAAATTCAAAATCGAAAAGAAAGGCAGAGTGGAAGAAATCGAAGTGGACTGCTCGTGGCCGACCCTCGTGGGGAAGTCGGGAACATCCCTGCGTGACCACTATTCGGACGTACTGCGTGCCCTTGGCCAGCAACGCGGCATTCTTGGGGACATTTTTGCTGGTGCCCAGTCCAGATTCAATGAGCCTGTTAGCCTCAAGAAGCTACTGGGTCTTATCGATGAAACGGAATGGACCTCGCTCGATGTTGATGTGAAGGCTGCCGCTTTCGAGGGTCTTCTCGAAAAAGCAGCAAGCGAAGGCAAGAAGGGTGCCGGACAGTATTTCACCCCACGGATCCTAATCCAGTCTCTCGTCCGCTGCATGAAGCCCGATCCACGCGCCCACAAAGAGTTCACAGTATGCGATCCGGCGTGTGGTACAGGCGGATTTCTAGTCTGTGCCTACGAGTGGCTGATCGAGCAGACGGGCGCTGCAATGCCTCGGGAACTGGCGAAGCGTCTGAAATCGGAGACTTACTTTGGGCAGGACTTGGTGGAGCGGCCCCGACGCCTTGCCCTCATGAATATGTACCTGCACGGGCTGGAACCGCACATTGAGCGGAAGGACTCGATTTACCAGATTCAGGACGGACGCCACTTTGATGTTGTAATGACCAATCCCCCTTTCGGGACGAAAGGCGCAAACCAAGCGCCCACACGGGACGACTTCACAGTCGAGACGAGCAACAAACAGCTTAATTTCATCCAGCATGTAATGACGATCCTGAAGCCCGGTGGACGCGCAGCAGTGGTGGTGCCGGACAACTGCCTGTTCGCTGATCAAGCAGGCGAGGTGTTCAAAATTCTTACCGAGGATTGCAACCTGCACACCGTGCTGCGGCTGCCGAATGGCACGTTTGTCCCGTACAGCCCTGGCACCAAAACTAATGTGATTTTCCTCACTAAAGGCTATCCGACCGAGACCGTTTGGGTCTATGACAGCCGCACAAACGTTCCGCATATCACGAAGAAGGATCGCCCCCTCGCTCCCAACCAATTTGCCGAGTTCGAGAGTTGCTACGGCAGCGATCCCAATGGCCGCGCTAAACGCAAGGTAGCCGATTCGAAGGAAAACCGCTGGCGTTCATTCTCCATGGCAGAAATCAAGGAGCGCGACTTCAAGATAGATAACCTGAAGTGGCTCAAGGACGAGTCTCTTGATGATGGCGACGACTCCATGGAGCCCGAGGAATTAGTCACAGACGCCATCGCCGAGCTTGAAGCCGCAGTTGAGGGACTAAATGCCGTGGTCGCTGCGCTTGAGAACGGGAACGCCAAGGCAAAGGCATAGACCAACCTGAGAAACTCGCGGAGAAAGCATGAGGGCAAAGGCAACAACGCAAACCGTGCGCGAGGACGAGACCCCCGGCGATCTGCCGGAGGGCTGGGCGCTCGCCCCCGCAGGCGACGTATTTACATTCGTGACAAGCGGTTCGCGGGGCTGGGCGCAATACTATGCCGAAACGGGTGCACTATTCCTCAGAATCGCCAATCTGAATCACGACGACATTGCCATTGATCTTTCACAGAAGAAGTACGTTAATCCCCCAAGGTCCGCAGAAGGCACACGAACGCGGGTGAAGCTCCGAGATCTACTTATCTCGATTACAGCTGATGTGGGAATGGTCGGCTTGGTAAAACATGATTTGGGCGAGGCTTACATCAATCAGCATATCGCGCTGGCACGACTGGCCGAAGGGCTGGATGATGCGTATGTCAGCTGGTACATTGCTTCGACGGGCGGACAAAAACAGCTGGGGGATCTCCAGAGAGGAGCAACGAAGGTAGGGCTTGGCCTTGACGACATTCGCTCAATCAACTTGCCTTTCGCACCATTAGTCGAGCAGCGCCGCATCGTTGCAAAAATCGACGAACTCCTCGAAAAAGTAAATGTTTCTCGTGAGCGCCTCGCCAAAGTTCCCAAAATCCTGAGGGCGTTCCGCCAAGCCGTACTAGCATCGGCTTGCTCCGGACGTCTCACTGAAGACTGGCGCACAGAAGAGGCAAACACGAAGGATATTGCGCCAATCATTTCGTCAATTCAAAAAAGACGCGAGTCCGAAGCCAACTCTCCCAAGGAAAAGGAAAGAATCAGACAAATCTATACGCAGTCAGAGGAAGGGGATTCGGGTGAACTGCCGGAAGGCTGGGGCTTTGTCAGATTGAATAAGCTCTGCTCTTCGTTCGAGTACGGAACGTCGGCCAAATCACAGCCCTCAGGGAAAGTGCCTGTTCTCCGCATGGGAAATATTCAAGGTGGCAAGATCAACTGGACTGATCTTGCGTACAGTTCGGATAGAGATGAGATTCGCCAATATGAATTGACGCCGCAAACGGTGCTGTTTAATCGAACCAACAGTCCCGAACTAGTCGGCAAAACCGCAATCTACCTTGGTGAGCATCCTGCGATCTTCGCGGGCTACCTCATCAAAATCAATCGTCTTCCCGAAATCGACGCTCGCTATCTTAACTTTTGCCTGAACACCAACTATGCGAGGGATTTCTGCTCCCGCGTTAAGACGGACGCCGTGGGACAGTCGAATATCAACGCACAAAAACTGGGAACCTTCGAGGTGCCCTTTTGCACGCTGGGTGAACAACACGAGATCGCCCGCCGTGTCGAGGCTCTATTCAAGCTAGCCGACGCGATTGAAATGCGCGTTGCCACTGCAACTTGGCGGACTGAAAAGTTGACGCAAGCAATTCTCGCCAAAGCCTTCCGAGGCGAACTCGTTCCCACCGAAGCCGAACTCGCTCGCCGCGAAAGACGCACCTATGAACCCGCCTCCGCCCTCCTCGCCAGAATCCGTACTGCCACCAACGAAGATTCGAACAATGGCGCTCCGTCGAAACAAGAGAAACGGACAGCTAAATGACTTTGCGGCCTGGCACTATTCGTCGCATCGAAGATAGGGTTACCGAACTGATCGAGGATTTTGACGGCTGCTGTGATGCTTTTGATCAAGCTAATCTCTTCACCGGGCCGAGTGCATATTTCCATTCCAAGACGCTCGCTCTACTTCGGCAGCACAAGTCAGCCGGAGACGCCATTCTGGACACCCCTTTCCTTGAGTCGCTGTATGCGACTCTAACTGCATGGGGTATGCACCGCATGGGACCGGGCGGTGCTAAGTTAGTTGAGTTTCCCGTGCTTGCCGATAGCTTTCGAAGGCTAGAAAAGCCGATTCGGAAGCTGTCGGTTCTCGTGCTTGCGGACCTGCGCATCCAAGATGTCACCAGTGTAAGCGAACAGGTATGGTCAATGATTTCTGCATTGAACATCGGGTGCGGACTGACCAAAATCGTTGCTGGATCAAAGGCGCTTCACCACGTCCTGCCTGAACTCGTGCCGCCGATGGATCGAGAATACACGATCCGATTTTTCTTTCATCACAAGAATCTGAGCCAAGGGGATGAAGTCGCGTTCCGGGAAATTTATCCGCGCTTCCATAGAATTGCGGTCGAGTGTCGTAGAAAAATCCAAGCGCGGATTGGACAGGGAATGAACACGAGTGCCACCAAGGTAATCGACAATGCAATTGTCGGGTTCGTCCGAGCCAAGCTAAAGAATATGCCCGATGGGGCGGAAGCCGATAGCTGAAGAAAGGAAAACAGGAAGTCATCCGGCCCAACACTTGACGGCAATGGAGTAGCGGAGCGACAAAAGGCCACTTCCATCAATCACTTCGAAGTTGCCGTAGTCACGGACTTGGGAAACTGTAGTTGTCTCGGGGACACGATAAACAAACTCGCTTTTTCTCGATACATTGTGCGGGCCGTTTGCATGTCGTGCTGGCCAAAGATTCTGGTTTCCTCGTGAAAGAACTGCCGACTTCCGACTAGACACGCCTGCCAACACAAAGGGAAGAACAGCAGTGTCTCGGCATCCCTCAACATTTCAGCCAAATCGCTATGTTGTTTGCCCCAAGCCATAAGGGGCATCTCACAAATAACGAACGGTTCGACACTGGACTCGCAATATCGCAATGCCCAATTGAAATCATTCAGCCACGTCGCGCCTTGTTGTATTTGTGTACGCATCTGAGTGATCGTCCAATTCCGAATGAATTTAGGAGGGAGCGGTTCCGGCGTCATGGAGCGAACTTTGACGCTCTTTCGGTCAGGACTGACTTCTTCGATTACCCAAGCCCGAAGATTCTGTCCTTCAATTTGCATCTGGTCAAAAAATAAGAGAGAACGCGCTCGTATCATCTGGATGTATCGCAGTAGGAAGCTGAGGTGCTCCTTCCAATTCCCGAATCTGTTGGAGATCATTCCCGAGAGAACATTTGGATAGGTGCGTTCGAGTTCAGCGAAGGAGTCATCGGCGGTTCCCACGCCCGCTTCTGATGAGGCATAGTCATAAAAACCGTGTCGATACCCAATCTCTCGTGGGCTCCGTTCAGACCAACTGTCATTGGGAACATCGAAATACCAAAGCGGTCGCTGATGATTCCCACGTACAGGATCGATGAAACCCCGCAGGTAGCTTTGAGGAAGATAGTGATCGCGCCTGTTTCTTTTCGGGCTCGACGTTTCTGTTTGTCCCGGCAATTCTGTCAACATCCACCTCGCAGGAAACAGCTTTTACCGAAATTACAGCACGGCCAGCGGTCACAGTCCAGCCAAGCATCTTCGCTTTTTCTTTGCTATGATACTACGGACGGGGGAATGCGTGGTCGAACGAGGTCCAGCAAGAGAATGCGACATGATAGCAGCCTTTCTTCAGGCAGAAATATCTTCGCATCGATATTCCCAGTTCATACTCCCAAACCTTGAACGCAATCGATTGGCGCGAGCCGATCTAATTGATCGGCCTGACCTTGAGAACGAAGTCCACAACCAAATCAGACGATTGCTACTGCAATATCGAGGATATGGAACGAATAGCTGTCTATTCACAGGGTTTCCGACGGACGTGGTCTGGCGCTTCGTTGATATCGAGCCGCACGATCACCATATGCTCTATTGCGCAAACGACAAGAGCCAAAAAAGTTGGGTAGAGGTGTCCGAGGGCACGCGCTCGATTCAACATATAGCGGCAAGACTATGCAGCATGGAGGCAGCAAGCAAAACAGAACGAGAAACAGCGACTCGCGTTCGCTGCATCCAGAAAGACTTGAATAGCGGCAAGATGATGCCTCCACTTATCGCAATTGAGGCTGGAAATGAAAGGTTGGTCCTTGTCGAAGGTCACAGTCGAGCAACTGCGTACGTCGATCTCAAGTGGCCATCTAATATCCCGGTTGTGCTTGGATGCTCGACCAAAATGAGGGAATGGCTCTATTACTGAGAACGATTGAGCCATCTCCTCCGAATCTGATTCGAAGGTGACTCTTGAGCTGTGGCGGAGGGTGAATTTGCTAAGTGAACGGGACATCCGTGAACTGCTGGCGGTTAGGTCGGAGACCAAGAATCTCGATTACAAGCAGTCCATGAATTGGAGAACGGCAACAGCAGAGCAAAAGGCAGCACTGGTCAAAGACACACTGGCGATGGCCAATACGCAAGACGGCGGGAAAATTATCTTCGGCATGCGTGATAGCGACTTTGAGCCAACTGGGCTGACGGACGAAGAGTTTGAATCCTTCGACACAACACGTTTTGCTGATTTGTTGAATCGCTACGCTGATCCTTCTTTCCCTTGTGCGGTCCACAAGCTCACCATCGACAACAAGAGATTCGCGGTAATCGAGGTTCCAGAATTCGGCGTCGTACCGATCATCTGCAAAGCCGACGCCAATGATTCACAAGGACATCAGATGTTGAAGCGCGGTGCTACTTACATCCGCACCAACCGGGCAGCGTCCGAGGTCGTTCCGGATGCGGAGACAATGCGCGACCTTCTGAACCGGGCGATGGTAAAACGAGGTGACGAGCTTTTACGAATGGTGGAGCGGCTAATCAAGGGGAAGCCAGTTGGGTTCGACGAGCATGCGGCAACTGAGATCAACACCGAGGTCGCTGACGCTGACCACTTCATTAGGGAGCACCTCCCGGACGAATTCCGTCGAGTCGGTCATTGGGAAGTAGAGTTTTCTGTCCTGCCTTATTTGCGTGACCGAATGCCTAATCTGGCTTCTATTTCCACACTCTTGGAGAAAAGTCAGGTAACTCTAAGAGGTTGGTATTTCCCCCATTTTGACCGACGCAACACCTCGAACTTCGCCCGAGGCGTCCAGTCCTATATGGGTGGAAGTTCTTCCGGGCATCTGGAAGCCTACCGTGCGTATCAGAGTGGTGCTTTCGTGTGGAGATCAGCCCTCTGGGAGGAAACCGTCGCCAGCATGAGGGAAAGAGGGAAAGCCCTGTCGTTCGTTGGGGTGATCCTAGACATAACGGAGCACTTCCTTTTCGCAAAGCGATATTACGAAACGCTCGCGCCTGAAGGGACGGTGAATCTGACTATCCGCCTGACAGACACGCAAGACAGGGTGCTAAAGTCTTTTGGAGATTTGCGCGAAGGGGTGCTGTTCGCAGAATACGTCTGCCGGGAACCGCAAGTCGAAATACAAACTAAGTGCACGGTTGCCGAACTGGCAGCGGCCTATGACGAGCTTGCTCGAAAGGCCGTCCGTCGTGTCTACGAACTGTTCAACTGGAACAAGAGCGACGAGGACATGATCCGGTCTTGGCAGGAGCGATTGTTGAATCGTCGGCTATAGAACGCAGAAACTAACGTGGTTGAGAAGAAGTCGTCAGTCCAAGTGTGGGGTTCGCCAAAAATTGGAAGAAGCGACTTTCTTGGCCTGACCTGAGAAATTCAAGCAAGATTCCGATACTATCTGCGTCCACCACTGGAACCCAATCAAAATGATCTTCGGATTGAAAGTACGAGGGACCGCCCATCGACGATGTAAACAGTATGGGGATGACGCGAACTCCAGTTCCGGCAAAAATTCCGCGTGCGAGAATTTCACGAGCATAGCGAAGATTACTGACATCCTCGGGTTTCGGCGGATTAAGAGTGCAGGAGACTAGAAGCAGCAGTTTGCTTCGCTGACTGGCTGCCAGAATATCTACCGAAGCTCTTTGCACTGGCGTATCCGGCGCAAGGATACGTTCATAGTTGCCCAAAACCACGGTCGAAAGACCAAACATTCCTAGAAGCCAAGATACGTGAAGCTCAAACGCTGCACTTGGTTTCAGTTTTGCCGTTTGCACGTTGTAAGCACGAGTCAGCAGGTCATCAAGCGTTGTGCCTTTGCAAAATTGCTGGACGACGGCTTCTAACAAAATGTTGCGTTCGCTGGGCGGAATGAACATCCGAGCGTAATTCGAGTCTTTCTTGACCTCTCCAAGGCGTGGATGGACGAGCCGGACTTCGAGCCAATCGTTATCAGGGTCTAAGTCTTGAATTTGTACAGAGCCCTGCGTCGAAACAATTTCGACGCAGGCGTCATCTGCGTTATGAGTCGAAGGGAAATCTGTTCTCGAAACGGGGCGTCCGCGAGAACGGTTTGCCCACGCACGCAGGCTATAGCTCGGAGGCCTGAGAAACTCCGATGTCGCTGAACCTCAACATCGATCCGCTTTTTGGGTGCGTTGACACGAATCTGTGAGATGTTCACAAACACGGGAAAGCAAAAGGAGAGATCGCAGCCGAAGTCCTGCTGCGATACGTTCAGTTCACATAGCGCATTGACCGCCTCCAACGCATCGCCATAGCCAAGCAAATGAGCTTCTCGATTATACTGTCCTTCGAACAAAGGGCTCATCCCGCCAATATCGAAATTGATGGTTAGTCCGGGCCACGCTCGCCCATCGAAAGAGCGAAGCCGAGAGTATCCCCACTGGATATAGCCACTGGCCGCTGGCAAATCCGGCTTTTGACGTAGCTGGAATTCAACTTCGCCCATTTGAAGCGCGCCTTTGAGCTTGATTTCCAAACAAAAGTCAGGCCAGTCCTTGAACGGACGCACGCAGGAATCGATTCTCAGCAATTCGGTGCGGACAGGCGGAAAACGGTGCGCGAGCTTGGCTAGTCGGGCGTTGGCCGTCTCCACGTCTTCGTAAGTCAGGCGAACCGCCGCCATAACGTTTACCCACGACTCTTGTTTAAGAATGGCGACGGAGCGGATGTCGATTGCTCGATACGTGGCTCCCACCGCCGCAATCAGTTCGTCCACCGTGTGCGCTACGTTGCCCATCCCTAGTACATTACCGCAGTTAGCTCACGCTATACTGCGGAGCAAGTATGCCGAGACGGGCCGTGGAACCGCACGCCAGCTCTAAATCGTTCCTTCTTTGAGGTTTGCCCCCCCAAGAAGTCTCCGAAGGCAGAGGGAAGGTTTCCGTGCTTCGGCGATGAAACCTTTTGCCCGTGGCCGCCGTCTAAAAAAGAAGTCATAGTCTCATCACCACCCACCTGCCTTAGCCACATTCTTTAGTTCCCAAACGCTTCGTATTGCACAAGCGGGTTCCTTCCACTTCGCAGAATCCACTCCAAATCTTCCGATTGAGGTGAATCTGTGAACATCTTTCGTTTTCGCGACCGCGTCGGAGTTCTCGACGAGCGGTCGCAGCGATCCCGATCGGAAGCGCCACGTATGATCAATCACTACTGGAAAACCCGTCTTTTCCACAGGGGAGAAACTGTATTTTGCATTTTGACGCGAACATTTTTCTCGAGTCGCTGTGCATTAGTATAGTAAAGGGTTGCTCGCCTGCGTGGCTTGATGGGCGTTCGGTACCGGCACTGAGGCGCCCGGCAACCGTGCCGAACCAATCCAAAGTCTCACCAACCACAGAATGTCTTAGCCACACCGTTTAGCGCCATCCGTTTCTGAACTGCACAACCGGCTCCTTCCACCTCGCGGAATCCACTCCAAATTTTCCGTTCAGAGGTGAATCTGTGAACATTTTTCGGTTTCGCGACCGCCTGGGTATCCTCGACGAACGGTCGCGGCATTTCCTGAAGACTGTGGCTTGGCTCGGTGGCTACGTCACCCCGGAACAGGCGCAAGAGCTTGGAATCAGGAACTCAGTAACCAGGGTCCATGTCCAGTTAAAGGATTTGGAGTCCTGGCGCTTTATCAAACCCGTCAGTGCGTACCCGTCGATTTACCAGGTCACGAAATCCGTGACCCGGCTCATGGGCGCTGACTTGTCGGCCCGGCGTCAGCACACCCTTGAGACCATTCAAACCCGCCTTCTGACGGTGAACTTTTACCTGGAGGCGATCCACTGGCCAGTTGAATTCGTGTTCGACCATAAGCAGAAGATCTCTAAGATTTGCGAGCTGATTCACGAACCCTTCTTGCTGCCGCATCGCAGCAGTAAGCCGTATCTCTGGCAGGACATCGTCCTTCAGCGTCCGTCCGGAGAAGTCGTCCTCACGATGGTTGACCACTTCGGTCGGCATCCCTATCGCCAGTTGTACCGGCACTTGAAACGATTTGCCCCGACCCTCGGCCCACATGATCTGGGGTTGATGATCGTGGTCAGCTCCGAGCGCCGTGAACAGCTATTTCGCCGTCAGCTCAACCGCACGGGGCTACAGCGGCTCTTGGAGAGCCAAGGCGTATACCTGCCGTTGCGGGACATGGTGACGATCTACCGTGTCCGACGGGCGGTGCCCGTCGTCCGCCCGGTCATCACGAACAGGCAACAACTTCGCGAGCTGCGAGCCCGGAAGCTCGCCAACCAAGGGCTGAGCGACGCGCAGCAGCAGACCAGACATGTCATCCACAACAAGGGCACCCATACGAAAACCGCAATTTCGAACGAAGAAGGAGGCACGTCATGGTGAAAACCGCAACGGCTGTGGCGCGGAAAATCTGGCGACAGATTTCTCGGCAGATTTTCCGCCAAAATGGAACCCTTACCCTTCCTGTACCGGAACACCCCCGGGGGCAAGAATCGGGGGCGGTCCTGGGGACGTTCGAACCGCCCCCGGAATCGCAGCGAGTCTTGCTCGATGATCTGACCCAGAGCATCCTGTCTCGGCTGCCGGAAGAGATGGGCTGCCGTGCACGCGGTGCGCGTGTCATGGCAAAGCTACGCGACCTGGTCGGCGACCTGCCGGCCAGCGCCGACCATCACCACAGCAGCCGCTTTGGGCTTCTACAGCACTCGCTCGAAGTCGCCCTCAAGATGCTGGAGGAGTTTGAAAAGACGCTTCTCCCCGATGCCCCTCCCGACGTGGCCCTTTTCAATACCGAGGCAGACCCTCTGCAAACGCAGTACCTCTGCTTCCTCGCTGGCCTGGGACACGACCTCGGTAAGCTGTTTGACATTGAGTTGGTGGTAGGAGAGCAGCGTTGGTCTCCCCTGAACCAGACCTACGCCGAGTTTCTGAGAGAAGTCAAAAGGGAGCCGGTGCTGGAATGGAATAAGAAGCGGGTACGCGGTGGTCATGCTCAGTTCTCGCCCTGGCTTATGCACCATCTTTTGAGTCCCGCCGATATCCGATTCATCGGTTTGGAAAGGTTGCCTGAACTCACGGGCGCACTTACCGGTACTCATGCCGACGACGACTCAACCCCTCTGGCGCGTCTCGTGAGCAAGCTCGATCAGCAGAGCGTCGAGCAAGCGGCGCCCGAGTGGATGATCAAGCGACCCGACAGCAAGGTCAATCAGTTCATCCGTGCCCTTAGGCAGCTGATCTCAGACGGTCGGCTGAGCGTCAATACTCTCGGCGCGCCGGTCTTTGTCACGGGCGACAAAGCCGCTGTAGTCATACCGCGCTCGCTCTCCGCGGCCCGCGATTTCCTGAAGCAGGAGGATCGTATCAGGCTGCCTTCCAACCACCACCTCTATGACCTCCTGGCGCAAGCAGAAGTTGTGGAAGCGGATGAACACCGTCAATGCGTGAAGAGGATCAGTGTACCGGGGAAGCGTGGCCCGGTCGAACTCTATGCCTTGATCTTCGCGACAAACACGATCATCCCGCAGGCGATTCTGCCGACGTTGCCCAAAGTCACGTTTGAGCTCGTGCCCGAACCGAAACAAACAAGCAAGTCTGCCCACACTAGGGAGGAGACGCCGACAGTTGCAGTACAGCCGCTCGGTTAGATGGCGCCAAAGTCCACAATCGCAAAGACGGCGGCCACAAACGCAGAAGGCACTGCCAGCGGCGGGCGATGGCCCGCCGCTGGCGCTGGACACGTGGGGGACACCAGCAGGTGCTAGGCCCCAACAATGCGGGAGTTCGGTCAAGCAGAGGGAGGGTAAAATCGTCCCGAGGATTTGGAGTCATTTATGATGACCTCAACCGCTACGCCGTTGAGCAGCCTTGCAGAGATAGACAAGCTGCTACACAAATTCGAGATTGAGAATATTCCGGACCAGTATCGCGCCTATTACGGCATCAAACGGAACAATTTCTTCGCGAGCATCCAAGGCTTCCCCGAGATGTGGCAATACTATCTCCGCCTCGATGCCATCTGGATGCGCGAATTCGCCGATCTCCAGAATGCGCGCGATGCTATGCGCATGTTTCCGCTCCTGCTGTACTTCAATGCGCATGCCAAGATGCGCGCCGCGATGGAACTAGCCTTCTCGGGCTGCATGGGGGAAGCAAAGTCAATTCTGCGCGATGCCATTGAATTCGTGGCGCACGCCCACACGATGATCAGCGATCCCGAATTGCAAAAGACGTGGCTCAGCAAGAATGACGGCAACACTGCTTTGGAGGAATTCAAAAACGCGTTCGAGCGTCAGAAGAAGGCCGGTATGTTCAAAGGCCTCGACGAGTTGCACAAGACATGGGGTGAATTGTCCGAAACGGGTTCGCACGCCAATATCAGCGCTATAGTGGACCGATTCGTGCAAAACACGGCTGATGATCACATCGAATTTCGCCTGAATTACACCGGGCCGGAAGACCACAAATTATGGACGCTGAGCCAGTTCGCCATGCTGCTTACATGCTCCATGATGGAGCAAACTCTCTTTAGCGACTATGAAGGCCGTCTCAAGCTCGATAACGAGTTGATGCGTATGCGTGGTGAGTTCGACAAGTACAAAGAGCAATTGCGGCACGTGTTGATAAAACGCTACAAAGTCGAACCGCCGAGCGGGATTTATCCACCACCAGCGGCGAGAATTTACAGGCCGTAGGGATTACGCGGGGACCGTTCGGAGGACACTCCTCTCCTCGCGCGAGTTCCTACAGCAAACAAAAGAAACAGCGCCCACAAAGACGAGAGCCATCAGCGCCGGAACGCGGCGGCCAACTGACCGCCGCGTTCCGGCCTTCTTTCCGGGATCCACAGGGCGGACCCCATTCCCCTTAACCCATTCCCCTTACCCATTCTCCTTTTCCACTCCAATCCCTTGTCCCTTGGAGTTCAGAGAATGTCGAGCAAACGCAAGAAATTCGACACGCTGGCAGCGGAAAGCCAAAACGTCTGCTTGCACACCACATCGCTTCTCGAATACTCGGCCAGTCTACCGTCGCCAGGACTCTCCATCACAAGTTCTTCCCCAACTGTTTCCGAGCCGTTGCGCGCGGATGTCGAACATGGCATCCTCCCTGATGCGCAACCGAAGCGACGACGGAAAGGACAGAAGTGCATGAGTCGTCGCAGCGGTCAGAATGGCACCGTCGTCATCGCAGGAAAGTGGTATCGGGTCAGATGGCGTATGGATGTCGAAAGTCAAGAAAAACGCATCAACATGAATGAGAAGGTCGCACCTGTGGTTTTCGACAAGAGCGGTAACCCAAAGCCGCCATCGATAGATGTGCTACGTAAGGCCCGTGAAATTGTCGAGAAGTCGGGAGCAAATTCGGAAGACCGGTTTAACCGTGTGGTTCTCGGTGAGACCACCTTCCGCGATCAAGCGAAAACATACCTTCGGTGGGTCCAAACTCGGGATCGGGAGCCAATTAAGGACACTTCGAGCATCGAAGCGGCCCTAAATAAGTGGATTCTCCCCGAGATCGGCGATGTGCCATTGGGGAATGTCCACAACATCACCGTGAAGCCGCTGGTGGATAAGATGAAAAGGTCGCTATCGGCACGCACGGTCAACAAATATGTGGAATACGTTGAACAAATTGTGGCTTCGCTCAAGGATGGCAGAACTGGAGAGCCTATCCATCCACGAAAGTGGGACACTTCAGTGATGGACCTTCCTGTTGTCAATCCGAAAAGGCAGCGCCGACCTGCACTCAGGCTTGACGCAATCAACACACTTGTGTTGAACAGTGAGGGCAACGAGCAGGCGCTGTATGTCTTGCTCGCCGCCACCGGAATGCGAATCTCCGAGGTATTGGCCTTGGAGGCTAAGCATTTTGTGAACGATGGCCGAACGATTCAAGTGTGCCAACAAGTTGATCGGGATAGACCCCGTATCGTTCCTTATGTAAAGACAGATGCGGGATTCCGTGAAGTTGATCTCTGCACGGTAGTCGGAGAGTACCTCCGAGCATTTACAAGCGGCAAGGACGGTCTGCTGTTCCAGACCCGAAATGGCACGCCTTACTTGCACAACAACCTGGAGCAACGTTGGTTGACGCCTCGGCTTCAGGCCATGCAGATTGACGAAAAAGGGATGGGATTCCACGCGTTTCGTCGATTCCGAAAGACATGGCTTAGAGGAGAAAGGTGTCAGGAAGACATCAATAATTTCTGGATGGGACACCAACCCGAGACGATGTCCGAACTCTACTCCCGCATGGAGTTCGAGTTGGACCGTCGCCTTGAAGAAGCAGAGAAAATCGGTGTCGGTTTCACCGTTCCATCAGTTGAAATCGCTTCAATTGCTCCAAGTGCTCCAAGAAATAGCCAAGAACTGGAGCTCGAATTAGTTGGGTAAGAGCAGTAGAATCAAAAGAGTAGCCAAGGATGCGCCCGTAGCTCAGTTGGATAGAGCGTCTGCCTTCTAAGCAGAGGGTCGGGAGTTCGAATCTCCCCGGGCGCGCCACATAATCAAAACAGTTTGAAGCAGTTACGCAACTCGTACCTCGTTGATTTGAACAACGTTTGTAACCCCATGTAACCCATTCAAGGCGAATCCCAGACCCGCACGCTGCACCCATTCTTGGCGCCACGGCAAGTCTTGTCGCAGACCGTTTGCATAGGTGTCGGTAACGCTCGCACCCGCATGACCAAGCCAGAACCGCACAAGGTCTTCGGGTACTCGTTCACGTCGTAGTGTCTCGGCCCTAAACCTACGGAAGCCGTGGACCGGATGTTTACGAAGATGTTGCCGATAGAGCGGTTAGCTCCCTCCAGAAATACAGTCCCGAAAGTCTCGACGGGCTGTCTCTCGAAACCGGCGACTTGCGCGCGGACAGCCGGCGCACAAACCAGCAGGCCAAGCAACAGCCAAGGCAGACCGCCTTGCTTCGTCCATCGCAGCGCCTTGTAGAGTCTTTCCGTTATCGCCAACGGAGCATTGTGCCGCTGCTGGCAAGAGGGGTGTCCGCGAAGGATTTGCTGGGCCACTGCGCCGGTGATCTGCGGCCGTTCGTGCAGTTTGTTTCGCTCTGCTTGCCGCAGCTTCCGCTGCCAGAGAAGATTGCAATGCTCAAGAGGTCGCACCACTACAGTACTCAAATCTCGGTCTCTTAGAGCTGCGATGAAGGGGCGGCCAATCGTTCGGCGTTGGCGGAGGCTACAGCGCGGGCCGTTCGTCCTGAATTCGTGGCCCTTTTCGTCCAGCCTCGAACTATACGCGCTGTGCGAGGGCTTTCAATCCAGTGAAGACAGCAATTGTTGTGCCGGAGGAATTTGAATTCCATGGTCAGGTAAAGCCCTGAGACGGTGAAGCCGACTCAGGATATCCCCGAAATCCGCAAGTGATTCCCAAACAACAGGAGACCCCCATGATGGAGTTCAGGTTCAGCGTCAGTTGTCGCTAACTCTAGCTTGGGATTCAAGAGACGCATGGTCGGCATCTAGGACATGTCACTGGAGGAGCTTAGAGCCAGTCGGGGGGCTGGCTCGGTTTCATTGGACTACCGCCGCATTGCTCGAAATCCCGTGTACCCGACTTCGGCGCATTCGCTGTTTTTGGCGTTTTTCGCGTTTAATGAAATCAATAACTTAACTTACGTCTTATCAGTCAGGCTCAGAATTCCGACTCCTCCAGCCTCTACCATGTATCTTTAGAAGCAACCGCTTACGGAGTTTTTTTGGTCCTAGAAATGCGAGACGTTTCTTACGTCAAACTATCCGCCACTTTAGCCCGCCGACAATGTTAGGCTGGCCCTCGAATGCAGTTCAGTGGCGTCTCTCCCGGACCGCGCCCGGCGACGTTGGCGGATCTGTCCAAATCTTCCGCGAACAACTAGAATGGCGCGGCGACCCAATCCAGCGGAAACTCCTTGTTAGATTGGGTCGCGTGCCATCTGATCCGTGAAGAATCCGACTATAATTCCTTTTTGAGGCAGGTGTTCATGTCAACCGAATCTGCCGAACAACCGAAAAACTCAGGGGGCACCGCAGATCGCATTCCGCGACGGGAAGCCCTAAAAATTGCCGGCGCGCTTCTGCTTACGGGCTTGCCGGCGCTCCCCGAGCGGAGCCAAACGAAGCGCGCCAAAAAAGTCATAGTCGCCGGGGCCGGGATTGCCGGACTATCGTGCGCCTACGAACTGATAAGGCGAGGGCACGACGTGACCGTCCTCGAGGCGTCAGGGCGCACCGGAGGCCACGTCCGCACCGTACGCGAAGGCCTCGCCGACGGGCTTTACGTGGATGCCGGCGCCGAACACTTCACCCAGCCTGGCTATGACCGTTATTGGCAATACGTTCAGGAATTCAACCTGACAGCACTTCCCTACGCTCGCAGGAACCGGATGCTTCGCGTGCTGCAAGGAAAAATGTATTCTGAGGACGACCTGCAAAGTCCAAGTGTGCTAAAGGCGCTCGGCTTTAACCAGCGAGAAATTCCGTTCCTTGCGCGTCACGCTTGGTGGGAGCTGCCGTCTCTCTACTTCGATCCCTACCTCGACAAATTCACCGACGAGTACCGCCCGTTCGACGCCGGCCTAAACCATCTGGATCACGTCGCGATGGACCAATGGCTGAAGCAGCAGGGCGCGTCTTCGTCGGCGATTCGTTACATTGGGGGCACAGGCGTGTCGGCGCTTCATGTCCTATGGCACGCCGCTATCCTGAAACTGCGCAAGGTGCCGCTATTTCCTCCGACAGTCTTCCGCCTGAAGGGCGGGAACCAAGGGATGACCGATGCGTTCGCTTCGCGGCTCGGCGATCGTGTTCGCCTCGAAAGACCCATCACGGGAATCGAGCACAGCCCGAGCGGCGTGCGCGTACGCTATGGCGAATCGGGCGAAGAAAAAACCATGGAGGCGGAGTACCTGGTTTGTTGCATGTCAGCCGTTATGTTGCGGCAAATTCCAGTGCATCCCGCGTGGCCGGAGAGCAAGCGTTATGCGATTGGAACAGTCCCGTACTACACGGCTTCGCGGCCTTTTTTTCAGTCGCACAGCCGCTTTTGGGAAAAGGACGGAGTCAGCCCCAATATCGAGTTCAACGAACATGCGCTCAATCATATCTGGAGGATGGCGGATGATGTGGATACGCAGCGCGGCTTGCTCGTTTCCACGGCGGACGCCTTAACCACTGGCGAAGCTGCCCTAAAGACCTTCCGTCGCTACTATCCCGGCAAATCCGAAGACATCGGGGTGGCGCTGGTGCACGACTGGTCGCGCGACCCATGGGTCATGGCGTGCGAAACCCTGAACTATCCTCCCGGAGACCTGACGCGGCTTTGGCCGACGCTCGTCGAACCTCACGGAAGAATCCATTTCGCGGGAGCCTACGCGGACAACCTCAACTGGGGTATGGAAGCAGCCACCCGGTCGGCAAATCGCGCCGCCGAACGGATTGACAGCGAATCGTGATGAGCCCGCAGATGCTAACGCAAACTCTGAGTGCCGCGAAGAAATACTGATGCCACGGTGGACGCGACGGCAACTCCTCAAGGGGCTGTCTCTTGTCGGCAGCGGTTCCTTGGCTGAACTGGCTGGCATTTCCTGGCCCCTAGGGCTCAACTGGGGGAGACCGCGAAGGTTCGCACCAACTCCCGCGCCGCCTCTGTTTGAACAAGTGCCTTCCGCAGTCAGCGGGATCACCTGGCGCCACGTGAACGGGCGCTCGCCGGAATACTATTTGCCCGAGACGACAGGAGCGGGTTGCGCCTTCTTCGATTATGACAACGACGGCTGGATGGACATCTATCTGGTCAACAGCGGGAAGTGTGATTTCCTCACTCCAAATCCGCCGCTGCGTAACGCGCTGTGCCACAACAATCGCGACGGCACTTTTACCGACGTCACGGAAAAAGCGGGTGTTCCCGGCGGCGGCTACGGGATGGGCGCCGCCGTAGGAGACTGTGATAATGACGGCTTGCCCGATCTCTACGTGACGCAGTACGGCCGCAGCATTCTGTATCACAATAATGGCGATGGGACGTTTACAGATGTGACGGAAAAGGCCGGCTTGGCCGCTCCCGGATGGGCTTCCAGCGCCGTGTGGTTTGATTACGACAATGATGGCCGGCTGGACTTATTCGTGTGCCGCTTCGTGGACTTCGACAGATCCAAAAACAAATTCTGCGGCAACGAGAAGACCGGGGAGCGTTTCTATTGCATTCCGCGCGCTTATTCCCCCGCGGCAAGCTGGCTGTTTCACAACAATGGAGACGGCACGTTCACAGACGTCAGCCGGGAATCAGGCATCTCCAAGGCGATGGGAAAAGCCTGGGGTGTCGTCGCTACGGACATCAACAATGATGGCTGGATGGACCTGTTTGTCGCCAACGACACGGTTCCCAACTTCCTCTTCGTGAATAAGCACAATGGAAAGTTCGAGGACGCTGCCCTCGAAGCGGGTGTGGCCTACAGCCAAAACGGCCGCGAGCGTTCCGGCATGGGTGTGGATTCGGCAGATTTTGATCAGGACGGTTGGCAGGATCTCTTCGTCACGAATGTGGATCAGGAAATGTATTCCATTTACCGCAATAGTCATGACCTTTCTTTCGAAGACTGGGCAGGGCCGATGGGTCTCGGCCGCTTGACGCGGCTGATGAGCGGATGGGGCGTGAAGTTTTTTGATTATGACAACGACGGTAACGTGGATCTCTTCATTGCCAACGGCCACCCGGATGACCAGATCGAGTCGCATTCGAGTCATGTCAGCTACAAAGAACCGCTGCTGCTGTTTCACAACAACGGCCGCACACTGGAAAATGTCAGCGCGGTCGCCGGTCCGGCATTCACGCAAAGCTTTGCGGCGAGAGGCATGGCTATCGGCGATTTCAATAACGACGGTGCGGTCGACGTTCTGGTCGCCATCAACGATGGACCTCCCCTCTTGTTGAAAAATGTCGCGGCTCTTGAAAACCATTGGCTGGGCGTGCGCTTGATTGGCAAGAAATCCAACCCGGATGCCATCGGCGCAACCATCACATGGCAGTCAGGAGATTTGAAACGAAGCAAACTCAAAGTGGGAGGTGGCAGCTATCTTTCCTCGCATGATCCGCGGGATGTGCTTGGGATTGGCAAGCGGACGAGAATAGACAAGCTGGAGATTCGTTGGCCTCAGCCCAGTGGGCGCGTCGAGAGCTTCACAAACCTTCCCATCGATCGCTATATCACCATCATCGAGAACTCTGGGATCAAGGGATCTTAGGATTTCCACTCAATAAGGGTACGGTTCTTTAGGCCGAACGATTCGGATTCGATGATCGGTAAATTTGAAGTGCGCCCCGAGCAATTCCACTTTGGGCATGTGGCAGGTGACGCATTTATCGCTCCCCACGGGACATCTTTTGCCAGCCGCTCCCTTGTTTTGGCTCTTTGCGGGGGTTTGCGACGCGCCACTGGGTTCATGACAAACTGTGCACTTCGAGTCGCTGCCTGCCTCATTCTGTTTCAAATCCAGATGTGGATCGTGGCATGCAGTGCATACCAAATGCACGTCCTTGGGATCGTGTCCACGGCTGTTAAACAACCGGTACGGCTGGAAGCGAACATTGCTGATGCCCCCAAGGTCCGGCATCATGGCGACAGTGTCGACACCACGATGACAAGCCCCGCAGAATTCCTGAGATAGCGTTTCGGGATTGAGCTCCCTGGGATTAAAGATAGCCGAGTCTTCTCGTGTTTCAAGAAGTTTTGCGGCAGCATGCCTCTCTCCCGGCCCATGGCACGCTTCGCAAGTTATACCGGGAATCATGCGATCGAGCTGAAGCTTCCCGTTGACAAGCGCGGCAGTGGCGTGGCAACTGAAGCAATTGCGAGCTTCATCGCCGTCGATGTCGCGGCCTGCGGCTTCTTCTAGGCTTGGCGGCGGATTCAGAATGTCTCCGATGGTCCAGTCCAACCCGTCAATCGCCGTGTAGTAACTCACGCGACTTTCGTAGAGCCTTCCACCACGGCGGAACACATAGGTCTGGGCGACGTGGGCGTTACCGAATGCATAGAGGATCGACTCACTGAGGGTTTCTTTTCCGTCAGTCACACGATAGATGCTTTGCTGGCCGTCACTTACGATTTGATAGGAAAACCGCCCAGCCTGAAACGTCATCCTAGGATGACTCCGCAACACAGCGCTTTCTGTAGG
>Ga0209577_10000286_pt1 | contig 51388 bp, 55 predicted proteins | sample GraSoiAngelo_109_FD_185874 | JGI IMG/M metagenome (GOLD analysis project Ga0209577, IMG submission 185874) | Grasslands soil microbial communities from the Angelo Coastal Reserve, California, USA - 14_0903_12_20cm (SPAdes) (version 2) | ecosystem: Environmental > Terrestrial > Soil > Grasslands... | reverse complement strand
GTGTGAAGTCGTGCGCCGGCATCCTGGCGATGGCGGAGCGCGTCTCGTGCGACATGCCGATCGCCAGCCGCGTCGGCAAGGTCCTGTATGAAGGGGCCGACGTGAAGGAGATGGTGGACAGCCTGCTAACGCGCGAGGCCGAGCCGGAGTTCATGGGGATCTTGGGCGACGGATGAGGGAGGAGCCGGGGTTCTCGACGCGCGCGGTCGGTGGGTGGAGACAGACGCCCGAGGTGGGGCAGCATCCGGCGTCGCCGCCGCTGTACCAATCGGCGACGTTCATCTTCGACGACATCGACGATTTCGCGTCGGTCGCCCAGACGAAGATCAGCGGCGGCTACCTGTACTCACGGTGGGCGAATCCGACCGTCGACGCGCTGGGTCACGTCGTTTCCTCGCTCGAGGGTGCGGATGCCACGGCGTGCTTCGCGAGCGGCATGGGAGCGATCGCCGGCACGCTATTCTCGCTCCTCCGCAGCGGCGATCACATCGTCGCCGCGGCGCAGCTGTACGGGGGGACGCACGGCTTGTTCGGCAGCGCGCTTGCGCGCGCCGGCGTGTCGGTGACGACGGCCGACGTTGCCGATCACGCTGCGATCGACGGCGCGTTCACGCCGGCCACGAAAGTGTTGTACTGCGAGACCATCGGGAACCCGACGATGAACGTCGCCGACCTCGACGCGCTGGCCGCGATCGCGCGCGCACACGACGCCACGTTCGTGGTCGATGCGACGTTCACGCCGCCGGTCATGCTGCGTCCGCTCGAGCATGATGCCGACCTCGTTTGCCACTCGGCAACGAAGTACCTGGGTGGGCACGGAGACGTCACCGGCGGGGTCGTCTCGGGCGACGCCGGCCGGATCGCCGCCATCCGTCACCTCGCGATCGACACCGGCGGACAGATGGCGCCGTTCGACGCGTGGCTCGTCGCGCGCGGTGTGCAGACGCTCGTCCTTCGCGTCGAGCGCATCTCCCAGAACGCGATGGCGCTTGCGCGCGCGCTCGAGAACCATCCCGCGGTGTCGCGCGTCCTGTATCCCGGGTTGGAGAGCCACCCGGACCATGCGCTCGGCCGCAAGCTGCTCGGCGATCGCTTCGGAGGGATGCTCGCGTTCGACGTCGGCGATGCCGCGGCGGGCCGCAGATTCCTCGAACGCGTGCAGATCGCGTCCCCGGCGGCGAGCCTCGGGGGTACCAAGACGCTCGTCGTGCACCCGGCGTCGGTGACGCACACGCAGCTGACGCCCGAGCAGCGCGCAGCGATCGGTCTGACCGAAGGGATGGTGCGCGTGTCGGTGGGTATCGAGGACATCGACGATCTGGTCGCCGACTTCGAGCAGGCCCTTCCATGAGCAAGCTGCGGATCGCTGTTCTGTACGGCGGGACGTCCGCCGAGCACGAAGTCAGCGTCGTGAGCGCGCGCAGCGTGCTGGCGGCCATCGATCAAGACAAGTACGACGTCCTCCCGATCGCGATAACGAAGTCGGGGGAGTGGCTGCTTCCCGCTCGCGCGCCCGGCGAGCTGAAAGCCGCCGAGGGCGCGCTGCCGGAGGTCGGGGACGGACGTGCGGTCGTCCTTCGCGAAGGTGGAGAGGTGCTGGCGTCGGGCCGCGAAGGCTCGCCGGGCCCCGTGGACCTCGTGTTCATCTTGCTGCACGGTCCCGGCGGAGAGGACGGCACCGTTCAGGGCTTGCTCGAGACGCTGCGGGTTCCCTACGTCGGAGCCGGCGTCGCCGCCAGCGCGCTCGGGATGGACAAGTCTTTGCAGAAGCCGGTGTTCGCGAACGCGGGCATCCCCGTCACGCCGTGGATCGCGGTGGGCGAGGCCGAGTTCGCGCGCGACCCGCAGGCGGTCTTGCGCCGCGCGCAAGACGCGGTCGGCCTTCCGGCCTTCACGAAGCCGGCGAGCCTAGGGTCTAGCGTCGGGGTTTCGAAGTGCCGCACGCCGCTCGAGCTCCAGCGCGGCATCGAGCGCGCATTCGACCACGACCGCACGGTGCTGGTCGAGAAGGCGATCGACGGCCGTGAGCTCGAATGCGCGGTCCTCGGGAACGACGAGCCCGAAGCGTCCGTGGTCGGCGAGGTGGTCCCGGCGCACGAGTTCTACGACTACGAAGCGAAGTACCTGATCGAGGGGAGCAAGCTCCTCATACCGGCGCCGATCCCCGAGCCGATCTCGGAGCAGATCCGCAAGTGCGCGGTTCAAGCGTTCCGCGCGATCGGCTGCGCGGGGATGGCGCGCGTCGACTTCTTCCTCGAAGGCGACGACGTCATGCTGAACGAGATCAACACGATCCCCGGGTTCACGCCGATCTCGATGTATCCGAAGCTGTGGGAAGCGACCGGGATCCCGTACGCGAAGCTGATCGACCGGCTCATCGAGCTGGCCCTCGAGCGGCATCACGTACCCCCGCAGTGATCGACGCTGCCGACATCGCCGAGGCGCGCGCGCGCCTCACGAGCGTCCTCGTTCCGACGCCGCTAGAAGCGTCGGCCTCGTTGTCCGAACTGGCCGGACGAACGGTCCTCTTGAAGCCCGAGCACCGCCAGCGCACCGGCTCGTACAAGATCCGCGGCGCGTACAACAAGCTCTCGCGCCTCGAACGCGGGGGAGAGGTCGTCGCCGCATCCGCGGGGAACCACGCACAGGGCGTTGCGCGCGCGGCACGCTTGACCGGACACCGAGCAACGATCTTCATGCCGGCGACGGCGGCGCTGCCGAAGGTCGAAGCGACGCGCGCAGACGGGGCGACGGTTCACCTCGAGGGCACGGTGGTGGACGAAGCGATCGCGCTTGCCCACTCGTATGCGAAGACGACCGGTGCGGAGTTCGTGCACCCCTTCGACGATCCGTTGATCATCGCGGGACAGGGAACCGTGGGCGCCGAGATCGTGGAGGAGCACGCCGGCGAAGCGACAGTGGTCGTTCCCGTCGGCGGCGGCGGATTGATCTCCGGCGTCGCGACGGCGGTCAAGGCTGCTCGCTCCGATCTGCGCGTCGTCGGCGTGGAAGCGGCGGGCGCGGCGGCGATGCGCGCGTCCCTCGATCGCGGGGAGCTCGTCCACCTCGATCAGGTCTCGACGATCGCCGACGGCATCGCCGTGAAGGCGCCCTCCGAGCTGACGCTCGCCCACGTGCGCGCGCGCGTCGACGACGTCGTCACGGTGACGGACGATCAGATCAGTCGCGCGATGATCCTGCTGCTGGAACGCTGCAAGGCGGTCGTCGAGCCGGCTGGTGCGGCCGGTCTGGCGGCGGTCGTCTCCGGGCTGATCCCCGGCGAAGGCCCCGTCGTCGTTGTGCTCTCGGGCGGCAACGTCGACCCGATCCTTCTGATCCGGCTCATCGAGCACGGCCTCACGGCTGCCGGGCGTTTCCTCGTCCTTAGCATCGTCGTCGTCGATCATCCTGGTGAGCTCGCGCACCTAACGGAGGCGGTCGCACGCCTCGGCTTGAACGTCTTGGATGTCGAGCACCATCGCGTCGGGCTGAAGCTCGGCGTGGACAAAGTTGCGGTGATGATGACGCTTGAGACGCGCGATCAAGCGCATCGTGACGACGCCGTTCGAAGCCTCCGCGAGGCCGGATTCGACGTCCAACCGGTGGAATGAAAGAAGGCGGGCTCGTGGCCCGCCTTCTGATCGAGTCTATTCGCTTACAGGTGGACGACGGGGCACGTCAGTGTGCGCGTGATCCCTTCGACGCCCTGGATGCGAGCAACGACGAGCTTGCCGAGATCGTCGACGTTCTTCGCCTCGGCGCGCACGATCACGTCGTACGGCCCGGTCACGTCTTCCGCAGAGAGCACGCCTTTGATCTGCGCCGCCGCCTTTGCAACCGATGCGGCCTTGCCGACTTCGGTCTGGATCAGGATGTATGCGTGGACCACCGAGCCACCTCCTTCAGACGCTGCAGTACTGCTCTTGGCACTGCTCTGGGCCGCCATGCGCCCGCATTCTACACGGGGGTCCTACGGTGGCAACCGGATGCGATTACAGGGTAGAAGTCTCTATCGAGGACGCGAGTGCGAATGTTCTTCGACCGAGACGACGCGGGCAGAAAGCTCGCGCGTGCGCTCGATCCGCTTCCGGACGACGCGCTGATCCTCGGCATCCCGCGCGGTGGTGTCGTGGTCGCGCGAACGCTTGCCGACGAGCTGCATCGGCCGCTCGACGTTCTCGTGGTGCGCAAGCTCGGAGCGCCGCACAACCCCGAGCTCGCGATCGGTGCGATCGGTCCGAACGGTGCTGTGACGCTGGACCAAGATGTCTTGCGCGTGTTGCCGAGCGTGTCGGCGGAATACGTCGACCAGGAAGCGATGGAACAGCTCCGCGAGATCCAACGCCGGCTGCAGCTCTACCGCGGCGATGTGCCGTTCCCCGATGTGCGGGGCCGGCCTGCCGTCGTCGTCGACGACGGGATCGCAACGGGGAGCACCGCGCGCGCGGCGCTGCGATGGTTGCGTGGTGAGGGCGCAGAGCCGCTCGTTCTCGCCGTCCCCGTGGCTCCGGAGTCCGCAGCCCACGCTTTCGAAAAGGAAGCCGACCGAGTGATGATCCTGTCCACGCCGCAGCGGTTCCTCGCCGTGGGGCAGTGGTACGACCATTTCGACCAGGTGTCCGACGACGAGGTCGTCGCAGCGCTTCGGGGAGTGGCTTAGGTGATGGCTCCGATGATCTCGGACTTGAGCCCGGCGAACTGGCCGAGGAACGCTGTGCGCTCGCCCTTCAGGCGAGCGACCTCGCCGGCGTATTCGTCCGCGCGACCCTGCCGCTCGTAGAGCGCACGCGGCTGCAGGAACTCTGCGTCGTCGATCCCGGGCACGGTCGTCGCAACCTCGTACCCGAAGTCGGGGTCGCGCTCCCACGTGATCGATGCATCCGCGATGGCCTTGACGACTGCCGACGAGATCGGGATCGAAACCTTCTTCGCGTTCGGGTCGCCGTCGCCGCCGCCGATCCATCCCGTGTTCATCAAGTAGATGTCCATCGGAGCCGTCGCGAGCAGCTCGAAGAAACGGTTGCCCTGGAACGCGTGCGGCATCGGGAAGAACGGATTCGTCCCCGGGACGCGCAACGCCTTGCCGGCTTCGTCCTTCCCGCCGGCCGACGTCCCCATCGTTTCGCCGAGCATGAAATAGGCGGCGGCCGCTTCACGCGGCAACCGCGCGACGGCGGGGATGATGTTGTTGTTCCGGTTAAGGATCAGCAACGACTCGACGCGGCCGGCCTCGCGTGCATCTTTGTACCAGCCGAGCTTTTCCATCGAGAAGACCGCTCGTCCGTTCGCCGTGAAGCTTTCGTCGAAGAAGTCGAGCGTGCCGTTCTTCTGGCTCACGTTCTCGAGGTACGAGCCGGGGGACGTGACCGCCGCGTGGATCGTCGGTTCGTACTCGGGACTCAGCGCGTACGTCTTCGCGAAGCAGCCGTTCTCGGTGCCGTAGACCTTGCCGCCCGGCATCAGCGCGATGAAATCGTCTTGCACCGGCTTGGAGTCGTTCTGCCGTGTGAACGTCGTGGTCGTCTTTCCGGTGCCGGACAACCCGATGATGAGGAACGTCTTCTCCCCGTCCGCGGTGGGGATGACTTTGCATCCCGCGTGCAATCCGAGCCCGCCTCGGTCGAAAACGATCTTGTTCCACATCCGCAGGCCGCCCTTCTTCGACTCGCCGAAGTAGTCGGAGTTGAGCACGCGGGTGACGCCGTTCTCGAGGTCGACTGCGATCAGCCGGTCGCTCGGGTAGCCCGGCGCTTCGAGGTTCGGCGTGTAGATCACGGTCACGCGCGGCTCCTCGAACGCGGTGTCGTGGAAGTAGAGGAGATCCTGGCTGCCGGCGACGTTGGCGTTGCGCGCTTCGATCACGAGGCGCGCCGGGACGCGGAACTCCGGGTCGTTCCCGATATAGCCGTTGATCGCGACCATGTCCTGATCGCGGATGTACGCGTCCTGCTGCTCGGCGATGCGCGCGTACTCGGCTCGATCGATCGTGGCCAGGCCGATGAAGTCTTCGGGGGAGTCGGTGACGATGAAGGTGGACTTCGCGCTCCGCGAGTTGACCCGTGTGGTGACGTTGAGATTCTCGAATTCGGTCCACTTCGCGTTCGGCATCGCCGCCGTCAGCTCGGTGAGGCGCTCCTGCCCCGGATCGATGGCGAACGAGCGCGCCTCAAGGACGTAACTGGGACCTTCGAGCTTCTCGGTCAAAGCGAACCCCCACGGTCATGAGCGCGCGACCCGGCACCCGTTGTGAATTCGTTCACATGCACTATACCCGGCGATAAGGCCGAGAAAAAACTCCGGGTGCGGTTACAGCCTGGCCGGTTCGATCTCGAAGTAGAGCCGGACGGAGGTGCGGTACTCGGCGATGCTGCCGTCGCGGATGCTGCACGAGGTCGTCAGCACGTCCATCTTGGAGATGTGCCGGATCGTCTTCGCAGCTTCGCGGAGCGCCTCCCTCGCGGCATCTCCCCACGACTCGGTCGAGACGCCTTCGAGGTCGATCGTGTTGTAGACGCCCACTCGGTTCCCCCTTGCAGCCCCGGTGCGGGGTGGACAGAGCGCGATTATCGCGGGCCGGTGACCCGGAGGGCAAGCGGTCGCGACGCGCAATCGGACGGCTATCCTTCGTTCCGTGGGTGAAGATCTATCCGATCTCGGCGAGCTCGAGGTGATCCGCAGGCTGCTCGCGCGCGTTCCGACGGGTGAGCTGATCGTCCCACCCGGCGACGATGCGGCGCTGGTACCGATGACGTCCGAGACGCTCGCGACGGCGGACCTCCTCGTCGAAGGCAGACACTTCGACTTCGCGTTCTCTTCGCCGGGCGACGTCGGGTTCAAAGCCTTAACGGTCAACGTCTCCGACATCGCCGCGATGGGCGGCCGGCCCCGCTATGCGACGGTATCGGTCGGCGCGCCGGCGGCGACGGGGGTCGCGGTGTTGGAGGCGCTGTACGACGGGATCGGGGAAGCGGCACGCGCGTACGGGGTGACGATCGCAGGCGGGGACACGGTCGGCGCCGACGCGATCATCGTCTCGGTCGCCGTGCTGGGCGAGCCGGGAGCCGGTGGCATCGTGCAGCGCTCGGGTGCGCGGAGCGGCGATCTGCTGTGCGTGACCGGAGAGCTCGGCGCCGCGGCCGCGGGACTCTCCTTGCTTCGAGCAGCCGGTGGCGACGCCGCGGCGCGCGCGCTCGCCGATCGCTACCCGAACCTCCTCGCCGCGCACCGCCGCGGCATCGCGCGCGTGCGCGAAGGGGAAGCGGCCGCGGTTTCCGGCGCGCGCGCGATGATCGACGTCTCCGACGGGCTGCTCGCCGATGCGGGACATCTCAGCGAACGTTCGGGTGTTGGTCTTTTGATCGACGGGCACGCCGTGCCGCTCGCGGCCGGCGTCGAGGACGTGGAGGAGTGGAGCGGCTCGCCCTGGCTGGCCCTCGCCGGCGGTGACGATTACGAGCTGTGCTTCGCGATCGCACCGGAAGAGGTGAACGCGGTAACGCGCGCGATCTCGCCGACGAGCGTCACCGTGGTCGGACGTTTCGTGGACGGTGCGGGCGTGGAGGTCTCGGGGGCGGCCGCTCCGCCCGCGAGCGGGTGGGACAGCTTCCGGTGACCGACCGCATGACGGGGCGCATAACCGGGCGCGCGCTCACCATCGCCGGCTCCGATCCGACCGGCGGCGCGGGGATCCAGCAGGACCTGAAGACGTTCGCCGCTCTCGGCGTCTGGGGCCTCAGCGCGATCACGGCCGTCACCGTTCAGGACACGGCCGGCGTTCGCCGGTGGGAACCGGTCGGCCCCGAGCTCGTGCGCGCGCAGGTCGACGCCGTGATGGCCGACGTCGGGTGCGATGCGGCCAAGACCGGGATGCTCGGAACGATCGAAACCGTCGATGCGGTCGCGCGCGCGGTCACCGATCACGTGATCGGTCCGCTCGTCGTCGACCCGGTCTTGCACGCGGGAAGCGGAGAGGCGCTTTCGCGCGACGATCTCGCAGGGGCGATACGGGAGTCATTGCTGCCGAACGCCGCGCTCATCACCCCGAACGTGCCGGAGGCGGCAACGTTGTCGGGACTGGAGATCGCGACGCTGGATGATCAGAAGGAAGCTGCCGTGGCGCTCGCGGCAGACGGGCCGGTGGCAGTCCTCGTAACCGGGGGACACCTCGACGGCGATCGCGTTACCGACGTCTTGTTCGTCGACGGCGAGCTCCACGAGATCGTGGGGCGGCGTCTCGACGCCGGCGACGTTCACGGCACCGGGTGCGCGCTGTCTGCGGCGATCACGGCGTTCCTTGCCCGGGGCGAGAAGCTTGAGACGGCCGTCCGGGGCGCGCACGATCTGGTGGCGGACGCGATCGCGCGCGCGCTGAAGCTGGGACAAGGCGCGAGGGTGCTCGAGGTGCGCGCTTAGATCGCGCGCTGGATCTTGCCGGCTTTGATGCAGCGCGTGCACACGTTCATGCGCTTGGCGTGACCCTTGACCAGGGCGCGCACGCGCTGGACGTTGGGATCCCAACGGCGCGACGAACGGCGGTGCGAGTGGGATACCTGCATCCCGAACCTCGGACCGCGGCCACAGACGTCGCAAACGGCTGCCATAGCGGGGGCGGATTGTATCGGCCGAGGCAGGCTGCCACAACACCATCCGCGCCGCCGGAACGCGGTTTCGTGTTCGTTTCCGCTGCTAGAGTGGCCGCGTGAGCCCGGTTCTCGACGCCGGCGCGCTCCGGCGAGCCGTCGTTGCGTCGCTCGATGATCTGCGCGCGGCGCGGGCGTCTATCGACGCCGCCAACGTCTTCCCCGTCGCGGACTCGGACACCGGGACCAACCTCGTGATGACGATGGAAGCCGTCGTCGCGGCGCTCGACCGCTCGTCGTCCGAGCCCCCCGCCGTCGCGCGCGCGGTCCGCAGCGGATCGCTCGTCGGCGCGCGCGGGAACTCCGGGGTCATCTTGGCGCAGATCATGCGCGCGTTCGCCGATGCCGTCGAGGCGGGGCCCGCCGACGTCGACCAGGTTGCGCGCGCGTTCAAGCGAGCGACCGAGCTCGCGTACGACGCGGTCCTCGAGCCGGCCGAGGGGACGATCCTGAGCGTCGTGTCCGCGGCGGCCGACGCGGCGCAAGGCTCCCACAACGATGTCGCCGAACAGCTGGTCGCCGCCGCGGGCGCCGCGGCGGACGCGCTGGAGCGAACGCCCGAGCAGATGCCGGCGCTGGCGGCCGCCGGTGTCGTCGACGCAGGCGGCATGGGTCTGGTCGTGGTCCTCGAAGCGTTGGCGCGCGCATCCGGCGGCGACGTCGGACGCCCGCGACCCCGCGCGACGGCCGGCGAAACGTTGCCGCCGGTCCGTGACGAGACCTCCGCTACCTACGCGTACGAGGTGCAGTACCTCCTCCATTCCAATGCGTCCAACCTGGACCCGCTGCGGAAGCTGCTCGGGGAGATCGGCGATTCGGTCGCGGTCATCGGCGGCGAGGGAATGTGGCGCGTGCACGTCCACACCGATGAGCGCGCGCGCGCCGTGTCGCTCGGGGAAGCCTTCGGCAAACCGGCCGACGTCGAGGTCGTCGACTTCGCGGAGCAGATCCGCGCAACCAACGAGCGCACCCTGGAAGCGAAGGTGTCAACGTCCGAGCAGACCGCGCGCGGGGTGCGTGGGATCCCGCTCGCTCGGAGCGAGCACGCGGCTGCGCTCATCGCGGTCGTCTCCGGCACCGGCGTGGCGAACCTGTTCGAAGAGCTCGGCGCGATAACACTCGACGGCGCCATGCGAGGGACGACGACCGAGGAAGCGCTTCGCGCTGCGATCGAGTCGGCACCGACGCAAGATGTGATCGTGCTGCCCAACAACGAAGACGTCTACCAGCGGCTGCTCGCGATGAAAGACACGTTCACGCATCGGGTCGTCATCCTGCGATCGGCCGACATCGCGCACGGCCTCGCAGCGGCCATCGCGTACGGGGACGCGCGCGACACCGACGCGGCGATCCGCGACATGGAGGCGGCGCTGCTGCGTGTGAAGACCGGCATCGTGCTCGTCGCCACGGACCCGCTCGAGACGCCGGCCGGCACCGCCGAGCCCGGCCACGCCGTGGGCATCGCCGAAGGAGCCGTCGTCACGGTGGGCGAGAACATCATCGAGGTCGCAACCGGCGTCGCATCCGCGCTCGTCGCGGAGCTCCGCGAGCTCTTGACCGTTCTGACCGGCGAGGGCGTGTCGGTCGAAGAACGCGAGCAGCTGCGCGCGGCGCTCGCAACCGAGCTCCCGCGCACGACGACCGAGATCTACGACGGTGGCCAGCCCTTCCACCGGTACGTGATGGCGGCCGAGTGAGCGAACACATCGGCAACGAGCTGCCCCGGGCGCCGGGCCCGCTCGACCAGCCGCTGGCGGGGGCCGGTATCGCAGGTCTTTCCGCCGCCGTGGCGACGAGGCTCGCGAAAGGCCTTGGGGTTCGCACGGTTCGGGACCTCCTCGAGCACGTCCCTCGGCGGTACATCGACCTTTCAACGACGAAGAAGATCCGGGATCTCAAGATCGGGGAGGAGGCAACGACGCAGGGCACCCTCACGCGAGTGGACGGCCGCTACGTTCGATCGAAACGGCATCTGCTGACCGTCACCATCAAGGACGAGACCGGCTCGCTCTCCCTCGTGTGGTGGAACCAAGCCTTCCGCACGAAGACGTTCGTGACCGGCCAGCGTCTGGTCGTCGCCGGACGGTTGGATCGGAACCGCGGGCAGCTCGTGATCACGAACCCGTTCTACGAGCCGCTGAAGGGAGGCGGCGATCAGGTCCACACCGGTCGCGTCATACCGATCCACTCCACGACCCAAGGTGTCAGCACCACGCAGATCCGTCGGTTCGTTCACACGGCGCTGCAACGCTACGGCTCGCTTGTGGCCGATCCGCTTCCCGGCTCGCTCGTGGAAGCCCGGGGGTTGATGTCGCGCGAAGCGGCGATCCGCGAGGTGCATTTCCCGACGTCGGAGAAACAGATGCGCGCCGCGCGGCATCGGCTGGTGTTCGAGGAGCTCTTCGTGCTGTCGTCGGGCCTCGCGATCCGCAAGCGCCGCCTCGAGCGCGCGGCAGATGGGATCGCTCATGCCGACGTCTCCGACGTCGAGCCGTTCCTGACCTCGCTTCCGTTCGTGCCGACGCGTGCACAGCGCCGCGTCATCGAGGAGATCGCGGCGGACATGGCGCGCGGCCGGCCGATGAACCGGTTGCTGCAAGGGGAGGTCGGCAGCGGCAAGACGGTCGTGGCGGTTGCGGCCGCCTTGATCGCCCACGCGTCTGGATCCCAAACCGCGTTCATGGCTCCGACGGAGGTTCTCGCCGAGCAGCACTACGCGACCGTGAAGCAGCTGCTCGAGCCGCTCGCAGATCGCGCCCCGGTGGATACGGGGAAGCTGTTCGGTGACGGTTTCGACGTCGTCCTGCTGACCGGCTCGGTCACCGGCAAGGACCGGAAGCGAGCGCTGGAGAAAGCCGCCTCGGGCGAGGCGATGATCTTGGTCGGCACGCACGCGCTCATCCAAGAGGGTGTCGAGTTCCACCGCCTCGGTCTCGCGATCGTCGACGAGCAGCATCGCTTCGGCGTGCACCAACGGATCGCGCTTCGCGCGAAGGGGGTCGCAGGCGCACAGCCGGACACGTTGATCATGACCGCGACGCCCATCCCGCGGACGCTCTCGCTGACGCTCTACGGCGACCTCGACGTCGGCACGCTCGACGAGATGCCGCCCGGCCGGATTCCGGTGACGACGGCGGTCGCGCGCGACGAGTTCTCACGCGCCAGGGCGTACCGGATGATCCGCACCGAGGTCGCGCGGGGGCGTCAAGCCTTCATCATCTGCCCTCTGGTTGAGGACTCGGCCTCATTGGAGGTGAAGGCGGCGGAATCCGAGTTCGAGCGGATCCGCTCCGAGGTGTTCCCGGAACTCCGGGTCGGACTGGTGCACGGACGGATGAACGCTGCGGCGAAAGAGGCGGTCATGACCTCCGTCCGGCGCGGCGAGCTCGATGTGCTGGTGGCCACGACCGTGATCGAGGTCGGGGTCGACATCCCGAACGCGACGGTGATGATCGTCGAAGATGCGGATCGTTTCGGTCTGAGCCAGCTGCATCAGCTTCGCGGCCGCGTCGGGCGCGGAACGGACCCCGCGACCTGCTTCCTCTTCACGGCGATCGATCCGCTTGCCGAAGAGGCGCGCGCGGACGCGATGACCCGGCTGAACGCGATGGCGTCGACGAACGACGGCCTCAAGCTCGCCGAGCTCGACCTCGAGCTGCGCGGTGGGGGACAGCTCTTCGGCCGCGGGTCCGTGGAGGAAGGCAAAGGCGCGCCGGCCCAAGTCGGCCGCGGCGATCTCCGCTTCGCGAACCTGACGCGCGACCTTGACGTGCTCGTCGAAGCGCGGCGTGAGGCGTTCTCGCTCGTCGACGACGACCCGACGCTGGCGTCGCCGTCGAACGGTGCGCTCCTCGGCGAGGTGCGCCGCCGCTTCGCCGATCGGCTCGACTGGCTGTTCGCGTCGTAGATGCGCGTCATCAGCGGTACCGCGAAAGGCCGCCGGCTTCGCGCCACGAAATCGCCGGAGATGCGGCCGACGACGGACATGGCACGACAGACCATCTTCGATGTGCTCGGTGATGCGCCGAACGACGCGCGCGTCCTCGACCTGTGCGCCGGCGCCGGAACGCTCGGCATCGAAGCGTTGTCGCGCGGCGCGCGCGAAGCCGTCTTCGTCGAGCAAGAGCGCGAAGCGTGCGCCATCATCCTGCAGAACCTCGAGGCGACCGGCTTGCGCTCGGCGGCGCACATCCGGCGCGCCGACGTCCTCCGGTTCCTCGCGCGACCGCCCCGCATGGCCTTTGACCTGGTGTTTCTTGACCCTCCTTACGCGCGTGGCCTAGGATTCGTGTCTCGCGTCCTGGGGAAGATCGCCGCCGGTGCCTGGATGAGCTCCGGCGCGACGGTGGTCGTTGAAGCACCGGAGGGTGACGTCGAATGGCCGCGGAGCATGCGCGAGATCAAGACCCGCCGGTTCGGGCGGACACGAGTGAGTTGGGCGATCGTGGGTGAGCATGAAGGCGATCTATCCGGGCACGTTTGATCCGATCACCAACGGTCACATCGACATCATCGAGCGGGCCCATCGCCGCTTCCAGACGGTCGTCGTCGCGGTGTCGCAGAACCCGGGAAAGATGCCCCTCTTCACGTTAGAGGAACGCATTGGGATGGTGAAAGAGGTTGTTGCGGGCCGGGAGGGAGTCGAGGTCGATTCCTTCGAAGGGTTGCTCGTCGACTACGCGAAGGGCCGGGAGATCGGGATCCTCGTGAAGGGGCTCCGCGCGGTGACGGACTTCGACTACGAGCTCCAGATGGCCCAGATGAATCACAAGCTCGCGGAAGTTGAGACGCTGTTCATGGTTGCGACGCCATCGCACAGCTTCCTTTCGTCGAGCCTTGTCAAGGAGATCGCGCGGTTCGGGGGAGACGTTTCGGCGTTCGTCCCCGCCGAGGTCGCGCGCAAGATGAAGGAGCGGTTCCGTGGCGAAGCGTGAACAGCAGACCGACACCGGCCCGATCCCGGTCACTCCGACGAAGACGGCGGTCCGGAAGGATGAGCCGGCCCCGCCGGCGATCCCGATCGGTCAGATGTCGGTCCTCGAGGACCTGGTGCGTCAGATCGAAGACGCGATCAAGTCTGCGCGCACGATGCCGCTTTCCTCCTCGGCGCTGGTGGACCGGAAAGAGGTCCTCGATCTGATCGAGCTGCTGAAGCGCTCGATCCCGGAGGAGATCGCCCGCGCGCGCGCGGTGATCCGGGACCGTGACGAAGTGGTCGAGCGGGCCCGGACCCAGGCGGAACGCGTGCTCGAGCGCGCGCAAACCGAGCGTGAGCAGCAGCTTTCCAAGACGGAGATCGTGCAGGCCGCCTCGCGCGAGGCCGACCGGATGATCGCCGAGGCCGAGGCCGTTTCCCGCCGGATCAAGGCGGAAGCCGAGTCCTACGTGGAAGGCAAGCTGGCCACGTTCGAGGTCGTCCTTCAGAAGACCCTCGCCGCGGTCGAGCGCGGGCGCGCGCGCCTCGGAGGGCGGCTCGAGCAAGATGAGCTTTCGACCGACGAGCTCGACCTCGCGACGAGGGCCCCGGCCGACCGATAATCGGTAATGCTGGGACCCCTGCAGGGCCTCATTTCCCCTGCTCAGAGCGGCTTTTCGACTGCTGTGCTATCTTGTCGGCCAGATGGCCCAAGGTGCTCTGATCGCTGTGCGCAACTTCCCGTCACTTTCAGTAGATGTCGCGGAGCTGCTGCGTCGTCCCGGCGCGTCCGAATCGGTGGAAACCGACGAGGTCCTCGGAGGGATCGCGGTTCCGCTGGCGCGGATCCCAGACGAATCTCCCCTCCGGCTCGACCTCCGGCTTGAGGCGTTGGTCGACGGGATCCACGTCTCCGGCACCATCCGGGTGGCCGCAGCGGTCGAGTGCCGTCGCTGCCTGAAGGTCACCGAGGCGCCGCTGCACCTGGATCTGGAGGAGACCTTTTTGTACCCGGGCGAAGGCGAGGCGGACGAGCCCTACCGTGTCGTCGACGAGCAGATCGATCTCGAGCCTGCGGTTCGGGACGCGGTCATGCTCGCCCTTCCCCTCAACCCGTTGTGCACCGACGCGTGCCGCGGGTTGTGCACGACCTGTGGCGCCGACCTGAACGAGGTCGACTGCGGCCACTCCCAAGACCCCGTCGACATCCGTTGGACGGGGTTGGAACAGCTGCGCCGATCGTTGGAGGAATAGATGCCGGTCCCGAAGAGGAAGAAGCCGCGGACGAGAACACGCTCGCGGAAAGCGCAATGGTTCAACAGCGCGCGGACGCCCGCGTATGCGACCTGTCCCCAGTGTAAGAAGCCGAAGCTGCCCCACCACGCGTGCGCGAACTGCGGCACGTACGACGGACGTCAGGTCCTGACCGTCGACTAAGCGGATGGCACGCCCGCGTCTCGCTCGCCGCGGGTCTGCACTCGAACGGCGGCTGGGCGCGATCCTCCGCGACCGGGAGCTGTGGGAGCAGGCCTTGACTCATCGCTCCTACGCGTACGAACGAGGGGGGCTGCCGACGAACGAACGGCTCGAGTTCCTGGGCGACGCGGTTCTCGGCATCGTCGTGACGGATCAGCTGTACAAGGAATTCCCGAACCAACCGGAAGGAGATCTCGCAAAGATGCGCGCGGCACTCGTGAACATGACGGTGCTGGCCGACGTCGCCCGTGAGATCGGGCTGGGCGACGCCGTGAAGCTCGGTCGAGGAGAAGAGCTGACGGGCGGCAAAGACAAGAGCTCGATCTTGGCCGACACGCTCGAGGCGGTCTTCGGTGCGATCTATCTCGACCGGGGGATCCGTAAGGCCCGCCGCGTGATCCTCGACCTGTTCATCCCCCGGATCAGAGGTCAGGTCGAAGGTGGCGTCGTCCACGACTACAAGACGACGCTGCAAGAGCTCGCCGCGGCCCAGCTGAGCACCTTGCCCGAATACAGCCTGTCGGAGTCGGGCCCGGATCACGCGAAGCGGTTCAAGGCCGTCGTGTCGCTGTCGGGGATCTCGTACGGCAGCGGAGCAGGCCGCTCGAAGAAGGAAGCGGAGCAAGCTGCCGCGCGCGTTGCGGTCGAACGCTTGCGAAGCGGCGCGCTCCAGAAGCCGGTCGCGGCAGAACATGAGGAAATGTAGTCGTGCCCGAGCTCCCCGAAGTCGAAGTCATCCGTCGCGACCTCGAGCGTGACGCCGTCGGCCGGCGCATCAAAGAGGTTCAGGTCAAGCTGCCCCGCATCATCCGCCGGCACAAGACGAAGAAAGAGTTCACCGACGCGCTTACCGGCGCGAAGATCACGCGGATCGACCGGCGGGGGAAGTACATCCTGTGCTACCTCGATAACGGCCAGGTTCTCGTGATGCATCTCGGGATGAGCGGGCGCATCGAGCGGTCTACCGGTCGCAAAGCACCCGAGAAGCACACGCACGTCGTGCTGAAGCTGCAGACCGGCGGCGAGCTGCGCTTCATCGACATGCGGCAGTTCGGCGAATTGTTCGTGACGGCGGGGGATGGCCTCGACGGGGTGAAGGAGCTTCAGCACATCGCGTTGGACCCGCTCGCCGACTCGTTCACGTGGCAGATCTTCAGCGAGATCGTGAGCTCGCGGAAGATGAAGCTGAAGACGTTGCTGATGGACCAGAAGTTCATCAGCGGCATCGGCAACATCTACTCCGACGAGATCCTGTGGGCGGCCGGGCTCCGCTACGAGCGTCCTTCCGACCAGCTGACCTCGCAAGAGATGCGGCGGCTCTATCGAGCCATGCAGGAGGTCCTCCAAGAAGGCATCCGCCACGGCGGCGTGACGCTGGAAGACGAGACCTACCGGAACCTCTACGGCAAGCAGGGAGAGTTCCAGGAGCATCTGAAGGTCTACGGTCAAGAAGGGCGGCCCTGCCGCCGCTGCCGCACGCCGATCGTGCGCGATCGGTGGGGGAATCGCTCTACGTACTATTGCCCGCAGTGCCAGGTCTGAGGGGCCGGCGAAGGGTTCGAAAGTGGAATAGGCCGGCGTTACCATGGTCGAGAAACCCCATCGAATGAGGACCCGATGACGTCATCGCCGAACGGTTCCGCCGATCAGGACCGGCGCCCGCCGCCGCTCGTCGAGCCCGCCGAGGGCTTGACCAATCAAGAGATCCGTCGCTACTCGCGGCACCTCATCATCCCGGACATCGCCATGGACGGGCAGCGCCGGATGAAGAACGCCAAGGTGCTGTGCATCGGCGCCGGCGGGCTCGGCTCACCGGTCGCGATGTACCTCGCGGCGGCAGGCGTGGGAACCCTCGGCCTCGTCGACTACGACGTGGTGGACGAGACGAACCTCCAGCGTCAGATCATGCACGGCCAGTCGGACGTCGGCCGGAAGAAGCTCGACAGCGCGGAAGACTCGATCAAGGAGATCAACCCGTTCGTCAACGTGATCAAGCACGAGACCTTCGTCACGTCGGAGAACGCGCTCGACCTCTTCCGCGGCTACGACTTGATCATCGACGGATCGGACAACTTCCCCACGCGGTACCTCGTGAACGACGCGTGCGTGCTGCTCGGCAAGCCGTACGTGTGGGGATCGATCTACCGGTTCGACGGACAGCTGTCGGTGTTCTGGGCGGAGCACGGACCGTGCTATCGCTGCCTGTTCCCCGAGCCGCCTCCTCCCGGGATGGTCCCGTCGTGCGCCGAGGGCGGCGTGCTCGGCATGCTCTGCGGGACGATCGGTTCGCTGCAGACGACCGAAGCCGTCAAGCTCATAACCGGTACCGGCGATCCGATGATCGGCCGGATGCTGATCTACGACGCGCTCGAGCTGAAGTTCCGCGAGCTGAAAGTGCGGAAAGACCCCGAGTGCCCGGTCTGCGGGAAGAACCCGACCGTGACGGAGCTCATCGACTACGAGGCGTTCTGCGGCGTCACGCCCGATGTTGCCGAGTTCGCGTCGCAGGTCTCGCTCACGCCGCGCGAGCTGGCGGATCTGATCGACTCCGGCCAGGACGTGACGCTGATCGACGTGCGCGAGCCGCACGAGTGGGAGATCGTCCATTTCGACGACGCGAAGCTGATCCCGGTCGCAGAGGTGATCGAGCGCGCGAGCGAGATCCCTCAGTCCGGCAACGTCGTCGTCTACTGCAAGGTCGGCGCGCGCTCAGCCGAGGTGCTTCGCTGGTTGCACAGCGTCGGCCTCACGAACACGAAGCACCTCGCCGGTGGGATCGACGCATGGGCGAACCAGATCGACCCGAGCATGCCGAGATACTGAGCGACGTCTGCGCGCGTGTGCTCGTGAGCGGCCGCGTCCAGGGTGTCTTCTTTCGGTACTCATGCGCGCGTGAGGCGGCTGCCAACAGGCTGCGTGGAACGGTTCGGAACCTGCCGGACGGCCGCGTTGAGGCGGTTTTCCAAGGAGCGAAGCCCGCGGTTCAGCGACTCATCTCTTGGTGTCACGACGGCCCGCCGACTGCGCGGGTCGCCGACGTGACCGTCTCTTGGGAACCTCTGGACGACGAGTTGCCTCACTTCTAAACAGGACCCAGGACCTAGAGGGATTCGTGGCGATTTCGCCTCACGGAGTTCCACGAAATAGGCAGAACATGCCAGGAGAAAACGGACTAGACCCCTTCCCAGGTCTCGGGGCCTCAGTTATAGTTCTCTCGTGAATCCGGGAACGGCACCTCCGATCCCGCGTGTCTGCCCTTCGACCCTCAAGGGGGACGTATAGATGGCCAAGGCGTTGTACGGGTTCCTCGGTGAACCACGTGCTTCCATGCTTCTCAAGCAAGTCGCAGAGCTCCAAGCCCGAGTACGGGATCTCGAACGGGCGCTCGAGGCCGCAGAGGCCGAAGTGATCGCGCTTCGCGCGATCGCCGAGTCGAAGATCGAGACCACCAAGCTCGAAGAGGTCCGCGCACTGGCGTAGCGGCGCGGTCCTGAAAGACAGCGGTCACCCCGGCGTTGGGGTGGCCGTTTCATTTCGCGACACAGTCACCGCGCGGCGTCGCTCCTCCCGAGAAGTGCTCATCGTCGCTGTTAGCATGAGGCGTGTTTCTCAGGCGCCTCGTCATCAGGGGCTTCAAGTCGTTCGCCGATAAGACCGTGTTCGACTTCACCCCCGGAGTGGCGGTCATCGTCGGGCCGAACGGTTCCGGCAAGTCAAACCTCGTCGACGCGATCGCGTGGGTCTTGGGGGAGCAGGGCGCGAAGACGTTGCGCGGCGGGAAAATGGAAGACGTCATCTTCGCCGGCACGCCGAAACGGCCGGCGCTCGGGCGCGCAGAGGTCGAGCTGACGATCGACAACTCGAGCGGCGTCTTGCCGATCGACTTCACGGAAGTAAGCGTGCGACGCACCCTTTTCCGAACGGGTGAGAGCGAGTACGCGATCAACGACGTTCCGTGCAGGCTGCTCGACGTTCAAGAGCTTCTTTCCGACTCGGGGATCGGCCGTGAGCTCCACACGATCGTCGGGCAAGGGCAGCTCGACGAGATCCTCGCGGGGCGTCCGGAGGACCGGCGCGCGGTCATCGAAGAGGCTTCCGGGTTGCTGAAGCACCGGAAGCGGAAAGAGCGCGCGGTGCGCAAGCTCGAGCGCGTCGATGCGGATATCGAACGTCTCGGCGACGTGATCGCCGAGCTCCGTCGACAGATCCGCCCGCTCGAGCGACAAGCCGAGGTCGCGAAGCGCGCATCCGAGATCGAAGCGGAGCTCCGCGAGGTAAAGCTGAAGCTGTGGGTCTTGGAATACTCATCCGTGACGGGTGAGGAGGACGCCGAAGCCGAACGCCGCGCGGTCGAGCACGTGGACGAGATCGCGCGTGCGGTCGGCGAGCTGACCGAGAGAGGGGAGCGGTGCGAGGCCGATCTTTCGACCGCGGCGCGGGCTGCCGAAAGCTTGCTGTCCACGGAGTACCGGCTCGCCGCGAGCCGCGACCGGCTCGACGCGCTTGCCGGCCTCGCGTCGGAACGAGCGACGCACCTCGACGACCTGGCGGCGCGCGAACCGCGCGACGAAGCGCCTTCCATCGAGGAGATCGCGCGCGCGGAAGAAGCGCTGGCCGAAGCGAGAGCAGCGCGCGAGCGGGCGGAAGAAGAGGCCCGCCACGCCGAGGCGGAGCGGCATACCGTTCAGACCGCGCGCGAAGAAGCGTCACGCGCGCGCGAGGAGGTCGTGCATCTCCACGGCGAGCGCGCCGCGCTACGCGCGGCGGTTGAAGCGGCCGAAGACGAGCGCACGCGGCTGCTCGAGCATCGCGGCGTTGCACAGAACGCGGCCGATCGCTCGCAAGGAGGGTTGGCGGAGGTTCGTCAGGAGCTCGAGCGCTTGGACGCGGACGAGACGATGCTCGGCGCGAAGCTCGACGACGCAGAGGCCCGCGCAACGGCACAGCGGCGGGCGGTCGAGGAGATCGACGCGCGCGCGCTCGCCGCCGAGCGCCGCATCGAAGCCTTGACGGCGCGCAGGGAGATGCTGATCCAAGAGGTGTCGCGCGCGCACGACCCGGCCGCGCTGCTCGAAGGCGTGCACGGCATCGCCGGTCGCGTGATCGACCAGGTGCGCGCAGCCGAGGGGTACGAGCGCGCACTGCGTGCCGCGTTGGGTCCGCTGTCCGACGCCGTGCTTGCGACGTCGCGCGCCGATGCGATGGCCGCGCTGGAACGCTTGAAGCGTGACGGCGGGCGCGCCTCGATCGCGGTCCCAGGCGCGTCGATCTACGCACCCGTTCCAGTCGGTGTTCGTTCGTTGCTACACGTCGTTTCCTCGGTCGGACCACACGCCGACCTCGTCCGGGGGTTGCTGTCCGGCATCGCGCTCGCAGATTCGCTCGCAGAGGCCGCGGAGCTAAGCCGCGCGCACCCGGGGATCGTGGTCGTGACCGCCGAAGGCGACCGGCTGGGTGCGAACGTGGTGACCGGCGGCGCGCGCGAAGAGATCCGCGATCCGCGCGACGAGCTGCGCAGTCGCGACGACGAGCTGGCGACGGCGACCGACGAGCTCGGGGTCATCCGTCGCGAGCATGAGCACGCCCGCGCCGAGCTGCACGTCCTTGAGACTGAGACCGAAGAGATCTCCGAGCGCCTGAATGCGCTCGATGCGCAGGTAGCAGGAGCGACCGAACGGCTCGCGCAGCTGGAACGAGAATCACACGCGACCGCGCGCGAAGACAGCGTGATCACCGGCCGGCTCAGCGAAGTCGAAGAGCGGCTGCGCGAAGACACGGAGAAGCTGCGTGCGGTGGAGTCCCGGCTCGGCAGGGCGGTCGCGTCGGAACCGGAAGTGGATCTGCAGACGTTGGTTCAGATCGAGCGGCTCGCAGCGGAGCGCGCGCTCCACCTCGGCGAGTCGACCGAACGCGAGCGTGCGGCGGTCGCATCGCTCAATGCGTTGCAAGCGCGTGAGCAGCGTGTCAGCGAGATGCGCGCGCAATGGGAAACGGGTCGCACGGCCTGGACGACGGGTGCGGCGCGCGCCCGGGCCGTCGCCGAAGCCGCCGGGAAGCTGTCCGCGCGCGCGTCTCGGTGGGTGGAGGACGCGCGCGCGCAACGGTCGGAAACGGAGGAGCGCCGGCGCGCGCTCGAGGCGTTGCTCGTCAATCTGCGCAAAGAGCGTCGCGACGCCGAAGCAGCGCTCGACGAAGCGCGGACGCTGGCGCATCAGTCGGATCTCCGGCGTGCCGAACGTTCGCACCGAGTCGCCTCGCTCGTCCAACGCGCGCGCGACGAGTATCAGATGTCGCCGGAAGAAGCGCTCGAAGCGGTCCGGCCCGATCCCGAGGAAGCGGACGAGCTCACGCGGCGGGCGGCAACGTTGGACCGCCGCCTCGGCCTGCTGGGTCGCGTGAATCCGATCGCGATGGAGCAGTACCAAGGCCTCGTGGATCGGCACACGTTCTTGAGCGATCAAGTCAACGACCTCAAGCGGAGCCGACGCGACCTCACGTCGGTCGTCGCCGAAGTCGACCAGAAGATCGTCGAGATCTTCGGCGCGGCCTTCCAGGACGTCGCGCGCGAGTTCAACGGTGTCTTCGCTCGGCTGTTCCCGGGCGGCGAAGGGCGGATGGTTCTGACGGATCCCGACGACCTTCTGAACTCGGGCGTCGACGTCGAGGCGCGCCCGGCCGGCAAGCGCGTGAAGCGCGTTTCGCTACTATCCGGCGGCGAGCGCTCGCTGGTCGCCGTCGCGCTGCTGTTCAGCGTGTTCCGTGCGCGCCCTTCGCCGTTCTACCTCCTGGACGAGGTCGAGCCCGCGCTCGACGACGTGAACCTGCACCGCTTCCTCGAGATCGCAGCCGAGTTCCGCGACCGTTCGCAGCTGCTCATCGTCACGCACCAGAAGCGCACGATGGAGATCGCCGACGTCCTCTACGGCATCTCGATGGCCGGCGAAGGCGTCAGCAAGGTCATCTGCGAACGGCTCGAAACGCCGGACGGTGCTCAGTCCGAGCAGCCTGCCGGCGCAGACGCGTAGGTCGTCCCGCGCCTTGGTAGTGTGCCCGCTCGTATGACGCCACTCGCCGTCTCGATCCTTCCGATCCTCATCCCCGCGATCGTCGTTGTGCTCGTGCTCGTCGGCTTCGTCGGCGTTCGGTCGCGCCGGCGGGTTCGTCCGGCGCCGCCGGCCGAACGGGTCGCTCCGCCGGAGGCGGTCGCGCCGCCTCGAGAAGTCGAAGCGCCGGCTCGAGAGGTCCAGGCGCCGCCGCGGGTTCCCGAAGCGAGAGCACCCGAGGCGCCGGAGATCGAGGCACCGCCGCCTCCCGAACCTCCGCCGCCGGTCGTCGCGCCACGCCGGCGGGTTCGATCGATCGGTGCTTCGCTGGCGAGGCTGTTCAAAGGCACAGCGCTCACCGAGCAGGAGTGGGAGGAGCTGGAGGAGGTCTTACTGCGAGCGGACGTCGGCGTGGCAGCGACCCAGCGGATCGTGGGGGCGATGCGCTCGCGCAGAGACGTCGCCGACGGGATGGCCGCTCTCAAGGACGAGCTTGTCTCCGCGCTAGGTCATCCCGATCGGTCGCTGAAAACGAAGCCCGGCGGAACAACCGTCTGGCTGATTACCGGCGTCAACGGGGTGGGGAAGACGACGACGATCGGCAAGCTGGCCGCGCAGCTTCGGGATGAGGGCCGCTCGGTCGTTCTGGCGGCGGCCGACACGTTCCGCGCCGCCGCCGACCAGCAGCTCGAACGGTGGGCAGAGCTGTCGGGGGCCGACATCGTGAAGCACGCGCCGGGTGCGGACCCGGCGGCCGTGGTGTACGACGGGGTCGCCGCGGCCAAGGCGCGCGCCCGGGACGTCCTGATCGTGGACACGGCCGGCCGGCTGCAGACGAAGAAGAACCTTATGGAAGAGCTTGGAAAGATCCGCCGGATCCTCGACCGCGAAACGGGCGCGCCGGAAGAAGTCTTGCTGGTGCTCGATGCGACGACCGGCCAGAACGGCGTGGCTCAAGCACGCGCCTTCGCCGAGGTGGCCGGGATCACGGGGATCGTCCTGACCAAGCTCGATGGCACCGCGAAAGGCGGCATCGTCATCGCCGTCCAACAGGAGCTGGGCATCCCGGTGAAGCTCGTCGGATTGGGCGAGGGGATCGGTGACCTGGCATCCTTCGACCCCGATGGTTTCGTGGACGACCTGCTGGGGATAACTGCGTGAAGGCCTCACGGCCCCGGGGAGACTTCACGGGCAGGTAAAGGGACGTTCCGTCCAAACCGATGACGATGGGGGAAGAGACAACAACCTTTATGCGCCCGTTGCGTGTCGTCATCGCGGACGGCGGGGGAACAACCCGCGCCGTCCTGCTCGGCCTTGCGAACGATTCCGGATTCGAGCTGGTCGGCGAGGCCCCCACCTGGGACGCAGTCGTTGAGCTGGTCTCCAGCCGAGCAGCCGATCTCGTCCTCGTCTCGGGAGGCCCGGACTTCGCGCAGGGCTTGTCCGTCCTCGCCGGTGAGGTGGCGACCGCCATCGTGGCGCCGGACGCCCAGTCGGCGAAGGAGTTCGCGGACTGCGGCGCGTTCGTCGTCTTGACGCCCGCCGTCGAACCGGAGGTCATGGCCGCGATCGGCACGAGCGCCGTCGCACGCGCGGGCGATCTGAGGGCGGCTCGCCAAGAGGCGGAGAACCTTCGAGGGATGCTCGAGACGAGGAAGGTTGTCGAGCGCGCGAAAGGTGTCCTGATGCGCCGCCTCGGCGTGACGGAAGACGCGGCGTATCGCCGGATGCAGAAGGCGAGCCAGGACGAGAACCGCAAGATGCGCGAGATCGCGGAGTCGATCCTCAGCGCCGAGCGGCTTTACGGCGACGGCGATCAGCCGCTACAACCCGAAGCCTGAGTTTCCCCCCAACGCTCCACGGCTGCGTCGATAACATGACGTCGTGTTCGACACCCTAAGCGAACGGATCGAAGGGATATTCGGCCGCCTCCGCAGCCGTGGCCGTCTTTCCGAACAGCAGATCGACGAAGTCCTTCGCGAGGTCCGGCTCGCATTGCTCGAAGCCGACGTGCACACCGACGTCGTGCGCGCGTTCGTCGGCCGGGTGCGCGAGCGCGCGATGGGCGAAGAGGTACGCAAGGCGCTCACGCCGGCGCAAACGATCGTGAAGATCGTCAACGACGAGCTGGTCGAGATCCTCGGCCGCACGACGTCGCCGCTGACGTGGTCGCCGAAGCCGCCGACGGTCATCATGCTCGCCGGCCTTCAAGGTTCCGGGAAGACGACGGCGGCGGGGAAGCTCGCGCGGCTGCTGAAGAGCAAGGGCAAGCGGCCGCTCCTCGTCGCTTGCGACCTCCGGCGTCCGGCAGCGGTCGAGCAGCTGAAGCTGCTGGGAGACGAGGTCGACGTTCCCGTCGTCGCGCGCACGGGCATGACCGCCGTCGATGTCGCCGCGACCGGCGTGGAAGAGGCGCGCCGCTTGATGCGAGACGTCGTGATCGTCGACACGGCCGGCCGTCTCCACGTCGACGAAGCGATGATGAGCGAAGCGGCGGCGATCCGCGATCGCATCCAACCGACCGAGACCTTGTTCGTCGCCGACGCGATGACCGGCCAAGACGCGGTGAACGTCGCGACGGCGTTCCTGGAGCGAGTCGATTACACGGGGATCATCCTCACCAAGCTCGACGGCGATGCGCGCGGCGGAGCCGCACTCTCGATCGCGCAGGTGTCCGGCAGGCCGGTCAAGTTCGCCTCGACGGGAGAGCGCCTGGATGCGTTCGAGCCGTTCCATCCGGACCGACTTGCGTCCCGGATCCTCGGGATGGGCGACATCTTGACGCTGATCGAGAAGTCGGAGGAAGCGTTCGAGGAAGACGAGCGCATCGCCCTCGAAGAGAAGATGCGCAAGGCGACGTTCACGCTGGACGACTTCCTGAAGCAGATGCGGCAGCTGCGCAAGATGGGACCACTGAGCAACCTGCTCGGCATGATGCCGGGCATGAAAGGCGCGCTGAAAGACGTCGATCTGGACGAGAAAGAGCTGAGCCGGGTCGAGGCGATCATCCAGTCGATGACCCCGGGAGAGCGCGTCGATCCCGGCATCATCAACAACTCCCGCCGACAGCGCATCGCGCGCGGCTGCGGCAGGACCGTGTCCGACGTCAACGCGCTGGTGCGTCAGTTCGATCAGGTCAAGGTGATGATGCGCGCGATGGCCGGCGGGGGTGGCTTGCCTTCGCTCCCGCACGGCATGGGGCCGCAGGGCGCCATGCCTCGGGCAGGCCGTGGAAAGCCGAAGAACCGTCCGCACCGGCCGAAGCAGCACGCGAAGGGCAAGAAACGGAAGCGCAAGTAGGTATGTAGCGTGCGCTCGGATCGTCGGGTACCCTTTGCGGGCCGTGGTACGAATCCGCCTTCTTCGAACGGGCAAGCGCAAGCAGCCCTCGTTCCGTGTTGTCGTCGCCGATCAGCGATCGCCGCGGGACGGCCGTTTCGTCGAGATCTTGGGCAACTACAACCCGCTGACGAACCCATCGCAGATCGAGCTGGATGAGGAGCGCTCCCTCCACTGGCTCGCCAAAGGCGCCCAGCCAAGTGCGAGCGCGACGGCGCTGCTGAAGCGAACGGGGATATGGCAGAAACACAAGCAGGCGACGGCGAAGAAACGCCCGGCGTAGAAACGCCGGCCGCCGCCTCGTCCGAGCCCGACCTCGTGGGTGACACCCTCGGATACCTCGCGCGCTCCCTCGTTGCGAATGTCGACGACGTGCGCGTGGAACGGCTGCAGACGGAGCGTGGTCTCGTCTACCGGCTGCACGTGAACGCGGAGGACATGGGCCGCGTGATCGGACGGAGCGGTCGCATCGCGCGCGCGCTGCGCCAAGTCACCCGTGCAGCTGCCGCGCGCGCAGGGGTCCACGCGATCATCGAGATCGCCGACTGAGACGTGGAGCCCGAGCGGCTCGTCGTCGGCCGCATCGCGAAAGCGCACGGGATACAGGGTGAGGTCGCGATCGACGTCTTGTCCGACGAGCCGGCCCGGTTCGCGCCCGGCGCTCGCATGTTCGCCGGCGATCGCGCGCTAACAGTTGCAACGTCGCGTTCGCACCACGACCGGCTGCTCGTCCGGTTCGACGACGTACCGGACCGTTCCGCAGCGGAAGCGCTGCAAGGCGAGGAGCTGACCATCCCCGCCGACGAGGCGCGCGCGCTCGACGACGAGTGGTCGTTCTTCCCGCACCAGCTCGCCGGTCTGACCGTGACCGACGAGGACGGCCGTACGCTCGGCACGATGGATCGAGTCGATGAGAGCCCGTCCGCCGATCTGTGGGTCGTGCGCGCGCACGGGCGCGAGGTTCTGGTGCCGGCAGTGCGCGACATCATCATCCGCGTCGATCTCGACGCACGGACGATCGTGTTGCGGCCCCCGGAAGGACTGTTCTGATGCGGATCGACATCGTCACGATCTTCCCCGAGTACTTCACCGGGCCCCTAGACGCGGCGCTACTCGGGAAGGCGCGCGCGAAAGGGTTGCTCGACATCAGGGTGCACGACCTGCGCGCGCACACCATCGACAAGCACCGCACGGTCGACGACGAGCCGTTCGGTGGCGGCCCTGGGATGGTGATGATGGCGCAGCCGTGGTTCGAAGCAGTGGAAGCGATCGACGGCTGGGAGCGAGCGCGCCGCGTGTTGCTGACGCCGGCCGGGCGTCGGTTCGACCAACGCGCCGCCGAAGAGCTGAGCAGCGCCGACCACATCGTGCTGATGTGCGGGCGCTACGAAGGGATCGATGAGCGCGTGGCCATCAGGCTTGCGACCGACGAAGTGTCGATCGGCGACTACGTCCTCGCCGGTGGGGAGTCGGCGACGCTCGTCGTCGTCGAAGCGGTGACGCGCCTCGTGGCGGGGGTTGTAGGGGAGCCCGCCTCGCTGGTCGGGGAGTCGTTCTCGAGCGGTTTGCTCGACTTTCCGCAGTTCACGCGGCCGGCGGAGTTCCGCGGCATGCGGGTTCCGGACGTGCTGCTTTCGGGCGATCACGCCGCGATCGAGCGCTGGCGGCGCGACCAGGCGCTCGAGCGGACGCGCGCGCGCCGGCCCGACCTGCTCGGCGGCTAGCCACTGTGCGAAACGGGGGGTCAGCCGGTAGCATTAGCCCCCGGCCCGGACGGGCAACCGACATCCACCTGGAGCACCGATGAATAAAGTCGACCTCATCGAGCGGACGCGCCTGCGCAAGGACATCCCGCCGTTCCGCCCCGGCGACCAGGTGAAAGTGCACGTCAAGGTGCGGGAAGGCGGCCGCGAGCGGCTCCAGGTGTTCGAGGGCGTTGTGATCGCACGGCGCGGCGGCGGTCTTCGCGAGTCGTTCACGGTTCGGAAGATGTCCTTCGGCGTCGGCGTCGAGCGCACGTTCCCGATCCACGCGCCGGCGGTTGCGAAGCTCGAGGTCGTGCGCCACGGCAAGGTGCGCCGCGCGAAGCTGTACTACCTGCGCGAGCTCTCGGGCAGGCGCGCGAAGATCGAAGAGCGCCGCAGCCGTATCCAGGAGTGGAAGCCGGAGGCCGACGTGCCGGAAGAGCCGCCGCCCGAAGAAGCGACCGACGCAGCCCCGGCGGAGGCGACGGAGAACGAGCAGCCGGAAGCAGCCCCCGAAGGCGAGGGTCCGGCCGAAGCCGAAGCGCCCGCCGAAGCCGAAGCGCCGGCGTCACCGGAAGCGGAGGCAGCTGCGCCTGCCGACGCCCCCGAGTAGCAGCGCCGTCGTCGCGCGTCGAGCTCGATGAGCGAAGCGGCCGGCACCGAGACGGGCCTGCAATCGAGCTGGCCGGCGGAGCCGGCCGGGAAACCCCCGGAGAAGCGCAGCAAGCTCGCATTCGTCCGCGAGCTGCCCGTGCTCATCGTGATCGCGTTCGTGCTCGCGCTCTTGATGAAGACCTTCTTGGTCCAAGCGTTCTACATCCCATCGGAATCGATGGAGCCGACGCTTCACGGCTGCACCGGCTGCAACGGTGACCGGGTGCTCGTGAACAAGCTCGCGTGGCGGCTTCGCGCTCCCGCGCGCGGCGAGGTCGTGGTGTTCATCGCGGAGCACGATGCTGGCCATCACAGCATCCTTTCGAAGGTGAAGAGCTTCCTCACCGAAGGGCTCGGCGTAACCACCCCGAAGGAGACCGACTTCATCAAGCGGATCATCGGGCTGCCCGGCGAGACGGTACAGGTCACGGACAAGGGCGTGTACATAACGCCGGTGCACGGGAAGCGATTCAAACTGTTCGAGCCGTACATCGCGCGCCCATCGAATAACGGCACGCTCGTTCCGTGCGGCAGGTCCAGGTCGTGTCCAGAAGGGAAGACGCAGGCGCCGATCAAGGTTCCGCCGGATTCGTACTTCGTGATGGGGGACAACAGGGAGAATTCGGCAGACAGCCGGTTCCGGAACCCACCGTGGATCAAACGATCGGATCTCGTGGGTAAAGCGTTCGTGAAGATCTGGCCGATCGGACGGATCGGGATCGTGCACTTACCTGCGTACGCGGCGAAAGGTGCGGCCGCCTCAGGTCCTTCACAGCCTCCGCCAGTGCTCCCGATCGGCGCGGTCGCCCTCGGCCTCGGCGCGATCGTACGACGCCGACCGTCGTGAGACGCCGCTCCGTTTCCCTCGTGGTGCGCGCGCTAGAGTCTGCACACGATGGATGACGCGCAGGGCACGCCGCCCGAGTCCGAGCGAGACGCGCCCGTCGCGACCGGTCCCGTCGCTCCGCCGGCCGGATCAGAGCCGGCGGTTCCGTCCTCGCCGGATCCTCGGCTAGAGACTCCTCTGGCGGGTTCGGCGCCGCCGTGGGTCGGGTCGCCAAATCAAGATGAGATCAAGCCGAAGAAAGAGAAACAGGGGAGCTTCCTCAAAGAGCTTCCCATCCTCATCATCATCGCGTTCGGGCTCGCGCTACTGATCAAGACGTTCCTGTTGCAGGCGTTCTATATCCCGTCGGAGTCGATGCTCCCCACCTTGCAGGTCGGCGACCGCGTGCTCGTCAACAAGCTTGTCTATCGCATCCATCCGCCGCGCCGCGGTGACATCATCGTCTTCATCGAAGACCCGGGACCAAAGAAGGCGTTCTGGGGTCGGGTGCGTAGCTTCTTCACCGAGGGTCTCGGCGTCACGAAGCCCAAGTCGCTGGACTTCATCAAGAGGGTGATAGGGCTACCCGGGGAGACGATCCAGATCACCAACGGCGTGGTCACCATCCAAACCCCGGAGGGGAAACCGTTGACGTTGAACGAGCCGTACCTGGACTCGGACCGCGATACGAGCTCGTACGGACCGTTCAAGATCCCGCTCGGCACATACTTTGTCATGGGGGACAACCGCGGAAACTCGTCCGACAGTCGCAGCCGGGGGCCGATCAAGAAGAAAGCGATCATCGGACGCGCCTTCATCCGGATATGGCCGGTCGGCCGGTTCGGCTTCTTCCACCGGCCGAAATATCCGAGCGCCACGGCCGCGGGACTCATGTCGATGGCTCCCGTGCTGGTGCTCGGCTCGGGGATCGTCGTGCGTCGCAGGCGGGCCGCCTAGCGCGCTGGGTATCGTCCCGGGCCCGCGGTATCCTCCGGCCGATGGTCATGCTCGACCCGGACGGACGCATCGAACGCCGGCTCCGCGACGCCGGGTTCGGGCTAGTCGCCGGTGTCGACGAGACCGGGCGCGGCGCGCTCGCCGGACCGCTGGTCGCGTGCGCGGTGATCTTGCCCCATGACGCCGAACTCCCAGGCCTCCGCGATTCGAAGTTGCTGACGCCGCTCGCGCGCACACGGCTCTGTGCCGAGATCCAGCGTCAAGCGGTCGCGATCTCGCTCGTGCGAGTGCCGTCGACCTCGATCGACCGGCGGGGGTTGCACCGCTCGAATCTGCGCGCCCTCCGTGAGGCGGCCATGCGATTGCGACCGACGCCCGAGTACCTGCTCGTCGACGGGTTCCCGGTTCGGCGCGTTCCGTTCCCGTCTCTGGCGATCAAGAAGGGCGACCGCGTCTCGGTCGCGGTCGCCGCCGCATCGGTCGTCGCGAAGGTCACGCGCGACCGGATGATGGTCAACCTGAACCGCCGCTTCAAAGGGTACGGCTTCGACGAGAACAAGGGATACGGGACGCCGGAGCACTGGCGCGCGCTCGAAACCCTGGGCCCGTCGCCGCATCACCGGCTGACGTTCACCGGCGTCGGGCAGATGCGCCTGTGGGCGAGCGGCGACGAAGAGTTCCTGAGCGAGGACGCGGAGGTCGAGGCGTGAGCGTCGACGATCTTGAGAAGTACGAAGCCGAGATGGAACTCGCGCTCTACCGCGAGTACCGAGACGTGCTGCCGATGTTCACGTACGTGATCGAAACCGACAAGCGCTTCTACCTTGCCAACGGCGTGAAGCTCGAGCAGCGCACGGACGGTTCCGACACGTATTTCGAGCTCACCCTGACCGACGCGTGGGTGTGGGACATGTACCGGAGCGCGCGTTTCGTTTCGAACGTGCGCGTGCTGACGTTCAGCGATGTGAACATCGAGGAGCTGAAGCGCTCCGAGGTCCCGGATTCGCCGGAAGGCTTGGAGCGCACCTGACGCGGCCGCGATAGCATCGCGCCGATGGGTTACAACCCGCTCCGCCGGTATCGAGGCACCAAGGTGCTCGACATCACGCTGCTCGTTTCGACGGCTGCGGTGATCGTGCTGCTCGTTCTCTGGGCGTCTCGCTAGACGCTCGCACCGTTCCGCCCAGATTTCTTCAATCCTTTCGTCGCGCGCGCGCCGTTCGCGCTGCTCGCGCTATCGAGCCCGTCGCCGCGCGGGGTTACCGTCGTGCGCGCCATGGAGCGCAGGGAGCTTGGACGGATCGGCGAGTCGCTCGCCGCGAGCTACCTCGCCGGGTGCGGGTGGGACATCGTCGATCGCAACGTCCGCTACCGCGAAGGTGAGATCGACATCGTCGCCGCGCGCGGCGGGATCTTGGCGTTCGTCGAAGTGAAGACCCGTCGGTCGGTCGCGTTCGGATCTCCCGCGGAAGCCGTTACGTGGCGGAAGCAGCGCCGGATCCGGGCGCTCGCGTCGCGTTACTTGGCCGAGCACCATCCCCGCGCGCACTCGATCCGGTTCGACGTGGTGGACATCGCGCGCGGCCGAGGTGGGTTCCTCGTCACGCATCTCGAGGGGGCGTTCTAGGTGATCGCCAAGACGGAGAGCGTCGCTGTGGTCGGGATGGACGGCCATGCGGTGGACGTCGAGGTCGCCGTCGCCCAAGGCCTTCCCGCCTTCACGATCGTCGGTCTTCCCGATCCTTCGATCCAGGAAGCGCGGGAACGGGTGCGCGCGGCGATCCAGTCGTCCTCGGAAACCTGGCCGCTCAAACGGGTCACGGTCAACCTGTCGCCGGCTCACCTGCGGAAGGCGGGCAGCAGCTTCGATCTCGCGATGGCGTTGGGCGTCCTTGTTGCAGAGAAGAGGATCCAGCCGGACCGCCTTCGAAACGTATGCGTCTTGGGCGAGCTGTCCCTGGACGGCGGCGTCCGGCGCATCCGCGGCGTGCTTCCGGCTGCGATCGCCGCAGCAGAAGCCGGCGCGCGCGCCGTGATGGTACCGACCGAGAACGCGGCGGAGGCATCGCTGGTGTCGGGCCTCGAGGTGCTTCCCGTCGCGCACCTGGCGCAAGCGATCAGGTTCCTCCGCGGAGAAGGCGACGTCGACGCGGTAAACGGACAGGCGCGCACTGCGGAGAACGGCACCGGCCTCGATCTCTCCGACGTTCGTGGGAACGTCGTTGCCAAGCGCGCTCTCGTGATCGCTGCGGCCGGCGGCCACAACCTGTTGATGGTCGGTTCGCCCGGCGGCGGGAAAACGATGCTCGCGCGCCGGTTGCCCGACATCTTGCCTCCGATGAGCGAGCAGGAGTCGTTCGAAGTCACGCGCGTTGCATCGATCGCCGGCCTGCTGCCCGACGGTGGTTCCCTCGTGGCGCATCGGCCGTTCCGCGCGCCGCATCACTCGGCGTCGATGACCGGGCTGATCGGCGGCGGAAGCGGCGTGCCGCATCCGGGCGAAGTGACGCTCGCGCATCGCGGCGTTCTCTTCTTAGACGAGTTCGCGGAGTTCCGGCGTGAAACGCTGCAAGCGCTTCGTCAGCCGCTCGAAGACGGGATCATCCGCATCGTGCGCGCGCGCTCGTCCGTGACGTATCCCGCGCGCTTCCAGTTGATCGCGGCCGCGAACCCGTGCCCGTGCGGGTACGACGGCGACGAAGTGAAGGGTTGCTCTTGCCTGCCGGGACCGAAGGACAATTACAAGAGCCGGTTGCGAGGGCCGGTGATCGACCGCATCGACCTTCAGTGCACAGTCGCCCGCATCAAGCGGAAGGAGCTCTTCGAGCTTCCTGCAGGTGAGACGTCGGAGGCGGTGGCGGGGCAGGTTGCCGCCGCGCGCGAACGCCAGGGGCTGCGGTACGGGCGGCGCGGCCCCCGCTCGAACGCGGACGTCCCTCCGCGCGAAATCGACAAGGCGTGCCGGTTGCAAACGGCCGCGCGCTCGACGGTCGAGGCCGCGATCGAGCGCCAGTCGCTGAGCGCGCGCGGTGCGCATCGCGTGATCAGGGTCGCGCGAACCATCGCCGACCTCGGCGCGGTCGACGAGGTCACGAGAGATCACGTCGAGGAAGCGCTCGACTACCGCGTATCACACTCGGCGACGTGAGCGAAGGAGCGGCACACCGCCTCGTACCCGGCGACGACGAGTTCCCGCCCATGCTCGCGACCATCGATCCTCCGGTCGAGCAGCTGTGGGTGATCGGGGAGCGGCTCGGCGCGCTTGGGCCGCCGGTTGCGATCATCGGCGCGCGGGGACCGACCTCGTACGGGCTCGACGTTGCACAGAAGCTCGCCGCCGAGCTCGCGTCGCTCGGGATCTGCGTCGTGAGCGGGATGGCGCGCGGCATCGATGCCGCCGCGCACGAGGGTGCGCTGAGCGCGGGAGGCAAGACGATCGCGGTGCTTGGAACCGGAATCGATCGACCGTATCCGATGGTGAACCGTCCGCTGTACCGGCGCATCATCGATTCGGGCGCCGTGATCTCCGAGCTTCCGCCGGGAGCCGGCGCGCGCAAGCACCACTTCAAGGCGCGCAACCGGATCATCGCCGCTTTGTCTCTCGGGACGATCCTCGTGCAGTCCCGCGGCGAACGAAGCGGGGCGATGACGACGATCAAATGGTGTCAGGACTACGGCCGCGACGTCCTCGCCGTTCCCGGCGACGTCCGGTCGGAGCTGTCGACCGGACCGCACCAGCTGCTCCGTGAAGGCGCGGCGCTGTGCGCGAACGCAGGGGATGTTCTCGAAGCGCTATCGCAGCGCCTTGCGGAGGCCGGCATGTCGCGTTTCGGGTTGCTCGAATCGAAGATCTTGGACGCTTTGAAGCTCCGCCCGGCGAATCCGGACGGCCTTGCCCGTCTCCTGGGCGAGGACCCGCTCAGGGTCGCGAGGGCGTTGGGACGGCTCGAGCTCGGAGGCGCCGTCGCGCGCGAGCTGGGCGGGTACCGGCGGGCCTGACCCGTGGCTCCTTGACCCCCGGGAGCCGCCCGCCGATAGTGAGGCGAGAACACCCCGCTCATCACGAGGAGCGTTCGTGGCAGCAACCGCGGGGGTCAGCAGGTCTGGGGACGCCGTTGAGGATTTCCTTCGACACCTCGGCGGCGAGAGGAACCTGTCCCGGAACACTGTCGCCGCATATCGGCGCGACCTCGCTCAGTTCATCGAGTTCTGCGCGCGCCTTCACGTCGACCCGTTGCGGGCGGACGCGAAGGCGATCCGGCGTTTCCTCGCGCAGCGGATGACGCTCGGCGACGCGCGCACCAGCATCGCGCGCAAGGCATCGTGCCTCCGCACGTACTACCGGTTCGTCGTTCGGCGGAAGCTTCGGCCGGACAACCCCGCGGCGCTCGTGACAGCGCCGAAACGCGCGCGCACGCTCCCGCAGATCATCAAGAAGAATCAGGTGGAGACGCTGCTCGAGCTCCCCCCCGACGATGATCCATTCGGGACGCGCGACCGCGCGATCCTCGAGATCCTCTACGGCGCCGGGGTCCGCGTCGGGGAGCTGGCCGCGCTCGATCTCGAGGACGTGGACTTTGCCGCGCGACGCCTCCGCGTCTTCGGGAAGGGACGGAAGGAGCGCCTCGTTCCTCTGGGGGAGGACGGGATGGACGCGGTCCGGCGCTACATCACCCATGCGCGCGGCCGGACGATGCGGGAAGGTTCTCCGCCCGCCGCGCTGTTCTACAACCGCAAAGGTCGCCGGATCGGACAACGGGACGTGCGCGCGATGGTCGAGAAATATGCCAAAGAGGTCATCCCGGGAGGAAAGGTGTCCCCGCACACCTTCCGTCACACCTTTGCCACGCACCTCCTGGAAGGGGACGCCGATCTCCGCAGTGTCCAGGAGCTGCTCGGACACGTGGACGTCAAGACCACCCAGATCTACACTCACGTTTCGAGAGAGCGTCTCCGGAAGGTCTATGACCAAGCGCACCCACGGGCGCACTAGCGCCCCCAGCGCTCGCGGGGCGGCGACGGATGGGGAGCGGCGGACGGTCGCAGAGCTCTCCGACGAAGCCACCGAGAGCTCGACGCTTGCCGCCCTGTGGAAAGAGTTCAAAGCCAGCGCGGACCCGAGCGTGCGCGAGCGACTCATCCTGAACTACTCGCCGCTGGTGAAGTACGTTGCCGGCCGCGTCTCGGTCGGCCTTCCGCAGAACATCGAGCAGGCCGATCTCGTCTCGTACGGCATCTTTGGCCTGATCGATGCGATCGAGAAGTTCGATCCCGGTCGCGACATCAAGTTCGAGACGTACGCGATAAGCCGGATCCGCGGAGCGATCATCGACGAGCTGCGCGCGATCGACTGGATCCCGCGCTCGGTCCGCTCGAAAGCGCGCGAGGTCGAGCGCGCGATCGGCAAGCTGGAGAACGATCTGCGACGGCCGCCGACCGACGGCGAGCTGGCCGACGAGCTCGGCATCTCGATCGACGATCTGCAAGACATGCTGAATCAGATCAACCTCGTGTCCGTCGTCGCGCTCGACGAGCTGTTATCGCCGGGCGGAGAGAAAGGCGAGAAGGTTTCGCTCGTGGACACGCTGGAAGACGAAGACGCTCCCGATCCCGTCATGACGTTCGAGAGCGAGGAGACGCGGCAGATCCTCGCGAAGTCGGTGAACATCCTTCCCGAACGCGAGCGGCTTGTGATCACGCTGTACTACTACGAGGGTCTCACGCTCGCAGAGATCGGCAGCGTGCTCGGCGTCACGGAGTCTCGTGTGTGCCAGATGCACACGAAAGCGGTGCTCGAGCTGCGCAACAAGATGAACGCGGAGATCAGCGACTAGCCGTTCCTCCGTTTCCGCTCGTCCTTTGTGCTCGGAGATCGCCGTTCTAGCGTTCACTCATGCGGAGAACGCTTCTGTGTCTCGCTTTGCTTTCGTTCCTGGCCGCGCCGGGTGCGCGCGGCGCATCCCTCGATCTCGTCCAGCCCGCCCCGGGGCCCATCACACGTCACTTCGAGCCGCCGCCGACGCCGTACGCCGCCGGCCACCGGGGTATCGACTTCGGCGCTCCGATCGGAACGAGAGTGGTTGCAGCGGCCGCCGGCACGGTCTCCTTCGCGGGACAAGTGGGCGGGAGCCTATTCGTGTCCATCGATCACCCGGGCGGTTTGCGCACGACCTACTCGTTCCTGAGTGCGGTCCTGGTGAAGAAGGGGCAAGGCGTCGCGCAGGGACAAGCGATCGCGAAGTCGGGTCCGGGCGCGGCGGGCGAGCAGCCGAACCTTCATTTCGGGTTGAAGTCCGGCGCCGACTACCTGGACCCGGAGCCGTTCCTACTGGCATCGATCCGACGGAACATCTGGCGCGTGATCTGGCTCGCACCGATCCCCTGAGCGGTCCGTTGTTGGGCCGCGCGCGCGGCTGATACGATGCTCGAGCCCTGAAGAGGGCAAATACACATGCCTGCCGATCGGTTCGCCACGGTCCCCGCAGGGGGCGGCGGTTCCGACAAGACGCAGGCAGCGGAAAAACCGAGGAGGACGCATGGCGTCTGTCGTAACCATGAAACAGCTGCTGGAGGCCGGGGTTCACTTCGGCCACCAGACCCGGCGCTGGAACCCCAAGATGAAACGGTTCATCTTCGGCGAGCGCAACGGCATCTACATCATCGACCTCGAGAAGACGGTCGTCGGGATCGAACAGGCCTACGCGTTCGTGCGCGACACGGTCGCGTTCGGCGGGTCGATCCTGTTCGTCGGCACGAAGAAGCAAGCCCAGGAGCCGATCGAACAGGAAGCGAAGCGGGTCCGAATGCCCTACGTGAACCAGCGCTGGCTCGGCGGCATGCTGACGAACTTCTCGACGATCTCGAAGCGCCTGGCCCGGCTCCGCGAGCTCGAGGCCATGGAGACGACCGGCACGTTCGACGTGCTGCCGAAGAAGGAAGTGCTCAAACTCCGGAAAGAGAAGGAGACCCTCGAGAAGAACCTCGGCGGGATCCGGGACATGACCCGCCTGCCGAGCGCGATCTGGGTGGTCGACACGCGCAAGGAGCACATCGCCGTCAAGGAAGCTCGCAAGGTCGGGATCCCGGTCGTGGCCATCATCGACACGAATTGCGACCCCGACGAGGTGGACTACGCGATCCCGGGGAACGACGACGCGATCAGGGCGGGGGCGCTCCTTACCCGGATCGTCGCCGACGCGATCGCCGAGGGCCTGGGCTCCCGGAACCCCGACATCGTGAAGTCCGCCAGCGTCGCCCCGACGCCTGCTCAGGAAGCCGAGCCACTCGCGGAGTGGGAGCTCCAGCTGCTCGCGGAAGAAGAGGAAGAGCGGCGCCGCAAGGAGATCGAGGAAGAAGAGCGCAAGCGGATGCGTTAGCACGCATCCAACCCAACGACGAAGAGAAGGAAACGACTGTGGCAGAGATCAAAGCGGCCGACGTCAAGGCGCTCAGAGAGGCAACCGGCGCCGGCATGATGGACGTGAAGAAGGCGCTGCAGGACGCCGACGGCGACGCCGAGAAGGCAAAGGACCTGCTGCGCGAACGCGGCCTTGCCAGCGCGAAGAAGTACGGCCAGCGAGCCGCCGAAGAGGGCGTCGTCGAGGCATACCTTCACAAGCCGGACCCGCACATGCCCGCGAAGCTCGGGGTGATGATCGAGCTCAACTGCGCGACAGACTTCGTCGCGAAGACCGAGCGGTTCCGCGACCTCGCGAAGCAGATCTGCATGCACATCTCGCACGCGCGCCCCGTTTACCTGACACGGGACGAGGTTCCGGACGCCGAGGTGGACCGCGAACGCGAGATCTACGTGAAGCAGGCGCAGGCGGAGGGCAAGCCCGAGAAGATCATCCCTAAGATCGTCGAGGGCAAGCTCGAGGCCTTCTATGCGGACGTGTGCCTTCTCGATCAGAAGTGGATCCGCGATGACTCGAAGACGATCGGGCACATGCTCGACGAGGCGTCGTCGGAGCTGAAGGAGCCGGTGAAGGTTCGTCGGTTCGCCTACTTCAAGGTCGGCGCCTGATGACCCAACGGCAGCGGTACCGGCGGGTATTACTCAAGCTATCGGGGGAGATGCTCGCCGACCCTGCTAAGGGCTACAACATCGATCCCGGCGTCGTGCACGGCCTCGCACAAGAGCTGCGGGGGGCGCGCGACCTGGGGATCCAGATCGCCGTCGTCGTGGGCGGAGGCAACATCTTCCGCGGGACCTCGCCGCAGGCGCAGGGGATGGACCGCGCGCGCGCGGACTACATGGGCATGCTGGGCACCGTCATCAACTGCCTCGCGTTGCAAGACGCGCTGGAGAAGATCGACGTGCCGACGCGCGTGCAGTCGGCGCTGCAGATGACGCAGGTTGCCGAGCCGTACATCCCGCGACGCGCGGTGCGTCACCTCGAGAAGGGCCGCATCGTGATCTTCGGCGCAGGCATGGGGACGCCGTACTTCTCGACCGACACAACGGCGGCCCAGCGCGCGCTCGAGACGGACTGCGAGGCGATCTTCAAGGCCACGAAAGTAGACGGGGTCTACGATTCCGACCCGAAGAAGAACCCGAACGCGAAGCGGTACGACGAGCTGAGCTACATCCAGGCATTGAACGAGCAGCTGGGCGTCATGGACGCGACGGCGATTTCGCTCTGCATGGATAACAAGCTGCCGATCGTCGTGTTCGACATGCAGGTGGAAGGCAACATCAAGCGCGCGCTTTCGGGCGAGCCGATCGGCACGCTCGTCCACGCGGGCGGCTGACGAAGGAGCGGCGACCTGATGATCGATAAGGCGCTGAAGCAGGCGGAAGACAAGATGGCGAAAGCCATCGAAGTGACCCGCGACGAGTTCGTCGGCGTGCGGACCGGGCGCGCGTCCCCTGCGCTTGTTCAGCGTCTGACGGTCGACTACTACGGGGCGCCGACGTCGCTGCAGCAGCTCGCCGGGATCTCGGTGCCCGATCCGCGCAGCTTGCTGATCTCGCCGTACGACCGGTCCGCGATCTCGGCGATCGAGAAGGCGATCATGGCGAGCGATATCGGGATCACACCGTCGAACGACGGCGCAGCGATCCGACTGAACTTCCCCGCACTCACCGAGGAGCGACGGAAGGAACTGATCAAGCTCGTTCGCGATCGCGCGGAGCACGGCCGCGTCTCGATCCGGAACGTGCGGCGTCACGCGAAGGAAGAGATCGAGCGCGACCACAAAGCCGGTGACGTCTCCGAAGACGACGTGCGCCGCGCGGAGAAGGAGCTGCAGAAGGCGACCGATCGGTTCGTCGGCGAGATCGACGAGATGGTGCAGCGCAAAGAAGCAGAGCTGCTGGAGGTCTGAGCATCTCCGCGGCGCAGGGTTGGCCGGCCTCTGAGCCGCAGGAAGAGCCGGCGGCCCCCGTCGGCCGCAACCTTCCCATCGCGATCGTCACGGCGCTGGTGCTCGGCGGCCTGATCTTCGGGACTCTCTTCACCTCGCGGATCGCCTTCTTCGTGTTGGTTGCAGTCGCCGTCCTCGCCGCGCAAGCGGAGCTCTATCGCGCGCTGCGCACGCGAGGCTTCAAGCCTGCCGATGCGGTTGGTCTGCTCGCAGGCGCGGGGATCTTGATCGGCTCCTACAGCCGTGGGACCGCGGCGCTGTCGTTCGGCCTCACGATGAGCGTGATCGCCTCGTTCTTGTGGTTCCTAGCCGATCCGAAGCGCGAGCACGTTGCGGAGAACATCGCAGTGACCCTCCTCGGGGTCGTGTACGTCCCATTCTTCGGGGCGCACGTGATCTTGATGACCGGGCTGCCACACGGCGCTGCGATCACGATCTGCTACATCGGCATCGTGGCGGCCAGCGACATCGGCGCCTACGCCGCGGGCTCTCTGTTCGGGAAACACCCGATGGCGCCGACTGTCAGCCCCAAGAAGTCGTGGGAAGGCGCGGCCGGCGCGACGGCGTTCATGTTCATCCTCGCGCTGACCGTCGGCCCCCACATCGCGCCGTTCACGCTCGGAAGCGCCCTGGCGCTCGCGGCCGTCGCGGCCGTCGTCGCGCCGCTCGGCGACCTCGCGGAGTCTCTGATCAAGCGCGACCTCGGCGTGAAGGACATGGGCACGATGCTGCCGGGCCACGGAGGGGTGCTCGACAGGATCGATTCCCTCCTTCTGGTCGCTCCGGCGGCCTACTGGCTGATCCGCGTGGCCGTTTTCTGACCTAAGCGGATGACCTTCCCCTCTGGCAGGATATCTCGGTGAAGCGGATCTCGATCCTCGGCTCGACGGGTAGCATCGGCACGCAAGCGCTCGATGTCATCCGCAAGCACCGGAACGAGTTCGAGGTTGTCGCGCTCGTCGCCGGGCGGAACGCCGAGCTGCTGGCCGAGCAAGTAGACGAATTCGCGCCTGCCCTTGCGGTGCTGGCCGACGCCGTGCCTCCGGCCGGCTCGTACTTCTCGACCGGCGCGGAGGCCGTCGTGGAGGCTGCCACGTACAAGGGCTGCGACCTCGTCCTGAACGCATTGGTCGGCTCGCGTGGCTTGCTGCCGACGCTCGCGGCGCTGGACGCTGGGAAGACGGTCGCGCTCGCAAACAAGGAGTCGCTGATCGCCGGCGGCGACCTCGTCACGCGGAAAGTCCGGCACGCGCCCGAGCGGCTGCTCCCCGTGGACAGCGAACACTCAGCCCTTTTCCAGTGCCTCGCCGGGAACCGGCTGAGCGACGTGCGCCGAGTAATCGTGACGGCGTCGGGCGGTCCGTTCCGCGGCCGAACCTACGAGGAGCTGAGCGCCGTCGGCGTCGAGGAAGCGCTGGCACACCCGACGTGGCGGATGGGCCGCAAGATCACCGTCGACTCTGCGACGCTGATGAACAAGGGCCTGGAGGCGATCGAAGCGCATCATCTGTTCGGCATCCCGATGGATCGCGTCGAGGTCGTCGTCCATCCGCAATCGATCGTGCACGGCATCGTCGAGTTCCACGACGGATCGTGCATCCTGCAGGCTGCGAACGCCGATATGCGCCTCCCGATCCAGGTCGCGCTGGCATGGCCCGACCGCTTGCCCGAAGGTGCCGAGCCGCTCGAGTGGTCTTCGCTCGGCTCGCTCGACTTCGAGCCGGTCGATCGGTCGACGTTCCGTTGCCTCGACATCGCGTTCGAAGCCGCTCGGAAGGGCGTCACCTATCCGGCCGTCATGAACGCGGCGAACGAGGAAGCGGTTGGCGCGTTCCTCGATGAGCGGCTGGCATTCACCGGGATCCCCTCGATCGTGGAAGACGTTCTCGCGGCCCACAAAGCGGCGCCGGAGCTCACCCTCGAGGCGGTTCTCGACGCCGAGCAGTGGGCGCGCGCAGAAGCACGCAGCCGTATCGAGGCGTGTTCGTGACCACCCTCGGCATCTTCGTCTTCATCGCGGCGATCCTCTTCTCGATCGGGCTGCACGAGTTCGGTCACTTCGTCACCGCCAAGAAGTTCGGGATCAAGGTGGAGCAGTTCTTCATCGGGTTCGGCCCTCGGCTCTGGTCGGTCCGGAAAGGCGAAACCGAGTACGGCGTGAAAGCGCTCCCGGTCGGTGGCTACGTGCGCATCGCCGGCATGAATCCTTTCGAGGAGATTGCGCCCGAGGACAAGGATCGCGTGTTCAAGTCGAAGAAGCCTTGGCAGCGCGCGATCGTGCTGAGCGCGGGTTCGTTCACGCACTTCGTGATCGGTCTGATCATCATCGCGGCCGTCCTCGCCGCCGTGGGCAGGCCCACGGACACGCCGACGACGACGATCGCCGGCATACAGCCTGCCTTCGACGGTCATCCTTCGCCGGCGCAGGTCGCCGGCCTTCGGGCGGGCGACATCCTCGTGGCCGTCAACGGGCACCGGGTAACGAAGTGGCAGGAAGCCGTCGACATCCTCCACGCCGTCGGGCCAAACCGCGTCGAGATCACCGTCCGACGGAACGGCAGGCTTTTCACGACCACGACGGTCTTGGCCGACCACAACCCGGAGTCCGGCAAGAAGGTCGGATTCCTCGGGATCGGGCCGACGTTCGTCGTCAAGCACTACAACCCGCTATCGGCCGTCGCCGGAGCGGGGCACGACGTCGGCGCAGCGATGCTGGGCAGCCTCGAAGCGATCGGGCATCTCTTCCAGCCGTCGACCCTCGGCCGCATCTTCTCGCAGGCCGCCGGCCGGCAAACACGAAGCGTTGAAGATCCGACGACGGTCGTCGGTCTCACGAGCCAAGCCGGCGGGCTGCTCGGTCACGGCGATATCGGAGCGTTCTTCTTGCTGATCGCTTACTTCAATATCTTCGTCGGCGTGGCGAACCTGCTTCCCTTACCACCGCTCGACGGCGGGCATCTCGCGGTTCTGGCGTACGAGAAGATCCGGCGCCGCGACGTCGATATGCGGCGGCTGGTTCCGATCACCGTGACGGTCATCAGTATCTTCGGGAGCCTGTTCCTGTTGCTGTTGTACCTCGATATCGTCCGGCCGCTCCCTGCGATCCCCGGATAGGCGCCCGGCGCGGCCGCATCCCCGCGCCGCTACACTTGATGGTGTGATCGAGCGCAGGAAGACCAAGCAGATCAACGTCGGCACCGTTCCCGTCGGCGGCGACGCGCCGATCAGCGTCCAGTCGATGTGCACGACGAAGACCGCCGATTTCAACGCGACGTTGCAGCAGATCGCGGCGCTGGCGGCGAGCGGCTGCGACATCGTCCGCGTCGCGGTTCCCGACACCGACGACGTCGAGGCGCTCCCGGTGATCGCGCGCAAGTCGACGATCCCGGTCATCGCCGACATCCACTTCCAGTGGAAGTACGCGCTGGCCGCGCTCGAAGCCGGATGCCAGGGGATCAGGATCAACCCGGGCAACATCAAAAAACACGACAAGGTGGCTTTGATCGGCCGGGAGGCCGCCGCGCGAGGCGTGCCCATCCGCGTCGGCGCGAACGCCGGCTCGCTCGAAAAAGACATGATCGCCAAGCACGGCGGCCCGACGCCCGAAGCGATCGTCGAGCAAGCGATGAACGAGGTCCGGCTGCTCGAAGACGTCGGCTTCACGGATATCAAGATCAGCGTGAAGCACAACGACCCGCTCACGATGATCGAGAGCTACCGGATGATCGCCGCGCTGTGCGACTATCCCTTGCACCTGGGCGTGACCGAAGCGGGGACGCCGACCAAAGGCATCATGAAGTCGTCGATCGGCATCGGGACGCTGCTCGCCGAAGGCATCGGCGACACGATCCGGGTATCGCTCACCGCCGATCCGGTGGAGGAAGTGAAGGCGGGAATCGGGATCCTCGAGACGCTCGGGTTGCGGGAGCGCGGCTTCGACCTGGTCGCCTGCCCGTCGTGCGGGCGCGCGGAGGTCGATGTGTTCGCGCTCGCAACCGCCGTCGAGCAGCGACTCGCCGCGATCGATGTTCCGATGCGCGTTGCCGTCATGGGGTGTGTGGTGAACGGACCCGGCGAGGCGCGCGAAGCCGACGTCGGTGTCGCGGCCGGCAAGGAGAAGGGTCAGATCTTCGTCAAGGGCGAGATCGTCCGCACCGTTCCCGAGCCCGACATCGTCGAGGAGCTCGCGCGTGAGGCAGAGAAGCTCGCCGAAGAGCTGCGCGCGCACGGTGCCGAAGGCGGTTCCCCGCACGTCGTGCGCGTTGCCGCGCAAGCGCAACCGGTGATGCAGATCGGCCGCAGACCTTAGACCCGCACTAAGATCCCGATGCGCCTGTTGTCGATTCCGGGCGCGCTCGTTCGTCTCTAGGACGGAACCGACTGGATGGGGAGGGAGCCATGCCATACGTGAATCGCTCGAGCTTCACCGTCAATGCGCCCCCTGAAGAGGCGTTCGCGTTGATCTCGGACCTGACTCGGTCTCCCGAATGGGCGACAAACCCCTTGACGGTTGAGGTGGTCGGCGGGGGACCGCTCGGTGTCGGGGCCAGATATCGGTCCGAGGCGAAGTTCATGGGCAAGGACGTGCACGCCGAGCAAGAAGTCACTGCGTATGAACCACCGACGCATTTCGCGTTCACGAACACCGAAGGGCGCGAGCGGTACCTCCACGACTTCACGGTGCACGAGCAGAGCGGCAAGGCGGTCATCGAGCGAACGATCACGTTCCTCGTCCCAGGGTTCCGGGGACTTGGGATCAGGGTCGCCGTCCCGTTCCTGTCGAAGAAGTTCGACCGACAAGCGACCGAAAAGCTCAACGAGGTCTTCCCCGGCTGATTACCGGGACACCCCCGCGCGCGCCCGTTACACTGCCGCGCATGGCGCTCCCGAAGCAGTCCGAGGACTTCCCCGGCTGGTACCAGGAGGTCGTGAAGCAGGCCGGCCTCGCCGAGCCGTCGCTCGCGCGCGGCACGATGGTGATCAAGCCGTACGGCTTCGGTATCTGGGAGCGCATCCAGCGCGCGGTCGACGACCGCATCAAGGCGACCGGCCACGAGAACCTCTACTTCCCGCTGCTGATCCCCAACAAGCTGCTCGAGAAGGAAGCAGAGCACGTGGAGGGCTTCGCACCGGAGGTCGCCGTCGTCACACATGCCGGCGGCGAGAAGCTCGAGGAGCCCCTCGTCATCCGGCCGACGTCGGAAGCCATCATCTGGGCGACATACGCGAAGTGGATCCAGTCCTACCGCGACCTGCCGCTTCTCTATAACCAGTGGTGCAACGTCGTGCGGTGGGAGCTGCGCCCGCGCGTGTTCCTGCGCACGACCGAGTTCCTATGGCAGGAGGGGCACACCGCCCACGAGACGGCCGACGAAGCGATCGCCGAGGCACTGCTGATCCTCCGCGAGGTCTACGTCGACGCGGCGGAGAAGGTGCTCGGGCTTCCGGTGCTTCCCGGGCGGAAGTCGGCGGCCGAGCGGTTCCCCGGCGCCGAAGAGACGCTCACGATGGAAGGGATGATGCGCGACCGCAAGGCGCTGCAGGCGGGAACGTCGCACTATCTGGGTCAGAACTTCGCGAAGGCGTACGGCGTGCAGTTCCAAGACCGCGAAGGTGAGCAGCAGTACGCGTTCGCGACGTCGTGGGGTGTCAGCACGCGACTGGTCGGCGGCGTGATCATGACCCACGGTGACGACAAGGGTTTGCGGCTGCCGCCCGCGCTGGCGCCGTACGAGGTCGTCGTCGTTCCGATCTACAAGTCCGATGACGAGCGCGCGCGTGTCCACGAGGCGCTCGGGCGGGTGAAAGAAGCTTTGGGCACGCGCCGGGTAAAGGTCGACGACCGCGATCAGCTCCGTCCCGGCTACAAGTACAACGAGTGGGAGCTGAAAGGTGTGCCGCTTCGGGTCGAGCTCGGGCCTCGCGATGCCGCCGGCAACCACGTGGTGGTTGCGCGCCGGGACACCGGCGAGAAGGAGACGATCCCCGAGACGGCGCTGGCAGAGGCCGTCGACAAGCTGCTCGACCAGATCCAGGAAAATCTCTACCAGGACGCGCTGGCGTTCCGCGAAGCCAACACGTTCACTCCCAAAGACTACGAGGAGTTCAAAGAGATTATCGCCGGCGGGGGCGGGTTCCTCCGGGGCGCCTGGTGCGGCGACGCCGAGTGCGAGGCGCAGATCAAAGCCGATACCAAAGCGACGATCCGCCTGCTGCCGTTGCAGCCCGAGCAGCCCGGCGAGCCCTGCGTCCACTGTGGGAAGCCCGGCGCTGAGCTCGCGACCTGGGCGCAGGCCTACTAGGGGCGCCAGACCGGCTCTTTTCGGGCCCCGGTGCTATACTTCCAGCCTCGGTCGGACTTGGCGAAGTGGGCTGTCGCCCACTTTTCTTTTGGGGCAAGACCGTTTTTTTGGGCCGCTTTTTCGCCCGATTTCGCGTCGTCGGACTCGAGGAGGGAGGGGTGAACGACCTCGAGGAACGGCTGCGGTCGCTGGCCGAACCGGTGCTGACCAGGCACGGAGCCGAGCTGGTGGACGTGCAGGTCCGTCGAGGTCGCACGCAGCTCGTCCGGATCGTGGCCGACCAGCCGGGCGGGATCACGCTCGACGTGTGCGCGCGCGTGAGCCAAGAGCTGTCGCGCATGCTCGACGTGGACGACCCGATCCAGGGGCGATACACGCTCGAGGTCACCTCGCCGGGGCTTGATCGACCGCTTCGAACGGAGGCCGACTTCCGGAAACACGCGGGAGCGAAAGTGAAAGTCGTGCTCGCCAGCGGGCGACACGAAGAAGGGACTGTAGAAGACGTGAAGAGTGACCGGGTGCGACTGATGCGCGCGAGCGGGGCCGTCGAGGTCCCGTACGCCGACATCGCGAAAGCGACGCTGGTGCTCCCGTGGTAGCGGCGCGAGAGAGAGCAGGCATGGACATCAAGGAAGTGCTCGAAGCGATGCAGCAGGTCGAGCGCGAGAAAGGGATCCCCTTCAACTCGCTGCTCGAGGGCCTGCAGCAGGCGCTTGCCGCCGCCTACAAACGCACGATGCCCGAGGACAAGGGCGCGCGCGTGGAGGTCGACCCGGTGTCGGGTGACATCCACGTGTTCCAGCACGACTTGGATGAGGAGGGCAACCCGCTCCTCGACGCGACGGGCGCCTTCGAGAACGAAGAAGCGATCGGGCCGCGTCCATTCGGTCGTATCGAAGCGCAAACGGCGAAGCAGGTCATCCTGCAGAAGATCCGTGAAGCCGAGCGCGACCTCACGTACGACGAGTACGCGGGACGCGAGGGCGACATCGTCACGGGCATCGTCCAGCAGTCGGACTCGCGGTACACGCTGCTCGATCTGGGAAAGGTCGAAGCGCTGATGCCGCAGGCCGAACAGGTGCCGGGCGAGCACTACGAGCACAACGCGCGCGTGAAGGCCTACGTCGTCGAGGTGCGGCACAACCAACGCGGGCCGTCGCCGTCGATCATCGTGTCGCGGACACATCCCGGGTTGGTGAAGCGCTTGTTCGAGCTGGAGGTCCCCGAGGTCGCCGACGGAACCGTCGAGATCAAGGCGATCGCGCGCGAGGCCGGACACCGGACCAAGATCGCCGTGCGGTCGTCGGAGCCCGGCGTCGAAGCGAAGGGCGCGATGATCGGCGCGAAGGGATCGCGCGTTCGTATGGTCGTTCAAGAGCTGCGCGGCGAGAAGATCGACATCGTCGACTGGAGTGACGAGCCGGCGAAGTTCGTGGCCGAGGCGCTGTCCCCTGCGAAGGTGAAAGAGGTCCGCATCGACCCGCGCGAGAAGACGGCTCTCGTGATCGTCCCGGACTATCAGCTATCGCTCGCGATCGGCAAAGAGGGCCAGAACGCGCGCTTGGCCGCGCGCCTGACGGGCTGGCGCGTCGACATCAAGAGCGAATCCCAGCTCGCGCAGGACCAGGCACGCCGGACGCCGGCCGCGCCTGAGGAGCAACAGCCGGCGGCCGAGGAAGCTGCGGTCCCGTCCGAGGAGCAACAGCCGGCGGCCGAGGAAGCTGCGGTCCCGTCGGAGGAGCAACAGCCGGCGGCCGAGGAGGCTCCCGCAGCGCAGGTTGCTACAGACGCCGGGACCGAGACACCGTCCGGAGGTGCGTAGGATGGCGGCTCGCCGCACGCGCGAGCCGCTCAGGACCTGCGTGGGATGCCGGCGGGTCCGGGCCAAGAGCGAGCTGGTTCGCATCGTTCGCGGGCCGGACGGCCGCGCGAGGCCGGACCGCGAGGGCGTGGCGAGCGGCCGGGGAGCGTACGTTTGTCCCGAGCGGCCGTGCATCGACCGGGCGCAGCGCCGCCTGGCTGGAGCGCTACGGGCGAGCAACGTAGATTTCACAGAGCTCGAAGACGAGCTGCTGGTCCTGTAGGAGAGGGAATGCCGAAACGGGTTTACGAGCTGGCGAAAGAGCTCGATCTGTCGAGCCGCGAGGTGATCGCGGCCTTGGCGGGTCTGGGCTTCATCGCGAAGAGTCATTCGTCGACGGTCGAGAACGACGTCGTCGCGAAGCTGCGCGAAGCTTCCGAGAAGGGAACGCTGAAGCAGCTCGCGACCGCGACGCCGGCCGCTCGTCCGGCGCGCCCGGCCCCTCAGCGCCCAACCGCCGAGCGGCCGCCGGCCGAACGTCCGCCCGCGGAACGGCCACCGGCCGAACGCCGTCCCCCAGCCGAGCGCGCGCCCAAGCAAGCTGCGCCGGCTGCGCCGGCCACTCCCGCGGCTGCGCCGGCGAAGGCACCGGCTCCCGCCGAACCGGCGGTTGCTGCCGCGACGACACCGGCCGAGACGAAGCCGCTCACCGTCAACCGAGGCATCACCGTCGCCGAGCTCGCAGCCAAGCTTGGGGTGACGCCGGCTGAGATCGTCAAGAAGCTGTTCTTGCTCGGTGAGATGTACACCGTCGCGCAGTCGTTGACCGACGAGGCGGCCGAGATCGTCGCGTCCGACTACGGGTACCAGCTCCAGATCGTCTCTCCGGACGAGGAAGAGGATCTGCGCGCCGAAGAAGAGGTCGACGACGAGTCGCTGCTCACGCCTCGGCCGCCCGTGATCACGGTGATGGGTCACGTCGACCACGGCAAGACGCTGCTGCTCGACAAGATCCGCCAGACCGACGTCGTCGGGCAGGAACACGGCGGTATCACGCAGCACATCGGTGCGTACCAGGTGCACAAGAACGGGCGCGCGATCACGTTCATCGACACGCCGGGCCACGAAGCGTTTACCCAGATGCGCGCGCGCGGTGCTCAATCGACGGATATCGCCGTGCTCGTCGTCGCGGCCGACGACGGCGTGAAGCCACAGACGGTGGAGGCGCTCTCGCACGCCAAAGCCGCTGAGGTGCCCATCGTGGTCGCGGTGAACAAGATCGACAAGGAAGGCGCCGACCCGACTCGCGTGCGGCAGCAGCTGACCGAGCTCGAGGTCGTCCCGGAAGAGTGGGGCGGCAACTACCCGTTCGTCGACATCTCCGCGAAGCAGGGGACGCACATCGACGATCTGCTCGATGTGCTGTTGCTGGTCGCCGACATCCAAGACTTCAAGGCGAACGAGAAAGCCCCGCCCCGCGGCGTGGTCATCGAAGCGCACCTCGATAAGGGGCGCGGGCCGGTGGCCACCGTCCTCGTGCAGCGCGGAACGCTGCGCGTGGGCGACATCATCGTGTGCGGCACCGCGTGGGCTCGCGTGCGCGCGATGCTCGACGACGACGGAAAGCCGCTGAACGAAGCGGGACCGGGAAGCCCTGCGCAAGTGCTCGGGTTCAACGCGGTTCCGGAAGCCGGCGACGACTTCCGCTCCGTCCCCGATGAGCGCGCTGCCCGCCAGATCGCGCAGGACCGTGAGAGCCGCCGGCGCGTGGCCGATATGGTCTCTCGCAAGACGGTGACCCTGGAAGACCTGTACGAGCAGACGCGCGAAGGCGAGCTCACCGAGCTGAACGTGATCCTGAAAGCCGACGTTCAAGGGTCCCTCGAGGCTGTTCAGGATGCGCTCGAGAAAATGAAGATGGAAGACGTCGCCGTGCGCGTCATCCATCGCGCGGTCGGTGCGATCACCGAGAACGACGTTACGCTCGCGGAAGCGTCGGGCGCGATCATCCTCGGCTTCAACGTGCGGCCGGATCCGAAGGCGCGCACACAGGCAGAGCAGAGCGGCGTCGAGATCCGCACGTACCAGATCATCTACAAGCTGGTCGAAGACATCGAAGCTGCGCTCAAAGGCATGCTCAAGCCGATCTTTGCCGAGGACATCACAGGGCGCGCGCAGGTGCGCGCGACGTTCAAGGTCCCGAAGATCGGCACGATCGCCGGCTGCTACATGGATGAGGGCAAGGCGACGCGCGGACAGAAGGTCCGGCTCCTTCGCGACGGCGTCGTCGTTTCGGACACGACTGTCTCGTCGCTCCGCCGGTTCAAGGACGACGTCCGAGAGGTGACGTCCGGGTACGAGTGCGGGGTCGGCCTCGAGAACTTCCACGACATCAAAGAGGGCGACGTCCTGGAGTTCTACGAAGTGCGTGAAGTCCCTCGCGACTAAGCGCGCGCAGGAGGGAACCATGTTCGTGGGCGTTGCGCGCTACGACTTGCGCCTTCCCGACTGCGCATCCCTGAAGGACAAGCGTTCCGTCGTGCGAACGCTCCAGTCCGCGTTGCAGCAGAAGTTCCGGTGCGCCGTCGCGGAGGTCGAACACCAGGATCTGCGCCAGCGCGCGACCGTCGGAGTTTCGGTCATCGCCGACACGGTGTTCCACGCGAAGCGGATGCTGAGCGAGGTGGAGCGGCGCGTCGAGACCCATCCCGGCGTCGAGCTGCTGCACGCGTCGGTGAACGTGCTATCGCCGGAGGACGCATGAGCGGGCCTCGCTCGTACCCGCGGGCCGAGCGCGTGCGTGCGGCCGTCAAGGAAGTGCTCGCCGGCGAGGTCGAGCGCCTGCGCGACCCGGGCCTCGGGTTCGTCACGATCACCGATGTCACGATGTCGCCCGATCTGCGGCACGCGAAGGCGTACTACACGGTGCTCGGCGAGCCCGTCGAACGCGAAGCGAGCCGGGACGCACTGGCGCGCGCAACCAAGCATCTGCGCGCGACGGTCGCCCACGAGGTCCGCCTCCGCTACGCGCCGGAGATCGAGTTCGTCCCGGATCCGGTTCCGGACCGCACCGCCCGCCTCGACAGCATCATCGCGAAGATCCACCGCGCAGAGGACGAGGGATGAGCATCCCAGAGATCGAGTGGGAGCGCGCGCTCGAAGCGATCGACCGAGCGGCGCGCGTTGCGCTGGCGTGCCATCTCGGTCCCGACGGGGACGCGCTGGGATCGCTGCTGGGCATGTCGATCGCGCTCCGGGAGGCCGGGAAAGAGACGGTCGCATCGTGGGGGAGCGACCCGTTCGCCGTGCCGCCTCACTACACGTACCTGCCGAAGCTCGAGCTCCTGTCGCCGCCCGACGCGTTTCCCGCCGCGCCGGAGCTGATGATCACGTTCGACGCCGGCTCGTACGAACGCCTCGGCTCGCTGGAGTCCCACGCGCGCGCAGCGGGCACGCTGCTCGTCGTCGATCACCACGTTTCGAACGACCGCTTCGGGGCGATCAACCTCGTCGACCCTGCGGCCGCCGCGAGCGCCGTCATCGTCTTCGATCTGCTGCGCCGCGTGGGCGTCGCGCTCGACGAGGATATCGCGACGTGTCTCTACACCGGGATCGTGACCGACACGGGACGCTTCCAGTACGGCAACACGACGCCGGAAGTGCACCGCATCACGGCGGAGCTGCTTGCAGCCGGAGCGCCGCACGTCGAGATCACGCAGACGATCTACAACACGCATCCGGTCGGGTACTTGAAGCTTGCGGCATCGGCTCTGGAGAAGCTCGAAGTTCGCGAGGACGCCGGCGTGGTGTGGACGTGGGTGACCACGCAGGATCTCGAGCGCGCGCGCGTCGGCCTGGAAGACATCGAAGCGCTGATCGATCTCGTGCGCACGGCAGACGTCGCCGACGTTGCCGTCGTCCTGAAGCAGCAGTCCGACGGTCGCTACCGCGTCTCGATGCGGTCGAAGGGTGCGTCGGACGTCGGCGCCGTCGCGACCCGTTTCGGCGGCGGCGGACACGCGCTAGCAGCGGGGTTCACGTCGGCCGACGGCGACCCGCGCGCGACCATCGAGGAGATCGTCGGCGCGCTGCGGGGCGCATGAACGGGCTACTCGTGATCGACAAGGCGGCGGGGATGACATCGCACGACGTCGTGGCGATGTGCCGGCGGATCTTGGGCGAGCGGCGTGTGGGTCACGCCGGCACGCTGGACCCGTCCGCAACGGGGGTGCTGGTCCTCGGCGCCGGCCGTGCGACGCGACTCCTGCGCTTCGTCGAGGACTCCGACAAGGAGTACGTCGTGACCGCGGCCTTCGGCGTCA
>Ga0209577_10000285_pt1 | contig 51446 bp, 41 predicted proteins | sample GraSoiAngelo_109_FD_185874 | JGI IMG/M metagenome (GOLD analysis project Ga0209577, IMG submission 185874) | Grasslands soil microbial communities from the Angelo Coastal Reserve, California, USA - 14_0903_12_20cm (SPAdes) (version 2) | ecosystem: Environmental > Terrestrial > Soil > Grasslands... | reverse complement strand
TGTTCTCGAGGAGCTCGAGTCCCCCGGTGCTCAGCACCTCGTAGTACGGAATGTTGCGCGTGATGTAGGGCACGAAGGCGTGGCTGCGCGCGGTACGCGCCGCGATCTTGGCATCGCGGCCGCTCGGTCGGCGCGCTCGCGCTGCCGGGCCTGACTGCTGCTCGTCCATGGGAATGTCCTAGACCGGCTGTGCGCCGCGGGCGCGGGGCTCCATTATCGTCAGGCGCCGCCGCCGGCACTGGTCGAATTGCGGCATGGACTTAGCGCTTTCCGACCACCGGCAGCTCGATGAAGCTGGCGGCGCCGGCGGTGTGGAAGACGCGCTGCGTGGCCTTGCGGTAGTCACCCGGCCGGGCGAAGAAAATGTTGGGGACGTAGGTCTGCGGGTTGCGGTCGTAGAGCGGGAACCAGCTCGACTGGATCTGCACCATGAGGCGATGCCCCGGCAGAAACACGTGGTTCACGTGCGGCAGCGCGAAGCGGTAGCGCTCGACCTTCCCGGAGGGAATGGCGCTCGGGCGGCTGAAGCTCTCGCGATAACGCCCGCGGAAGATGTCCATGGCGATGGGCAGCTGATAGCCCCCGAGCGGCGGATCCGACGGTAGCTCCTCCGGGTACACGTCGATCAGCTTCACGACCCAATCGCCGTCGGTGCCGGTCGTCGAGGTGAAGAGATTCACCATCGGCGCGCCGCCGACGTGCAGCGGCGCCGTCAGCACGTCCGACTCGTAAGTGAGGACGTCGGGACGGTCCGCCACCGTGCGCTGGTCGGTCACGAGCCAGCGCCGCCACGCGTCGGCGTCGCCGAAGTGCACGGGGCGCGGCAGGTACGGCACGGGCTTGGCCGGATCCGATACGTATTCATCGAAGGCCGCGGCACGCTTCGGCGGCGGACTGAATCCGAGCCGCAGCTGCGGCTCGAGATAGAGCCGCTGCGGCGTCGAGTCACAGCCCGCCTCGCACGACAGCGGCCAGCGCGGCAGGCGCCGCCACACGTTGGTTCCCGTCTCGAACACGAGCACCGGCGGCGTGGCCGCCTTGGGCGCACCGTCCACCAGGCGCTCATCGAGGAACGGCTGCATCACCTCGCGCCGAAACTGCAGCGCGGTGTTGCCTTCGAACTTGAGCGGACCGAGCGTCGTGCCGTCGTAGTTGACGCCGCTGTGCCGCCAGGGTCCGAGCACCAGGAAGTTGCGATCGTTGGCCGTATCCTTGGGCTCGGTCGCGAGGTACGTGTGGATGCCCCCGTACATGTCCTCCTGGTCCCAGATGGCGGTCACGTACATCGTCGGGGTCTTGAGGGGCAGCGCGGCGAGAATCCTGTCGAGCGCCTGGGCACTCCAGAACTCATCGTACGCCGGATGCTCGGCCAACTTGTCGAAGAACGGCAGCTGCTCGATGCCGAAGCGGCGCGCGAAGTCACCGGCCGACCCGGCGCTGAGGAACAGCTGGAAGTCATCGTAGGCGCCGCGCGCGATCTGCTTGCCTTCGCCGCGCGCCGTCGTCTGACTGTACAGATAGTCGAAGTTCGTCTGGCGGAAGGCGCCGTTGTGAAACCAGTCATCACCCTTCCAGCCATCGACCATCGGACACATGGGCACCGCGGCCTTGAGCGCGGGATGCGGGTCGACGAGGGCCATGAGCACCGTGAAGCCCTCGTAGGAGGAGCCGATCATGCCGACCTTGCCGTTCGACTCGGGCAGGTTCTTCACGAGCCAATCGATCGTGTCGTAGGCGTCGGTCGAGTGATCCACGGCCGTGTGGTTGAGCGGCCCGCGCAGCGGACGCGTCATGACATAGTCGCCTTCCGAACCGTACTTGCCGCGCACGTCCTGGAAAACACGGATGTAGCCCTCCGGAGCAAACACCTCATCCCCCATCGGCAGCGAGGCCAGGATGTGCGGGCTCACGAAGCGTTCAGCGCGTTTCTTGGCCTCGTAGGGCGTGCGCGTGAGAATGATGGGCGCGCCGTGGGCACCCTTTGGAGCGACGATGACGGTGTGCAGCTTCACCCCGTCGCGCATCGGGATCATGACCTCGCGCTTCTGGTAGTCCCACTCGGAGGTGGGCACGGTGAACGCCGCGGGGATATCGGGCGTCATGGGCGGAGTGCGCGCAGTCGGCGGCCTTGGCTGCGCTGGCGGCAGCGGCAGCGTCAAAGCAGCGGCGCTCGCCCCGGCCAGCCAACCCGGCAGCACCACGCCGACGACCCACGAGCTCACGCCACGCATCAACCCCGCTCCCGCACTGCGCAATGGTGCGCAAGCCTGCCATGGGCAAGGTAGCCGCGCTAGGATGGACCGATGCCCAAGGCCGACATCGCCGCCGCACTGCGCACCGTCCTGCCCGCGGATTGCCTGCTGTGGCGCGAGGAGGATCGCCGCCCCTACGAGTGCGATGCGTTGACGGCGTTTCGTCGGCTCCCCGCGCTCGTCGCGCTGCCGCGCACCGAGGAGCAGGTGCGGCGGGTGCTCGGGACCTGCAGCCGGCTCGGCATCCCCGTGGTAGCCCGCGGTGCGGGCACCGGCCTCTCGGGCGGCTCGACCCCGCACGAGGAGGGAGTGCTGCTCTCGTGCGCGCGACTGAACCGCATCCTTGCGATCGATCCGCTCGAGCGCATCGCGCGGGTCGAGCCGGGGGTGCCGAATCTCAGGGTCTCGGAGGAGGCGGCGGCCTACGGTTTGTACTACGCGCCCGATCCCTCCTCTCAGGTCGCCTGCTCGATCGGCGGCAACGTGGCGGAGAACTCCGGCGGCGTGCACTGCCTCAAGTACGGCCTGACGGTGCACAACGTGCTCGGCGTGCGCGGCTACACCATCGATGGCGAGCTGCTCGAGCTGGGCGGCCGTGCACTGGACGGCCCGGGGCTCGACCTCCTCGCGCTCGCGATCGGCTCCGAGGGGCTCCTCATGGTGACCACCGAGGTCACCGTGAAGCTCCTGCCCCGCCCGCCGTGCGCGCAGCTCGTCATGGCCTCGTTCGCCGACGTGCACAGCGCCGGCAACGCGGTCGCCGCAGTGATCGCCGCCGGCATCATTCCCGCGGCGCTCGAGATGATGGACCGCAAGGCCACGGCGGCGGTCGAGCCCTTCGCGCACGCCGGCTACGACCTCGACGCGGCGGCCATTCTCCTGGTCGAGGCGGACGGCACGCTCGAGGAGGTCGGCGACCAGATCGCCGAAATCGAGACTGTGCTGCGCCGCGCGGGCGCGAGCACGCTCAAGGTGTCGGGATCGGAGGCCGAGCGGCTCAGGTGGTGGTCCGGACGCAAGAACGCCTTCCCCGCCGCCGGGCGGCTCTCGCCCGACTACTACTGCATGGACGGCACGATTCCGCGCAAGCACGTCGGCGCGGTGCTGGATGCGATCTCCCGCATGGAATCGCGCTATGGCCTGCGCTGCATGAACGTGTTCCACGCCGGCGACGGGAACCTCCACCCCCTGATCCTGTTCGACGCCAACGATCAGGACTCCTGGGAGCGCGCCGAGCGTTTCGGTACCGAGATCCTCGAGCTGTGCGTCGAGCTCGGCGGAACGATCACCGGCGAGCACGGCGTCGGGCTCGAGAAGTTGAACCCCATGTGCGTGCAGTTCTCACCCGCCGAGCGGGCCGCCTTTGCGGCCGTTAAGGAGGCGTTCGACCCGAAAGGGCTCCTCAATCCGGGCAAGCTCATCCCGACCCTGGCGCGCTGCGCGGAGTACGGCCGGATGCGGGTGCATCACGGCGCCCTGCCCCACGCAGAGCTGCCGCGCTTCTAAAGCGCAGCGCCGCATGAGTGCGAGCCTTGACGCCGTGCTGGGCGCGCTGCGCGAGCGGATCGCAGCCGCCCAGGGTGCGCGCCGCGCGCTGCGTCTGAAGGGAGCGGGCACCAAGGACTTCTACGGCGAGACGCTCGCCGGCGAAGTGCTCGAGCTCGGAGCTTTCAGCGGCATCGTCGACTACGAGCCTTCGGAGCTCGTCATCACCGCCCGTTGCGGCACGGCCCTGTCCGAGATCGAGGCCGCGCTCAGCGCGCGGGAGCAGTTCCTCGCCTTCGAGCCGCCGGCGTTCGGCGCCGACCCGACCATCGGCGGCGTGATCGCCGCCGGGCTGTCAGGTCCGCGCCGCGCGTACGCCGGCGCGGCGCGCGATTTCGTGTTGGGCGCGACGCTCCTGAGCGCCGACGGCGCGCTGCTGCGCTTCGGCGGACGGGTGATGAAGAACGTCGCCGGCTTCGACGTCTCGCGCCTCTTGTGTGGCTCGCTCGGCACTCTCGGGATCATCACCGAGATCTCGCTCAAGGTGCTGCCGCGGCCGCGCGCCGAGGAGACGCTGCGGCTCGAGCTGCCGGCCGCCGCCGCGGTGGAATCCTTCAACCGCTGGTCTGCGGCGGGCTTGGCCGTCTCGGGCGCCGCCTGGTGGCAGGGCGGCGCCTGGGTGCGGCTCTCGGGCTCGCCGCCCGCGGTGCGCGCGGCGCGCGAGCGCATCGGTGGTGAGCGCGTGGAGACCGCGCGCGCGCAGGCCTGGTGGCAGTCGCTGCGCCACGCTCAGCTGCCCTTCTTCGCCGGCCGCGTCATCTGGCGGTTGTCGGTTCCCGCCGCCACCTCTCCCCTCCCCCTGCCGGGTGACCCGCTCATCGACTGGGGCGGTGCGCTTCGCTGGTACGCGGATCCTCCCGGCGAGGTCGCGATCCGCGAGATCGCGTCAGCGGCCGCAGGCACCGCGCTGTGCTGGCGCGGACCCGCGCCGCAGGGACGCTTTCACCCCTTGCCGCCGGCGCTCGCGCGGCTGCACCGTCGCCTCAAGGAACGCTTCGACCCGCACGGGATCTTCAACCCGGGGCGGCTGCTCACAGATTGATCGTGCCGCGACCCAGCTCGATCACCTCGCCGCTCACGTAGATCTGCCTATCGGCGTCCACGCGCAGCCGCAGCGCCGACGGCCGGCCGGTGTACTCGCCCTGCGCGATCTCGAGCTCGCACGGCAACGCGCGGCCCATCGCGAGGCACCAGCCGCCGAGGTTGGCGGTCGCCGACCCCGTGGCGGGATCCTCGAGGAGGCTGCCACCGTGCGGGAAGAAAAAGCGGGCCAGGAGTCCCGCGCCGGCGGGGGCAAATACGTAGGCCATGCTGTGGCCGTCGACGCTCGAGAGCTGCGCGAGGCGCTCGGCGCGCACCCGCACACGCCGTACCGCCGCATCGGAGCCGAGCGGCACGATGAGCTGCTCTTTGCCCGTGTTCACCCACAGCGGCCGCTCGCCGATATCCTGCTCCTCGAGCCCGAGCATCGCCGCCAGCGTGGGCCGCGGCACCTCGACCTCCCGCCAGGTCGGCGCCTTGGCCTCGAGCGTCCAGCGATCCCCGGTGGCGCGCACCGGGATGATCCCCGCGGGCATCTCGAGCGTCAGCCGGTCGCCGCCCAGGCCCAGAGCGCGGCAAACGTGGGCGGTGCCGAGCGTCGGATGTCCCGCAAAAGGCATCTCGTAGCCGGGCGTGAAGATCCTCACCCGGGCGCTGGCGCGCTCGGAAGGCAGGATGAACGTGGTCTCCGACAGATTGAACTGCAGGGCCAGCGCCTGCATTCTCTCGGCGTCGAGAGTCTGCGCGCGCTCGAAGACACAGAGCGGATTGCCGCTCAGCACGGCGCGCCCCTGCGTGAACACGTTCACGATACGATAGGCGTACGCGGACATTGCGGCACGATTCTATCCGAAGCGATCACGTCTATCCGAAGCGATTCCCCCCATGACCACCGAGCTGCTGTTCCGGGACGATGCGTATCTCAAGACCGCCACCGCGCGCGTGCTGACAGTGAGCGAGCACGGCATCGAGCTCGATCGGACGGTGTTCTATCCACAGGGCGGCGGCCAGGCGGGCGACACCGGCACCCTGCTGCGGGGCAACGGCGAGCGCATCGTCGTCGCCGACACCCGCAAGGGGGACGGGGCGGATCGCGTGCGGCACCACATCGCCACCGGGAGTCCCCTCCCCGAGCCGGGCGAGGCGCTCGCGCTCGAGCTCGACTGGGAGCGGCGCTATCGGCTGATGCGGCTGCACACGGCGCTGCACCTCTTGTCGTGCGTGATCGAAGCGCCGGTCACCGGCGGCAACATCGTCCCCGACAAGGCGCGCCTCGACTTCGACATCGAGCTCGGCCTCCTGAATGCCGCCCGGATCGAGAGCGAGACCAACGCCCTCATCGCCGCCGGCGCCGCCACCGAGAGTGTCTGGATCAGCGATGCCGAGCTCGACGCGCAGCCGGAGCTCGTGAAGACGATGAGCGTGCAGCCGCCGCGCGGCGCCGGCCGCGTGCGGCTGCTGCGGATTCCGGGCATCGATCTGCAGCCCTGCGGCGGCACGCACGTCGCCAACATCGCCGAAATCGGCCCGATCCGGGTGCTCAAGGTTCGCAGCGAGGGCAAACACAACAAGCGCGTCGAGATCGCGCTCACTGATAGCGGCTGACCTCGAGGCCATTGCCGACCGCGAGCAGCACCGAGCTCATGCCGGCGGCCGCGCGCACCCGCTGCCGGTACGCCCGCGCCTCGGCGCGAAACTCCTCCGGGAAGAGCATGTTGTCGGCGACCACGATCGCGCCCGGCGAGAGCTTGCGGTGCAGCAGCTCGAACACCGGAACGTACAGGTCCTTCCACAGGTCGATCAACACGAAATCGAACGGGCCCGGGAGCTGGCGCAGCGAGGCCAGCGCGTCGTCGACGCGAAACTCGACGAAGTCGGCGAGCGCGGCGCGCTCGAGCTGCGTGTACGCGTATTGTGTCTTCGCCGCCTGCAGCTCGAGCGAGATCACCTTGCCGCCGATGGCTCGCGCCGCCTCCGCCAGCCAGGTGGTGGAGTAGCCGTAGGAGCTGCCGACCTCCAGGATCCGGCGTGCCTCGCCTTCCTTGATGAGGAGATTCATCAGCATGCCGGCCGCGCGGCCCACCGGCAGCAGCATCTCATCGCGACGCCGCAGGTTTTCGTCGGCCGACCGCGTGCTCCAGATCTCCTGCTCGCGCTCCGCGCGAGCCTCGTAGTCGGCGAGCACCGCGCTCACCGCCCGATCCATCGGCTCAGGCCGCACTCGAGAAATACTCCTGGAGCGAGGCGACTCCGAGGCGCTTCGCCTCGAAGAGGCTCTCGAGATGCTCGCGGGAGTTGACCAGCCCCCGCGCCCGCAGGATCCCCTGCTCGTCGAGGAGCGCCGCGAACGGCAGGCGGCTGACCTGGTACGCGAGCCCGAGAGCCGCCGATACCACGTAGGGAATTCCGTCGAGCCCCTGGCTGCGCACGAACTCGCGCTGCTCCGCACTGTCGCCATCGCTCGCCAGGATGACGTCCATCCACCCGCGCTCATCCTTGCGGGCGGACCTGACGGCCGGCAGCAGCGACTTGCACACCGGGCACGTCGGCGATACGAACAGCAGCAGCGTGCTGCGGCCGTCGGGGCGCACGGCCCCGGGCCGGTGCGTACGGCCCTCGAGATCGGCGACTTCGAGGGCCGGCGCCGGCTCACCGACCACGAGCCCGCGATTCAACATCAGCGCCCCGGCGGGTGCAATGCGCTCGTGGAGCACGCCCACCTGGCGCACCAGCGCCAGCACGACCGCCGACAGCACGAGCAGCAGTATCCACAGCGCCACGTTGGAGACCGCGAGCGCCGTCACGGCGCGCCTCGCAGCAGCGCGTTACCGGGCGCCACGCGCCCGAGCAGCCGGTCGACACTCATATATAAGAGTGCGGCCACCGCCGTCCCGGCACCGATCGTGAGGGCATCCGCCCCCGTCATCGCCCGTGTGCGCCAGGGCAGCAGCATCGCGGCGAGCACAGCTGCGAGCAGGAGATTCCGCCACACCATCCACTCTGCAATCGCGCGCCGCTCGCCGGGTGCGCCGCAGCCGCAGGCGAGATCGCGCCTGCCGCGCTGCAGATTGATCGCCATCGCCGCCGCGTAGCTGAGAAGCAACGCCGCGCCCACGGCACAGGCGCCGGCGCGCGAGCCGCCGGCGAGGAGCCCCGCGCCGGTCGTCAATTCGAGCACCGGCACCAGCCACGAGAGCCGTGCCACACCGTCCGGGACCACCCGGTAGGCGCGGAACAGCTCGGCGAAGCGCTCGGGACTGCGAAGCTTCTGGAGCGCAGCCCCGATGAAGAGCAGCGCGAATGCGCCCGCGAGCAGGGCGCCGATGGCCGGGTCGATCATGGCGCGGTACATCATAAACCAGCGGCGCGTGTAGTATCCCGGCACCCGTCGGCTGAGCTTGGGTTGCCTGATGAACGCCCTGCATCTGTCGGTCACCGAATTCAGATCCCTGGCCGCGCGGATGACGGACTTGAGCGCGGATCTGCTCGCGGCGCTCGACGGCGCGCGTGCCTTTCCGGAGGTCTCGGGCGCGCACACCGCGCGCGCGTTCGCGGCGCCGCTTCCCGAGCAGGGTCTCGGGGCCGCCGCGCTCGATGCCCTCGGCGAGGTGCTCGCGCTGTCGCGCGCGCCGACGCCGCGCTTCTACGGCTACGTGCTGGGTTCCGGTGAGCCGGTCGCAGCGCTCGCGGATCTGCTCGCGAGCGTGCTCAATCAGAACGTGACCGCCTGGCGCTCGGCGCCGGCGGCCGTGACGATCGAGCGGCACCTGGTGGAGAGTATCGGCGGCGCGCTCGGCTGCGACGGCTTCACCGGGAGCCTGTGCGGCGGCGGCTCGATGGCGAATCTGATGGGGCTCGCGATGGCCCGCGAGACGCGCTTGCCGGCGAACGAAGCGGGCGCGCGCCCCGGCATCGTGTACGCCTCGAGCGAAGCGCACATGTCGATCGGGAAGGCGATGGCGCTGCTCGGACTCGGCCGCGAGAGCCTCTCGCTCATCGAGGCGGGCGACGACTATCGCCTCGACCCCGAGGCGCTGCGCGCGGCCGTCGCCGCCGATCGCGCCGCCGGACGCACCCCGCTCGCCGTGGTCGCCACCGCCGGCACCGTCAATACGGGAGCAATCGATCCGCTCGCCGACATCGCATCCGTCTGCCGCGAGCAAGAGCTCTGGCTGCATGTCGACGGCGCCTACGGCGCCCTCGCGGCGCTCGCCATCCCGGAGGCGTTCCGGGGACTTGCCGCCGCGGACTCCCTCTCGCTCGATCCTCACAAGTGGCTCTACCAGCCTCTCGACTGCGGGCTGCTCCTCTACCGGAGCCAAGACGCGGCGCGCCGGGCGTTCTCCTTCACCGGCGATTATGCGAAGTCGCTCGCTTGCGATCCGGTCGAGGCCTTCGCGTTCTTCGATGAGTCCGTCGAGCTCTCGCGCCGTTTCAGGGCGCTGAAGCTCTGGCTGTCGTTGCGCTATCACGGCCTCGCGGCGTTTCGCAGCGCGATCCGCGCCGACCTCGATCACGCGCGCAATCTCGCCGCTGCCGTGTCACGCGCCGGGGAGCTGGAGCTGCTCGCGCCCGTCGGCCTCAGCGCCGTGTGCTTCCGCTGCCGGCCCGGCGAGCGCCATCGCGATGCCGACCGCTTCAACGCGGCCGTCCTCAGGCGCGTCATCGAGCGTGGCCGGGTGTACCTTTCCAACGCGACGCTCAAGGGGCGCTTCGCGCTGCGCGCCTGTTTCGTCAACCATCGCACCACCGATCGGGACGTCGCGGAGATCGTCCCGGAAGTGCTGCAGGCGGCGCGCGAGGTATCCGGACCGGGGCCCCCACGAAATTGCGCCTCTTGCTGAGCGGCGAATGCTCGCCGGGCACGGCGAGCGCAATTTCGTGGGGTGGCTTAACGCAGATCCTCCTCCCAGAACTCCTGCGCGCGCCGGGCAGCGCCGGCGCCGCGCGCCTCCTCGAGCTTGCGCAGCTCGACGCGGCGGATCTTTCCGGAGATGGTCTTGGGGAGCGCTGCGAACTCGAGGCGGCGGATGCGCTTGAAGGGCGAGACGCGCTCGCGTACGTGCGTCAGGATCGAGCGCGCGGTGTCGGCATCGGGGCTGCAGTTCGCCGCCAGCACCACGAACGCTTTAGGTACCGAGAAGCGCAGCGCGTCCGGACTCGGCACGACCGCCGCCTCGGCGACCGCGGGATGCTCGATCAGCACGCTCTCGAGCTCGAAGGGACTGATGCGGTAGTCGGAGGACTTGAAGACATCGTCCATGCGGCCTACGTATGTCAGGTAGCCGTCGGCGTCTCGCGAGGCCACGTCTCCGGTGTGATAGTAGCCATCGCCCATGGCGCTCGCGTTGCGCGCGGGGTCATCCAGATAGCCCTGCATGAGCCCGAGCGGACGCTGCGCGAGGTCGATGCAGATCTCGCCTTCCTCGCTCACGCGACCCGCGGCATCCAGCAGCACGATCCGGTATCCGGGCAGCGGCCGCCCCATCGAGCCGGGCCTGAGCGGCTGCCCCGGGGAATTGCCGACCTGCGCGGTGGTCTCGGTCTGGCCGTAGCCGTCGCGGATCGTGATGCCCCAGGCCTCGCGCACCCGGGCGATCACCTCGGGATTCAGCGGCTCGCCGGCGCTTACCGCCTCGCGGAGCGTCACGCGTGAGGCGCGCAGGTCTTGTTGGATCAACATCCGCCACACCGTCGGCGGCGCGCAGAAGCTCGTGACGCGGCAGCGCGCGAGCTGCCCGAGGAGCGCGCGGGCGTCGAAACGCTCGTAGTGATACGCGAGCACCGTCGCCGCCGCGTTCCAGGGCGCGAACAGGCTCGACCAGGCGTGCTTCGCCCACCCGGGCGAGCTCAGATTCAGGTGCACGTCCCCGGGCTTGAGGCCCAGCCAGTACATGGTCGACAGATGCCCGATCGGATAGCTCGCTTGCGTGTGCGCGACCAGCTTCGGCCGTGCGGTGGTGCCGGAGGTGAAGTACAGGAGCAGCAGGTCATCGGCGCGCGTCCGCGCGCTGTCGAACCGATCGCCGGCCTCGTAAGAGCGGTCGTAGTCGGCCCAGCCCGGGGCGCCCGCTCCCACGGCGATACGCACCGGCGCGCCGGGCAATCCCGCGAAGCGCCCCGCGAGCTGCGCGTCGGTCACGATGCCCTTGACCCGCCCGCGCTCTATCCGATCGCTCAGATCGTCGCGCTCGAGGAGCGTCGTCGCGGGAATCACGACTGCGCCGAGCCGGATCGCAGCGAGCATCGTTTCCCACAGCGGCACGCCGTTGGGCAGCATGACGAGGAGTCGGTCGCCTTGCTCGAGGCCCTGAGAGTCGAGGAAGCTCGCCACCTGAGCCGAGCGGCGCGCCAGCTCGGAGAACGAGAGCGACCGATCGCCGCCCGCATCGTCGACGACGCGCAGCGCTGGCGCGTCGTTGCCCGCGGCGATCACGTCGAAGTAGTCGTGCGCCCAGTTGAATTGCTCGAAGGCCGGCCAGCGGAACTCGCGCTGCGCACCCACCCAGTCCTCCCTGAAGCGCAGCAGCAGGTCCCGCAGCTCGAGAAAGCGGCGGCTGGTGCTCATGACGGCGCCCTTCACTCAATCCTGCCGCGTGAGCTTAACATCGCGCTCGGGGGGACTGAGCGAAGCGCCGTCCCGGGTGCAAAGGCGCCGGCGTTGGCGTGAAACATTCACGCGGGGTAACAATGACTTGCAAGATCAAATGAATGCGGAATCGAAGCCATGAGCGGGTCCCGTCTCGAAGCGTTCACCGACGGCGTGATCGCCATCATCATCACCATCATGGTGCTGGAGATCCGCGTTCCGCACGGCAGCGATCTGGCGGCACTCGCGGCGGACGTGCCGGTGCTCTCGGCCTACGTGCTGAGCTACGTGAACGTCGGCATCTTCTGGAACAACCACCATCACATGCTGCACGTCACCGAGCGCGTGAACGGCAAGGTGCTGTGGGCAAACCTGGCGCTGCTGTTCTGGCTGTCGCTGGTGCCGTTCGACATCCGCTGGATAGACGAGTCGGGATTCACCACGCTGCCGACGGCAGCCTACGGCATCGTGCTCCTGGGCGCCGCGGTGAGCTACCTGATCCTGCAACGGGAGATCATCGCTCACAACGGCCGCACCTCGCGGCTCGCCGCCGCGGTCGGCAGCGACCGCAAGGGCAAGCTGTCCCTCGGTCTGTACCTCAGCGCCGTGGCGCTCGCCTTCGTCCGGCCATGGCTCGCGATCGCGGTGTACGTGGCGGTCGCGCTGCTGTGGCTCGTGCCCGACCGGCGCATCGAGTCGCTGATCAAGAAAGGAGAAGGATCCTCTACTTGAAGACCACCGTCCGGCAGCCGTTCAGGAACACCCGATGCTCGATGGCGCAGCGCACCGCGGCCGAGAGCGCGCGCCGCTCCGAGTCCCGCCCGGCCGCTACCAGCATCTCGGGCGTGTAGGTGTGATCGACCCGCTCGACGATCTGCTCGATGATCGGGCCTTCGTCGAGATCGTGGCTGACGTAGTGGGCCGTGGCGCCGATCACCTTGACGCCGCGATCGTAGGCCTGGTGGTAAGGCTTGGCGCCCTTGAATCCGGGCAGAAACGAGTGGTGGATGTTGATCGCCCGGCCCCGCAGTCTCTCACACAGATCATCGGAGAGGATCTGCATGTAACGCGCCAACACCACCAGCTCGGTGCGCGTCGAGTCGATGAGCTCGAGGAGCCGCCGCTCCTGCTCGGGTTTGTTGGCCGGTGTGACGGCCCAGTGAAAGAACGGCAGATTGTGCCGGGCCGCGGTCGGCTGCAACGTCACGTGGTTCGATACCACCGCCGTGATATCCATCCTCAGCTCGCCGGTGCGATGCCGATAGAGCAGATCCTCCAGACAGTGATCGAAGTTTGACACCATGATCAGCACCCGCGTGCGCTCGTGACTGTCGTGGATGCGCCACTCCATCTCCTCGCGAGTCGCAATCGCCTGGAATTCCTGGCGCAGCTGCGCGAGCTCCACGCTCTCCCGCTCGACGCCGCAGAACGTGATGCGCACGAAGAAACGCTGCGAGATGGTGTCGTCGAACTGCTGCATCTCGATCAGGTAGAAGCGCCTCGCGGCCAGGAAGCCGGTGATGGCCGCAGTGGTCCCCATGCGGCTCGGACAACTCGCCGTCAGCACATACGGATGATCCGTCGCAAACCTCACACGCCCGCTCCCGCGCCCTCCCGAAGGAAAGCCAGCGTGGCAAAGCGCTCCACGGCGCTGTGATCCAAATGGGACGGCCGCTGTCGCGTAAGCGTCACGCGAGTGACGGGGAGGCGTGCATCTCGACGAGCCAGAAGGTGGCAGCCCCCGAGCGCGGGGCGATGGCGCAATGCGACTCTCCCTCGATGAGCACCGCATCGAGGCTCGAGAGCCTCAAGGGGCCGGTGGGGCAACCCACGACGAGGTCCGACAGCGCGATTATCAGCGTCGCCCCGGCGTGCGCGCTCAGCTCCCGCGGCTCCCTCGCCGTCGAGAGAGTCAGTCGCGAATCGAAGCGGCCGCGCCGCGTCATGACATTGAGGTCGGTCACGGGTCCGCCGCAGGGCTCGGCAAACACCGCGGCCTCGCCTGGAAACGTGAGCGGCGGGGTCTCGGGAGTCGCAATCATCCCGGCACCCTCTCCGATCGAGAGCGACAGGCGGCCTTCGAGCACCGCCATGCGCCGATCGATCCCCGGAAGACTCGAGAAGGGACCCGGCGCGCGGATCTCCGCAAGGCTCACGCGCCAGTCGAATCGACTGAGATCGCTCCCCGGTGGGTGGACGATGACCTCGCGCGTCAGTCCGCCGCCGTTCTTCCAGGGAGTCGGCGGGCGTTCCGCGGCGCGAAGAATTCGCAGCGTGCGGCTGCGCATCCGTGGCCACCTCACGAGTCCGGAAACGGCACCGAGAAGCGCCCGTCGCGGATCTGCGGCGCGCCGGGCTCGATCTCGTAGTAATCGCCCTTGTCGGCGACGAAGATATGACACGCGACCTTGAGGCCCCGGGTGTCATCGAGCGTACCGGCGGCGATGCTGATGCGATCGAGCCCCACGCTCTCCCAGAACAGCGTCGAGCCGCAACGCCCGCAGAAACCGCGCCGTGCCTCGACCGAGGACACGTACCACTTCAGCTCGCCGTCCGAGACGAGGCTGAAGTCGGCGCGCCGTGCCGCAGTGGCGGCCATGATGTGTCCGGTCATGCGCCGGCACTGGGTGCAATGACACATGACGACCGGCCGCAGAGGGCCGGCGATCGAATAGCGCACGGCCCCGCACAGGCAGCCGCCGGTGTGTACCACCTGGCTCACGGCCTAGCCGGCCCCGAGCTTCAGCGCGAGATACACGAAGCTGAGCGCCCACATTTCGGCGGCCTGCTTGTGGTCGGCCGCCCCCGCGTGGCCGCCGTCGGTGTTCTCGTAGAAGAGCACCTCGTGCCCCTGCTCCAGCATGCGCGCGGCCATCTTGCGCGCGTGTACGGGGGTGACGCGATCGTCGCTGGTGGCCGTGACGAAGAACACGGGCGGGTAGCTCCTGTCCGCCTGGACGTTCTGATAGGGCGAGTACTTCATGATCCAGGTGCGGTCGGCGGGCCGCTCGGGGTCGCCGTATTCGGCGGCCCAGGACGCACCGGCTCCGATGTGCGTATAGCGGATCATGTCGATCAGCGGCACCTGGCAGACCACGGCGCCGAAGAGCTCCGGCCGTTGCACCATGTTGGCGCTCACCAGCAGGCCGCCATTCGATCCGCCCATGATGCCGAGTTGCCGCGGCGTCGTGATGCCGCGCTTCACGAGGTCCTGCGCCACCGCCTGGAAATCGTCGTAGGCCTTCTGCCGGTTCTCGAGCAGCGCCGCCTGGTGCCACCCCGGGCCGTATTCGCCGCCGCCGCGGATGTTGGCGACCACGAAGGCCCCGCCGCGACTCAGCCACAGCATGCCGAAGTTGGGCGAATAGCTCGGCGTCATCGAAATCTCGAAGCCGCCGTAGCCGTAGAGGACGGTCGGAACGGGCCCCGCGGGAGCTCTGCCAAGCGTCACGAAGTAAGGGACGCGGGTGCCATCCTTCGAGGTCGCGAAGAACTGCTCGGTCCGCAGGCCCGAGGCATCGAAGCGTGCGGGCAGCGACTTGAGCGGCAGCGGCTTGCCATCGCCGGCATCGGCGTACAGCGTGGTCGGCGTCGTGTAGCTCTCGAAGCGAAACTGCGCCTCCGGCCCCCAGGAGTTGGCCGCGACGATGTGCGTCGAGCCGCCCGCCGGCAGGGAGAGCGTGGAGTCGCTCCACTTTCCGTCCGCCGCGGGACGAAACACGTGAATCGCGCCGGTGACATCGTGATAGATCGAGGCATAGACGGCGTCACGGCCTGCGGCGACCTCGTCGATGGCACTGTGGGCATCCGGGGTATAGAGCACCGCGAGCGCATCGGCGGCTTCGGGACGCCCGCCCGCAGGCAGCCGATCCGGCACGCGATACGTGAGGAGCGACCCCTTACTCATCCGCTGGCTCTTCGGCGGCGTCCAGTCCTCGCGCAGCGTGAAGACGAGGTTCCGCCCCTGCGCGCCCTTGAGATCGGCCCCGAGCGGCAGCGGCAGCTGCCGGGTCGTCCCGTCGCTCGCGATCAGGTAGTACTCGGCGGTGAAGAAACTGACATCGCGCTCGACGAGCGCGAGGGTGCCGGAGGGATCGTGGAACACCACGCCCTGGGCGCCGACGTCGCTCTGCCGGCCCTCGTAGATCGTCCTGGCCTGCGACTGCGGTGCACCACGCTTCCAGAGCTTCACGATGCGCGGATAGCCGGAAGCCGTCATGGAGCCGGGCCCGAAGTCCGTCCCGAAGAGCACCGTGTCCTCGTCGAGATAGGTGATCGCGGATTTCGCCTCGGCGAGCTGAAAGCCATCCTTGACGAAGGCGCGTGCAGCGAGGTCGAGCTCCCTCACCACCACCGCATCGCCCCCGCCACGGGAGAGATGCAGCAGGCAGCGCTTGAGCGCGGGCGTGCATTCCGCGCCTTTCCAAACCCAGTTCTCGTGCTCGTCCTTCGCCAGCTGATCGAGGTCGAGGAGGATGTCCCAGCTGGGAGCTGAGTGGGCGTAGTCTGCGATCGTGGTGCGCCGCCAGATGCCCTTGGGATGCTCCGCGTCCTGCCAGAAGTTGAAAACGTACTGATGCTCGAGGTCGCCGTAGGGAATGCGGTCGGTCGCGTCCATCACCTTGAGAATCGCGTCGTAGTCCTTGTGATAACTCGGATCGGCCTTGAGAATCCCGGCGGATCGCGCGTTCTGGGCCTTGACCCACTCGAGCGGCTTCGCGCCGTGAACGTCCTCGAGCCACAGATACGGATCGGGGCTCGCGGAGTGCTCCCGATGCGCCTGACGCTGCTCTGGTCCGCTGTTCACCTTGCCTTCTCCTGATGCGCCCCCGGTGCTGCCGGTTCCCGGCGCGCGAGCCTCGCCCACCCACGACTCGGTGGGCACATCATCCGGCAGCGGGAGCGACCGGATGTACGTCACCAGGCTCCAGACCGCTTCGGTGCCGACCGTCCCGCCGAATGCGGGCATGCCCTTCGGGCGACCGTAGTAGATCGAGCTGAAGATCTCTCCGTCCGCGCCGCCGTAGCGCCAGCGCCGGTCCGCCAGACTCGGCCCGACCCAGCCGGACCCATCCGTCCCGTGGCAGCCGTCGCAGTTCATCGCCGTGAAGAGTGACGCCCCGTTCTTCGCCACCGCGGCATCGCCCTCGTGCGGATTGCGGAGCGTCGCGCCCGCCGGGACGCGGCCCCCGGCGGCCAGATGCGCCTCGTAGGCGATCGCGGGCGGCGCCCCGGACTGCTCCGAGGGCGCTGCCGCGTGCTGCCCGCAGGCGGTGAGCGCGAGGCACATCGACAACCCTGGCGAGGAGCGCAGCATGGCGGCCCTCACAGACCAAAGATCCAGATCATGCCGCCCTGGCTCGTGTGGCGGGCAATGTTTTTCATGTAATCCGGCGGCGGCCGTACGTCCGTCGGATCATCCGAGCGGACGTCCCCGGCGAGCAGCGCCCAGTCCCCGCCGATCCCGGCATACACCGCGACGTACTGCCGGCCGTCCGGACCGCGGTACGTGATCGGGTTGCCGACGACCCCGGAGCCGACCTTGAACTTGGAGAGGAGTTTTCCGGTTTTGGCGTCCACCCACTTGAACCAGCCGTCGAGGGTTCCGTAAAAGGCCACATCGCCCGCGGTCACGAGCGCCCCGCTCCAGGTGGGAAACGGCTCCTTATTTTCCCAGACCTTCCGCCCGGTCGCCGCGTCCCACGCCATGAACGTTCCGAGATATCCGCCGGGGCCGGCGAAGTAGGGACTCGTGACACCGATGAAGGGCGTGCCCTTGAGGCGTGAGGCGTGCACGGCCGCATAGTCCATGCACAGGTTGTTGGTCGACGTATAGAAAAGATGGGTGCGCGGGGAATACGCCGCGGGCGACGACGGGCTCACGCCTCCTTCGAGACTGGGACAGACACCGCGCACGTTGCCGCGCGAGGCTCCCGTCTGCTTGCTCGGATCGAGCACCGGCCGCCCGGTGGCGAGGTCCACCGACTTCGCCCAGGTCACGGGCGCAAAGGGTGCGACGACCAGCAGTCGGCCCGTGGCCCGCTCCAGCGTGTAGGCGAAGCCGTTCTTGTCGAAATGCACCAGTGCCCGGGTGAGTTTTCCGGCGACGCTCAGATCGGCCAGTATCATGGCGCCCGCGGCGTCGTAGTCCCAGTTGTCGTGTGGCGTGAACTGATACGCCCACACGAGAGTCCCGTCCTCCGGTCGGCGCGCCAGCACGCTCGCGCTCCACTTGTTGTCCCCGAGGCGCTGCTCGGGGTCGTAGGGCGAGGCATTCCCGGTGCCGTAATAAATGAGATCGAGCTCGGGATCGTAGGAAACCCAGCCCCAGACGGGCGCGCCGCCCGTGCGCCAGCTGTCGCCGGCCCAGCTGCCCGCGCCGAGGTCGGCGCCGCTCACGTAGGGCGGCTTGAACTCCCCCGCGCGGGCCAGCATCTGGGCGTCCGGTCCGATGTTGCGCGCGGTCCAGACGATGCGCCCGCTGGCCAGGTCGAGACCCTTCACCCAGCCGTAGATGCCGAACTCGCCGCCGGATGCGCCGACGATGACCCGGTCCTTCGCCACCAGCGGCGCCATGGTCGTGGTCTCGCCGTCGCCGACGTCGGCGATCTGCGTCTTCCACAGCTCGCGGCCTGAGCTCGCATCCACCGCGACCGTGTGACCGTCGAGCAGGTTGTAGACGATCTTGCCGTCGGCGTAGAAAGCGCCGCGATTGACCACGTCGCAACAGGACACCCCGATTGCGTTCGAGCTCACGTCCGGCCGGTACTTCCAGCGCAGCGGATACCCCTCGGTGGTGAGGTCGAAGGCGTAGAGCACGTTCGGCCACGGCGTGACCACATACATGGTGTCGCCCACCACGAGCGGCTGGCCTTCGTGCCCACCGAGCACGCCCGTCGAGAAAGTCCACACCGGGTGGAGCGAGCGGGCGTTGCCCACGGTGATCTGCTCGAGGGCACTGTAGCGGGTCGCGGCGTAGTCCTTCGACGGCATCACCCACTGGCCATCCCCGGTTGCCGGCCCGTCCGGGCCGGTGCGCACACCGGCGCCGAGCGCGCTTGCAGGTGCGCCGATTGCGCCGAGGCAGACCAGTATCGCAACGAGCGGCGCACGCGACATGCAGCGTCTCCCGATTCCAGGCGGAAGGATGACGGCAAGCGTGGGACCGCGCGCGGCGCAGGTCAAGAGCGCGGTTGGGAGTGCGCCGCGAAGGCATTGCCGACATCTTCCAGTACGCACATGCGAAATGCGCCCCACTCTCTACGGCTCTGCGAGGTCCGTGATCGCTGAAGCTGCGACACGGCCAGCGCGAACCGCCACCCCCTCGGCGCGCAGCCGCCGCGCCTGCTCTGCGTGCGCGCGCGATGACTTCGGAAACGCGATGCGACCGCCCGCGCCCACGACGCGATGCCACGGCAGCTTGAGCGACGCGGGCGCCACGCGCAACGCGTAGCCCGCCTGGCGCGCCCGGCCGGGCAGTCCCGCCGCACGCGCGACCGCCCCGTAAGTCGAGACTTGTCCCCGCGGAATGGCGCAGACCGTGTACCAGATCGCCTCGAGCGCGGCATTGCCCGCGAGGCCTCGGGTTCTCGATGGGTCGAGCAGTGGTAGGCGCGCTCGCCGCACGGCGCCCTCGGTGACTTCAGCTCTTGGGTTGAGCAGGCATCGGGGCGGCTGCCTTCCGCCGGCCCCTTACCCTCTTGCGGTTGTATTTTTTCGCTCTGTCGGGTCCGCGGCGGTCGGCTTCTCCTGCGGGTCCAAGAACTACCGGCGGCATGAATGTGCTCAAGTGCAACGCCAACTCGATCGGAGCGCCGGCACTCCGGTACTCGCGCAGGCAACGGGCAATATAGTCGGTGAGTTGCGGGCCGCGGTCCCCGCCGATGAACGCCGCAAGCAGCTTCTCCGCGGCGCCGGCCGCCTCTGCGCCGCCTCCTTCGGCCTTCTCGATCAGCTTCTCGTGCTCACGCGCAGCCCTGAAATACCACCGCGGGAAGGTCAGCAACTCGCTACTTCGGTCGCCTGCGGCCAGCCGTCTGAAGACCTCCGCGCGCGCCTTCGGGTTGCCGTCTTTGGCCTCCCTTACCAGGACGGCATCGTCTGTATGCTGCTGATCGGAACTCATTGCTGTATCCCGCCGCGCAACCCGGGATCCGCCCGTTGCGCAGTCACTAGTTGTTGTCAACTCGACGGCCTCGAGCTTCGCAAGGGATTTATTTCCGTGGCGGAGAGGGGGAGATTCGAACTCCCGAAACTCTTGCGAGTTTGCCGGTTTTCAAGACCGGTGCAATCGACCGCTCTGCCACCTCTCCGTTCCGGGGAATTCGATCACTCGTTCTCATTCTATCAGGCCACCGGCAGCGTTTTGCACCCAGGAGCGCCGCCGCCGGCGGTGTTGGCCGCCGTCTTTAGCGGTATCGCGTTCTCGCCAACTGCAGCTGGTTCTGGAGATCGGACAACAGCCGGCCGAACGCCGGATCAGCGTGAATCGGCTGCAGCAGCGGATCACCCGCGTACCAGGGGTAGCAGGGAAACCCGGAATCAGCCGCCTTCCGGAGCCACGCCACGGCCTGCCCCGGCTGCCCGAGCTGGGCGTACGCGGCACCGAGCGAATAGGCAACGTGATGGTCCATGTATGCAATTGCCAGTGTTTGCCCGATCAGGACCTCCGCCTGCGGCTTGACGCCGTCAGCGGCGAGAAAACTGGCGAGCGTGGCTCTCGCTCGTTGGCCGGCTTGCGCGCTGCCGCGCAACCCCTGCAGCAGGCTCTCCGCCCCGTGGCGATCGCCCGCGTAATACAGCGACTGCGCGTAATACCAGGCGGTGACCTCCGGCGCGCTCAATTTTCGGGCCTCACCCAGCCAATGCAGTGCCTCTTGAAATCGTCCGCTGACGAGCGCCGCTGTGCCGCGCAGCCGGTATGCCTCCAGGCGGTTCACCGGGTCGATGTCGAGGCCCGCTCTGACTTCGCTCTCGATCATTTCCAACAGGCCGTAGTGATAGAACGCTCGCGCCAGGTAGTAGTGCGGCAGCGGCAGACTGGGGTTGAGCGCAAGTGTCTGTCGGCTCTCACTGATCGTTCGCGGCCAGTCGAAGTCCGTTTGGCCGTACACCGCGGCGAGCGCTTCGTGCACCTCGGCCAGCTCCGGGTCCAGGTCGAGCGCCAGACTCGCTTCTCGCTGCGCACGCGCGCTCCACAGGGCGACTTCGTCGTCCGCGGCAAAGCGCAGGTGCATCTGCGCGCTGGCGGACGCGAGACCCGCATGCGCGAGCGGATAACGCGGATCGATCCGCGCGGCGGCGTCGAAGGATTTGATGGCCGCCAGCGTCCCCTCTTGCGTATACCGCAGCAGCTCCGCCCGGCCCCGCAGATAGGACTCGTACGCCAGCGCGTTCGAGGTGTACCGGTGGGTGAGTTGCGCCCGTTCGGCGGACGTGACAGGAACCTTCAGAGCGCCAGCAACCTTCTCGGAAATGGCGTCTTCCAGAGTCAGCAGATTCGCGTGCGGCAGGTCGTAGTGCTCGGCCCACACCGACCCGTTGTCCGCCGCGGATACGAGCTGTACGGTAACGCGGGTGCTGTCGGCGATTAGCTGGATCGTACCGGTGAGCAGATAGTCGACTCCAAGCGCGCGCGCCGTCTCCGGCATCGCCCGCCCGTCCGGCTGAGCGTGCACGACTGCGTTGGTCGGGGTCACTCGAAGCCTGCCCGCGCGCGCGAGACGCGCGGTGATCGCATCGGGGATCGCCAACCCCAGAAATCCGATGTCCTCTTGCCGATTGAGCACGTGAAAAGGGAGGACGGCGAGCGTCGTGCGTGTCGCGGTGATTCCCTTCGACGGCTCGCGCCGGGTCGTCGCCACGAATGCGACCGTCAGCGCGATTGCGCTCAATATCGCAGCGGCGAGCACCCACTGCCGGCCCCTTCGAGTCCGCCCCAGTCCGGCACCGGGGGAGCCGTCGCCCGCGAGGTCGGGCTCTGGCGCCGCCGCAGCGTGCACGCGGTCATAAGCATGAATGTCCGCGATGAACCGGTAGCCGCGTTTCGGCACCGTTTCAATGAAGCGGGGGTTGTCCGCATCGTCCCCGAGCGCCAGGCGAACCTGCTTGATGCAGTGATTGAGCCCCTGCTCGAAGTCGACGATGGGTCCGGGCCCCCAGATCTGGTCGCACAGCTCCTGGCGCGTCACGAGCCTCCCCGCCTGCGTCGCGAGCGTCGCCAGGAGCTTGAATGGTTGTGGCGGCAAGCGGACCAGGGACCCGCTTTTGCGCAACTGCTCCTCTTTGAGGTCGAGCTCAAACGTTGCAAATCGGACGATGGAATTGTCAGACGCGGCGTTCACCGGCGGCTGCTCTGCGTCAGCCGATCACTCGTATTGCCAGGAAACGCCCCGCAAAGCAATGACTTGGGCGCTCACAAAAACATCCGGGAATCATCACCGCGCAACCCTTGCCGGGCGGATATTGCCTGCCTACGGTGGCCGCGCCCGCCCCACATAGCGGGCGAGGAGAACAGATTATGAAACCTTTCAACAACCTGGTGAAGTGCACGCTGGCGGTGATGGGGGTAGTGCTGGTAGCGGCCGCTGGCTTCGATGCCCCGGCGCGGGCTCAGTCGACGCCGACGATCTTTCAGGCGACGCTGCAGGAAGCCGGCCAGCTGACTGCTGAGATCAGTACGGAGGACCTCGAGGGGATACTCGCGCGCGGCGACACTCCGGTTCTCGACGTGCGTTCGCCGCTCGAATATGCCATCGCCCATATTCCGGGAGCGATCAACATACCGGAACAGGAGGTCGCCAGGATCATGCAGCTCTACTTCGGGCTGAACGCGAAAATCGTCCTCACGTGCAACGGTCCGTTCTGCGGCAAGAGCAAGCGCACCTCCGAGCAGCTCATCCTTGCCGGCTATCCGAGTGCGAACATCACCCGCTATCAGCTCGGCATCCCGGTGTGGCGCGCGCTCGGCAACACGGTGCAAACCGATCTCGCCGGATTCCTCCATATCCTGCGCCACGATCACACGGCGGTGTTCGTGGACGCGCGCACGCCCCAGGAATTCGCATCGGGAACTCTGCGCTGTGCGGTCAACATTCAGGCCGGCGAGGCCACCGCGGCGAACGACGATGGACGGCTGCCGAAGTGGGACAAGGGTGCGCGCGTGGTCGTGTTCGCGAACGGCCCAGCCGCAGCCAAGCAGGTTGCCAGCGAGATTGCGAAGAAAGCGTACTGGAACAGCAGCTATTTCGGCGGCTCCCTCCTCGATCTGCGTCGCGCCGAGGTCTTCGACATCGAGTCCGAAGGGCCGTGTCCCGGCCCGAATTGAGTCCACGACCTCGAGCCGATCAGCATGCAGCGGTCGCCGGCCAGTGGGCGGCGACCGCCTCGATCACCGGGGCAAGCCTGCCGGGCGCTCAGCCGCCGCAGCGGCGCCACTTGCCTTCCTGGTCCGAGACCCAGGTTCCGGAGTCCTTCAGCTCGCCCGCTTCGTCGTACTGATCCACGAGGAGAACGGGCGCTCCTCGCTCGCGCGACAGAGGCAGCGACATCTCGCAGGTGAAGAGCCAGGTGTGGTAGCTGTCGGCCCAGCAGGCCCAGACGTGGCCCTTCGGGGTCGCCCGCGCCACGACCCGCTGCAACTGCGGCGACAGCGCGCGCTGCGCGCGAATCTGAAACGCATCGTTCGGCAGCAGGCCTGACCGCGACACATAGGCTTCGAGCAGCCGCTCCACGTGGGAGGGCTCCTGGATTCTGCGTAAGCGCACGGTTTCCATCCCCCCATTGGAACCCGCCGGACGGCTCACGTTCCGCGACTTGACTCACAGGAAAGGGAATATGTGGCTTTCGGCCGCGCGCAATCTGTCAACTGCGTCCGCCGCCCGGACCAGGCGCATTTCCCAGATTCGTGGCGGTGACGCGGTTGCGGCCGCTCTCCTTGCTGCGGTAAAGCGCAGCGTCGGCGATCTTGAGCATCCGGTCCGCCAGCCTGGGCTCGTCGGTCGGGACCTGATCGAGGCCGCACAGGCCGAAGCTCGCCGTCACCGTGAGGCCCTTCTTGGCGGCCGTGAAAGGCGTGTGCGAGACCGCAGTCCGGAGCTTTCGGGCGACGTTGAAGGCCGACTCGTAAGGCGTTTCCGGCATGACGATCGCGAACTCCTCGCCACCGATGCGTGCCACCCAGTCGATCCCGCGGCGCAGAGCCTGCTGCAGCCGCGGGCCGAACTGCTGCAGGATCTCGTCTCCGGCCCCGTGCCCGAGCGTGTCGTTGATTTTCTTGAAGTGATCGATGTCGCAGAGGACCAGGGAGAGGGCACGCTTGTAGCGCGCCGCCCGGTCGACCTCGCGCGGGAAATGCTTGCCGAAGAAACGCCGGCTCGCCGCGCGCGTCAGGTCGTCGGTCGCCGAGAGCTTGCGGTTCTCCTCCATGATGAGGCGCAGCACCGACTCGAGCTCGCAGATCCGGCGCGCCGCGCGCAGCCGCGCCTCGAGCTCGCGCTCGGTCACCCGGCGCCCGACGCACTCGTCCGCTCCGGCGAGAATGCCCGCCTCGCGCTCGGTCGGGTCATCGATCTCCGACACGTAAATGATGAACGGAGGGCGGACGAGGGGCCGGGTGCGCAATTTGCGAATCAGCTCCGCGCTATCGGTGACCACGACCGGACGGAACTCCGCCTCGAAGCGGCGCAGCGCCTCCTGCTCGTCCGCGAGGCACTCGACCTCGAGCAGATCGGGCGTGACCCGCCTTTCCATGTGCTGGCGGAGCGGCGCGTCCTGAAAGACGAGGAGCGCCTTGGGTGGTGGCATCACGCGCACCATGACCGCGACAGTCGCCGTCGTGCCCTCTTCACCGGTCACGGGCTTGGCCGCCCGTCGCTCCAGCACACGCTGGATGACCGTCGTGTGTCCCCCGGATGCCATTTCGACTCCCTGATGCCTGAGGCTACACGAACACCCGGGGATTATAGGCTCCGGTGTGGCCTTGTCTTCCAAACGTCACACGGCCGCCCGTCGCTGCTCGTCCGGCAGGGTTAATCCTCCGGCAGGCCGGGTCCGGCACCGGCTCCGATTCGCGGGACGAACCCGTCGGTGACGAGGATGGATCCGGCCCCGGCGGCGCTGACGGATGCCCGCCCGCGGGTGTTTCATAGGCCCCGGGGAGACGGCGGCGAGGAAACATCATGAGAGTGAGACCCTGGGCGGTGGCCGGATCGCTGCTCGCCAATCTCGTGCTCGGACTGCTGGTGGCGGCTGCATTGAGTGTGGCGGGCCCCGCACAGGCCGGGGAACCCGCGCACTGCGCGGGGCAGCGCGCGGTACAGCCCTCACGGGCTCCCGATCGGCCTTCGCCCCCCGCAGCCCATCGGCACGGCTACGTGGTCGCGGCGCGGATGGGTTGGGCGGCCGGCTGAGCGCTCGGCGGCCGGCAGCGGACCCCTCGCCTCACCCTCGTTCGACCGCGGCGGCCGGCGCTGCCGCGCGCGCCTCGGTATATGCCGAACGCAGCATGGAGAGCGCTGCGTATGTGACCACCGCTACGACCAGCCACCGCAGCCAGTACAGCGGGAGCTTGCTCACCAGCGGAAATGCGATCAGCACGCCGACTACGCCGCCTGCGAGAAGACCGAGCGAGGGCCCGTGTGCGAAGCGTCCGGAGCGGAAGAAGCCGAGGCTCGCCACCGGCTGCAGGATCCCGTCGCTCGCCATCATGATCGGAAACGCCGCGAGCGGATGCATGCCGAGCAGCGCCAGCATGATCATGAGCGGCGCGTAGTTGCCGATGCCGATGCACATGAGCGCACCCAGCAGGAAGCTGACCCCCACCGCCACCGCGAAGCGCCACCCTTCGAGCGCGAAGGCCTCAGCCCCACCGGGGAAAGCGCCGAGGTGCTCCATGACGCCGAGGTTCTTCATGACGAAGAACAGCGCCGCAATGAGCAGCGCCACCCCCATGAACCGCTGGATCGCGCGGCGCGGCAGGCCGCTCACCACGCCGGCACCGAGCCAGGCTCCGGCGGCGGCGCTCGCCACCATGCTGCCGAGGAGGAGCGGCTCGACGGCGACGGAGGTGACGAACAGCGTGGTCTCGAGAAAAGCGCTCGCGTTGTGTCCGACGTTGAGCGTGCCAGGGATGAGCTCATCGGCGGGCCGGCCGCGAAACTTGAACAGCGCGGTCGTCGGCGCGAACGAGCCGATGCCGAGAGTATCGAGGAAGTCGGTCACGACTCCGATCGCTACGTCGCCGAGCGTCGGCCGCTCCCGCAACCCGTGACGCCTCGCCGCCCGGATCCAGCCGAGGACGAATGCGATGTTGACCAGCACCAGCACGGTGAGTACGGCGGTCTTGGTCGTGTTCATCCCGGCCCCCGTCTCTCATGGACTGCGGCGGGCGCGTTCCACCGCATCCGCGAGACGCAGATACTGGATGGCAGCGCGCACGGCGATGCCGCTCAGCGCGTGCAGCGGCACGCGCCGCATCGCAGTCACCGGAAAGCCCAGCTCCGCGGCAGGGACTCCGAGCGCGAGTCGCGCCAGCAGCCGCCCCATCATGGTCGCCATGGCGACCCCCCGCCCATTGTAGCCGAGGCCGGCGAGGAGCCCTGGTGCGAGCTCGTGCAGGTGCGGGAGATGGTCGGGCGTCATCGCCACGAGTCCCCCCCAGTGGTATTCGAAGGGCAGACCTGCGAGCTGCGGATAGATCTCGTGCACCGCCCGGTAGTGGCGTTGCACCGAGCGCACGCTCGGGGCCTGCGCGAAGGTGCCGCGCGAGCCGAGCACGAGGCGCCCGCTCCCATCGACACGAAAATATCGCAGCAGGCGCCGCGTGTCGGAGGCCGCCTGGCCTTCCGGAAGGATCTCCCGGCGCAGAGCCGTGGGAATGGGCGCGGTGGCGACCTGAAAGGATGGCACCGGGATCACGGTGCGGCGCAGGGCGTCACAGACCGGGCCGGTGTAGGCGTTGGTCGCGGCGATGACGAGCGGCGCGCGCACTCTGCCCCGCGGGGTTTCGATGCTCCAGCCGTGCGCGCTGCGCGTGAGCTCGAGCGCCGGACTCTCCGTGAAGATGCGCGCCCCGACCCGCAAAGCCGCAGCGGCAAGGCCACGCACATACGAGAGCGGCTGCAGCGTGCCGCCGCGGCGATCGAGCAGCCCGCCGCGGTAGTGTTGCGATCCCGTGAGCCGCTGCACGGCCTCGCGCGACAGGAGCTCGACCGCGGCGCCCCGGCGCCGCCACTGCTCCACTCGCCCGGCCAGCTGCGCCAGCGCCTCGTCCGATTCCGCCGGCTGAATCCAGCCCCTGCGCACGGCGTCGCACTCGATGCCGTGCTGCGCGATCAGCTCGAACACCAGGTCGGGGCCGGCCGCCGCCGTGGCCACGAGCCGCGAACCGGCATCGTGACCGAATATCCGCTCGAGCGTGTCCGGGTCATGCTTCACCCCGGGGATGACCTGACCGCCGTTGGTACCGGAAGCGCGCGCGCCGATGTCGGCGGCTTCCAGCACCACCACCTCGCGGCCGCGCTCCGCCAGGTGCAGCGCGGCGGAGAGTCCCGTATAGCCCGCCCCGATGACGGCCACCTGGGCGTGCAACGCCTCCTCGAGCGGCCGGCAGACCGGGCCGGCCGGCGCCGTCACGGACCACAGCGATTGCAGCGGCACGGCAGGCATGTCGGGCTATCGATAATCGATTACTTGTTATCGTGCGTGCGGCGACCGACTCTACGGCAGGCGCCGCGGCCGGTCAAACCGGGAAGCGCCGCGCGCGCACCTGGCGCGCCGCCTTTTCCGGCCCGCCTCGATGTGCGAGACTCGCGACAAGAGCCGTCGCCTCTGCAGCATGCCTCGAAGCGTGCGCGCGGAGCGATGCCCAACGGTCTTTCAGGGGGTGACCGATGCGATCGGCGTCTCTCGGGTTCGCAGCCGCGCTGTGCCTCGGCTTCGGCGCCCCGGCGTGCGCCGCCCCACCGCCCTTGCCCGCCGAGCATCTCACCGTCGAGCGCCTGCCGCCCAGGAGCCCGCACTGGGTGTATGTATTCGATGAGGCTTTCGACAACGAGATCGACGCCCGAGTGCACCTGTTCGACGGCGATAGCTTCCGACGGCTGGGACAGATCGACGCGGGTTTCACCCCGAGCGTCAACCTCTCGCCCGACGGCGCCACGACCGTGGTGGCCACTAGCTACTTCGCCCGCGGCAGCCGCGGCGCGCGCACCGATGTGGTCGAGTTCACCGACAACACCACGCTCGCCAACACCGGCGAGATCGTGCTGCCGCCGAAGCGTGTCGAGACCGCGCCCAGTCTTTTCAACGTCGCCTACAGCGCCGACGGCCACTTCCTGTACGTCGCTTACCTGACGCCCGCGGCGTCCTTCGGCGTGCTCGATCCGGCGCACGGCAAGGTGCTCGGCGAGATCGACACGGCCGGCTGCGTGCTGGTCATCCCCTCGGGTCCCAACCGCGTCTCCTCGATCTGCGAGAGCGGCCGCCTGCTCACGGTGACGCTCGATGGCGAGGGCAAGGAGACTGCGCGCGGCATGTCGGCGCCGTTCTTCGACGCCGACCGCGATCCGGTGTTCGTGCAGGGGATTCAAACCGCCAGCGGGTTTGCATTCCTTTCCTTTCTCGGCGAGGTGCACGAGGTGGACTTCTCCGGCCCGCAGCCGGCGTTTGCCGCGCCCTGGCCGCTCGTCACCGCCGCCGAGCGGGGCAAGTGGCGTCCCGGTGGGCAGCAGGTGGGCGCCATCCACCGCGGACTCGGTCGGCTCTACGTGCCCATGCACCAGGGGGGCGAAGGCACCCACAAGGACGGAGGCACGGAGATCTGGCTGTTCGACCTGGCGAGCCACAAGCGCCTGGCGCGCTGGCCGGTGCGCGCGGCCGGACTCGACCCGGTGATCGCGGTGCAGGTATCCCAGGACGCCGCGCCGATTCTCTTCGCGGCGACCACTCAGGCGGACGTGGCCGTGTTCGACGCCTTGAGCGGCCGGCTCCGCCACCTCGAGAAGCGCCTCGGCCAGACGCCGTGGATGATGTTGAATCCCTGAGGCTTGCCAGCGCGTAAGCTGCGCTATTCACGATGCGCTCAATCGATCGACTGCTCGAACGTTCCTCCCGCTCTCTGGCGAGGCGCACTTCGCGTCGGAGCCTCCTCGGCACGCTCGGCCGGCTGCTGACGGGCGCGGCCCTGCTGCCGCTCCTGCCGCTGGACCGCAGCGGCCGGGCGCGCGCCGGCGAGGCGGCGCCCGGACCCGATAGCCCCGGGAACTGCCAGTACTGGAAGTACTGCGCCATCGACGGGTTTCTCTGCGCATGCTGCGGCGGCACCTCGAGCTCCTGCCCGCCGGGCACCGCGGTCTCGCCGATCACCTGGATCGGCACCTGTCACAACCCCGCCGACGGCCGCGATTACATCCTCTCGTACAACGATTGCTGCGGGAAAACCAGCTGCGGCAACTGCGAGTGCAACCGCAACGAGCGCGAGAAACCGATGTACCGGCCCTCGCGCAACAACGACCTCAACTGGTGCATGGCCAACGCCGACTCCAACTATCACTGCTCGGTGTCGGTGATCCTTGGGGTCGCGGAAAAATGAGCCGCCGGGACGAGAGGGCCCGCGCCATCGGCTGGAGCGCGGCGGCGCACGGGGCTGCCGCCCTCACTGCCCTCGCCGTCTTCGCCGCCCTCGCGTCCGCAGCGCGCGCGGCCGATGCACCGGCACCGCCCGCGTATCCGCAGGGTTTCGCCAGCTTCCAGGGCAACTGCGCCGTGTGTCACGGGCCCGCGGGCGCCGGGGTGCCGGCGCTCGCGCCGCCGCTGCTGAGTTACCCGGCCCGCTACGCCGGGAGCACCGAGGGCAGGCGTCAGCTCGCGCTCACCGTGCTGTACGGCATGATCGGCGACATCACGGTCGACGACAAACACTACAACTTCCAGATGCCCGAATTCTCGCGCCTCGATGATGCCCAGCTTGCCGCGACGCTCAACTTCATCGTGTTCGATCTCGGCCACGCGCCCGCGGACGTGAAGCCCGTGAGCGAGGCGGAGATCGCCGCCGAGCGCGCCCGCGCGATGGACGGCGCGGCGGTCCGCGAGCACCGCAAGAGCGTCGCCCCGACCGTCTCTCCTTGATCGCATGCGCCGCGTCCTGCAATCGGCCGCCGTTGCGCTGGCGCTCGCTCTCGCCGGCGCAGCGGACGCGCGCCCGGATCAGGACTACATGCTCTACTGCATGGGCTGTCACGGCTCCGAGGCCCGCGGCGTCCCCGGCAAGATCCCGCCGCTCGCCGGCTCGCTCGCGCGCTTCATGCGCACGAGCGACGGCCGCGACTACGTGCTGCGCGTTCCGGGCGCGGCCAACTCGGTGCTGTCCGACGCCCAGCTCGCCGCCGTCCTCAACTGGCTCGCAATGCGCTACCCCGCGGCAGAGGAGCGGCCGCCTGCCCCCTTCACGGCGGAGGAAGTCGCGCGCGTGCGCCGTACACCGCTCGCCAACGTCAAGGAGCGGCGGCGCGAAGTGATCCGCGGCCTCGCCGCGAGCGGCGTGGCGCCGCCGGCGGACTACTGAGCGCACGGAATAGTACCCGCGCCGGCTGCTGTCAGGTCCCTGACGAAATTGAGGAGTTTGTCCAAATTCGGACGAATTGGACGGAACTGTCAGAGCCCTGACAGCCGCAGAGGAGGGTACCTCATGCTCTCGCCGGCCGGATCCGGCGGTTCAACGGGTGGTAAAACTACTGATCCGCGCAGCCGCGGCCCTCGACCTCACTGCCGAAAGATCGCCGTAAGGCCGAAAGTCCTCGGTCTGAACGTGTAGGCGCGCTGCAGGCGGTCGCTTCCCGCGCAGGTGGCGCTCGACGGCGGGCAGATCGTGTAGTTGTAATCGGTCAGCGGGTGCGCGTTGGTGAGATTGTCGACGAACGCGGCCACCTGCCAGCTGCCGAAATCGACCCCGCCGCGCACGCTGGCGCGCGTGGTTCCCGGCACCACGAAGGCGGCGGCGTCAGACTGCAGCGTAGTCGGGTCCTGGCCTGGGGTCGGCCACTTGGCGCGGCCGTAGTACTCGGCATCGGCGCGCACGAACGTCGCATGACTGAAGGCACTGAACTTGTACTCCAGGCCCGCGGTCACGCTCACCGGCGCCGTCGGCTGACCGCCGCCGAGCTCGCTCGCGACGCTGGTGATGGCATCGCCATTGGCGACCACCGGGCCGGTGGTCGAGGTGGCGCTCAGACTCGAATCGCGGATGTAGCGGGCGTCGGTGTAGCCCGCGGCGAGCTCGACGGTGAAGCGCTCGGTGAGCGCGATATCGGCTTGCAGATCCGCTCCTTTGGCCACGGCCGTTCCGAGATTGTCGATGAACGAGATCTGGCAGGTTGGTGGGACGACCGTCTGCTGGATGTTGTTCCAGCGGATGTAGTAGATGCTGCTCGCGAGCCTGACGCGATTGGCGATGTTGTTCTTGGCGCCGATCTCGAAACTGTTGACCGAATCGGAGCTGAAAGTGGTCGGAGCCGCCGTAATGCCGAACTTGATGAAATCCGGCAAACAGGCGGCCTGCGGCAGCGGATTATTGGCGCCGCCCGGCCGGAATCCCTTGGCATAGGTGAAGTAGTACATGTCGTTCGGATCCATCTGGAACTGCAGCCCTACCCTGGGCGTGAAGGCGTTCTCCTGGTTGCTCCCCGAGCCGGGCGTGGTCGGCGCGAACAGCTGCGGACCGCCCGTTAGCGTGTCGAACGAGTACTTGGTGCGCGAGAAGCGCGCCCCCAGCGTGCCCTTGAGCCGGTCGGTGAGCCCGTAGTTCAACTCGCCGAACAGCGCGTACTGCTCATCCTTGGCGTTGGTCTTGAGGAAATACGAGTCGGTTGGAAAACCGGGGTCGTAGCCGACGCCGAACACATCGACGATCGAGGAACCCGGCATCAAGGCCGTGACGAGCTGCTGCAGCATCGGGTCGTGAATCTGCTCCAGATAGCTCTGACGGTTCTCGGCGAAGAACACCCCCGTGGTCCATAGCAGCCTGGCATTCGGATCAGCCGACTGCAGGCGAATCTCCTGGGTGATGTTCTGCTGGCCGTTGTCGACCGTCGAGGGTGAGCGGTAGTCCGTCGCGCCCGCGGGCAGGTGCACGCCGCTGTTATCCAGCAGGATCTGGCTGCCCATGAAGGTCTGATAGAAGCCGAGGTTGTAGAGGGTCCCCTCGTACCCGGTCTGCTCGCGGCGGTGATAGTACGAGGTGTTGGAGATCAGCTGCGCGGGCCCGAGATCCCCCTGGATCCGGAGCGACGCGAGGTAGAACTTGTCCGGCGTCTCGCGCTTCGACGGGTCGGCGTCGACGTAGGTGCCGCTCGATGGGTTGGAGTACAGCGGCCAGTAGTTGTTGATATCGTTGCGAAGCTGGTCCTGGTAGTAGATGCCGGGAGTGATCGACCATTTCTCGGATGGCGCCCAAAGCACCGCCAGGCGCACCAGCACCGTGTTGACGTAATTGGCGTTCTTCTCCACCGTGCCGCGCGAGACAGGATCGATGCGGTTGATCCAGCCGCCGTCACGCCGGTACGACACCGCGAGCCGCGCGCCGAGAGTGCCCTGCACCAGCGGCCCACCGATCGCCGCACCGGCCTCGTAGCTCGGATCTCCGTATTCGGTGTACGAGCTCTCCGCGCGCCCGTACATGCTGGTCTTCGTGAGGCTCGGCGGCGGCGTGATGTAGCGCACCGTGCCGCCCTCGGAGCCGGCGCCGAACAGCGTGCCCTGCGGACCGCGCAGCACTTCCACGCGTTCGATGTCGAAGGACTTGGGCAGCGCCTCGTCCGGGTTGAAGGCGAGCGCCCGCATCTGGATCGGAGTGTCATCGAGGTAGATGCCGGTGGTGCCGGCGCCGCCGGACCCGGAGATGCCGCGGATCGAGATGTTGTTGGTGCCGGAGTTGTCGAAGTTGATCCCCGGAGTGAAGCGCGCGACCTCGGAGAAGTCCTTGACGCCCCGCTCGTCGAGACTCTCCTGCGTGAGCGCCGTCACGCTGATCGGTACCCGCGACAGGCTCTCCTCGCGCCGTGTGGCTGTTACCACGACTTCCTGCAGGGGACCTGCGGTCTCGGGCGCCTGGGCCTGCGCCTGCCCCGCGCCGGGCACGCAGGCCAGCATCAGCAGAGCCGCGCACGGCGCGCCGAGCGCGCGCCTCACCCCATAGCCGCCGTCATGAATATGCCGCATAAGGCCTCCCCACACCGTTTTTCGAGTTCTTCCGCCACACCGGCGGTGCGGCACTGTAGTCACAAGCTCACGTCCGCTCAAGTCCGCAGGCCCCGGCTCACCGGGAGCGTCCGCACGCGCCTGCCGGTGGCGGCGTAGATGGCATTGCACAGCGCCGCGGCCGCGCAGGCGGTCCCGGTCTCTCCGACGCCGCCCGGGCTCTCGGCGCTCGGCACCAGGTGCACTTCGACCCGCGGTGCCTCCGCGATGCGCAGCGACGGGAAGTTGTCGAAGTTGCTCTGCTGCACGCGGCCGTGGGCGATCGTGATCTCGTTGCCGAGCGCGGCGCTCAGTCCGAACGTCACGCCGCCCTCGAGCTGCGCACGCACTCCGTCGGGGTTCACCACCTGACCGCAGTCCATGGCGCACACCACGCGCTCGACGCGCACCTGCCCCTGCGTATTCACGCTGACTTCGGCGACCTCGGCGAGGTAGCTGCCGAAGGCGAACTGGATCGACACCCCGCGCCCGCTCCCGGAGGGCAGCGCCGTGCCCCAGCCGGCGCGATCGGCCGCCAGATCGAGCACGCCGCGGGCGCGCGGCTCCTTGAGGAGCGCCCGCCGGTAGCGCACCGGATCCTGCTGCACGGTGTGTGCGAGCTCGTCCACGAAACTCTCCACGGCGAATACGCTGCGGGTCGGGCCGACCCCGCGCCACCAGCCGGTCGGCACGCCCGGCGGATCGCGCCGCACGAAGCGCACCTCCACGTTCTCGAGCGGGTAGATCAGATCGGCGGCGGATGTGACCGCGTCGAAATCGATGCCTTTTGCGACCGTGGCCTCTCCGTAATAGAGCGCCCAGAGCCCCGCGCCCGCGATGGTGTGGCGCCAGGCGAGCGGCATGCCGTGCGCATCGAGCGAGGCCGAGAGCCGATCCACGTAATAGGGACGGTATCGGTCGTGCTGGATGTCCTCCTCGCGCGGCCACAGCACCCGTACCGGTCCCTGCACGTGCCGCGCGACGCGTGCCGCGAGCACGATGCCGTCGACTTCGAGCCGCCGGCCGAACCCGCCACCGATGAGGTAACTGTGCAGGCGGATCTGCTCGGGCTTGAGGCCGAGGGCGGCGAGCTTGGCCACGGCGCGATCGCAGGCCTGCGTCCCCGTCCAGATCTCGCACACGTCCTCGCGCCAGTCGAGGGTGCAATTCATCGGCTCGAGCGTGGCATGCGCGAGGAACGGCTGGTGATAGATGGCCTCGTGGTGGTGCGCCGCGCGTGCCGCGCTCTCGGCGGGATGGCCCTTGCTCGCGGCCACGACACCGCTCTCGCGCACGGCAGCCTCGAGCTGCGAGACGATCGCGGCCTGCTGCACGGCGGCGTTCGGTCCGTCGTCCCAGCGCGGCGCCAGCGCTTTCATGCCCTGCATCGCCGCCCAGGTATCGTCGGCGACGATCGCGACCAGCTCGCCCTCGTTCACGACCTGCCTCACGCCGCGCACGGCGAGCGCCGCATCGCTCGCGAGCGGCTCGGCGATGCGGCCGCCTTCGACCGGCGAGAGCGCGATCAGCGCCACCTTCGCGAGCGGCGGCCGGGCGTCGATGCCGAACTGCGCGCTGCCGTCGACCTTCGAGGGCGTGTCGCGCCTCGAGGTGGCGCGGCCGATGAGGCGGAAGTCTTTCGGGGCCTTGAGCGGCGGTGGTGGCGGCTGCGGCAGCGCCGCGGCCGCCGTCGCGAGCTCTCCGTAGGACAACCGCCGGCCGGAGGCGGAGTGCAGAACCACTCCGCGTTGCGCCTGACAGGACCCCGGCGGCACGCGCCAACGCCTGGCCGCCGCCTCGATCAGCATCAGTCGCGCGGTCGCCCCCGCCTGCCGCAGCGGCGTCCAGCACTGAATGATCGACAGCGAGGTGCCGGTCGACTGATCCTTCTCGATGCCCTCGGGGGCCGTCGGATCGACCGCGAAGCCGTACACCTCGGGAGCCGGCGGGGCGGCTTCCACCGTGACCGCATCGAGGTCGACCTCGAGCTCTTCGGCGATGAGCATGGGAAGCGAGGTGTAGGTGCCCTGCCCCATCTCGACCTTCGGCATGACGAAGGTGATGCGGCCGCTCGGCTCGATGCGCACGTAGGCGTTCAGGGCGCCGGGGGCGGCGGCAGCGCGTCCGACGGTGCCGGCCCCGGCTGCGGGCGCGCGCAGCCGCCGCAACGCGACGCCCAGCACCAGCGCGCCGCCGATCGCGCCGGACACCATCACGACCTGTCGGCGCGTGACCGACGCCGGAGTGCTCATGGGGGATCCGCCGCGCGGGGCGCCGCGGGCGCAAGCGGCAGCGCTTCGCGGGCCTTGCGCCGCGCATTGACGATGAGGAACGCGCCCACCGCCACGCCGAGCGACACCAGACTCCAGAAGAGCTGCCGCGACATTTCCCCGGGCGTGAGCGCCATGGCGGCGAGCACCGCCACCATGCCGAGAATCGCCGAGTAGCTCGCCCACGGGAACAGCCACATGGTGAGCGCCGGCTCCGGGACGCCGCGGGCCTCGCGCTCGCGGCGCAGCCGGATGTGCGCCGCCGCGATGATGATGTAGACGAACACCGAGAGCGCGCCGGAAGCATTCACCAGGAAGGCGAATACCGTCTGCGGCGCGGCGATCGCGGCCAGGATCCCGAGCACACCGGCGAGGCTCCCCATCCACACCGAGCGGGTCGGCACGCGGCGCGCGTTCAGCTGCACCAGCCACTGCGGCGCGTCGCCGTGCTCGGCCAGCACGAACAGCACGCGCGAGCAGACGTAGAACGCCGAGTTGAGACACGAGAGCACCGCGGTGAGGATGATGGCGCTCATCGCGAGGCTCGCCCACTTGAAGTGCATGGCGTTGAGCACCAGCGTGAACGGCGACTCACCGGGACGCACCTCCACCCAGGGCACCGCCGTCACGATCAGGAGCACCGAGCCCACGTAGAAGGTGAGGATGCGCACGATCACCGAGCTGCTCATGCGCGCCACCGCGCGCGCCGGCTGCTGCGACTCGGCCGCGGCGATCGTGGTGATCTCGGCTCCCGTGAGCGAGAAATACACGGTCACGGCGCCGGCGAGCACCGCCAGGAAACCCTTGGGGCTGAAGCCGCCGTAGGCGGTGAGGTTCGAGAAGGTGGGACCGGTCGGCGCGGTGAGGCCGCAGGCGAAGGCGGCGGCGAGCGCGATGAACACGATGATCGCCGCGACCTTGATCGAGGCGAACCAGAACTCGAACTCGCCGTAGGAGCGCGCCGACATGAGATTGACCGCGGTCATGATGCCCATGAGCACGAGGCCGAGGAGCCACGCCGGGAAGCCGAGCCAGTCCGCGAGAATCCTTGCGCCCGCGATCGCCTCCACCGGCACCACGATGATCCAGAAGTACCAGTAGAGCCAGCCGGCGACGAAGCCCGCCCACGGACCCAGGCCCGCGCGCGCGAACTCGGTGAACGAGCGCACTGACGGCAGCGCCAGCGCCATCTCGCCCAGCATGCGCATCACGAGCAGCACCAGCGTGCCGGTGATGAGATAGCTCAGCACGACCGCCGGTCCCGTCGCCGCGATCGAGGCGCTGCTGCCGACGAACAGGCCCGCGCCGATGATCCCGCCGATCGAGATCATGGTGATGTGGCGCGGCTGCAGTGAGCGGCTGAGCTCGAGCATGCTGTTCCCCTCAGTGGCTCATGGGCGTCGCGGCCGCGGCAGGTCCCCCTGCGAGGCCGCCCGCGCGGTCTGCAGCAGCAGCGGCGCGAGCTTCGATCGTAACTCCGCCAGCGTCCAGCGGCTCGTCGGAGCGGAGATGTTGAGGGCGGCGAGCGGCTGCCCGTCCGCTCCCAGCACCGCCGCGGCGATCGTGAGGTCGCCGCGATAGCACTCCTGATCCGACCACTCGTAGCCCGCCTCGCGCGCCACGGCGATGCGTTTGAGGATCTGCCGCGGATCGGTGAGCGTCAGCGGGGTGAGCGGCCGCAGCTGCGAGCCACGCACGATGCGCTGCGCCTCGGCGGGCGCCAACGCCGCGAGGTATGCGCGTCCCGAGGCCGTGCAGTAGATCGGCAGGCGCCGGCCGACCGGCGTGTGAAGATGGAAGCGCTTGAGGCTCGGGAAGCGCGCGATGAACACCATGTCCTCGCCATCGGGCTCGGACATGCTCACCGACTCCCCGCTCGCCTGGTTCAGGTCGATGAGATGGGTGGTGGCCTGCTCGAGCAGCGCGTGGCCCGAGAGGTAGGAGGCGGCGAGCGACAGGACCCGGGGCGTCAGCACCCAGCGCCGCGCGCGCGCGTCGCGCTTGAGGAGCCCGAGGCGCACCAGCGTGTGCGTGCAGCGCTGCGCCGAGCTCACCGTCATACGGGTGCCTGCGGCGAGCTCGGCGAGGCTGCGCTCGCGCCGCTCGCCGCCGAAGGATTCCAGCATGGCGAGTGCCTTCTGCACCGAGCTGTTGAACAGCGGGTCGCGCGCGCTCGCCGCGCGCGGCCTGCGCGGCGGGCGCTTCATTCGAAGCGCAGTATAGAACTATCGATAATCGATAGTCTACGCGGCGAGCTCGCTCACGGGGCGAGTGCGGCCAGCCCGCCCATGTAGGGCTCGAGCGCCGCCGGCACGCGCACCGAGCCGTCCTCGTTCTGGTAGTTCTCGAGCACCGCGACCAGCGCGCGCCCCACCGCGACTCCCGAGCCGTTCAGGGTGTGCACCGCCTCGGGCTTGCCGCCCTCGGGGTTGCGCCAGCGCGCCTGCATGCGCCGGGCCTGGAAGGCCTCGCAGTTGCTGCAGGAGGAGATCTCGCGGTAGCGCTGCTGCGAGGGCAGCCAGACCTCGAGATCATAGGTCTTGGCGCTCGCGAAGCCGATGTCGCCCGCGCACAGCGCCACGATGCGGTAAGGGATCTCCAGGCGGCGCAGCACCGCCTCGGCGTGCGAGGTGAGCTCCTCGAGGGCGGCGTAGGAGTCGGCCGGCCGCACGATCTGCACCAGCTCCACCTTGTCGAACTGGTGGTTGCGGATCATGCCGCGCGTGTCCTTGCCGGCAGCTCCCGCCTCGGAGCGGAAGCAGGGCGTGTGCGCCACCCATTTCAGCGGCAGCGCTTCCGCGGGCACGATCTGCTCGCGGACCAGATTAGTGAGCGGCACCTCGGCGGTCGGAATGAGATACAACCCGTGCTCGCCGCGCACCGCGAAGAGATCCTGCTCGAGCTTCGGCAGCTGTCCGGTGCCGGTGAGCGTGCGGCCGTGGACCAGGTACGGCACGTACACCTCGGTGTAGCCGTGCTCGCGCGTGTGCAGGTCCAGCATGAGCTGCGCCAGCGCCCGGTGCAGCCGCGCCACCTGCCCGTGCATCAGGACGAAGCGTGCACCCGAGAGGCGCGCCGCGGCCTCGAAGTCGAGCCCGCCGAGCCGCTCGCCGAGCTCGACGTGGTCGCGCGGCGCGAAGGAGAAGCTGCGCGGCTCGCCCCAGCGCCGCACCTCGCGGTTGGCGCTCTCGTCCTGACCGTCCGGGACCGAGGGGTCGAGCAGGTTCGGCAGCCCGAGCTGCCACTGTTCCAGCTCGCCGTAGACTGCAAGGAGCGCCGCCTCTGCGGACGAGAGGCTCGCGGTGAGCTGCTCGCCCCTGGTGATCAGCGCCGCCGCATCCTCCCCGCGCCCCTTGGCGGCGCCGACCGCCCGGGCGTTGGCGTTGCGCTCCGCGCGCAGGCGGTCCACCTCCACCGCGCAGGGCTTGCGCTTCTCCTCCAGGGCCCGGAACGCCGCCACATCGAGCCGATAGCCGCGGCGGGCGAGATTGCGCGCGACGGCGTCCGGGTCGCTGCGCAAGAGCTTCGGATCGATCACTGCGTTCAACCTTTCGACGGCGAGCGAGCCCGCAGCCGCTCGAGCGCCTCGCCGATCTTCGCTTCCAGGCCGCGGGGAACGGGACGATAGTAGCGCCGATCGGGCAGCTCATCCGGCAGATAGCGCTCACCGGCCGCGAACGCATCGGGCTCGTCGTGCGCGTAGCGGTAGTCGCGCCCGTAACCCAGATTCTTCATCAGCCGCGTCGGCGCGTTGCGCAGCTTGAGTGGCACCTCGAGGCTTCCGAACTCGGCGACGTCGGCCATCGCCTCGCCCATCGCCACGTACATCGCGTTGCTCTTCGGCGCGCAGGCGAGATACACCACGGCCGTGGCGATACCCAACTCCCCTTCCGGACTCCCGAGCCGCTCGTAGGTCTCCCAGCCGTCGAGGGCGAGCGCGAGCGCGCGCGGATCGGCGAGCCCGATGTCCTCGACCGCCATGCGCGCCACGCGCCGCGCGATGTAGCGCGGATCGCACCCGCCATCGAGCATGCGGCACAGCCAGTAGAGCGCCGCGTCGGGATCTGAGCCGCGCACCGCCTTGTGCAGCGCCGAGATCTGCTCGTAGAACTGGTCGCCCCCCTTGTCGAAGCGGCGCTGCCCGCCCGAGGCTACTTCCTGCGCCACCGCGGCCGTCAGCGCGCGCGCGCCGGCGGCATCGAGGAGCCCGGCGGCCAGCTCCAGCATGTTGAGCGCGCGGCGGGCATCGCCGTCGGCGGCGCGCGCGATGAGATCGAGCGCTGCGACTTCCGGGTGCAGCTCGAGCGCGCCGAGGCCGCGCTCCGCGTCCTTGAGCGCCGCCTCGAGCAACCCCATCAGATCCTCGACCGCGAGCGGGCGCAGCACGTACACACGCGCCCGCGACAAGAGCGCGCTGATCACCTCGAAGGAGGGATTCTCGGTGGTCGCCCCCACGAAGGTGAGCGTGCCGTCCTCCACGTAGGGCAGGAACGTGTCCTGCTGAGCCTTGTTGAAGCGATGCACCTCGTCGAGGAACAGCAGCGTCGGGCGCCCCTCCCGCTCGCGCAGCGCGCGGGCCGACTCGACCGCCGCGCGGATGTCCTTGACTCCGGCCATGACGGCCGAGAGCGCGATGAACTGCGCGTTGGAAGCCTTGGCAATGAGCCGCGCGAGCGTGGTCTTGCCCGTGCCCGGAGGACCCCACAGGATCAGCGAGTGCAGTTGTCCCGCGGCAATGCTCACCGCCAGCGGCTTGCCGGCGCCGAGCAGGTGCTGCTGGCCGACGAACTCGGCGAGACCGCGCGGGCGCATGCGGTCGGCCAGCGGCCGCATCCGCTCATCGCTCCGATCGCCGAAGAGCGGTGCGCTCACTTGCGCGGCGTGCCGATCACGTCGGCCCCCGCGGGCGGGGTGAAGCTCACCTCGGCCGGGGCTACCGGAGCATTGCGCTCGATCTTCCCGAAGCTGATGGTCGTGGTCTCACCGAGCTTGTCCTCGAGAATCATGCGCTTGAGCTCCGCACCCGCGAAGCCGAACAGCGCGCTGCGAAAGTCCGCTTCGGCGTCGCGCGGCTCCACCAGCACCCACTCGAGCCCGGCGCGCGTTCCCGCCGGCGTGAGGCTGAAGCTCTTGCGCACGTCCGTCACGGCCGACAGCAGCATGGCGGGCGTCGCCGACAGCGCCGCATCGACCGGCTTCACCGTCACCTGCTCGAGATCGCGGTCGAGAAACCAGAGGTTCGTGCCGTCGCAGACCATGAGCTGCCCCCGACTGCTGCCGCTCGTGCGCGGGTGGATCTCCCAGCTGAACTTCCCGGGACGCGAGACGATCAGCGTGCCGGTGGCGCGGTCGATCTCGTTGCCGTGCGCATCGCTGACCGTCTGCTGGAACGTGGCGCGGAGTGTCTTGAGCTCATCGAGGTAGCTGTCGAGCGGCGTGCCGGCGGCCTGCGCCGCCACCGTCGTCAGCGTCAGGACCAGACCGCAGGCGCGAGCGCCGTACCTGCGGCGGCCTCGACCCACCCTGCTTGCGATCGTCGCAGCTGGCCCCACCAAGTCCTCATTCCTCCGGCGGCGGCGGCGCCAGCACGTCGCGAGCGCCGTTGGACTGCAGCGGACCGACCAGCCCCGCCTGCTCCATCGCCTCGAGCAGCCGCGCGGCGCGGTTGTAGCCGATCTTCAGCCGCCGCTGCACATAAGAGATGGAGGGTTTGCGCTCGCTGGTCACGATCCGCACCGCCTCGTCGTAGAGCGGATCCTGCTCGGCGTCCGGGGCGCCATCGCCGCCGGTGTCCTCGTCGTCCTCGCCGGAGAGTCCTGCGATCGGGAACCTGGGGCCGGAGAGCACCTCCTCGATGTAGTTCGGCGGCTGCGGCGTCTTGAGCGCCTCGACCACGCGATGCACTTCCTGATCGGAGACGAACGCGCCGTGCACGCGGGTGGGGAGCGAGGTCCCGGGGGGCAGGTAGAGCATGTCGCCGTGCCCGAGCAGCGTCTCCGCGCCCATCTGATCGAGGATGGTGCGCGAGTCGACCCGGGCGGAGACCTGGAAGGCGATGCGGCACGGAATGTTCGCCTTGATGAGGCCGGTGATCACGTCGACCGAGGGGCGCTGGGTGGCGAGCACCAGGTGGATCCCCGAGGCACGGGCTTTCTGAGCCAGGCGGGTGATGAGCTCCTCCACCTTCTTGCCGACGATCATCATGAGATCGGCGAACTCGTCGACGAACACCACGACGTACGGGAGCGCTGTCAGGTCGGGGATCTGCATCTGGTCGATGGTGGGATCGTTGGCCGCCCGCATCATCATCACCGGGTCGCGTATCGGCCTGCCGGCAACGTCGGCCTCCTTCACCCGGCGGTTGAAGCCGGCGATGTTGCGCACGCCGAGCGCGGCCATCAGCTGGTGACGGCGATCCATCTCGGCGACGCACCAGCGCAGTGCGTTGGCGGCCTGCTTCATGTCGGTCACCACCGGCGCCAGCAGGTGCGGGATGCCCTCGTACACCGAGAGCTCCAGCATCTTCGGATCGATCATGATGAGGCGCACGTGCTCGGCGGTCGACTTGTAGAGCAGCGACAGCACCATGGCATTCAGCGCGACCGACTTGCCGGAGCCCGTGGTGCCCGCGATCAGCAGGTGCGGCATGCGGGTGAGGTCGGCGACCATGGGCTGGCCGCTGATGTCCTTGCCGAGCGCGAGCGTGAGCGGCGAGTGCAGCTCGTCGTAGGCCCTCGAGCGGACGATTTCCCCGAGCGTCACGATCTCGCGCTTTTCGTTCGCGATCTCGAGTCCCATCACGCTCTTGCCCGGAATGACCTCCACCACGCGCACCGACAGCACCGACAGCGCGCGTGCCAGGTCCTTGGAGAGCGCCGTGATCTGGCTCGCCTTCACCCCCGGCGCCGGACGCAGCTCGAAGCGCGTGACCACCGGGCCCGGCTGCACGGCCACCACCTCCGCGTCGATGGCGAAGTCCTTGAGCTTCATCTCCACCAGCCGCGACAGCGCTTCCAGTGCCTCGGGGGAATACAGCGGCTCGCGCGGCGGCGGATCGTCGAGGAGCTTGAGCGGCGGCAGCTCGCTCGCCTTCGGCGGATCGAACAGCGGCACCTGGCGCTCGCGCTCGACGCGCGCGCTCTTCTCGAACACCGGGAGCGGCGGGTCGATGCGCGGCGGCGGGCGCAGCGCCGATCTCTTGTTCTCCGTCTCGAACGCCTCCTTGCGCGCCTGGCGCCGCTCGCGCCCTTCCGCGGCGTCGCGCCGGGCGGCCCCGCGCGCGCGCGCACTGCCGATGCCCGCCCAGGTGAGCGCGCCCAGACGGTCGATGATCGTGAGCCAGGAGACGCCGAAGGCCAGCGACAGGCCCGCCATCCAGGCGGCGATCATGACGAGCGTCGCGCCGAGGAAGTCGAGTCCCGCCGCCAGTCCCCTGCCGACGAGGCTGCCGACCACGCCGCCGGCGCTCTGGCGCAGCACCCCGGGCTGCCAGTGCAGAGTCGCGAGCCCGCAGCTCGCCACCAGCACGAGCAGGAACCCGGCGAGCCGCACCAGGGCGTTGGCGCGCGAGGCCCGTGCCGGCGTCTTCATGCGCCGCTGCATCCCGAAGGCTGCCGCCGCGAGCACCGCCGGGAGCAGGTACGCCGGACGCCCGAAGAGGAAGAACAGCACGTCGGCGAGCCACGCGCCGACGACCCCGATGCGGTTGTGGATCGCCGCAGCGGCGCCGGTGAAGGAGAAGCCCGGGTCGTCGGGACTGTAGGTGGCGAGCGCCACGAACAGCACCAGGGCCACGATGCCGAGCGCAATGACGGCGCTCTCGCGCAGCCCGCGGGCCACCGCCGATGTGAAGCGCGGCACGGTGCGTGTCGAAACGGAGCTTTCAGCCAATCCCATGATTCTCCTTAAGATAGACGGCAGCCATTATAGGGCTTGCTACCATGCACCGAGGTTTCGATCCACCGGGAGTCTCATGACCCCACCCAGGCACAGCCGCCTCATCATTCTCGGCTCGGGTCCCGCCGGCTACAGCGCGGCGGTGTACGCTGCGCGCGCCAATCGCGCGCCGCTCTTGATCGCCGGCGTCGAGCAGGGCGGGCAGCTCATGACCACCACCGACGTCGACAACTGGCCGGGCGATGTCGAGGGACTGCAGGGACCGGCGCTCATGGAGCGCATGAGGCGTCACGCCGAGCGCTTCGCGACCGAGATCGCGAACGATCACATCCAGCTCGTGGATCTTCGCGTGCGGCCGTTCAAGCTGCGCGGCGACGCCCGCGGCTACACCTGCGATGCGCTCATCATCGCCACCGGCGCCGCCGCGCGCTACCTGGGACTGCCCTCGGAGGAGAAATTCCGGGGCCGCGGCGTGTCGGCATGCGCCACCTGCGACGGCTTCTTCTTCCGCGGCCAGCGCGTCGCGGTGGTGGGCGGCGGCAACACCGCCGTCGAGGAGGCCCTCTATCTTTCGCACATCGCGCAGCACGTCACGCTCGTGCACCGGCGCGACAAGCTGCGCGCGGAGAAGATCCTGCAGGACCGGCTGTTTCGCGAGGCGGCCGCGGGCAAGATATCCGTGATCTGGAACCATACCGTCGAGGAGGTTCTCGGGAGCGAGCACGGCGTCAACGGCGTGCGGCTGCGTTCGTTGACCGGCGCCGCGCACCAGTCGCTCGCCGTGAGCGGGCTGTTCGTGGCCATCGGCCACACGCCCAACACCTCGCTCTTCGAGGGGCAGCTCGCGATGCGCGGCGGCTACCTCACCGTGCGCAGCGGCCTCGATGGCGACGCGACCGCCACCAGCGTCCCCGGCGTGTTCGCCGCCGGGGACGTCGCCGATCACGTGTATCGGCAGGCGATCACGTCCGCGGGCGCCGGCTGCATGGCCGCGCTCGACGCGGATCGATACCTCGAGACTCTCGACACGCCGGGGCACGGCTAGGCGCGCGGCGATGGCACTGCGTCCCGAATTCCACCGCAGCATCGGGGAGCTCGACCCGCGGCAGTGGAACGCCCTCGGCGCGGGAGCCAATCCCTTCACGCGCCACGAGTTCCTCCTGGCTCTCGAGCGCACGCATTGCGTGGGGCGGGCGACGGGCTGGGAGCCGCTCTACCTGACGCTCCGCGATGGCGGCGGGCTCGCGGCCGCCGCCGCCGCCTTCGTCAAGACGCATTCCTTCGGCGAATTCGTGTTCGACTTCGCCTGGGCGCGGGCCTACGAGGGCGTCGGCCGCCGCTATTACCCCAAGCTCACCGTCGGCGCGCCGTTCACACCCGCGACCGGACCCCGCCTGCTGGTGCGCGCCGACCTCGATCGCGAGGCGCTCGCCGCGCAGCTGCTCGAGGGCCTCGAGCAACATGCCGCGAGCCACGGGCTCTCCGGCGCTCATGCCCTGTTTCTCGACGAGCCGGCGCGCGAGGCGTGCTCGAGGCGCGGCTGGCTGCTGCGGCGCGACTGCCAGTTTCATTGGAGCAACCGCGGCTACACGAGCTTCGATGACTACCTCGCCACCTTCACGGCGGAGAAGCGCAAGAAGGCGCGGCGCGAGCGCCGCCGCGTCGCGGAGGCGGGCGTGCGCTTCGAGACGCGCTTCGGGGGCGAGCTCGACGAGGGGCTCCTCGAGCGCATCTACGCCCTGCACCGGGATACCTTCGTGCGTCACGGGCACGAGCCCTACCTGACGCGTGCCTTCTTCAGCGAGGCGGCGCGCGTCATGCCGGAGTCGCTCATGGTGAAGCTCGCCGTGCACGGCCGCGCGGTGGTGGCCGCGGCGATCTTCTTCTGGTGCGAGGAGGCGCTCTTCGGCCGCTACTGGGGAGCGGACGCGGACTACCACAGCCTGCATTTCGAGGCCTGCTATCACCAGGGGATCGAGTTCTGCATCGAGCGGCGCATCGGGCGCTTCGAGCCCGGCACCCAGGGCGAGCACAAGGTGAGTCGCGGCTTCGAGCCGGCGCTCACCTGGTCCGCCCACTATATCGTCGATCGTGAGTTCCGCGCCGCCATCGCGGACTATCTGACGCGTGAGGCAGGAGCGGTGGAAGCCTATGCGCACGAGGTGCAGGCGCACGTCCCGTATCGCGGCCGGCGCAGCGCGGGGGTGGTGTGAAAACGATCACCTGGCTCTCGCCGCAGGACGAGGCGGAGTGGTTTCCGCCCCTCGAGCAGGCGCTGGAAGAGCCGAGCGGACTGCTGGCGGCGGGCGGCGACCTCTCGCCCGCGCGCCTCATCGCCGCCTACCGGCGCGGGATCTTCCCCTGGTACTCGCCGGGGCAACCGGTGCTGTGGTGGTCACCCGATCCGCGCGCGGTGCTGTTCCCGGAGGAGTTCCACTGCACGCGCAGCCTCGCGAAGACGCTGCGCAACGGCGGCTTCATCTTCTCGAGAGATCGCGACTTCGCCGCCGTCATCGACGGCTGCGCCGCGCCGCGCGCCGGCAGTCCCGGCACCTGGATCACCTCCGACATGCGCGCCGCCTACCTCGAGCTTCACCGGCTCGGCCACGCGCACAGCGTCGAGGTGTGGCGCACGGACAGGCTCGCCGGCGGGCTCTACGGCGTGCGACTCGGCGGGGTGTTCTTCGGCGAGTCGATGTTCAGCCGCGAGCGTGACGCCTCCAAGGCCGCGCTCGCGCACCTGGTCGCGCTGTGCCGGCGCAACGGCCTCGCGGTGATCGACTGCCAGCTGCCGTCCCGGCATCTGCAAAGCCTCGGCAGCCGCAGCATCCCCCGCAGCCGCTTCCAGGCCCTGTTGCGCGAGCACGTGCACGCGAGCGCGCCGGCGCTCGTCGACCCGTGAGACGCGGCGCGCGAGTGCGCGGCGCCGCCGCGGGCAAATTGCCAGGCGAGCGCGCTTTGTGCTCCAATTCGCGCCCCCGAAAGCCGTTCAGGGCGATATGGCCAAAGAAGACGCGATCCAGATGGAAGGCGAGGTCGTCGAGACCCTGCCCAATACGACTTTCCGGGTGAAGCTGAAGAACGGCCACGTAGTCACCGCCCACATCTCGGGCAAGATGCGCAAGAACTACATCCGCATCCTCACCGGTGATGCGGTGACGGTGGAGATGACTCCCTACGACCTGACCAAGGGCCGCATCATCTATCGCGGCCGCTGATCTATCGCGGCCGGTGAAGCGCCCTGCTACGAGGCGCGGCGCGCGCGCTACTGCTGACCGACCCAGTCGTTGATTGCGGCCGGGGCCGTGGGCGAGGCCAGGGTGGACTGGTCCCACAGATAGCCGCTGTTCCAGAGATACGCGTTGTTCCAGAGATACGCGTTGTTCCAGAGATACCCGTTGTTCCAGAGATAACCGCTGTTCCAGAGGTACCCGTTATCCCAGAGGTAGCCGCTGTTCCACAGGTAGCCGCTGCTCGCCAGATAGGTGTTGTTCCAGAGGTAGCCCTGTTGATTGATCGGCGTGCCGTTCTGGTCCACGACGTAGTAGGAGCCGTCGGCTGCCTGGCGCGCCGGGCCTCCGAAGTGCGCGGATCCCGCAAGATCGGCGGCGATGTTCAAGCCGACATTGGCGCAACCCATGCTTTGTGAATAGACGGCGTCGTAGGCGTTGATCTCGCCGGCGCCTTGCTGGAATACGCTGTACGCCAGCTGGTTGGTCGGGTCGAGCGCCGGGTGCGCCGAGACCATCAGCCTGCACTTCACCTGGTCGGGCGTCAGCGTGGGATTCGCCTGCATCATGAGCGCCACCGAGCCGCTCACGACCGCCGCCGCCTGCGAGGTACCGGACATGACGTACAGGTTGTCGACGTGCAGCTGAAACGTGGGGTGCAGCTGGGCGAGGAGCGCAGTAGTCGGTTCCATGATGCCGATGATGTGGCCGCCGGGCGCCAGGATCTCCGGCTTCACGAACCCCTCGAAGGTGGGCCCGGTCGACGAGAAGGAGGTCAGCCGCCAGCTGAGCGGGTTGCTCGGGGCGTAGCTGTCGGTCATCGCGCCGACCGTGATGATGTAGGGAGTGTTGCCGGGCACGCCGATCGTCTGCGCTGCGGGCCCCCAGTTGCCCGCCGAGGCTACGACCACCACGCCGGCCTGCCACAGCTGCATCACCGCCTGGTCGATGGGGTCGTTCCAGTAGAACGACTGCGGCTTCGCGGCGAACGAAAGGTTCAGCACGCGAATGTTGTAGGCGGCCCGGTTGGCGAAGATCCAGTTGAGCCCGTTGAGCACGGTCGTGTAGGTCGATGTGCCGTTGGCGTCGAAGGCTTTCACCGCGACCAGCCTGACGCCGGGTGCGATGCCGAGGGGCTGGCCGTTCGCCGAGCGGGTCGGATTGGCGATGATGGTGGTCACGTGCGAGCCGTGGCCGCTGGCGTCCTGGAAGGAGCTACCGTCGGCGCTGTAGGCGACGAGGCCCATGTTGTTGGTCTGAGCGTACTGCACCCAGGCAGGCGGGAGGCCGGTATCGAGCACCGCGACGGTGACGCCGGTGCCGTTGAAGCCCTGGGCTCCGAGGCGATCTGCGCCGATTTCCACCCGTGCATCCTGATTGGGGACGCTCGGGCTGGAGTAGCCACCGCCGGAGCCCGAGGAAGAAGAGTGGGAATAAGAGGAGCCCGGGTAACCCTCCGTCATGACCGTGGAATCGGCGAAGAGATCGACCGTCCCGAGCTGCCGCAGGCGGGCGGCCTGGGCGGGGGTGAGCAGCGCCGAGGCGCCGTGGATGATGGGCAGATCGTGCGTCACGCGACCGCCGACGAGACCGACGACGCGAACCGCCGACTCAGTGCCGCGCGATTGCACGATATAAGCGCTCGCTGCGCTCGCGGGCGCAGTCGCAGGGGCAGCCAGCAGTTGCGTGGAGCAGGCGGCTGTGACGCCCCACAACCAGCGGCTGAGTATCACTCGCATGACGGTTCGCATCCTTAATCAGACCCTGACGCGCTCGAGCTTCCTCGCGAGTCCGGCACGGCCATCGTGGTCCCGAACTCGCACGCGTCATTCGATCAGATCGGGTGTCTCTCTTCGGCGGCGGTCGCACGCCCTGGCAGCGCCAGGGGTGTGACCTGGGTCTCATAACCCGGCTGTCAAACGCCCGTCGGCCAGTCGCTGCGGCGTCGGGCGCCCACGCGCAGCTTGTCCACGGTGTCCTCGGGTTGGAATTGCGTGCGGCGCACCTCGAGACGCCCCTCGCGCTCGAGCCTCTCCAGGTCCGTCTCGACCGCCTGCAGAAGACCCTCGACCGCCGCGGCCGCGGCGGTGCCAGCCCAGCCGAGCCAGGCGTTGCGCTGCTTCTTCGCGTGGAAGAGCGCCGCATCCGCCAGACTCAGACACTGCTCCCAGGAGAGCAGCGCCGGCGCCTCGAGAACGAACGGGTAGCGCGCAAAGCCGATCGAGCAGCTGGTGCGGACGACCCGGCCGTCGCCCAGCCGGAAGATCTGCTTGGCGACCCGCGAGCGGACGCGCTCCGCCAGAACCTGGGCGTTGCTCAGGTCGGCGCCGAGGTAGGCCACGACGAACTCATCGCCTCCCCAGCGAGCGGCGTAGTCGCCCGCCCGGCAGCAGTCGCGCAGGATGTCCGCGACCTGTGTCAGGATGCGGTCACCTGCCTGGTGGCCGTGCATGTCGTTGATGGGTTTCAGGTAGTCGAGGTCGATGACCATCAACACCATGCTCAGCGGGGGTGCGCCGTGCTGCGCCTCGCGCAGCTCTTCCGCGCTCGCGAACTGAGTGAGCATCTGCTGCAGGTAGCGGCGGTTGCCGAGCCCGGTGAGCGGATCCGTGAGACTGGCTTCCTTCAGCTGATGGTTGAGGTGCTCGAGCTCGCGGTTGCGCTCGGCGAGCTCGACCGTGCGGTCCCGCACCTCCACCTGCAAGCGCCGCGCGTACGCCGCTTCGCGCTGCAGCTTGCGCTGCTGGGTAGACCACAGCCAGTAGATGATGAGCGCAGCGAGCAGCGCATAAGCCACGCGCGCCCACCAGGTGGCCCACGGCGCGGGAGCTACCGTCACGGGGAGCGACAGCCCGCCCTCGTTCCAGACACCGTCGCTGTTGGCGGCGCGCACGCGGAATATGTAGTTACCGGCGGCCAGATTCGTGTACGTCACGCTGCGCTTCGCGCCCGCTTCCACCCAGCCCCTGTCGAACCCCTGCAGCATGTACCGGTAACGGTTGGCGGCGGGGGCTGCGAAATCGAGCGCCGCAAACTCGAGCGTCACCACCGCGTCCTTGTACCCGAGTGAAATCGACTTCAGCTGCTCGGGGACCAGCGTCGCCTGCGCAGGCTGATTGAACTTCAGGAAGGCGGTCAGGACCACCGGCGGCGGAATCTCGTCATAGAGCAGCCGTTCGGGAAAGAAGCCGTTGTAGCCGTTCGGGCCGCCGAAGAAGAGCTGTCCCGTGACGCTGCGGAAGTGGGCGCCGAAATTGAACTCATCGCCCTGCAACCCGTGACTCTGGCGGAAATTGCGGATGGCGCCGCTGTCGGGCTCGAAACGCGACAGTCCGCCGATGGTGCTCAACCACAGCCGCCCGGCGGAGTCCGACTCGATGCCGTAAACGGTATCGTTGGCCAGCCCGTCGGTCTCGGAGTAATTGCGGAAGCGGATGTCATCGGGTCGGCGGGCCGAGCCGATGATGTGATCGAGGCCTCCCCCGCGAGTGCCGATCCACACGCCGCCCCTGGGATCGACATGCACGGCGTACACCGTGTTCGCGCTCAGCGTGCTCGTGTCGTCCCTCTGGTGCACGAATCGCACGACCTTGCCCGTGTCGGGATCGAGCAGGTCGAGGCCGCCGCCGTCGGTGCCTACCCAGAGCAGACCGCTCGGGTCCTCAGCCAGCGCCGTCGCGCGGTCGCTCCGCAGACCCTCCTCGCCGGCGTCAGCCAGAGCGTAACGCCGGAAGCCGTCGCTGGCGCGATCGAAGCGCGCCAGGCCGCCGCCGTAGGTCCCCACCCAGAGATTGCCACGCGTGTCCTCGAGGAGGCACATGACGCCGGACGCGGGCAGCGATTGCGCAACGGCGCCATCGGGTCGGTAGGTACGGAACGCGTGTGATCCCGCATCGAGCCGCGCGAGGCCGGCTGTCATGGTACCCACCCACAAGGTCCCCTGATGGTCGACGAGCGCCGCCATCACGCGATCGTCGGGTAGGCTCCGTGGGTCGTTCGGCCGGTGCCGGTAATGGCTGCGAGCGGCGCCCGTGCGGCGGTCGATCGCGCTCAAGCCTGCTCCGAACGTTCCCAGCCACAGCGTCTCCTTGCCGTCTTCGGCGAACGCCGTAACGGCGGTGCCGGCGGGATCGCCGCCCAGCTGATGACCGAAAGACCATGAGCGGGGGTTCCACTTCGCTACGCCCTTGGTCTTGGTGCCGATCCACATGAGCCCCGCGCGGTCCTCGTAGAGGGAGATGACGTAGTCGTCGGGCAGGCTCGCGGGATCGGCGGCTTCGTGGCGGTAGGTGTCGAATCGCTCTGCGCGCCGATCGAAGAGCGCGAGTCCCGCACCCGTACCGACCCAGAGCCGTCCAGAGTCGTCCTCGAGCAGCGCCTGGACATGGTCGCTGGGCAGGGTCCCCGGCACGTCGCGCTGGCTGCGATAGACGCGAACCCGTTCGCCCGCAGCTTCGATCTTCGCCAGGCCTGCGTCGGTCCCCACCCAGAGGTCACCGTGCTGGTCTTCCAGCACGGCGTTCGCCTGCACCGGACCGCTGGCTCCGAGGGCCGCGGCGATGCGCAGCCCGAGCCTCTCGGCCCGCCCGCTCGCAGGATCGAGCCGATCGACTCCCAGATGCGTGGCCACCCACAGCGCTCCACCGTGCCCTTCGGCCACGGCCAGCACTCCGTCGTCGCTGAGCGTTGCGCCGTCGGCTTCGTCGTGTTGGAACCGACGCACCTGAGCGGTTACGGCGTCGACTTCCACGAGTCCCGCGGTGCGCGTCGCGATCCACAGGTGGCCGGCGTGATCGAGATGCAGAGCGCGAACCTTCTCCTCGGGCGACACGGCCGCCTCCCCCGCCGCCGGGCGCAGCGGCACGAAGCGTCCCGTCATCGGGTCGCGCCAGGCGACCCCGCCGCCGTCGGTGCCGATCCAGAGCCTGCCGTCGGAGCCGCTCGCGAGTGCGGCAATCCAGTTGTTCGGGAGGCTCCCGGGCACGCCGCGCTGGCGGATCAGGTGCCGCAATGCGTAGCCGTCGTAGCGGACCAGCCCGTCCTCGGTACCGAGCCAGAGAAATCCCTGGCTGTCCTCCACGATCGCCATCACGCCGCCCTGCGCCAGGCCGGCATCGGCGCCGAGGTGCGTGAAGTGCATGGGCTGCGCGGCCTCAACTCCGCGCGTGAAGCCGAAGCCCGCCGCCACGATCGCGATGGCGACCGATGCCGCGCGGCGGGCGGCCCGTGTGCGCGGCTCTCCGCGGCACGGCTGAATGGCGTGGCATCGTCCTGCCGCTCTTTCCCAACTCATGGTGTGCGACCCTGCCCTGGAGGGGCGACATAACCAACTGTGGTCGGCCCCTCGCCAGTTCCGGTCCCGTCCAGGAGGCGACGTCGCCCCTGCCGGTGA